>Ga0207070_1001_pt1 | contig 93018 bp, 67 predicted proteins | sample Alteio_BWMinHeat_92_FD_153591 | JGI IMG/M metagenome (GOLD analysis project Ga0207070, IMG submission 153591) | Enriched cells from forest soil in Barre Woods Harvard Forest LTER site, Petersham, Massachusetts, United States -... | ecosystem: Environmental > Terrestrial > Soil > Temperate forest >...
GATCTTGCTGCTGAAATGCTATGGCAGGCCGGCTTCGGAAGGGATAATCTCAACCGAATGTTCCATGCACACATAGCCGCTTGCAGCATCGCCTGCGGCATGGCCTTCCCTCAGGGAACCTCCAACCATGAAACCTGCAGCCTTCGGCTCGATGTTCGCTTTCGCCGTTTTCGTATCGATGGCCGGCGCGTCCGACCCGCTCGTGCTCGATTTGTGGCCGGGCACGGCGCCCGGAGAGACCGGAAAAGCCGTTGAGGAGAAGTCGACGGTTGAGAGCTTTGGCCGAAGCGTCACGAACATCACCAAACCGACGTTGACCGTTTACCGGCCCGCGAAGGCGAAGGACACGGGAGCGGCCCTGATCATTGCTCCGGGCGGGGCGTTCCGGTTTCTCGCCATCGAGCACGAAGGCGACAACGTGGCCCAATGGTGCAATACCATTGGCGTGACCGGCATCGTGCTCAAGTACCGTATGCCGCGCCGCCCGGACAACCCGCAAGCGGCTCTGCAAGATGGGCAGCGAGCGGTGAGCCTGGTCCGGAGCAAGGCCAGAGAATGGGGCATCGATCCGGACCGCATCGGCATGATCGGTTTCTCCGCCGGCGGCGGCGTGACCGGGCACGCCATGCTTAACGCGGACAAACGCGCCTACAAGGAAGTAGCTGAGGTGGACAAGGTGAGTTGCCGGCTCAATTTCGCGGTCATCATTTACTCGTCGCTTCGACTGGCATCGGGCGATTTGAAGGGGCCGGAACCAACCGTGGGCGAGGACACGCCGCCAACTTTCCTGGCCGTTGCCCACGACGACTTCTTGGTGGAAGGCACAGTGAACAGTTACCTGGCCTTGAAAAAGGCGGGTGTCCCGGCCGAACTCCATGTCTACGCCGCGGGAGGGCATGGGTTCGGTCTTAGAGCCAGCAATCCTCCGCCCGCAAACGACTGGACGGCACGGCTGGAGGCGTGGATGAAACACCGAAAACTTCTGGCGGTAAAGGGGACGGACGCGCCCCAGGCGCCGCAAACGAAATCGAGGGAAAGCAGTTCTCTCCTCGCGCCCGGCGCTCATCTGGAGAAGTTGGCCGGTGACTTTAAGTTTACCGAAGGACCGGCGTCCGATGCCGAGGGCAACGTCTACTTTACCGACCAGCCCAATGACCGCATCCTCAAATGGAGCGCCGACGGCAAGCTGACCACCTTCATGCAGCCATGCGGCCGATCCAACGGCTTGTGTTTCGATGCCGACGGCAATCTCTGGGCCTGCGCCGACGAGAAAAATAAATTGTGGCGCATCGATCCGAAGGGCAAAGCAACCGTCGTCGTCAAGGATTACCAAGGCAAGTTGCTGAACGGTCCCAACGATGTTTGGACCCGCCCTGACGGCGGCCTCTACTTCACCGATCCGTTCTACAAGCGCGACTACTGGAAGCGCGGTCCCAAGTCACAAGATTGCGAAGCCGTTTACTACCTCTCTGCCGATCACAAGACTCTGACGCGCGTCGTGGACGACCTCCAGCAGCCGAATGGCATCATCGGTACGCCCGACGGCAAGACCCTGTATGTGGCCGACATCAAGGGAAACAAGACTTTTGCCTATGACATTGAACAGGGCGGAACGCTTAAGAACAAACGCCTGTTCTGCAAACTGGGTTCGGACGGCATGACCATCGACCAAGAAGGCAACGTCTACTTGACCGGTCAGGGTGTGACCATGTTCGACAAGACGGGCAAACAAATCGAGCACATCCCGGTACCTGAGCCGTGGACCGCGAACGTCTGCTTCGGCGGCAAAGACAAGCAAACGTTGTTTATCACGGCGAGCAAGAGCCTCTATAGTCTCAACATGCGGGTAAGAGGTGCGGGGAGTCAGTGACGGGGAATCACCAACAATGGGAACCAGACTCTGCCTTCGGCGCGATAGGGACTGTCACTTCCTCATCGGCCTCGAGTTTCGAGGGGAGATGGCTTAATCCATGCCTGAATCAATGGGGTCGCGGGTTGCTCTAGTCACCGGGTCGGCAACGGGAATCGGTCGCGCGACGGCTTTGCTGCTGGCGCAGCGCGGGCTGGCAGTTGCTGTCAACTATTCGCGCTCCGAGAATGAGGCAAAGGAGACGCTCGAACAAGTGAAACGCCAGGGCGTGGCGGCAATTCTTTGCCGCTGTAATGTCGCCGACGAACCCCAGGTCAGAGATATGTTTCGCCGCTGCCGCGAGGAACTCGGCGGCCTCGACGTGCTGGTCAACAATGCGGGCACTACGCGCGCAGGGAAACGGCATAAAACAGGTGGGCATCGTTGCCCGAATCTGAGACGGATTTCAAATCCGTCCTACATTTTTCGAAAGGCCGTGTGATGCCCCAGTCCTCGGACGTAGGACCGATTTCAAATCCGTCCGCCTGTTGGCAATTCGGCTACAAAGCCGACGACCGCTGGGCCCAATTGCCTCCTGGTTGGAAGCTGCCCGAAGTCGTCGGTGTAGCCACTCATAACTGCGACCGCGTCTATGTATTCAGCCGCGGCGAACATCCCGTGATGATTTTTGACCGGGACGGCTCGTTCCACGATTCCTGGGGAGAAGGAATCTTCCGCCGGCCTCACGGCATTTTCATCGGACCTGATGATGATGTCTATTGCACCGATGACCACGACCACACGGTCCGCAAGTTCACTTACCATGGCCATTTGCTTTTGACTTTAGGCACGAGCGGCAAGCCCTCGGACACCGGGGCGACAAGTATGGATTTCCGCACCATCGTCCGCGCCGGCCCGCCTTTTCATTACCCGACCAACGTGGCGCTTTCACCCGACAGCGAAATCTATGTTTCGGACGGCTACGGCAATGCCAGGATTCACAAGTTCTCGATCGATGGCCAGCTTCTTTTCTCCTGGGGCGAACCTGGAACTGGCCCCGGGCAATTTCGCATTCCTCACGGCATCGCCGTCGACAGCCACGGGACCGTTTACGTGGCCGACCGCGAGAACAGCCGCATTCAGCTTTTCACGCCGGAGGGCAAATTCCTAACCGAATGGACCGATGTTGCCCGGCCATGTCAGGTATTCATCGACGGCTCGGGCAAGGTATATGTAGCGGAGCTCGGCTTCATTGCGGGAATGTGGCCGGGGACGACCGCGCCGTCTGCGGACGCCCCTGGCGGGCGACTGAGCATCTTCAATCAACAAGGCCGGCTCTTGGCGCGTTGGGGCGGCGGGCGAAATCCTTGTGCGCCGGGCGACTTTTTCGCGCCTCACGGAATCTGCGTCGATTCGCATGGCGATATCTATGTGGCCGAGGTCGTCACGTCCGCCGGCGGCAACCGCGGACTGGTGTCCCCCGATTGCCACCCGCTACAGAAATTCGTGCGGCGAGAGTCGATGAGCCCGACGCGCTAGCAAGGGTCGACCCTTGCTAGCGCGTCGGGATCGCCAATGGATGGGAGATCCGAGACCATGAAAGCCTGGCGTTTCCACGGCTTCAGCGACATGCGGCTCGATGATATTCCCGAGCCGGTCTGTGGTCCCGGCCAGGTTTTGGTAGAACCACTCTGCGTTCAACCGAGCATCACGGAAGCGCAACTGGCCTTCGGGATTCCGACGCTCGCCTTCGACCGCGTCAAGCGACGACTGGAGACGGAGGCGCCAGTGCAACTTTTTGGACATGAGTTCTGCGCCCGGGTCCTGGAAATTGGACCTCCGGCCGCTCACGCAACCCGGCTCGCCAAGATTGACGAAGGTGACCGAGTCGCGGCACGAGCCAAGCTGCCCTGCGGCGATTGTCCCCTCTGCCTCACGGAGCGGAGCGATCTCTGTCGCAAAGGGCCTGTTATCGGCTTCGACCTGCCCGGCTGTTTTGCGGAACGCGCTGTCTTGCCGCACATTGCTCTCGTGAAGGTCGACGACCGCATCTCCAATAGCGAGGCTGCCTGTTTGCAATCGCTAAGTGACAGCGTGGCCGCGGTCGAAACCGCGGATTTGCGCATGAGCGAAACGGTGGCGATTTTCGGCCAAGGCAGCATGGGCCTCGAATGCCTGCAAATCGCTCGTCAGGCCGGCGCGGGAATGATCGTGACCGTGGATGTGCGCGATGAAGCTTGCCAAATGTCACGTGAATTGGGAGCCGATCACGCCTTGAATGCCAAAACGGAAGATGCCGTTGCCGCGATTCGCGATTTAACGGGCGGCAACGGCGCGGACGTGGTTTTCGAATGTGCCGGCGGCAGCCCAAAACAAGGACTCGCCGGCCATCAAACTCTTTTGCAAGCCATCGATGCCGTCCGCTCTGGAGGAAAGATCGTCGGCGTCTCCTGGTTCGGCGGCCCGCTGGAACTCAACGTCGATCTCCTCCGCGAGCGCAGCCTGCGCTATCTTTTCCCGGATATCAGTACTCAGGCGCACCTCGAACATACCGTTCGCCTCGTCGCCACCGGCCGGGTGCGTCTGAAGCCGACCATCACTCATGTTCTACATGGAATCGAATCGGTCCCGGAGGCATTCGAGATCACCGCCAACAAAGGCAAGTACAAAGCGATTAACCCGGCACAAGTGATGATGGGGAAAAAATAGAAGTCGATGGTCTTGGACATTAACTGCAGGTGGAGTATAGGTTGGCTAACCTCCTACCGCCTCAGCGGCAGCTGGAGATATAACCGGCATGATGCCCCGCGCCGCTTATGCCTGCCCCAACGCCTCGACCAACAGCCGCCGCAATTCTTCTTTACCGAGCCAAATTGCCGCTGATATGCTTCGGGAGGGATTAAAATATGGACCATCGATGAAAATTGACACGGCCTCGTCATTATCTACATTTAGTGCAACGGAATAACTTCCGAATGATCCAAGTTGTGGGCGTACCATCCCTTTGTGTGATTCTTGTAATATCTTAAGGCATTCTTGAAGTTGTGCTTCGCTTGATACAAAATCCAACGCAGCGCTTTCCACGGCAATCCCAATGAGGATGCTGCTTTCTTTTCGAATAACTTCGTGTTCTTTGATAGGCATGCCTTCTATGCTTTCATCCGAAGCTCAGACGGCGTTTTCAACAGTAACCCATGGAGAATGATTATTGCTTCTTCGCTGGCGGCGGACTTGGTATGGGCGTGCTTGGAGCGGGCGGGGCTGTGGCTTGAGTCGTCGGCTTCCCGTCGCCGGCCGTGATCGCAACGCCCATATGCGTCTGCTTCCAGGCGACCACATCGGTCTTCAGCACGTCGACGGCTTTATCCAGCTGAGTGTCGATCCCTTTCGCCAGTTGATCGGGCAGAGCTTCTATTTCGAAATCAGGAACGACGCCTTCGCGTTCCATGTTGACGCCCTTCAACGTAAAGACACCCGTGCGGGGGATGCGGAACATGGTGCCGTCGATGAGCCTAATGCTCGAAGTCCCGATCACATGACCGCCCGTCGCTTGGCCGACCAATTTACCCAAGCCGAGCGTGCGAACAGCGCTTGGGAAAATCTCAGCGTCGCTATAGGACCGATTGTTGATGAGCACCACCAAGGGCTTCGTCCACTTGCGGTCGCGGGAGCGCAGCACCATGCCTTGGCCGCCGTCGCGCTGACGAAAGGTGGTGTGCTCGCGGGCGCCGAGATAATTCAGAACTTGATCGTGCGTGAAGCCGCCGCCGTTATAGCGCACGTCCAGCACGATGCCTTCCCTATCGAAGTTGTCCGAATACAGGCTGCGAACGAAACGATCCAGCCCCGTCTCGTCCATCGAGGGAATATGGATGTATCCCAGCTTGCCGCCCGAAATCTCCGCGACGCGCTTGGCGTTTCGATCGACCCAGCGTTCGTACATCAGATCATGAATTTGATGCCGGTTAGCAGGCTGTAGCTCGACTTTGCGAAACGCCTTGGGGTCCTTCATGTCGGCCGACGAATTGGCGGTGACTTGCAATGCCACCGTCTCGCCGACTTTGTCATTCAGCAGTTGGCTCATGTCGGTTCGATCCGTGAGTTCGACCTGGTCGATGGAGCGAATAACGTCGCCCGGCTTGAGATTGATGCCGCGTCGGTCCGCGGGCCCCTGCTTCAAGACCTCGGCAATCTTGAGGCCCGGGCCGCGATAGCTATCGTCAAAGATCAGTCCCAGATCGGCCGTGGTCTCCTCCGGCGACGAGCTAAACCCCAGAATCCCCAAATGCGAGGCGTTCAGCTCGCCCATCATGAGACTCATGAGCGCGTAGAGGTCTTCGCGGAGGGCGACGTGCTGCACCAGCGGCCGATATTTCGCTCGCACCGCCTCCCAATTCGCGCCGTGAAACGCCGGGTCATAAAAATGCTCGCGCAAGGCTCGCCAGCTCTGCTCGAACATTTCCCGGAATTCTTCATCGCGGCGGACCGTCATCTTGGCTTTGAACTCGATCGTACCCAGACCTCCACCGGATCTGAAATCGATTATCGAGGGTGGTCCGGACGAGGCCCGCGCCGAGCGAATCTGCCCCTGCCGGTCGCGGAAATAAATCACGTCACTCAGTCGTTGCGACCATTGGATTTGCTGGGGATGCAGGCCGCCGGTCGTCAGTCGTGAAAGCTGCGAGCCGTTGCTGGCGGCCACCCACAAATCATCGCCCGAGCTGCCGCTGCTTCGAATCGCCACTCGATTGCCGTCGGGTGAGATGGCCCCTTCTTCGACCGGCAGCGGGGCGGCCCGTTCGGCTCGAATGTGGACGTCGTCCCAATCGAACTCTTTACTTTCGGGCGCGCCGGCTACGGCAGGTTTCTGCAACGAAAGCACGTACATCCCGGTGCTGTCATGCCGCTGGCTGATGAAGCCCAGCTTGTTGCCGTTCGTGCCGGAGATGGCCCGGTCGCGCCGGCCGCTCCACGTCACCCCACCGTTATAGGTCGCATAATGAGTGACGTTCTTCGCCTCGCCGCCCGCGGCGGCAATGATGTAGAGCTCGCTGGCGAACGAGCCGTCCTGCCGGGCGTAAACGAGCCACTTGGAATCCGGCGACCAGTCGTAGTCAAAAACCTCGACCTCGTTGACGACGGCTTTTTGATCCGTGCCGTCGGGGTTCATGGTCCAAAGCTTGCCCGCACGCAGGAAAGCCACCTTCTTGCCGTCGGGCGAAAAACCGACGCCGATCTCCGGCTCCGGAGTATTGGTGAGTTGCCTCACCTTGAATTTATGGGAGGAAACGAAATCCTTGTGCTCGGGATCGTCCGCCTCCAACAGATAGAGATCCTCCTGACCGCTTCGATCGGACGTGAAAATGATCTTCTTGGAATCGGGCGACCAGGCGATGCCATGATCGTAGGCGGGGCTGTCCGTTAACCGCGTGGCTTTGCCGCCGGTGATGGGCATCATGAAAATTTCGCCGTGGACGGCAAAGGCCACGTGCTTTTCATCATAAGAGAGGGCGAACTCGGAAGCCCCTTGAGTGAAGGTGACGGTCTTTTCCGTGTTGACCTTATCGTCGGCGTGAATTTCGATGGCGAGCTTTCGCGGCTCGCCTCCTTGCGTGGAGACGACCCAGAGATCGGGTCCGCACTCATAGACGATCCACTGCCGGCCGTCGGCGTCGGCCTTGGCGCTGATGCGAGCGCGGCGGACGCCGTCTTCCTTGTGGAAGGTGATTTGTTGAGGTTGGCTTTTCCCGGCTGCGTCGCGACGGAAGATGTTGGCCGGCGCGTTCCAAGACCGGGGCGATGACTCGCCCCGCTCGCCTGCCGATTCCTCGCTCACATAGTAAATCCACTGCCCGTCCATGGACCACATGGGCGAGGTGTCCTGGCCGTTGAAGGTCGTGAGCCGGCGATTGGCGCCGCCCTCGGCGCTGCAAATCCAAATGTCATCATTGGACGACCCGCGATATCCTTTGCGGTACCAAAGTCCCTGACCGCGCACGTAGGCGATTTGGTCGCCCGAAGGAGAGAAGACCCCTTCTTTGCCGTCGCCGCAAGTGATGCGGCGATCCCGCCCGCCATCAAAGGGGACGGTGTAGAGCTCGAAGCCGCCGGGGAAATCCGGACTGCGATTGGAGGCGAAGAGGATCGATTTGCCGTCCGGCGACCAGCCGTTGACAATATCGCTGGCCGAATCAAAGGTCAATCGCCGCGGTTTGCCACCGCGAACGGGCACTACGAAAACATCGTAGCTGCCGTGGCGATTGGACGAGAAGGCCAGCCAGCGCCCGTCGGGACTGAAAACCGGGTCAAAATCGTGAGCCTCATGCATCGTGACCGGGCGAGCGATGCCTCCGATGCGATCCACGATCCAAACGTCGCCGAGGTAGCTGAAAGCGATCTTCTCGCCATCCGGCGATATATCCGGAGTGCGGGCAAAGCGGATCGGCTCCTGATCCGGCGTCGCTCGCGCTTGGTTGAATGAAATGAACGCCAGGGCCAAAGCTGCGAAAAGTACAGTGTGGAAGCGCCTCATAGATGTCAATCCTGGGGATTATGGGGTGGGTGCTTCGGGGGTTCACGAGGAGAGCGGGCGAACGGCCGAAGCAACCTGGAGGATACCAAGTACGGCGGGCAAAGTCACTTACCGTCTTCGCCTGAGAACTTATTTTACCCACCAAAGAGCACGGCTGCCAAGGGAGGTCTCGAACAAACGGCAGGATTGTTACATCGGGAACAAACCGCAAAATCCCGGCGGCGCTGAGCGAGCGCTAAGCCGCAAGCGATACGTCCGAACTGTCGCTTGCGGTTTCGCGTACGCAAAATGTCACGAATCTCGTCACCGCTTTACGATTCATCGCTACGGCTCTTCTCATCGACCCGTTCCCGGTTCTCGTCGTTGATTTTCAAGCGGGCTTCCTCGCGAAGCTGTTCGAGAATCCCTTTTTGAAATTCGGACTGGTAATTCTTTTCCTGTTCGAGGTAAGTCAAAAGATTCTCGGCGCCGGTCTGGTATTCCCGATAGAAGGAAAACTCCGAAGGCTTGGTTCGCTTGACCAACGCCATCACATAATAATGCTCCTTGGGCTTGTCGCTCTTGACAATCACCTGGCCCGGTTCCGTGAGGTTCAAGAGGTCCTTATCCAGTCCTTCGGGCGGATATTCGATCTTCTCTTTGGGAATACTGAACCGGTCATAGGAATTCATGGGCCCCCTGGCGAAAGGCGTTTTGGATTTCACCAGACCGGAAACCTCGTCCAGAGTGAACATCGGCTCGGAATGCTTGGTGCCGTCCTTGAGCCAGCGCTCGGCGTCGGCTTGTCCTTGAGCTTTGGCTTTGAGGTCCTCGGCTTCTTTCTTGGCCAGCTCGTGGGCTTTTTCAAATTGCCACCAGTCCTTCACCTTGTCCTTGACCTCCTCAAAGGTGGGCACATAGGCGGCTTTGTCATTCGTCTTCCAATAGAGGAATGAAGGGCTGTCGCTCGCTAAACTTCCGCCGGTCGGATAGTCTTGCGGCGAATAGACACCGTGGTTTTGGAAGAACAAGTTGGCGAAGTTCTTTTCTTGCTTGTCGCCAAAAGGATTATGGACGTACGCTTCCTTCAAAGGCTTGAGACCTTCGTCGTCGGCGATGGTGAAACGATCCTCCGGTTTCTTCGTTTGCCCGTGCTGAAAGCCGTGCTCGGCCACGGCCTGGTCAATCGTTTTTCGGATTTTTTCCAAAGGAACGAGACCGGATTTCACGAACGGCGTGGGGTTCGGCCCGGCAAAGGCGGCAGTCACGGCCTCCCAGGCGCGTGTTTGGAGCGAATTGCGAATGGCCGGGGTGCCAAACGTGGTTGTAGTGGTGAGTGCGATGGGTGCCGTTGTGGCCGAGCCGCCCATGGCCTGGCCCAACGTCGCGCTGATGATTTCAGGCCGATAGACCGTTTGAGCATTCAAGAGATCGGCCGGCGTTTCGCGACGCAGATCGCTGAGCTTTTTGTGCAGCTCGCCCAGATCGGTCTGAACCAGCTTGCGGGCCATATCGTCTTGCAATTTTTTGGTCAGGTCGTCTTTTATTGCCGAAAGGGGAATGAAGGCAGGATGCGCTGAGCCATAATAAGTCAGGGCCGCAGGCTTGAACGGCGTCGGACTGGAGTATGCCAGCGCCATCGTGGCGCCAATGCGGGCACGATCGAACACTTCATGCAGAGCCGCCCCTCCATAATAGGTGAGCGCGCTACTAACCACCGGTGCTTTGGTGCCAAGACCGCCAAAAGCTTGCCCAACCATACCCGCGACATTTTCCTGCCGCTGGTAGCTCGTGTCATGCAGCCGTCGACTGCCGAAGGCATCCCACGGTTCCACCCAGGAGGCATTCCGCAGCTGATATTTGTCGAATTCGTACTTATCAATCAAAGCCATGTCAAAAGCGAAGGGAAGTCCCAAAAAAGTGCTCTCGGCCGCCAGGCTGCCGCCCATCGTTTGCCCGGCCCCGCTCATGACTTGAAAACCGGCTTGAATCAGAGTGGAAGCCTGGGTCGCTTTTTGGCGATATTTTTCCGAGTCGGCGCGGGCATTGATCCATTCGACTTCGATGCGCGGGGAAACTTTGAAACCCGGCAAGTCCGAGCCGGCGACGTATTCTAGGTCCTTGTATTTTTCAAAGAGATCCTGGAGGTCCTTCTCGGTCGGTTGACCGACTTGGCTCAGGAAGTCCTTGTGGCGTGCCGGGATCGGCAACACCGCGACCACGTTTTCCGTGCGGTTTTCTTTGTAGAACTGCCAGAATTCATAAGGGGTCGCCCAGGTTGTTGCATATTGAGAATCGGTGCGGTCGTCACCCATCATGGCCGTTTTGGCGATGCGGACGCGGAATTCATCCGCCAAGGCAGTCCGAAAGTTATCCGGGCTGAAATAATTTCGGAAATTCCGCTGAAGGGCATCCTCGATCTTTCTTTCATCAGACTCAGCAATATCGCGGTTGTCGGTCTCCTTGTAAATGAGCCGATTGATATCTTTGGCGGACAACTGAATTCCGCGGCGATCAGCTTCATGCCGCCATATCAAGAAATCGAGGGTGTCTTCGAGGGATGTCGTGCCGCCGAAATAAAACTCCTCCGGACGCCTCAGCATCTGCATGAAGTCCTGCTGAAGAGCTCGGAACAAATCATCCACCAAGTTGGCTTCGGTGGTTTTCTTGGCGCGGAGGAAGTCGGCTCGCAGCTGCGGGAGGGCGCTCAGACTTTGCAAATACTGCTGGCGAAATTGAGGAGACTGCAGACTAAAGTTGCGAAACATAAGAACTTGCTGGAGTATCCGCCTCTGGGATTCTTCCCACTTGCTGCTGGCCTCAAAAGCGGCGGAGAATACTTGAGCGCGGGAAGCGCGGGTCACCTGATCGAGGTATACGTTGGCCAGCCGTCTTTGATTTCTCAAATCCTGAATCTCTCGAGCCAGAATGTCCTTCCCATAAAGGGTGGCGACCACCTCGCCTTTGCTTTGGCCGAACCTCACACCAAACGATTCCAATAGATTGCCGCCCGCGCCGATGGTGCCGCACAAGACGAACGTCACCATGCACAGGATGGTCAGGCCGGCCAACCAGGCTTTTTGGTTCCTACGAAAGCTACGGAGGGTCTTGGAAAGCATTGCGCATCCTTAAGTTAGGGCGATCTTTCCTGGAGATGAATCCATGCCAGGGCTTGACACCATCTAAAAAGATGTAGTATGGGTGGATGGCGGATTCCGCCCAAAATAGCGATTGTAGCGAGTCCGCAACTTTTCACAACTGCAACCCAGGAGCCTCTGGTGGCCACACGGAAGAAAAAAAGTCTGGTGATCGTCGAGTCGCCCGCCAAGGCCAAGACCATCAATAAATATCTGGGGACCGGCTTCGAAGTCGCCGCCAGCAAGGGGCACGTGCGCGATCTCCCCAAGACCCGCTTCGGCATCGATATCGAGGGGGGCTGGGTCCCCACCTACCGTTCGCTGGAAGACCGGAAGGCATTATTAAGCGCTCTTAAGAAGCAGGCGTCTCAGTCGGATGCCGTCTACCTGGCCCCTGACCCGGATCGCGAAGGCGAAGCGATCGCCTGGCATCTCAAAGAGGCCCTCGGACTTTCCGACAAGAAGACGCACCGCGTCACATTTAATGAGATTACGAAGAAGGCGGTGCAAGAGGCCTTTTCCAACCCCGGCCAAATCAACATGGACCTGGTGGCCGCCCAGGAAGCGCGCCGTTTTCTCGACCGTATCGTGGGCTACAAGCTCAGCCCGCTCCTCCGGAAGAAGGTGGCCCGGCATCTGAGCGCCGGCCGAGTCCAATCCCCGGCCGTGAGACTTATTGTCGAACGCGAGCGCGAGATCCAGGCATTTAAGCCGGAAGAATATTGGAAAATCGCCGCCGTTTTGTCCCCGGCGGGCGCTAAGATCACCCGCAAAAAGGCAGACACGGAGACACGGAGACACAGAGACACGGAGACCGGAAAGCCAGCAGACGAGGACATCGAGCGGGACGGCGAACAGGTCCAAGCCGACATTGAAAAGAAGCTGGAAGTGCCGGAAGGGGCGTTTTTGGCCGAGCTGGCGGAATGGGAAGGCAAGAAATTCGAAGCCAAGAACGGCGAGGAAGCTAAGAAGATCACCAGCGCCCTCGAAGGCGCCAAGTATGTCGTCGCCAAAGTCGAGCAGAAGGAGCGGCCGGAGAAGCCGTCGCCGCCTTTCACGACGAGCACGCTGCAGCAGCAGGCCTCCATTCGACTTCACTATTCAGCTAAGCGCACCATGATGATCGCTCAACGCCTCTATGAAGGCGTGGAGCTGGGCGGCGAAGGATCGGTCGCGCTCATTACTTACATGCGAACCGACAGCACGCGCGTCTCGGCTGACGCATTGAAAAACTGCCGCGAGCAAATTCAAACCAGGTTCGGCGCTCCATACGTGCCGGAGCAGCCCAATGTGTACAAATCCGCCAAGGGCGCCCAGGACGCTCACGAAGCGATCCGTCCAACGGATCTTTCTTACACGCCGGAGCGCGTGGCAGGTCATTTGCCGCAGGATCAGCTGCGGCTCTACAGCTTGATCTATAACCGCTTCATGGCCAGTCAGATGACGCCGGCAATCTTCGCGGTGACCAATGTGGAGGTGTCCGCGGCTCAAGGCGTCTTCAAGGCGCAAGGCAAGATTCTGAAATTCGACGGCTACCGCCGGGTGTTGCCGCCCGCCGGCAAGCAAGAAGACGCCCTCCTGCCGTCCCTGGAAGAGAAGCAGAAACTCGATCTCTTGGAGCTGAGCTCCACGCAGCATTTCACGCAGCCGCCGCCTCGCTTCAATGAAGCCTCGCTCGTCAAATCGCTTGAGAAGGAAGGCATTGGCCGGCCCAGCACCTACGCCAGCATCATCAGCAAGATACAGGAGCGCGGCTACGTCGAGCTGAAAGAACGCCGTTTTCATGCCACCGAGGTGGGCATGCTCGTTACCGACAAGCTGATTAAGCATTTCCCGACCGTGATGGATTTCAAGTTCACGAGCCACATGGAGGAAGAATTGGACCAAATCGAAGAAGGCAAGGTCAAGCGCGACCAGGTTCTTCAGGAGTTTTACAAGCCGTTCAGTCAGGCCCTCGAAGTGGCCGAGACCGAGATGGAATCGCTCAAAGGCAAGGAAAGCGGCGAAAATTGTCCGCAGTGCGGCAAGCCCTTGGTGAGCCGGTATGGCAAGCGCGGCGCCTTCTGGGGCTGCAGCGGCTATCCGGATTGTAAATACACGAAGCCAGGAGAAGGCGAACCAGGCCGAGAGCCGCCAATGCCCACGGATCACGCCTGCCCCGAGTGCGGCAAGCCGATGCTTCAGCGCATGGGCCGGCGTGGGCCGTTCTTGGGATGCAGCGGCTATCCTGACTGCAAGACGACCATGAACTTCGACGCGGAAGGTAAGCCGGTTCTAAGCAGCAGGCCCACCGAGCACGTTTGCGACAAATGCGGCAAGCCCATGGTGCTCCGCGAAGGCGCCCGCGGGCCGTTCCTCGCTTGCACGGGCTATCCCAAGTGCCGCAATGCCAAGGACGTGGACGCCAAGGGCAATCCCATGAAGCCAATTGAGACGGGCGAAAAGTGCGCCAAATGCGGCTCGGCCATGGTCGTGAAGCGCGGGCCGCGCGGTCCGTTCTTGGGTTGCAGCGCCTATCCCAAATGCCGCAGCACCAAGCCCGTTCCTGAAGAAATGAAGGAGAAGCTCAAGACGCTCTTGCCCCCGCCGCCCAAGAAGGCGGTTCCGGCCGTCGAGGTCACCGAGACTTGCCCGGAGTGCGGCGCGGCCATGAAACTTCGCCCCGGCCGCCGCGGCTTCTTTCTCGGCTGCTCCAAGTACCCCAAGTGCAAAGGCACGCGCGAGGCCTCGCCCGAAATCCTGGAACGCGTTCAAACTCCCGCCGCGGCCACGTGAGACGACCGTCTTCCTCCAACGAGGAGTTAGTCGCCATGCCTAAGGGAGAGTCAAAAAAGCCGACGAAAGATTGGAGACGTACGATAGGAATCTTTACAGGCGATAAAGGCATGAAGGAACTTTTTCAAGAAGCTCTGCGGCTCAGGAATCAAAATCGTCGAAAGACACGTCGCCGCTGAGGGGATGAACCTCTCGCGTGACTTAGGCGTTTCGCTTAGCGGGAGGCGTCTTCTGAGCCCTCCCCCCTTTACCTCGCCAAAGACATTTCCCAGTCCGATTTTGACGTTGCACAAAACTCTCAAGCCGCTATATTTGCCCGGCTTTTACCAGAGCCGCCACGCTCCGCGAGTGCGCCCACGGCATTTCCTCAGGTAATCCAAGGCAGGATGCCATGCTCTTCTGTTCCGAGAAATTCCTGGTCTTTTTCACCATCGTCTTCATCGCCTACTGGGCGCTGCCTTGGCCTCGAGTCCGAGTCTGGCTTCTCTTGGGCGCGAGCTTTTATTTTTATGCCAGTTGGAACAAATGGCTGGCTCTCATCATTTGCGTCTCGACGGCCATGGATTATTTCATCGCTCGCGGAATGGAAGCCTGGGAGTCAACTCGCGGCCGGCGACTCTTGCTCGTGATCAGCCTGGTCGCCAATTTGGGACTTCTGGTCTATTTCAAATACGCCAACTTCTTCTTGCATTCGCTCGAGGAAACACTGCATTCGGTCGGGGGCACGGCCTCGCTCCCGGTCCTTCGTGTGATCTTGCCCATCGGCATTTCCTTCTACACCTTCGAGGCTATCAACTACACCGTGGACGTTTATCGTCGCCGGGCGCCGGCCGAGCGCAATTTAGCGCACTTCATGCTCTTCATCACGTTCTTCCCGCATCTGGTAGCCGGGCCGATCGTGCGGGCCCGCGATTTCCTGCCGCAGATTCGCCGGCCCAAGCGCTGGGACTGGCTGCGCATGCAAGTGGGCGTGCAGTTCCTCCTGATGGGAATGTTCAAGAAGGTCGCCATCGCCGACCGCATGGCTCTCTTCGCCGACCCGGTCTTCGCCAATCCGGGGGCTTATGGCAGCGGGGCGATTTGGATCGCGGTGGTCGCCTACGCGCTCCAGATCTATTGCGATTTTTCCGGCTACACCGACATGGCTCTGGGCGCCGCCCACATGCTCGGCTACAAGCTGGCTCAGAACTTCAACATGCCGTATCTCTCGGTGAACATCTCCGAGTTCTGGCGGCGTTGGCACATCTCGCTCTCCACCTGGCTCCGCGATTACCTCTTTATCCCCCTGGGCGGCAGTCAGGGCGTGGCCTGTCCGCATTGTCAGCGCACGCGCACGAATCGCAATCTCATGATCACCATGACGCTGGGCGGATTGTGGCACGGAGCGAGTTGGACGTTCGTCGGCTGGGGAGTCTTGCACGGTTTCTATCTGATTGGACACCGATATTTCCGCGATTTTGCCAAGACCCGGCCGCGATTGGATGGGCTCCTGCAAACCATGCCGGGGACGGGCTTGCGAGTGGCGGCGACTTTATTTTGCGTGTGCCTGGGCTGGATTTTCTTCCGGGCCGCGACTTTCACCGCGGCCGGCTCGATGATCTTTCGGTTTCTCGTGCCACACGCCGGCTTGAGCCTTCCTCTGCCGGCAGTCGGTTTCTGGTACACCGTCGGTTGCGTGGCGCTATGCCATGCGTTGGCGCAGAGCGGCCTGTGGCGTAAATGGTCGCCGCGATTGCCGGCTCCTGTTCTGGGCTTCGGCTACGCCACGGCGCTGACCTTGGCATTGGTCTTGGCTCCGGATTCCGGCAAGGCGTTTATTTATTTTCAGTTCTGAGTTAGGTGTTGGCGAGCCGGGGTGCGTTAGCGCCCGGAGGCTGACCGGAGACAACCCACGGAAGGCACGGATTAATTCTTCATCCGTGCTATCCGTGTTATCCGTGGTGGGAGTGCGGTGGGCTTCTAAGACTCGGCCTGCTCTACAAATACCCATGTTGATCGACAAACTGCCAAGCCGGAGTCGAAGCGTCATCCTCTGGGCGATTGGCTCTTTCTTCGCCGCTCAGTTGGTCTTGGCCATCGTGATCGAGCGCTGGCGGCCGGAATGGAGCGATCCCGAATACGGTTACCGACTGCACCATCTCCGCCAAAGAATCCTGGAAAATCCAGACCATCCACTCCTCGTGGTTCTCGGCTCCTCGCGCGTGGGGCAGGGTTTCAAGGCCGATGTGTTGCCCCCTCCCAGTTGGAATAATCCGGCAAGTCCGATCGTCTTCAATATGTCATTGAGCGGAGGCACACCCGTTCATGAGCTTCTTTTCATCAAACGTCTGCTGGCCGCCGGGATCCATCCGCGCTGGGTGGTCATCGAAGTGTTGCCCGCGTCCCTAAAAGGCGAAGCCGATATTCTCGCTGCCAAGGATATTTTGCCTCCCAATCGACTACGTTGGACCGACTTGCAAGTGTTGCAACGCCACGCGCCCCAGCACTCCGTCCATCGTTATGAGCATTGGTTCAAAGTGCATGCCTTCTCTTCATATTTCAATCGTTTTGCGATGGTGCATTGCTGGGCGCCGGCATTGTTGGACATGAGCAAGCCGTTTCAGTCCTCATCCGATGAGATGAGTCCGCACGGCTGGCATCCGTTTCCATATGAGCGCGTATCGCCGGAGCTGTATCAGTCGATGTTCCAAGTCGCGCGCAAGGCTTATGCCCCTATCCTCTCCCAATTCCGCATCGTCCCGGAGGCCGACAGGATCTTTCGGGAAATGTTGGATGTTTGTCGTCACGAGGAAATTGAAGTGATCGGCCTCCTACGCATGCCGGAAGCCACCGATTTCCGCGCCTTATATCCGCCGGAGACTTCGCGATTGATCGACCGCTACCTGCGAGATCTCTGCCGGCAATATGAAACCGAGTATATCGACGCCAGCCAATGGCTCTCCGACGACAACTTCGCCGACGGCCACCACTTATTGCCCCAAGGAGCGGAACGTTTCTCGCTGCGGCTTTGGGATGAAGTCCTGGAAAAGCACCCGTTGTTTCGCGAGCGCCCGGAGGTGCGCCTCGAAGACTCGGACCACCTCCCTACGGAAGGATCCGTTTCTCATGTGGATTAGCCAACCCCCAGCCCGTAGCCGAAGCGCTCTCCTTTGGGGGACCGGCGTCTTTGTCGCCGCGCAATTGGCCCTCAATCTCGTCATTGGGCGTTGGCATCCTGAGTGGAGCGACCCGGAGTATGGCTACCGCTTTCGCAAACTGAAGAACTGGGTGAAAAAGGAACCCGACAGACCCCCCCTGGTCGTCCTTGGCTCATCACGCATCGGGCACGGCTTCAAAGCGGATTGCCTTCCCCCTGCGAACTGGAAAGGCCAGGAATCACCGCTGGTCTTTAACATGTCCTTGGCAGGCGGAAGACCTACCCATGAGCTTCTGGTCCTCAAGCGTCTGTTGGCGGCGGGCATTCATCCGCGATGGCTCGTCATCGAGGTCCTGCCGCCCATACTGAATTGGGAAGATGGTTATCTGGCAAGTCCGGATCCTATACCCGCCAATCGTCTCCGCTGGAGTGATTTGGAAGTCCTGGATCGATACGCGCCACAAACCCGGTGGTCTCGGAAGCGCAAATGGTTGCAGACCTGTCTCGTGCCCTGGTATTCCAACCGCTTTGCTCTCCTCAGCCAATATGCCCCGTCTTGGTTGGAGCCGGGAAAGACTGTCGAGGTCCAATTCTGGCGTCATTCTTTGACTCCGAAAGGATGGCAGCCATTTCCTTTGACCTCGGTAACTCATGAGCAATATGAGAAGTGGTTCGGCGTGGCTCGGCATGACTACACGCAGGTGCTGGCAAATTTCCGCGTGGCTGCGGGAGCCGATCGGCTCTATCGAGAAATGTTGGCGATTTGCCGGCAAGAAAAGATTGAGGTGTTGGGCCTTCTCCTGATGCCCGAAGGAACCGACTTCCGAAACCTGTACTCTGGGGAGGCCTGCCAAACAATTAACGCCTACCTTCAGGGGTTGTGCCGCGAATTCAATATTAAATTGATCGACGCAAGAACCTGGATGAGCGATGATTTATTTTCCGACAGTCATCATTTGTTGCCTGGTGGGGCAGAAAACTTCACCCGGCGCCTTTGGCAGCAGGCACTGGAGCCGCAATTACAAAAGCAAGGTGAGCTCCAATCCTCTGAAGGGTTTCTTGAATAATTCCGTCCTCGCCGTTTTGAGAGAAAATGGTTTTCTCGTAAGCGCGCAGGGCCGAGGTGCCTCAGCGCCGAAGAAAACATAGATCACACGGATGACAGTGATGAAGCAGCCCTAATCGGCGGATCCGTGCCATCGGTGGTGGTTTTGAGTTTCTGGCGAGCCGGGTTGCGTTCGCGCCGGGCACGACGAAGATAAACGGGACGGCTCAACGAAGAAAACATCTTCGTTCTCATGCGGCGATTTCATGAGCTGCAGTCTTTATATCTACTTCCCGTACCTCGGGTTCTTCAAGCAGCGTGATACATCGGCGAGTTAGAAAGTCCCATACGCAGATCACTTCCCGGAAATGATGAATATCCTGAAGTAAGCGCAGGCCGTGGGCCAATTTATCTTTCAAGTGTTGGACGCTATCCATTGAGAATAGGATTAGGACTCCTTCATCGCTGGGAAAGTAACCGACGCTGCGAAAACCGGTCTTGGCTGCACAAGCCTCAAGTGCTTCTTGGGACCAAAAAGTGACATGCTGACCCCACGGGCGCGCCAAGTACACCCAATTGGAATCGTGCTCACTAGGTCGATAAATGCTCGTGGAGATTACTAGCGTACCCTCGGGTTTCAGAATCCTCCTCAAGCGTTCGACCACTTGAATAGGCTCGGTAAGGTGTTCAAAGACTTCCAGCGCCGTGATCACATCGAACGAGTTCTCGGGAATCGCCTGGAAGTCCCGAATGTATCGGTCCGAGGCGAAATAGGGAGTGGATACATATAAGTCGGTAAGCCAGGCTTTGTGCCCGGCGGAGTGCAGCATTTGGGTGAGCAATCCGTAACCACCGGCGAAATCAAGGAACTGAGGTTGCTCCGGGAACACTTGTGCCTTCGCCAAAGCCGCCAAGTAACGATAGGTCGAGAAATTGCGCATGAAGCGACTTGTATCCGGGTTGCACAAGCAGGCGGCGTTTTCCGATTCATAGGCTTCATCCAGCCAATAAGGATGCGGAATTTGCAACGCGCGGCATTGAAGGCATTCGTAGTAGTCGGCCATGTATTTGTCCGAAAGGACTCCAAGAGACCATTTGAAGGTCAAGGAACCCTCACAAACTCGACAGGCGCTTCCTTTCGATGGCCGAGGACGAAACATGTCATGGATGGGTTGGGGGAAGCTTGAGTGCGCGACTGTTGCGTCCAAGCTGTTGGCGTGACATTTTTCAAGAACCTTGCGTAGGAGATCGCGTTTCAGACGGTCAACTCCGACCTCCAGGCGAGTTCTTCCTGACTCCAGTTCTGATTTGGCCGGCGGTCTTCCTAGCAGTTCCTGGTATGCCTCCGATACAAATGTCGCGGGCGGATCAATCTGCAACAAGTGTTCGTATTTCGAAAGGACCAATGATTCGATGGCCTGCGAATGCCGGCGCTCCGCTTGATTTTCGATTTTCTGTTTTTCTTGGACTTGTCGCTGCAACTCGAAAGCCCCTTCAGCGCGAGCTAACTGTTGGTATTGGAAGGCTAATGCCTGTTGCTGATGCTCTACCGTTTGTCGGATATGCTCCAGCTTCGTGAGCCGGTGTTGAAGCACTTGAAGGTGTTCGTCGGAACCCATCAGAGTGCGAATGAATCGTCGCCGCGAGAAAAACGGCAGAAATCGAAGGCGCCGAGAGAATCTTCTCAGGCTCGGGGCATCGACCTCTCGAAGAAGAATCTGACGATAGCACTCCTCGATAAAATCCCGCAAAACCGGGATCCGGATCAGCGCTTCCAAGCGGGATTGCAGGGGTATTGGTTCTAAGCTGGGAATATCCAAAGGGCCTTTCCCCCCCCAAAATCGAACGTAAATCTGTGTGCGTGGCAAAGTGGCAAAGACACTTCCTCCCGAACGCAACTCTCGTCCCAGTAGCAACTTAAGAGGTTAATCTTGTTTGCCAACCAACCACACAACTTGGCAAAGTGGCAAAGTACTTCGCCTCTCAAGGTCCCCTAATTCGTTCCTCTTACGCCGCCTTGCGCACCCGCTGTCTGAGGAACGTCGAGCAACTTTGAATGACCTGGGCTTGCTGGTCGAGCGTCAGCTCGGGGTACATGGGCAGGGCCAGGACATGGCGGCAGGCGTCTTCGCTGGCGGGGAAATCGCCAACGCCGTAATCCAAGAACCGCAAGCATTCCTGCAAATGCAGCGGGATGGGGTAATAGACTTCGCTGCCGATGCGCTCGGATTTCAGGTGGCGGATCAAGGCGTCCCGCTGCCCTTGGGCCACGCGGACGACGTATTGATTGAAGACATGACGCCGTTGCGGCCGAATCACGGGTCGATCCAGAAAATGCCCCAAGTGATGCTCCTCGATCAGCATGTTATAGCGCTGAGCGACGGCCTGTCGGGCGAGAATCCAGCGCTCGACGTGAGGCAGCTTGACGCGGAGCACGGCCGCTTGCAGGGCGTCAAGCCGGGCGTTCCAGCCGATGTACTTGTGATGATAGCGCGTCTCCATGCCGTGGACGCGGAGGCAACCCAAACGAGCGGCCCATTCCGGATCGTTGGTCGCCACCATGCCGGCGTCGCCATAAGCGCCCAGAATCTTGGTCGGATAAAAACTGAAGCAGCCGATCGCGCCCAGCGTGCCCGTGCGGTTGCCCTGATACTCGGCCCCAAAGGCCTGGGCGGCGTCCTCGATGATGGGCAGGTTGTGGCGCTCGGCCACATGCCAGAGCGGATCCATTTCCGCGCATTGCCCGAAGAGGTGAACGACCATGATCGCTTTCGTCTTGGCCGTGATCTTGTTTTCCACCTGGAGGGGGTCGAGGTTGTAGGTCGTGGCGTCGATATCGGCGAAAATGGGCCGGGCGCCCAGCCGGCAGACGGCCCCGGCCGTGGCAAAGAATGTGAAGGCCGGCATGATCACTTCGTCATCGGGTCCCACGCCCAAGGTCTGCAAGGCCAGCGACAGGGCGTCGGTGCCCGAAGCGCATCCCACGGCATGGCCCACCCCGCAGTAACGAGCGGCCTCCTGCTCGAAGGCCGCGACTTCCGGGCCCAAGATCGCCTGCCCGGAAGCGACCACGCGGGCCATGGCCGATTCGAGTAGCTCTTGCAGCTCTTGGTGTTGAATGTGCAAATCAAAGAGAGGCACGGTCATCGCGCTCATGGGCCGACTCCTTTCAGCCGAAGCACTACTTTCCGAGCGGTAGAATTCTAAGCCACAGAGGACGCAGAGAGCACAGAGAGGAAAAAATCCCAAAGTATTTGAGAAGTCGGTGATGTCTTGTTAAGTGACTCTCTTCTCTGTGTACTCTGTGCCCTCTGTGGCTATTTCAAAGGCAATCGGCGAAAGTATTCAGGAGAGAGAATTGTGTCAATATCACTGCAAATCGGGGTTTGGTTCAAAGTGGGCAAGCGATGCGACTTGGCGTAGGTCAGGCTTTCCAGCCTGACTTTTGCGGCCTGATGTCAAGTGCAGTCAGGCTGGAAAGCCTGACCTACATTCGCCTTGACCATGACGCGCGACATTCCCGATAATTCGGCCGGTTGAGTCTGCGGGGCTGCGAAAGCCCTTTCCCTCGTTTGAGAAAGCGGCCATGCAGCCCTCCGACGGCCCCAAAGTCGACGACTTCTTGCAAGTATTGGCCGGCTCTTCGGCGGAGCGATTCAAATTCCTGCACGGCGTTCTCGGCATCAGCGCTTGCCGGCAACTCGGAATCTATCCATTGCCCGAGGGATTCAAGCTCTCGGTGGTCATTCCCGTTTACAACGAGAAGCAATGGGTCCGCGAATTGGTCCGGCGCGTGCGGGACGTGCCCATCCCCAAGGAAATCATTCTGGTCGATGACTGCAGCACCGACGGGACCCGCGAAATTCTCCGCGAGATGGCCAGCGATGAGATTCGAGTTTTCTTTCAGGAACATAATCGCGGCAAAGGCGCCGCCCTGCGCGAGGGCTTCGCTCACGCCACCGGAGACGTGGTCATCATCCAGGACGCCGATCTGGAATACGACCCGGCCGAGTATCCACGGCTCATTCAGCCGATCATCGAGAACCGAGCCGACGTGGTCTACGGCTCGCGATTTATCGGCGAAAGCCATCGCGTGCTTTATTTTTGGCATTATGTCGCCAATCGGAGCTTGACTTCGCTTTCGAATTTCTTCACGAACCTGAATCTCACCGACATGGAGACCTGCTACAAGGTTTTTCGGCGTGAGGTGCTGGCGGGGCTGAAGCTCAAATCGAATCGCTTCGGCTTCGAGCCGGAGGTCACGGCCAAGATCGCCAAAAAACGGCATCCCGCATGGCGGGTGTACGAGATTCCCATCAGTTATTCGGGCCGCACGTATGAAGAAGGGAAAAAAATCGGCCTCAAGGACGCCTTCACCGCGCTGTATTGCATCGTGCGATTTTGGCTTATGGACTAAAAAAACGGTAAAGACGAAGGACTGGTTTGTCCCGGTTTGACCGGGGGGGTGTGTGTGCGTCACCGTGAGACGAATGTTCGTAATGGCAAGTAAATTAAGGACTTGCGCTCACGAAATTCGTCTCACCGCGAAAATGGCTTGAGACGAACTTTGGAGGAACCCAATGCGACCGGCAATGGCGATGATTTTTGCCGCGGCATTTCTGCCGGCCCCTGCTCTAGCGGCCGAGCGATATTTCCAAGACGCTGCTCTTCACGCCGTTCAATTTGTCGATCGCCAGGAAGGCTGGGCGGTGGGCGATGAAGGAGTTATTTGGCACACGATCAACGGCGGACAAAACTGGGAACGGCAGCCGAGCGGCGTGGCGGCTTCCCTGCGCTCGGTGTGCTTTCTCAATCCGTACACGGGTTGGATCGTCGGGCGTGAAGAGTTGCCCATCACTGAGCCGGGTGGCGTAAGCCCTCGGAGCCTAGGGGTCCTACTTTTCACGAAAGACGGCGGCCTGACCTGGCGGCAGACCGCGCTCAATACATTGCCCGGCCTCAACTCCGTTCGCTTTCTGGACGTAAAGACTGGATTCGTCGTTGGCGATGGAAACGAGCAATCTCCCACCGGTGTTTTCCGCACGACCGATAGCGGGCGCACATGGCAACCCATCCCCGGTCCTCGATTTCCCGGCTGGCTGGCGATGGATTTCCAAGATAAAGAAAATGGCGCCTTCGCTGGTTCCTGGAGCCGCTTGGGCATATTGCGCGGGAGTGAGATCAGTCCTTCGGACGTGGATCTCTTGGGTGCCCGAGCGATCCGCGATGTCAAGATCATGGAAAAGGACGCCGTGGCCGTGGGGCAAGGCGGCCTGGTCCTCGTCAGCCGGAATCTCGGTGGGGCGCGTTGGACTTATGTCGATTTGCAGCTTCCGACCAATCTGCAAGCCGAGTGGGACTTTCACGCGGTCAGTTGTGTGGGCGATCACATTTGGACCGCTGGACGACCCGGCAGCGCCGTCCTGCACAGCTCCGACCGCGGCCAGACATGGGAGATGCTGTCCACGGAACAGCCGTTGCCTTTGAACGGCCTTTTCTTCGCGGACAAGGATCATGGTTGGGCCGTTGGAGAATTCGGCACGATTCTGGCCACAATCGACGGAGGCAAGACCTGGAAGGTTCAGCAACGAGCCGGGGCGCGAGCCGCCGTTCTTTTGGTGCACGCGCGGCCGTCCGGTTTGCCCGTCGACACGGTGGCTTTGTTGGGCGGCCAAGATGGATATTTGACAACGGCGGTGCTGGTCACTGCCCCTGATCCCACCTCGGCGAATATGGGTCACGCCCAGGATCCCTCCAGATTGGCAGCCGCCGTCCGCAAAGCCGGCGGGGCAGCGGGTGAGATGTTCTGGCAGTTTCCGATCTCCCAGCACCTGGCCCGAGCGGATGAACGCGAAATCCTCAAGGACTGGGATCGAATGCACAGCGATCGCTCCAGCGCGGGTCTCCTTCGCCATTTGGTCCTGACCATCAGAATGTGGCGGCCGGACGTGCTCATCACGGATTTCCCCGACAGCAAGATCAGCGGATGGACATCGGATTCGCTCATCGTCCAGGCCCTTCGAGAGGCATTCAATCAAGCTGCCGATGACAAGACATTCTCTGATCAACTCTCCTTGGGACTTAAGCCATGGCCTGTGAGCAAGCTATATGCCCGCTGGCCGTCGGCTGTCGGAGCGGAGATCGCCCTGGGTTTAAACGATCCCAGCCCCAGGCTTTCGGGCACGCCGCGAGATTTCGCGGAGCCGGCCGCCGCACTCTTGGCCGATCAAGCTTTGCCCGCACAACGCTTCTTTCATCTCTTGGAGACCCGAATTGAAGGGGCCGAGAATCATCGAAGTCTCATGCAAGGCGTAAACCTGGCGGCCGGCGGCACGGCTCGCCGAGTGCAGTCGGCACTGCTCGAGCAAAATCCAGACTTGATGCAAGCCATACGGGCGCGGCGGAACCTCGAAGTCCTTGCCCAGAGACCACCTGACAAGTTGAGCGGCCCCGACCAACTCCTGGCTCAAGTTGGTCCCATGCTGAAGCAACTGCCGGATGACCAGGCGCCGGCCGCCGCGTTGGCAATCGCCGGCTATTATGCCCGGTCGGGCCAATGGACCATGGCGCGCGAAATCTATCGACATATGACCGATCAATACCCGACCCATCCGCTGGCCATCGAAGCCTACCGCTGGCTGATTCGCTACGACACGAGTAGCGAAGTTCGGCGGCGGCAAGAGTCGAGTCAATATGTGCTCATGACCAGATCGCAGTTTGGGTCTATGGGTCCCGTTCCGGCGACAGCTATCCAGCGCGTGGCGGCCACTCAGAAAGGCGGCAAGCAAGAGCAGACTGAGGGAGTCGTAGAGACCTTGTCGAATCCATCGGAGGTACGACAATCGCGAGAGAATAGTTTGAAAATGGGAGAGCACCTGGCGGCCTTCGGTCCCGTGTTTGCCGGTGATCCTGCGATTCAGTTTTGTCTACAGGCGGCCCATCGCCAGTTGGGAGAAGTGGAGCAGGCCCGACAATGGTACACGCAATTCCGGCGAGATGCCGCCGATGGCCCTTGGCGAGATGCAGCGGCCGCGGAGCTTTGGCTTTTGAATCGGAGCGGATCTCCACCCAAACCCGTGGCGCTTTGCCGCCAAACACCGACCCGGCCATACCTTGACGGCGAATTCAACGATGCTTGCTGGGAAGGCATCAAGCCCATTATTCTCAAAAACGCAGTGGGAGAAACCGCCAAAGACTATCGGACGGAAGTGCGGGTGGCCTACGATCGAGAGTTTCTTTACGTGGCGTTTTGTTGCCAGCATCCCGAAGGTTCCCGCATCGAGCCGGTCAAATCGCGACCGCATGACGCGGATCTAAGACCCTATGATCGCGTGAGCCTGCTGTTGGACTTGGATCGTGATTATTCCACGTATTTTCATCTGCAGGTAGATCAGCGCGGCTGCGTCTACGAAGATTGCTGGGGCGACCGGGGCTGGAATCCAAACTGGTACGTGGCGGTTCACAGCGAGCCAACGAGCTGGCAAATCGAAGCCGCCATTCCCCTCGTTGAGCTCACGGCGGATCCTGTCTCGCTTGGCAAGGCGTGGGCCTGCAACCTGGTACGTGTGATCCCCGGTCACGGCGTGCAAGCGATGTCGGTCCCCGCCGATGTTGAGCCGCGACCCGAGGGCATGGGACTGCTTCTCTTCACGGACGGGCCTTCGGGTGAAGAGAAGAAGAAACAAGAAACGAACAACCAGAAATAGAAGGAATACTTGGGCAGGAGCACCATGAGAATAATCATTCTTTACGTCCTGATCGGCCTCTTTGTGGGCAGTGTCAGCGGCGCCTTGGGAATCGGCGGCGGGGTGCTTTTGGTGCCGGCGCTCATGTGGTTGTGCCGCTTTGAGCCGGCCAAGGCAGCCGGGACGAGTCTGGCCATTCTGATTCCGCCGATCGGGCTGCCGGCGGCCATGAAGGCCTACAGCGAGGGACGCGTGAATGTGGAAGCGGCTCTCTGGGTCGCGGGGTCCTTTACCGTCGGTGCTTATCTGGGAGCTTCGTTTGTGTCGCGCATCCCCGAATTCACTCTCCGGCTCATGTTCGGAACTTTGATGATCTATGTGGGCGTGCGGTTTCTGACAGGCGCCACTCCGGAAGCCCGCTATGCTTGGACCGCGCTTATTTCGATTATTCTGTCCTGGCTGGGATACCTGGGCCTTCGGGCTTTGGGACGGCGACATTTGCCGCCCAGCTCCGTTGGCGAAGAAATTCGCTCAATGCAGAAAAAAGGCTTCGGCGATTTGGAATATCACATCTGATGGGTTAATCGAAAGCCGGCTGAAGGGCCTTGCCGTTCCGGTCATAGAAGGCGTCATGGAGGAGGAAGATTTCCCCGCTCGCGAGGCCCAAGCGGTCCAGTTGGCGAGATAACTGGCGAAAAGCCCAAGGCCGCAGGGAGCGCCCCACCAAATTTCGAAGATGCTCCGCACACAAGTCCATCTCGACGGGCGAGCTGGCGCGAAGCGGATAGGTCAGGAATCGAATCGTTCCCAGTTTGGAGCAGATGACGCAGCGGTTTTTTTCCGCCCGCTCAATGATGGGTCGGGCTTCGCCCAGGGCCAATTCTTCCTGGCAATTCGGACAATAGCTTTTGCCCGCGATGCGATCCCAGCGATCTTGGTCCAATCCGCACCGGCTACATGGAGCAGGCGCCACTGAATTCCGAGGTGCTAAAAGACGTACTCGATCCATGCGACTTTTCCCCTTGCCAAACGCAGCTAAGTGCTGGCCAACGCCCCATCATTCTTCGGCTGGCGGGGAAGAGTAGGTGTAACGAATTTGGCTTGGTTGGGAAAAACAGGAAAAGTCTGGCGGCGAAGAAAGGTTTCAGGTGGGTAGCTTAGTAGAAACGGCATCGACTATGCATTTTCCCTTAGGCTATTCAATCAAAAGCGGTCGCTGTACAATTTGAAGCACCTAGGAGAACGCCATGAAGCCAATCGAGCCGCGCCCCCAGAACTTGATGAGCCTGAAAATCGTAATGCTTTTTTCGGCTTTGCTGGTTATCGGCTCGGATCAGCCCGCGTCAAATTCGCCAAAAGCCGACAAGAAGCGCCCCACTAACCATCTGGCTGGCGAAAGCAGCCCGTATCTCCTCATGCACGCTCACAATCCGGTGGATTGGTACCCCTGGGGCGCCGAAGCATTCGCCAAAGCAAAAAAAGAAGGCAAACTGATATTCCTTTCCATTGGCTACAGCTCCTGCTACTGGTGCCATGTCATGGAGCGGGAGTCGTTCGAAAACAATGACGTCGCCAAGCTGCTCAACGAGTGGTTTGTTTGCGTCAAGGTGGATCGGGAGGAGCGTCCTGACGTCGACACGGTGTACATGACTGCACTCAGCGTGAGCGGACAACGCGGAGGTTGGCCCTTGTCGATGTTTCTGACCCCGGAAGGCAAGCCGATCTTCGGCGGTACCTATTGGCCGGCGGACGATTTCAAATCCATTCTCAAGCGCGTCCAACAACTGCATACTGACAAACAAAAAGAGCTCGATCGCCAAGCCGAGAGAATCGCCAGTCTCACCAAAGAGGAACTGGCCGGGCGTAACGGAGGAATTGCACCGGCGAACTTCGACCGCTCGCTGGCAACGACGGCTGTGAAAGGAATTTTGGATGAGTTCGACAAGGACTATGGGGGGTTCGGCTCGCCGGAGCGGCAATTTCGCGGCACCAAATTCCCCATGCCGCCCTACTTGGAGCTCTTGCTGAACGCCGCGTATCAAACCAAGAACAAAGAAGCCCTGGAAGCCGTCACCGTCACGTTGGACCGCATGGCTCGGGGAGGCATTTACGATCAGCTCGGCGGCGGCTTCCATCGCTACAGCACCGAACGCACATGGACCGTGCCGCATTTCGAAAAGATGCTCTATGACAATGCCCAGCTTGCGGAAGTGTACGCCCACGCCTACCGCCTGACTCCGCGGCCGCTTTATCGGCGGATAGTGGAGGAAACGCTGGCTTTCGTGAAAAAAGAACTAACGAGTCCCGAAGGAGCTTTCTATTCCGCCCTCGATGCCGAGACCGGCGGAATGGAAGGACGATTCTACGTTTGGACCGGCCAGGAACTGGATGAGGCCTTGGGAAATGCCGTCGATGCCAGGTTGTTCAAGCGCGGCTTCGGATTAGACGGCCGCCCGAATTTTGAGGAGCGTTACTACATCCTGACGTTGCCGAAGCTATTCGAGGAATTGGCAAAAGAGGAGAAAATGACAGCGGAGGAGCTCGAAAAGCGAGCATCTCCTTTGAGGCAAAGACTCTTGGAAGCCCGTTCCAAAAGGTCGCGTCCATTCCTCGACACCAAGGTAATTACCGCCTGGAATGGACAAATGATCGCTGGTTTCGCCAAGGCGGGTGAATCACTGGATAATAAAGCATTCGTAGAAACCGCGGCTCGGGCCGCCGAGTTTATCCTCAAGAATCTCCGGAACGCCGACGGCCGTTTGTTGCGAACTTATGGCGCCGCCCCAGGCCAAGCGTCTGCCGCGAAAATCCTCGCCTATTTGGACGATTATTCTTTCCTGGTTCACGGCCTGCTTTGTCTGCACGATGCTACCGGCGATCCTCGCTGGCTCAAACATTCGCAAGAATTAACGGAGGACATGATCAAGTTTCACTTGGACAGCGACCGGGGCGGCTTTTTTTACACGGCCAACGATCACGAGAAACTCTTCGCTCGATCTAAGGATCAGTATGACGGCGCTCAGCCGTCGGGCAACAGCGTGGCCGCTCGCAACTTGGTCCGACTTTGGGCCAAAACGGGAGACCGTCGTTATCAGCAGCTCGCCGAGAAGACTCTCAAGGCCTTCTCTGCCAACCTCAAAGCCAATCCCACGAGCATGGCTACCATGGCGGAAGCGTTGGCCCTGTATTTCGACGCGGACGACAGGGGGAAATCTAAATCGCCCGTAGATGACGCGCCTGCGTCAAAAGATAGCAAGCCCAAGAAGTCCGAGGGAGTCGTTAAAATCGAGGCTTCCGCAACCAAGCCGGACGCCGACAATCGGCAAACCGTCACGGTGACGATTGCCATCGAGAAGCCCTGGCACTTGTATGCCAACCCGGTGCCGGAGGATTTTCCCGGCATCCCCACCAGTCTAACCGTCGAATCCCAAGGCAAGAGTTTGGACGCCAAAGTTGATTATCCCCGCGGCAAGTTGGTCAAGGATGCAACTCTGGGCAATTATCACGTCTATGAGGATCAGGTGAAAATTCAGGCAAGCGTCCAGCGCTCTAAGGATGACGTGGCTCCTTTGACTGTCATTGCCAAGATCCAAGCTTGCAGCGATAAGCAATGTCTGTTGCCAGGTACGGTGAAGGTGAAAGTTCCATGACATGGAGGTTGAATGATGAAACGGATTTCGCTTTTCTTTTTTGTGGGACTCCTATGGCTTGCTTTCGATTTGGATGCCCAATCGCAGGACGCCAAAGCCCGCCGCTCCGACTTTGTGGTGAAGGTCAACGTCGAGGCTGGAAAGCAGGATCCTGACGGCAAGCAATCGCTGACCGTAACCTTCAAGATCGACGACTCGTGGCATATTTATGCCCATTCGCTGCCGAAAGATTTCCCCGGTGTGGCCACGAGCATCAAGGTCAGCGCTCGAGACAAGATCGAGGATCTTAAGATCGATTACCCCGAAGGGAAATTGATCAAGGAAGCGGACTATAAGGCCTATGAGGGAACCATTCCTATCAAAGCCTCATTTCGCCGTACTAAGGGAGACGACAGCCCCCTGGAAGTGGCCGTGTCGTTTCAAGCGTGTACTAAAACCAGCTGTTTATTCCCGGTGACGGTCACGCACAAAGTGCCGTAGATTATCCCCCTTGTGCGTAGGAATGAGTCGTCAAATCCGGTTAAGTCTGCGGAAATCTTCGGCCCACCGATAATGGTCCAGCAAGCCCTCGGTGGGTCGCCCCAATATGTGGCAAGCAAGAAAGAGAGCCTCCACGGAAGCCAGGCCGTTGCCCGGATCGGTGCCGCGCTTCGAGACGCGCGGATACGCCGTCTGGAATCCTCGAAGCGATCGCGGTGGAACATGCTCATAAGCTTTGGTCATGATCCCGGCCCGTCGCCAGCTTCCATCGAGAAGCAAGAGGCCGGAGTCGGCGTCCGCGGACGATAGCTCCGGGCCGTCGGCGGCTAAGCGCACATATCCGCCCAAATTCAGGCTGCTCGTGACCGGATGCGTAAAAAAAATCATGTCCGGCCGACCGTGCAAAGGCACGATAGAGCATTTCCGCTGATTTTCTCGCTTGTCACGAACGATAATGGTGGGTGGGTAAGAAATCGAAGATATCCAATGGATCGGCGAAAACGCCTGCCTTGAAAGTGGGGTCCGCCGCGCTAAGATGACAATAGCAATCAAAGACCGCTTTTTGTGCGAATCCAATTTACTCGATTTTACTCTAATATAGCGGGTAGGAACAGAAAGGGAGTTGGTCATGCAATTAGAGCTCAAGTATTGTTCGGTTTGAAACTACGAGCCGCACGCCGTCAGTTTGACGAGCAAGCTGTTGACGACCTACAAGCAGCAAATTAGCGATCTGAAGCTGATTCCGTCCGGCGGAGGTTGCTTCGAGATATCCATCAACGGGGATCTCATCTACTCGAAATTGAAGGAAGGAAAGTTCCCCGAAGAGAAATGGGTTCTGGAAGCGGTCAACGCTCATACGAAGAAGAAAAAGTAATCAGCCCACGGTTGGTCTGAATTGTAGGAAGGCTTGTTTGACAGACCCACGGCCTCTAGGCCGTGGGTTTTTTTGTAAGGGAGCCGGCATGTTGTTCTTTGGCCGAAAGAAACGGCTGGTGGATTACGCGAGTTGCGCGGGTTGAGCGGGCAAGTTGCCCCCTCAAGGGATCGCGCAGGTCCTGCGCCACTTACCAAAAGTTGACGACCCGAATCTGCTCGTCGGCACCGAGACGCACGATGACGCCGGCGTCTATCGGCTGACGGACGATTTGGCCATCGTCCAGACCATCGACTTTTTTCCGCCGGTGGTCGACGATCCGTTTATCTATGGTCAGATCGCGGCCGCCAATGCCTTGAGCGACGTGTATGCGATGGGAGGAGCGCCGCGCACCGCTCTCAATCTCGTCGGTTATCCCGATGACAAAGAAAGCTTGGACTGGCTGGGAGAGATCTTGCGGGGAGGGGCTGAGCGCTGCCAAGCGGCCGGCGCCGTCGTTGTGGGGGGCCACACCGTCCGCGACGCCGAGATTAAGTTCGGCCTGGCAGTGACCGGCATCGTGCATCCCCAAAAAATCATTACCAACGCCACCGCACGACCAGGGGATAAGTTGGTGCTCACGAAAGCTCTCGGCACGGGATTCATAACGACGGCTCACCGGAACGGCGCTTGCCCGGAGGACGTTTTTCAAGCCGCCTGCGCCAGTATGATTCAGCTCAACGACATCGGCCGCGATGCCATGCTGCACGCCGGCGCTCATGCCGCGACCGATATTACAGGATTCGGGCTAGCGGGGCATGCCTTGGAAATGGCCGAAGGAAGCAAAGCGAGCTTGGTGATCAATCTGTCCGCGTTACCTCTCCTGCCCGGCGCTCAGCCCTTGGCCCGCCGTCCTTTTTTCACCCGAGCCAGCGCGACCAACGCGAGCTACGTGGCTGACAATCTCCGCATCGAGGGCAAGCCGGATTCCAACCGTATTGAGTTCTTCTATGACCCGCAAACGTCAGGAGGTCTGCTCATTAGCGTAAGCGCCGACAAAGCAGACGGGCTGGTAGCGGAAGCCAAGGATCGAGGAGGTTCGGCCGCCTGTATCGTGGGTGAGGTTATCGAGCGTGACGGCCCGGCGCTTATTCTGAAGGCGTAAAGATTTGCTTTGCTGGTTTGCATTGCGCTTGCGAGTTTTACACACCCACACACTGAGGCTATGGAACTGTCCACTTCTTTTATCCCAAAACCGCCATTCCGAGAAAATGTCCGCCGCCTCGCCACAGTCTCGGGAATGCATGGCCGGACTGCCACGCCCGCCCGCCAATGCGACGGCCCAGATCGGCAAGCGGCCAACCGCTCCTCCCAATACAGGTAGCAAATAGGCCAGTGGCCAACCCGGCCCGCCAAACGGCAGACCAGGAGGAGGCGTCCTGGACACTCCGGCCACCTGAACCAAGCACGTAGGATGGTTGATCCTCCCCTATTCTTCCCGTCTCGGCCGTGGTATGGTGGCGGTAAGCAAACAAATTAAGAAAGTCAAAGAGAATCTCAAGCGATATGCCAGCCTCGCCTTGGCCAAACCAGCCATGTCCTTACCCAGACTGCAATCGACTAATCAAAGACCTCCTTGCCGAGATGGCGCCAAACGAGGACCAGGCCAAGCCCGAATTCAAAGCGGTTGTCACCCAGGCCCAGGGAGGCGCCATTACTTGTCCCTACTGTCAAGGGGCGGTTGAATACCAGGCGGATGGGAAGACGCTGGGCCGATCCACACGCCAACCCCTCAGATACTCGCAGTCTAAAATGGAAGCAAGAGCCCGCGATTACGGTAATCAAAAGAATCCACCCGACCTGAACATGACGCCTGAAGAATGGATCGCCGAGGAAAAGCTGATGCCTGGGGCATTGCAGGGATATAGATATGCGGAGGATCTCAAACCATGAGACTAACACAAACAGAACTCGAATACCTTTCGGCCTGGGCGCGAGAAGAGTGGGAGGCGGACTGCTATCGAAGGCCCGCGCATCGCCTCCAGCTCGGACACCATGTCCCCGGTGGCCAACTGATTGACCTCATCAAGGCCTGGACAGAGGCTGAGAGTAAACCAGATCAGGCGATCCTGGAGGCGGCCGATAACCCTAATCCCGCTTGGCCGTGGCGATCAGATGAAGAGTTTTCGGCTCGGCTGTCAGAGGCCCAGGATTCGGCACGCTCGGCCGCGTCGTCATGGCCCTGAGCGCAACCTCCGCGTGATTTTGGAGCCGATCCTGCCAATCGGGGAGTAGCAAATAGGCCAGTGGCCAACCCCGCCCGCCAAACGGCAGGCCTAGTAGCTTGCGCCCTGGCCACGCCACCCGCCGAAACCAAGCGAGACGCAGGACGGTTGGCGCGGGAAACTCACAACTCCCTCATCGCCTTTGGCTTCCCGGGCGGCACGAATTCGCGCGGGTAGGCCCGGAGGCGAATCCTTGCGGCCGGCGCCAGGGGCGAGGGGGGATGCCCGCATGACCTGCTCGCGAATCTCCGCATGGCGCTTTCACTCTTCGCTCGTCGCCGGACGCACAATCCGCTTGAATACCTTCTTTGCCATGGCTTTGGTCGCCGGGATTATTCCGAGGCCGTAAGTTGCAAGCAAATGAGTTCCTTCTCGTCGCGCACATAGAGCCGGCCATTCGCTAGAGCCGGATGCGCCCAGGTTGGACCTGAGACGGAGGTTCGTGCGAGTTCTCGATATTCTTTGGGATTGGGATCGAGAAGGACGAGCGAGCCATTGTCTTCGAGCATCAGGAGCTTGTCATTCCCGGTTCGCAGAAGCGAGGCGTGGTATTGGCCGACCTTGGCCTTTTGCCAAAGCTCCTTGCCGGATTTCAGTTCGATGCAATGAAGGGTGGCCCCGGTCTTGAAGGTCAGCGGCTTGGTGCCCGTTACGATATAGAGATAGTCGGAGCCGACGGAAACAGGCGTTGAAAAGTAGCAAGTCAAGTCTTCATTTTTCCAAAGCAGCTTAACGCCGGGATTGCCATCTTTGGATTCGAGCCGCAGGCCGACGCTGCCATAAGTGATGGACCCGGCGACAAGAATATCGCCCGACTTCACGGGCGTCGTGGAGCTTTCCAGCAAGAAATCCACGAGGGGGAATCTCCAAATCTCGCGACCATCCGCGGGCGAAAGAGACAGTAACCCTTTGGCGGTAAAGAAAACAATTTGCCTCTCTTTCCCCGAGCCCAGAGTGATCGGCGAGGCGTAACTGGCCCCGTCGTCTCCACTTTTCCAGATGACTTGGCCGCTCGTTTTATCAAAGGCGACGACCGAAGCGCCTTTGGCGCCGGCGTTGACCATAACTTTATTGTCGTCCACCAGAGGCGAACAAGAGGCCCCAAAAACCAAGTGCGGTGCATGGAATTCCTTAATCGTGTCCACTTGCCAGACTTGTCTTCCAGTCGCGATATCGAAACAACTCAGAACGCTGGTAATGCCTAAGGAGTAGAGATGATTGCCGGATACCGTAGGAGTGGCTCGCGGCCCATTGCCATACAAGCTCTTGAACGCCGCGCGTGGATATTGCGAATCCCATAGTTTCTTGCCCGTCTTGGCGTCGAAAGCTGACAACTCTTCTTTGTCCATGCCCGAAACCTTGGCGTGGACGAAAACCTTCCCACCCGCCACTACGGGTGAGCTATTTCCTTCGCCCACGGGCTGCCGCCAGAGGACTTTCGGAGGAGCGTTCCAGGGTGCGACTTTTTCGGAGGAGAAATTGTCGCGATTCGGCCCCAGCCACTGCGGCCAATCGTCCGCAAAACACCCCCCTGCTGCATAGATAAGAAGTGCTAGCGCAATCATCCAGCGCACGGTCATCCCCCTGGCTCTTTTGCCGCATCGTGTTCGTTCAGAAACTGGTGGAGCGGGGCATAGCGCCACTCGATATCGTTCTCCCGGGCCAAATCCTTCAGGCGATGCAGATATTCTTCGGTCAAGCTTTGCGCGGTTTCTTGATAGTTGGGATCGCAGAAAAAGATTCGGCAGGCGAGCGGCCGAGGCTCGCGGGCGGTGCAAAGATTCTCTTTCTGAAAAGGGCAGAAGTCGGCCGACACGGGCTGTTCATAAGGAGGCGCGTTGCTGAGCAAGATGTCTGCTTCCGGGTTGCTCAGAAAAAGCGTATGGCCGTATTCCTTGAATCGGCAACATTTCCCGCTGGCGACACAAATCGGCCCGGCCGCGGCGACCGCCGCGTCAACTTCGCGATACATGTCCAGTACTTGTCGTTGCATTTGATTTTCGATCATGATGAACCCTCGCCTCTATCCATTACAGGCGAATGACCTTCAAACGGCGAGTAATTTCCTCGGCACTGATCAAGTCGCCGCTTCCGGCTCCGGGGCATTTCTCGCAGGTTTTTTTCCATCTTTCGGGGGTGAGGACCGTGCTTTCCCAGAACGGCCAAGTCCGACATTGACGGGGGCGAACCGGGTAGATGGTGCAACCGAGTTCACGATCATAGAAAACACAATCACCGTTGGCTTTTTCTTTCAAACTCCTTTGGTCACCGCCCGGCCGAGTGTGAGCCGCCTTGGTCTCATCGATACTTTCGCCGCGGAACTTGGCAATGGCGGAAATCTCTTCATCATTCACCCAAACAAAACCCGGCGCGCCGGTGCAGCAGTTACCGCATCGCGTGCATCGAAACCGCAAACCATCTTGATACCAGGGATCGGCCATTGGAGCTTGGGTGTTTGAGAAACCGCAAGGTTTTACATCTTTTGAGCAGTCTATCTGCTCAACCTACAAAACGCCCTTGGTGGAGGGAATGCCAGGCATTCGAGGATCCGGCTCGGACGCTTGGCGAAGGGCTCGGGCGGTGGCTTTGAAGATGCCTTCCACAATATGATGGGCGTTTTGCCCTTGGTAACAGAGAACGTGCAGATTGAATGCTCCATGAGTGGCCACGGCTCGCCAGAATTCCTCGGCGAGTGGGGCGTTGAAGGCGCCCAGCATCTCCGACGGAACCACTGCTTGCCAGACGCAGAAAGGCCGGCCGCTCAAGTCCACGGCCGACGTGACCAAGACCTCATCCATAGGAAGCGTGGCGCTCCCATAACGACGAATGCCGGCTTTATCTCCGAGCGCCTGCAGGAGGGCTTTGCCGAGGCAAATGCCCACATCCTCTACGGTATGGTGCGAATCAACGTGCAAATCCCCTTCCGCCTTGAGGTTCAAGTCGATTAGACTATGTTTGGCAAGAAGCGTGAGCATGTGGTCGAAAAAGCCGATTCCCGTGTTGACCTCCGCCCGGCCGGTACCGTCCAGATTGACGGTCAACTCGATGCGAGTTTCGGATGTTTCGCGGCGGATGGATGCGGTTCTGGGCATGAATAACCGAGTTTGAAAAGGGCGGCACCAGCAAGCACTTTTCTGTGCTGGTGCGGGACTCTCAGTCCCATTATATCTTGCCCCATACCGTCATATAGTGCAAAGTAAACACTGAAGTGAGTTTTGGGATAAGTAACTGGTGAAAAAGCACTGTCCTCCATGCTCTACCCCCTCTACTGTTACCGCAAAGGCTGTGGGAAACCCGCGGTCTACAAAATCGCGGCTCGTTGGAGCGACGGTCTCACCGAGGAACTGAAAACGTACGCGCTCTGCTGCGAAGAGTGCCTGCCGAGCCTTTACGCCCAAAGCCGGGAAAAACAAAAAGTCTGCCGCCTCGCCGCCAGGGAAACACTCGAAACCCCCGGCATCTATCAGCTCCAACACGGCCAACGCGACCGGCGACTCGAGCGCATGAAAGAGCTTGAAAAACAGCTGAGCGAAGCCCCGGGCTAAGGCATTGCTGACACTTCGGTTAGTAACTGGAGTGCTGCAGCCAACGAGTCGCGGGGTCCTGGCGATAGTAGCGGGCCAGAACGGCATAAAGTTCAGGGTGTTGCCGTTTCATCTCGACCGGCTGTTCGAAGAAGCACTCGCTGGCCACCGCGAAGAATTCGACTTCGTTCGCAGCGCCGTAGGCGTCCAAAAGAGTCGTTCGGCCTTCTTTTGATTCTTCGATGAGACGATCGTACTCCTGTTTCATGACTCGACGCCATTTCTTTTGCAGCTTGCGGCTTGAAAGTAAAGGCGTTCCATCGGCCGGCCCGCCTTGCATGTCGAGCTGGTGAGCGAATTCATGGATCACGAGATTCATGGGCGTCCCGGCTTCGTTCCTTGGATTCACAATGTCGGGCCAGGAGAGAATCACCGGCCCGCGATGCACCGCCTGGCCCAGCACCGGCATGGTGCCGCCTTCCGTGGAAAGGTCGGCCATTTGGGGATCTCTCGGCACTCGAAATCCGCCGGGATAGATGAGAATGGTCTTCACTCGCGGAAAAAAGTTATTGGACATTCCTAGGACGAGCAAACTGGCATGACCGGCAATGGTCACTTTCATTTCGTCGGTCACCTGGAGCCCGCGACATCCCTCCCAATGTTTTTCAGCTACGAATATCTGAACGAGATTCCGCAACTTCGCTTGGTCTGCGCCGGAGAGCAAGGAATAGTTGGGGATGTTTTTTTGTAGATATTCGCGCCATTGGGTAGGGAACGGCTGCAAGAGGATTTCTTGTCGGCGGCGGTTATCGATCCAGAATACCAACGGCTCCAGCCAAGCAAAAAACGCGGGAGACCACAATCTTCGTAGCCAGGCGAACATCCCGGGTATCAAGAAAAATGCGATGACAAGAAAGCAGGCGATCAGTGCCAAAATAATTACGACGGCTTCGACTTGCGGATTCATAACTAGATGTTGACGGCGGTTGAAATTACCATGGTCCTGAAACCGCTGCCAACTACATTCTATCAGTGTCAATGTGTGTTCTTAATCCAATCGCAACGCCCACCATGCCAACCCGACGAAAGCCGCTCCAAAGAGAACAAGTACGCCGCATGCTTCTCCTACCAAAAGGAGATTCGGCTCGGGCCGAAGCAAAAGTTGAGAATAGGCATCCATGGCCCAGGCGTGCGGCGTAAATCGGCTCAGGAGCTTCATGCGTTCCGGCATCAACTCGGGGTCTCCCATGAGGCAGCCGCTAATCCCGGCCAAAACGAGAACCAGCAGCGTTCCGTAAATGGCCACTTGTGCCTCGGTTCGAGCCAGACTGGCCACCAAAAGCGACAAGCCCATGGCCGCGACCGACGTGCTTATCACGACGGCCGCCAGCCAGAAAGGCTGATTTCCCAATCTCATATCGAAGACCACTTTGCCGGCGGCCAAGAGAAAAAAGCCCTGAGCCACCGACAGCAAAAAGCATGGCACCATTTTTCCCAGTAGGATTTCCGCGCGCGAAAGCGGCGCGGCCCGTAATCGTTTCAACGTGCCCTGCCTTCGCTCGGCCACGAACAACCACCCCACGGTGAGTACCAAGAAAAAGGCGAACATGACGGTATAAGAAGGAACCAAGCTTTGATATCGTAAGTCGCCTCGGTTCAGAAAGCTGGCGTTTTCGGCCGGAGTCGACAGCTCGTCTTTTCCATTCTCGACTGAGTTTTTCGCGATGGAAGCCTTGGCGTTCTTGGGCTGGGTCAGGGTTTCCCAGGTCTTGCCCATAAGGTTGTACTTTGAGAAGAGGCCCTGAATCGCATTTTGTAGCCCGGTGCCCAGCGCCTGTTTTTGGCTTGGCGTGGCTAGGGGGCTGTTTAGAAATGTCTTGACAACTCCAGGTATGTCCTTCTCTTCGGCCAGCAGATCGAGAAATGAGGGGTCTCCGATTTTTTCAAAAGCCCGGCCGATCATCCAGGGAAGGATAATGCGTAGCAGGGTTACCTGAGCCGCTTGTTCGATAATGGCGGCGGCGGTTCCCTGGGTTTCGTCCCGAAGCAACTCCGCATCCAGCATGGCCAGGTTCACGCCATTCCGATTGAACGGATTAATGCCGTCTTGGAGAAATGAGCACTGTGAAACTCGCTTGCTGAATTCGGGACCGAACACCAGCGCGGCGGCACGCTTTCGTGTATCGATCTTTTGTTTGGCCTGATCCAGGGTCAGAGCCTCGACTTCGATGTCGGGGGCGGTTTGCTTGAGGTCTCGAAGGAACATCTGCGACCATTTTTCAGGCGGAAAATCCCCCGAACGCAAATAGTCCCCCTGATCCAGATCCACCAAGGTGATCCGAAGCTGATCTTTCCCGAGAGCCACGCCCAAAACGAGAATGAAGAGAATCGGCATCGCCAAAAGTATCACGACCGCGCGTCGATCTCCGAGCAGCAATCGCAAGTCTTTTTTTGCCAACGTCCAAATTACCATCATGATATCCTTAGTCGCGGAGCGCGCTGCCGGTCAGGCCCAGAAAGACGCGTTCGAGATTCGGCTCCTCGGTTTCCAGGCTCAGAGGCTGCATTTTCAGATCGGCCAGTGCGGCCAGGACCTGAGTCAAAGTGGTTTTGACGTCCGGGCAGAGAATTTCGAGCGGCCGGCTGTCGGTTTCATTCAGGCGACTGTCGGGAATCTGGTGCAACCGGGTTCTCAACTCCGAGGTCACGTTCGGCACACGGAAACGAATGAACCCGCCCTGCCTTCGCAAGAGTTGCGGCACTTCATCGCAGGCAATCAATTTTCCATGATCGAGAATGCCGACCCGCGGGCAAAGGGCTTGAACTTCTTCCATGTAATGGCTGGTGTAAACAACCGTTGTCCCGGAGCGGTTCAAGCGGCGGATTTCCTCGAAAATGTGATTCCGCGATTGCGGATCGACTCCCGTCGTCGGCTCGTCCATCAAGAGGAGACTGGGCTGATGAACGAGGGCCGCCCCTAAATTCAGCCGTCGTTTCATGCCTCCCGAATAAACCGCGACACGTTTGTCCGCGGAATCCTCCAACCCGACAGCGGCTAGGACCTCCTGAACTCGTCGCTTCAATTCGCTTTCATTGAGACCGTATAGACGGCCAAAGAAGTTCAGGTTCTCGCGAGCGCTGAGTTCATCGTAGAGAGCCAATTCCTGAGGTACAATGCCGATGTGCCGGCGCATCTCTTTGTCGGCTAAATTGACTATTTTGCCGTGAATCCGAGCTTCCCCCGCGTCGGCTTCGAGCAAACAGGAAACAATTGACAGCAGCGTCGTCTTTCCGGCCCCGTTGGGTCCAAGGAGTCCAAAGATCTCTCCTTCCGCCACTTCGAAGCTGACGCCGCGCAGGGCGTTCGTGGGTCCATAGCTCTTATGCAGGTTTTTTACCTTAAGGATCGAAGCGGCCATTCACTCAGATTCCAAACTGATAGCCATCGGTCATTCTCCAGCCCATCATACGAAAAGAAGCGATGGAAGGGGGATGGCACGACCGGCGCGACGAGTTTTGGGCCGGCAGTCCCCTTCTCACCTTCACGCGTTTTTGCTAACCTTTCTATTTGCATTGGCATGGGCGCTATGGCGGCGTCTTTCTGAGGACGGAGGTATTTGTGGCTTCGATTGAATACAGCCAGGTTCGCAAAGGCATGGTGATTGTGGGGGAAGGCGGTCAACTGCTTCATGTCGTGGACCGCGATCTGAATACACCCGGAAATTGGCGGGCCATCTTGCAGCTCAAGCTGAAAAATCTCAAGACCGGGTCGATCACTATTAATCGCGTCCGGCCCCAGGACAAGGTCGAGCAGGCCTACCTGGATAAACGAGAAATGCAGTACCTTTATCAAGATGGCGACGGCTACGTTTTCATGGACACAGAGACCTTCGACCAAATCACCTTAGGCAAGGAATGGGCCGGCGACTTGATGATGTACATGAAGGAAGGCAAGAACGCCCAAGTAGTTTTCTACGAGACCAATCCTATCAGCTTGGAGCTGCCGGCGACGGTCGAACTGAAGGTGACCGACACGGAGCCATCGGTCAAGGGCGCCACGGCCGCGGCCCAGTATAAGCCGGCGACCTTAGAGACGGGGCTGAAAATCACCGTGCCCCCCTTCGTCAGTATCGGCGAAATGGTGGCCATTGATACGCGAACCGGCGAATATCTCAGCCGCGCCAAATGAGTAAACGAAGCATTTGGCCTGTCGTGATTACTCTGACCACCGATTTCGGCGCGGATTCTCCCTACGTCGCAGCCATGAAGGGAGTGATCCTCGCAATAAATCCGCGCACTCGAATCATCGATCTCAGCCACCAAATTCCGCCTCAGGACGTTCAGTACGCCTCGTTCTTCCTTCGCGCGTGTATTCCCTATTTTTCGCCCGAGGTGATTCACATCGCCGTGGTCGATCCTGGAGTCGGGACGCGTCGTGCCTTGCTTTATGTGGAAATCGACGGACATCGAATGCTAGCGCCGGATAATGGATGTTGGACTGGCTTGATGCACAAAGGATCGAAACCGGCGACTGTTCTGCGTCTCACGGAATCTCGTCTTTGGAGACAACCGGTAAGTTCGACCTTTCACGGCCGGGATATTTTGGCGCCGGTGGCGGCTTACTTATCTCTAGGTGAAGATCCCCGCAACCTTGGCGTGCCTTTCGAGGAATGGGCCCGCCTCGATATCAAATCTCCGACGACCAAGGATGATCTGCTAACGGGTGAGGTTATTTTCATCGACCATTTTGGCAACCTGATCACCAACATTCCCGGTCCCGAGTTTGAGCGAATTTGCAAACAACCCGTGCGGATTACGGTGGGTGACCAATTAGTCACCCGCCGGGCCGAAGCCTACGCCGAGTCGGATGCGGGAACTCCGGTCGCCTTGATTTCAAGCATGGATATTCTCGAAGTGGCAGTGACCAACGGTAATGCTGCCAAGAAACTGGGCGCAGGTGTTGGGACCGCCGTTTCAGTTCAGGTCATTTCGCATTCGCGTCCCGATGCATAAAACCAAAAATGTTGCCTTCGGGATCTTTCGCGTATGCCAACCACCCCACTCCGGGGATTGGCATTTTGGGCAAGGCAATGGTTCCCCCCTCGGCCGTGATCTTCTTCGTGTACTCGTCCACGGAAGATACATCCACCGTACACACGTAGGCGATAACGGCTTGGCCAGCGATGGTTCCTTGACGGCGAACCATCCCGCCGTTGATTCCCGGCTGATTATCGGGGCCGGTCTTGATGAGCCAGTAATCGACCGCCCCGTTCCACTTGGTGAATTCCCAGCCAAATAACTTGGAATAGAATTTCAAAGCTCGGTCCGGATTCTCCGCATGGATTTCGAAATGAACGACTCGTGGCATGATGCGACTCCTGATGTTAAAAGAATCATTCTCCCATGGGGCCGGGTATTATAAGATTTCCAAGCCCGCAACGCAAAGAACAACGCCGCTTATGCTGCCTTCACGCGAACAATTGGAACAATGGGATCGGGAGCATGTCTGGCATCCGTTCACTCCCATGCAGGCTTATGCCGGTGAGCGGCCCATCATCATCGAGCGCGCTCAGGGTTGCATCCTGGTGGACTTGGATGGCCGCGAATATATCGACGGGGTTTCCTCTTTGTGGTGCAACGTGCATGGTCATCATGTCCCCGAGCTGGACCAAGCGATTCGAGAACAACTGGACCAAGTGGCCCACAGCACGCTCTTGGGCCTGGCCAACGTCCCTTCGATTCGTTTAGCACGAAGGCTTGCGGAATTGGCGCCTCCGGGACTCAGCCACGTGTTCTTTTCCGATGACGGCGCCACGGCGGTTGAAGTCGCTCTCAAGATGGCTTTCCAATACTGGCGACAATGCTCAAAACCGTCGCCCCGGAAGACCAAGTTCTTGTCGATTCAAAGCGCTTATCATGGCGACACCATGGGTGACGTGAGCGTGGGTGATTTGGCACGCTTCCATCAACTATTCACACCCCTGCTATTTCCAGTTTTCCGGGCGCCGAGTCCTTACTGTTACCGATGTCCGCTCGGCTTGGAGCGAGCTCGCTGCCAAATCGACTGCGTGGAAGCCCTGGTCTCTCTCGTCCGCGAACATCACGAATCCTTGGCGGCGGTGGTGGTCGAACCGTTGATGCAAGCGGCCGCCGGTATGATTGTCGCTCCTGATGGATATCTTCGCCGCGTTCGCGAGATTACTCATGAGCTGAACGTCTTGCTCATCGCCGATGAGGTGGCCGTGGGCATGGGTCGGACGGGAACGCTTTTCGCTTGTGATCGAGAGAATGTCGTTCCCGATTTTCTTTGTTTGGCCAAAGGACTTACCGGCGGTTATCTGCCGTTAGCGGCCACGCTGACGACGGATGAAGTCTATCGATCTTTCCTGGGCCGACCGGAAGAAGGAAGGACCTTCTATCACGGTCATACGTACACGGGCAATGCCTTGGGAGCGGCGGTGGCTTTGGCCAATTTGAATTTGCTAGTGGGCGCCGATGCATCTCGAGAACGGCCGGGTGGATTGCTCGCGAAGCTTCCTGAAAAACTCAACCGATTGCAAAGTCACTTGAAGCGCATGGCCCAGTTGCCGCATGTCGGAGACATTCGTCAGCAAGGCTTGATGGCCGGTATTGAATTAGTGCAGGGGAAGGAAGGAAAGATTCCTTTCTCTCCCGAAAGACGTGTCGGGGCTGAGGTTTGCCGGCGGGCCCGAGACCGAGGTGTATTCCTGCGCCCGTTGGGAGATGTCATCGTTATTTTCCCGCCCCTGGCTATTGAGAACTCTCTCTTGGACCAACTTTGTGAGGTGGTCTACAATTGCTTCCGTGAACTGAATTCGCCTCTGGGCTGAAGATGCTTTGATGAATGGAATTTTCTTCACTGGTACTGACACGGGCGTAGGTAAGACTTTTGTGGCTTGCGCTGTAGCTCGCATATTGCGGCGTCAAGGGCGTGAAGTGGCCGTATGCAAGCCCGTGGCGACCGGCGCTGCCCGGGAAAACGGCCGCTGGATTAACGAAGACACTTTGGCATTGGCACAGGCCGCGGGTTTGGAGAAATTCCCGGAGAGAGTGACGCGATGGACCTTCCCAGACCCGGTGGCTCCCGCCGTCGCCGCTCGCCGAGCTGGGGTCGATTTGAGGCTTTCGGACATCGTTAAGGCGGTCAGCGACCTGCGCGATTCCAACAAAGTTATGCTAGTCGAAGGCGTTGGCGGTTTGTTGTGTCCATTGACGGAGCGTGAGACCGTCGTCGATCTTGTCGCCAAGCTTGACATGCGGCTGGTCGTGGTCGCTCGGCGGAGTTTAGGCACGCTCAATCATACGCTCTTGACTCTGGAAGTCGCCCGATCCAGAAGCTTGCAGGTGGCCGGAGTGATCGTCAATGAAACGACCCCCTCGCACTCTCTCGCTGAAGAGACGAATGTGATAGAATTACAAAGGCGAATTTACGCCCCATTGCTGGCGACGGTTCCCTATCGCTCGGGGAAGGAATCCGGAGACCCACCTTGTTTGGAAGCCATCGACTGGTGGAAGCTTTGCCAAGCTGGTTAAAACTAACGGCGGAGACTTGGCTTGCCTTCTTAAGATAGGGAATCATGCCGACAGTTACATTTCAGTGCGGTAGCTGCAAAAATCTTATGGCGGTTGAGGATCACTTGCTCGGTCAGCAAGTTCGCTGTCCGCATTGTCAGCAGGTTTTGGTAGCGCCCGCTCCGGGGACGATGCCCCCAGCCGAACTGAGAACGGTTGCACCAGACCTTCCCGAAGATAAAGGGAGCATCTCGAGGGACGCTCCTTTCGATTCGTTGCCTCCTCATCCTCCCATTCGCGAGGAAGAAAGCATTTTCGCTCCCGCGGATCATGGCGAGGATCTTTTTGGTGTACCAACGCCGGGAGCAACGGTGGAAATGCCGGCCGAGTCTGTCGGCGCGCCCGCTCTGACTGACCCAGGGGACAAAGCAGGTTTTGAAGGGCCAATTCCGATGGATTCCTCGAACAACGGCGCCGACGGCGGGGCGAAAACCCCGTCCCAGATTCTGACTTCGCCGGCATCAGTGCCCCATGCCGGAGAAAGCTCTCCCTTCACGTCTTCCACCAATGACTGGCCGGAGTTAGGCGCCGCTGGTCTAACTTCCGAACTGCCACACGAGATGAGCGGACCGGACTTGAGGAAGCAAGTCGCCCGCAGGGCGAAGCGGGAAAGCTTATTCACGACCTATCTCATCATCATTCTGATTCCCTATGCGATTTTCGCCACCTGTGTCGCGGCCTATTTTTATTTCCGCATGAAGCAAATGCCGCACCCGATGGAATATTTGCGCGATTCCGGAGAGAACCCGCCCGCCAAACGGGGCACGAGCAGCGTGATGGAGACCATTTCCCCGGAAACGAATTTGCCCCCGCGCTTGATGTTGGCCCTGGGCCAGCAATTCCGCATCGGCGATTTGGAAATTCAGCCGGTGAAAATCGAACGCCGCAAGATCACGATTTCTTCCGAAAACAGTCACGTTCGTCCTCAGGAGACGCCCAACGACGCCTTGGTTCTCACCCTCCGCTTGCGCAACGCATCTCAAGACGTCTTTTTCACTCCCACCGATCCGGTGTTTGACCGGCAATGGATGCTGGAGTTTGGCTCCAATCGGCCTTACACGTTGCTGGACATTGGAGGCAGCCGATTTTTCGGCGGTCCTATCAAATGGAGACCTCGAACCCATCAAGGTCAATTTCGCGGCGACGATCCGCGTGAATTCGTGAAGGGCCAGGAACACGATAACCAAATCCTCAAGCCCGGGGAGGAACGCACCTCCATCGTTTGCACCGATCCGAGCAACCGAGAAATCCTGCAAACTCTCAAGAAGTACCAAGGCCCGCTGGTTTGGCGCGTCCATCTCCGCCGCGGCCTGGTCCAAGTGGGCGAGCGTGAAGTTTCTGCCACGGCCGTGGTCGGAGTCGTCTTTGACAAGAAAGACATCATTAATGGCTCGTAGTCCGTCGTTCGTGGTCCGTGGCCAGTTGCTTAGCCCAGACAAGAGATGACAGACAAGGTTAAGGTCGGAGGCTCACGGACGAGGCACCACTGCCAAACTTGCCAAATTTCCTGTCGCAAGTAACATAAAGTATCGGCGATTGAGAAAAGGCATACTTAGAAACCAGAAATTAGAAACCAGAAAAGTTCGATCGGCTTGTTGTTTTCTGGTGCCTGATTTCTGGTTTCAACATTTTAATAAGGCCGGCTGTTCCTCGCTTACGCTTCGGGTTAGTGTCCTGCCACACTAACCCGAAGCGTAAGCGAGGTGGCCGCGAGTCATTCATGAAGTTGACCCGCGCATCCAGTTATGCCATCCATGCCCTGGTATTCATGGCGGCCGAAAAGCAAAATCGGCCCGTGGCAAGCCATCACATCGCCAAGGCCCGCGGCATTCCTGAACGTTTCCTTTTGAAAGTCCTAAAGCCGCTAGTCTCGGCCCGGGTGCTGCATTCGGTCAAAGGACCCAACGGAGGATATCGCCTGGCCCGAGCCGCCAACGACATTACCATCCTGGAGGTTCTTGAGGCCGTGGACGGTCCCATCCGCGGGCAACCCACTTTTTCACGCGAGGAAGGGAACGGCTCGCTGAACCGGCGCTTGGAACAGATATGCACCCAGGCCGCCGATCAGGTCCGCAAGCATCTCCAGCGCGTTCGCATTTCCGACTTGGCCAAAAAAGCGTAGTAGCTATTGGTCAGTGGCTAGTGGGTAGCGACCAGTCGTCAGCAAGTGTTCGTCGGTGGAAGAAATCTTCGTCTTCCCGACGAATCATCCCTTATCATGGGACTAGCCACTAACCACTAACCACTTGCCACTCACCATGTCCATCCGTGTCTTCAATGTTCGTTTAAGCTTAGATGAAGCCGAAGCCACTCTAGGCAGGAGATTGGCCGGAATCCTTCGAGTGCCTGAAAGTGATCTCGGCTCCTGGCGAATTCTCCGCAAAAGCCTCGATGCTCGCGACAAAGACCGCATTACTTTTGTGTATAGCTTGGTCGCCAACGTACCAGACCAGGAAGCTCGGATCGTTCAACTAGCAAGTCGCGACGCAGGACAAGAGCCGCGATTTGAGCTTTACTCCGAGCCGGCGTTTTTCATGCCGGAGCCCGGAACTCGGCCTATGAAGCATCAGCCGATCGTGATCGGCTCGGGGCCGGGAGGGCTGGCAGCGGCGTATTTCCTCGCGGAACGCGGCTATCGGCCCTTGGTTTTGGAGCGAGGCAGACCTGTCCGCGATCGCATCCGGGATGTGCACGCTTTCGACGCCGGGAGTCCCTTAAACCCCGAGAGCAACTACCTCTTCGGCGAAGGCGGCGCGGGCACCTTTAGCGACGGCAAGCTTACCTGCCGCAGTTCCGGTCCTGACGTGCAGCGCGTCTTGCAACTTTTCGCCGAGTGCAAAGGCAAGCCGTCAATTCTCTATGAGTATCGGCCGCACTTGGGAAGCAATCGGCTGCCGGCAGTGGTGAAGGCCTTGAGGCGAGCAATTGAATCGCTGGGCGGCGACTTTCGCTTCTCGTGCCGCGTCGAAGATCTCGACTATGGCGAAGGCGTAGGGACAAGCTGCCAGCTTGTCCCCAACAACAACAGCCGACATGCTGGCAGCTTGTCGCTACGAGGTGTTGCCACCTCCTCCGGGTATATTCCCGCGAACGTCGTCGTCCTGGCCATCGGCCACAGTGCCCGCGACACTTACGAAATGTTGCGCCGTCGCGGCGTGCCCATGACGCCGAAGCCATTTCAAATGGGCGTCCGCGTCGAACAGCCGCAAGAAACGGTCAATCGTGTTCAGTACGGCCCCAACAAGCTGGAAACACGCTTAGGCGCCGCCGACTATACCTTGATAGCCCGCGGCGCTAGCAAGGGCCGGCAACCCCACGATCTCTTCACCTTTTGCATGTGCGCCGGCGGCAACGTCATCCCCAGCGTCGCCGGACCCGGCTTCTTTTGCACCAACGGCATGAGCCTGTCCCTTCGCGATACGGCCTTTGCCAACAGCGGACTCATGATCACCGTTCGACCGGAAGATTTTGGCGGCGATGACCTGTTCGCCGGGATTCGACTGCAAGAGGCTTACGAACGCAAAGCATTTGAAATCGGTCGCGGCAGCTACTTCTGCCCGATCCAGCGGGCGGATGATTTTCTCGCCCAACGGGCGCTAGGCGCACACAAAGCCGAGGGCATGCTACCCTCCAGTTATTCCCGTGGCTTAGTGGAGGCCGACATAGCGGAGTTGGTTCCGCCCGTCATCCGCGAGGCGCTCTACCACGGTGTGCCAATTCTGGATCACCGCTGGCAAGGGCGATTCTTGAAGGACGCCACCTTCGTCGGTCCCGAAGCCCGCGGCAGCTCGCCCGTGCGCATCACCCGCGACGACACAACCAGAGAGAGTCCGGGCATCTTGGGACTGTATCCCGTCGGCGAAGGCGCCGGCTACGCCGGCGGCATCGTCAGCGCCGCCGTCGACGGTCTTCGCACCGCCAAGGCCATCGTAGCTCAGTACGCTGTTCCCGGCAGCTAAAGCTGCCTTTCTGATCTGCGGACTACGAGAATAGTTTCCCGCACGCCAGGTCCTGAGCACCTTCAAAGTCCCGACCGCCCAGTAGCCGATTTTGACCGGAATAGGGAAGGCGGGAATGGCTTGACTTCCCAGACAGTTGTATATACAATTAAGGCCGCAGCGCGAGAAGACAAACATGGCTATTGCAAGTCAGGATCGAGCCGTCGACACGATCGCCAAGTCGTGCATCGCCGTTCGAATGCGGCTCCTGAATCGCGTCATCACTAACATCTACGACGACACCCTGCGTCCGCTAAACCTGAAGATTAGCCAATTCAACATCCTGATCGTGACGGCAAAATTGGGCATCGCCCGGCCGGCGCGAGTTTGTGAGATTCTGCAACTCGACACGTCTACTTTGAGCCGCAATGTCGAGCGAATGCGGGCGCACGGCTGGCTGGAGGTTGTGCCGGAAAGGGATGCTCGCGTCCAGCCGTTTCGCCTGACGGCTCAAGGAAAGCGGCTAATCGACAGGGCTGTCCCGGCCTGGGAGGCGGCTCAGCGTCAGTCTGCCGAACTTCTTGGCGACGAGGGCGTCGCTTTGCTCGCCAAGGCGTCCCAGAAGCTGGGAGGGCCATGCGCCGACCCTTAACCGATCAGGTTTTTTTGCGTCTGTATTTGCATATACAACAATATAGGAGGGCGATCTCATGAAACTTTCCGAACACCCTACCGTGCGACGATTTCAAGAGACAGCGAATCAGCGCCCCGCGGCGCCCACGATGCTTGAGGCTGCGTGGCTTCGCCAACTCTGCCTCGATAGCGGGGCTGACGACGTCGGATTGGTCGAGATCGGCCGCCCCGCCCTGGACGACCAGCGGGACGATATTCTGCGATTTTTTCCACCCGCTAAGACGCTCTTGAGCTATGTGTGCCGGATGAACCGGGAGCCGATCCGTAGCCCGGCCCGCTCGGTCGCCAATCTGGAATTTCATGACACCGGGCATCACGTCAACGGAGTCGCCCAGAAGATCGTGGCGGCTTTGGAGCGTCAAGGCGTGCGTGCCGTAAATCCCGCTATGGGTTTCCCGATGGAAATGGACCGCTTTCCGGGAGGAAAGATTTGGGTCGTGTCGCACAAGCCGGTCGCCATCGCGGCGGGTTTGGGGCACATGGGGATTCACCGCAATGTCATCCATCCGAAGTTTGGCACCTTTATTCTGCTTGGCACCGTGCTTATTGCCACCGATTCCTCGGCCTATGATCAGCCGCTTTCGTACAATCCGTGCTTGGAATGCAAACTATGCGTGGCGACCTGTCCGGTCGGCGCTATTTCGTCCGACGGCCAGTTCAATTTCTCGGCCTGCTACACGCATAACTACCGTGAATTCATGGGCGGTTTCACGGATTGGGTGGAGCAAGTCGCTGATAGCAAAAACGCCAAGGATTACCGTAAGCGAGTGAGCGATGCTGAGTCGGCCTCGATGTGGCAGAGCCTCGGCTTCGGACCCAATTATAAAGCGGCCTACTGCATGAGTGTTTGCCCGGCTGGGGAGGACGTGATCGGCCCCTATCTCAACGACAAGACCGAGCACCTGCATGACGTTGTTCGTTCCTTGCAGGACAAGGCCGAGACGATTTACGTCGTCGCAGGCTCGGACGCGGAAGACCATGTGGCCCGCCGCTTTCCGCACAAGATTGCCAAGCGGGTCGGCAACGGCTTGCGAGTCCGCACGATCGCGCGGTTCTTGGCGGGGCTGCGTCTGACCTTTCAGCGGGGCAAGGCAGCCGATCTGAACGCTGTGTACCATTTCACCTTCACTGGCAAGGAGGAAAAGCAGGCGACCGTCACCATCCGGAACGGCGGCTTGCAAGTGGAATCCGGTCATCAGGGCAAAAGCGACATTCGGATAACCGCCGACAGCGAAACATGGCTGGGATTCCTAGCGAAAGAACGGAGTTTGCTGTGGGCTTTGCTCCGTCGTCGCATTCGTATCAAAGGTTCGCCAAGACTCCTGGCGGACTTTGGCAGGTGTTTTCCATCGTAAGAAAAGGGCCTGGATCCTGAAAAGAGAAAAGGGGACATTCATCATTTCTGACGAATATCCCCTTCGCGTGTCGGGGCGACTGGATTCGAACCAGCGACCTCCTGAACCCCATTCAGGCGCGCTAGCCAAACTGCGCCACGCCCCGAGTTGTGAATATTGTAGACCAAGAGCCAAGTCGCGCCTATCCCATCACTCTCAGATCCGAAGCACGAAATTCGAAATCCGAAACAAATCAAGAAATTCAAAGCACGAATGTTCGAAACCTAATCGGCTTGGCGGAAGTTTGAGATTTCGTGCTTGGAATTTGTTTCGGATTTCCTGCTTTGGATTTCGGATTTGGGTTTTGAACTTTGAATTCTGCAATCCGAGCTCTCGCAACGTTCACCCATTTATCCCTTCTTCTCCCAGGGCGCAAGAGCTTGGCTCGCTTCGGCTGTGGTCTGGAATCGTTGGGCCGGGTCTTTGGCCATCATCTTGAGAATCACCGCGACCAGGTCCTCCGGGACGTCCGGGCGGACGGCGCGAATAGGACGCGGATCGAGTCGGCGGTGGCCTTGAATTTTTTGGATGACGGTCCCGCCCTCGAACGGCGGGCTGCCGGTCAGAAGAAACGAAATCGTCCCGCCCAAACTGTAAATGTCGGCGCGATGATCGACGGCGTGACTATCCATGGTCTGCTCGGGCGCGAAATAATCGACCGTGCCTAAGACGCCGCGGGTGAGCAACTCTTCGTTGTCGTTAAAGAACCGGGCCAGACCCATGTCAAGGATTTTGATGGAGTCTCGGGCGTACTCGAGCAGCAGGTTGCCGGGCTTGATATCGCGATGCACGAGGCCGGATTGATGAATGTACTCGAGCCCGGCGGCGGTCTGCCGAATGTACTTCACGGTCTTGGGCACGGACAACGGCCCATCCTTCTGGACGATCTCTTCTAGGCTCTTGCCGTTGACGTACTCCATGACCATGTAATGAAACTGGTCGGTTTGATCGATCGCGTAAGCGTGGATGACGTGAGGATGGTCGAGCGTGGCGGTAGCCCGGGCTTCCCGATAGAAGCGTTTGAGCATGGTCTCGTCGTCGGCCATCGATTTGGGGAGGACCTTGACGGCCACGCGAAGCGGCAGGACTTGGTCCTTGCACAAATACACGCAGCTCATGCCTCCGGAGCCGAGACGATCGAGGATGTTGTACTTGCCGATCTGAAAGCCGCGGCATTTTCCCTGGAGGAACTGGTCCGCCTGCCAGCGCGTCAGGAACCCGTCTCGAACGAGGATGTTCGCCATGCTGGGGGGATCGTGCGGGGGTGTGGTCGAGTTTAACAGTTGTCCCGCCCGCGCTTCGAGCCGGCTTTCGTCCAGCACGCCGCTTTTCTTGACGATGTCCAGAAACTGATCGATCGTTCGTGGGGCGGACATCTTAATGAGTCATTAGTTCTTAGTCCTTGGTGCTTAGTCCTTAGAGCTTAGATTTTAGTCCTTAGTCAGAAGCCAACGAGTCTGGGTATCACCTTGGAAAAAAGAAAAAAAACGAACGCGACCTGACTAAGACCTAAGGCCTAAGAACTAGAACTAACCAATCATAAATCCGGCTGCAGGGTTTGGCTCAGTTTACTGAGGGCGTCGGTCTCGATTTGGCGAACGCGCTCGCGAGTCAAGCCCAGGTGTTCGCCGATTTCCTTCAGGGTCTTGGGTTCTTGGGAGTCCAGGCCAAAGCGCATGCGCAGCACTGTGGCTTCGCGCTCATCCAGATGCTTGAGCAAGGATAAAATGTATTGGCGGTTGTCGCTTTCGAGCATATGGCTGTCGGCAGGCCGGGAGCGCTCGTCGATAAAAACCTCGTCCATGGACCAGCCCTCTTCATCCGGCTCGGCGGGATTGGCGGTAAAGACACGAATGGCCTTCTTGATGATGGCGAGCTGTTTTTTGGGCAGTCCCAGGACTTTGGCAATTTCTTCATGCGAAGGAGGCCGGCCCAGATCGGTCTGCAACTTGGCCGAGGCCCGACGCCATTTCACCAGGAGCTCCACCATGTAGGCCGGGATGCGAATCGTCTTGGCCGTGTTCACCAGGGCCCGCTTGATCGATTGCTTGATCCAATAGCTGGCGTAGGTGCTGAAGCGGGTGTTCATGGAGGGATCGAAGCCCTCGACGGCCCGGAGCAAGCCCAGATTGCCCTCCTCGATCAGATCGTGAAGAGAAAGCCCCCGGCTGGCGTAGCTCCGCGCGATATTGACCACCAGGCGGAGATTGGCACGAGCCATTTGATCGCGGGCTTCGCTGTCGCCTTTTTCGATGCGATAGGCCAGCTCTTTTTCTTGCTGCGCGGTGAGAAGCGGAGTCTTATTGATCTCGCGCAGATAGATTTCCAGCGACGACTGCGACCAATCTTCTTTGGAGCGGTTCGAACGAGCCATACCGATGGGTTAGCCTCGATCTCTAGAAGAAGAGAATCTCTTGGTTCCTGCCGCGGCCACAGAGGCGCGGTATGTCCTACCTTCGCCGGAAAAATCCGTTCCGTCAATAGCCGCCGGGCGAAAGTAAGCCGCCTTTGTGTTCAGTATACCGCTTCCATTCATACAGTCCAAGTGTTCATCCCCCTCACATACCGCCCATGACAACTGATTGGCAAATTCACTAGATTTACCCAAGAGGAGGAGGAATCCGCCATGGCAGAGCAAATCCGATGGGAAGAAAGATATCAAACTGGCGATACCCCCTGGGACACCGGCCAACCCTCAACAGAACTAAAGCGCACGCTAGAACAGGCGGCGATTCAACCTGGCCGGGCCATCGAGTTGGGATGCGGCACCGGAACCAACGCGATTTGGCTTGCCCAGCACGGCTTCGAGGTCACCGCGGTGGATTTTAGCGCTTCGGCCTTAGAGGAGGCACGGCGAAAAGCGAACTTGGCCGGAGTACAGATTCGGTTTCTAGAAGTCGACGTTTTGAATCCCCGCTCCTTTGCCGAGCAGTTTCCTTTTTTCTTCGACCGAGGTTGCTATCACGTGGTTCGAAGAGTGGATGTCCATAAGTTCCTGGAGACTTTAGAACGCATCACGGAGCCTGGCGCCTTGGGTTTAATCCTAACCGGCAATGCCAAGGAAACCCATGATCCCGGCCCGCCAGTGGTTTCCGAAGAGGAGTTGCTTTCGGAACTGGGCCGACTATTTGAAATTATTCGAATCCGAGAATTCCGTTTTGATCAGGCGGATCAGGTTGGAATCCGTTTCTTGGGGTGGTCTTGCTTAGTGCGCCGACCGCTCCATAAGACTTAGCGCGAAAGCCGTATGCGATGGCAGAGGGGTTTAGCGATTTTGTTCCACGATAACACGCTGCGCGCCGGGAAGCCGAGCCGCCATCTGGGCGAACGTGAAAACATCGCCCCCGGTCGTTTGGCTGACCCAAAGGTGCACGATACCGTCCTCAACACGGTAACGAATGCCTTGAAATCGTTCGTCGTTTCTTCGTAAGCGCTCGACGGAATTCTCCAGCGGCGATCGAGGCGCCCAATGGGGCGCCGGTTCAAACGAGGAAACACTTACGGTTGGGCCGGCCGGAACGGCGATCGAAGGCATGACCAAAGGAGGATTAAATTTGGCGGTTGGTCGCTTGAATTCCTCGCTGCGACTCACCAGCGGCGCGACTTCCCGCCTTCTTGGCGAAGATGAACCATGAGGAGCTATCGATGAATCAAAGCCGCCGATGGATCTTTTTTCATCATTCATCCTTCTGACTTCCTCCCTTCCGGTCGCCGTGCCTTTCAGGAATTCAGCGGTGTCCTCATCCAAGTTGCTGATCCGCAAATCATTCTTCACCTGGGCCAAGCCCGGAACAGTTCGGATTCTTTCTTGCGCTCTATGGGCCAATGCGGGCGATGGGACCGTGCCCCACACAGTCGCCACGCCCCCTCGCACGGTCACGCCGAGATTAAGCGGCCCCAGGACTTCATCCCCGAGCAGTCGGTCTCGGGCGAACAAAGCCAATTGGCAATCCTCCTCTGTAGGTTGAAGACTACTGTCCCAGCCATCCGATTTCCTGTCTCTTTCACCTGGAATATCCGCGGCGTTTGTCGATTGTAAAGTTAGGAAAACCAGGAGGCACACCGGCAACAAAATAGCCATGAAGTCGAGCCGATCCGCAAGCGAGTGGGGGCCGCTCACTCGTAAATGACATTTTCGTTGATTGGCCGGCGCTGACATTGCCGTACTCTTGCCCATGCCTTTGCCCGTGCCCATGTCCGTGCCCGGATCGGGCATGGACAAGGGCGCGGAAGAGAACCGAATTCGAACAATCACAAGAATTCATTTTGACGAAATGCGATTCGATTAAATACTCCGAGATGTGCCCAGCGTGTCCCAAGAAGGAGTTTTCTGTGAAACTATAGCAAAGGTTCCGAAGACATGGCCTTGTTTTGCCACAGAGATCACAGAGCACACAGAGAGAATGAAATTCGAACTCCTCTGAGTCCGCTGTGCCCTCTGTGGCTCACACCCATCATCAAGCGTGGATCGCCCGGCCATCGACAGCGAAGGCCGCCTCGCGCATAGCCTCGGAAAGGGTGGGATGCGCGTGGCAAATCCGCGCGATATCCTCGGCAGATCCGGCAAACTCTATGACGTTTACCGCTTCCGCAATCATGTCCGAGGCGCGAGGTCCGAGAATGTGCACGCCTAGCACGCGATCCGTCTCCCGGTCGGCGATAATCTTAACCATGCCGTCCGTTTCATCCAGGCAGCGTGCCCGGCCATTAGCGGCGAAGGGAAACTTGCCGACGCGATACTCCGAGCCGCGTTCCTTGGCTTGTTCCTCGGTGAGCCCGACTGAGGCGACTTCAGGCCAGGTGTAAACGATGCCGGGAATCGCGTCGTAGTTGACCCGAGACTTCTGCCCGGCCAAAATCTCGGCAAACGTAATGCCCTCGTCCTCGGCCTTATGAGCCAGCATCGGCCCTGCGATCAAGTCACCGATGGCGTAGATTCCCTTGACGTTGGTCTGATAGTGGTCGTCGACGATCACTTGTCCCGTCTTGGCGTTCTTGGCCACGCCGACATCCTCGAGTCCAAGCCCAGCCGTGAAGGGTCGGCGACCGACTGCCACCAAGACTTTGTCGGCTTCAAACTGCTTTGCTTCCCCTTTGACTTGCGATTCCACGACGACTTGATTGCCGCGAACCTTTGCACCGGTGACTTTCGTTTCCAGGTGAAATTCCAGACCCTGCTTGGTGAGGATCTTCTGCAGTTGACTGGCGATTTCCGCATCCATGGTCGGCACGATCCGCGGCAAGAACTCCAACACGGTCACCTTGGAGCCGAGCCGGGACCAGACCGATCCCAATTCCAGCCCAATGTAGCCGGCGCCCACCACGATGAGACGGCCGGGAACCGCGTCGAATGCCAAGGCTTCGGTCGAATTGACGATCGTGGCGCCATTGAACGCCAAGTTAGGAAGCGGAACCGGCTCACTTCCCGTCGCGAGCAGAATGGCGTTGGCTTCCAGCGTGACAGATTCCTTGTCTTGCTTCTGGGCCATGACTCGACCCGAGCCCACCAGCTTGGCGGCTCCTTGAATCGGAGTGATCTTGTTCTTTTTGAACAAGAAGGCTACGCCGTCGGTCAGGCCTTTGACGACTCGGCTCTTGCGTTCCATCATTTTCTTTAGGTCGAGGCCGAGCTCCCCGATGCGGATGCCGTGGCGATCCATTTTGGACTTCGCCTGAGCGTACCACTCGCTCGAATCCAACAGCGCTTTGCTGGGAATGCAACCGATATTCAGACATGTCCCGCCCAAGGTAGGACTTTTCTCGATGCAGGCGACTTTCTGTCCGAGCTGAGCGGCTCGGATCGCCGCCACATAACCGCCGGGGCCGGCGCCGATGACAATGAGATCGTAACGATCAGCCATCAAACCTCCAGGAACAATCGAGCGGGGTTTTCAATGCACTCTTTGACGCGAATGAGAAACAACACTGCTTCTCGCCCGTCGATGAGGCGGTGGTCGTAAGAAAGGGCCAAGTACATCATGGGCCGAATCACCACTTGGTCCCCGACGGCGACGGGTCGTTTTTGAATTGTGTGCATCCCCAGAATCCCGACCTGGGGCGGGTTGAGGATCGGCGTCGAAAGCAGGGAACCAAACACGCCGCCGTTGGTAATGGTGAAGGTGCCGCCCTGCAAATCGGCGACAGCGATCTTGCCTTCCCGAGCCTTTTGGGCCAGCTCAGCAAGGCGACGCTCGATTTGAGGGAAGCTCATGTGGTCGGCATCGTGCAACACCGGAACCATCAGACCCTTTTCCGTGCTGACGGCCACGCCGATGTTGTAAAAATGATGCGAGACAATATCCGGGCCGTCGATGCGCGCATTGAGAAGAGGAAAAGCACGCAAGGCTTCGATGACGGCCTTGACGAAGAACGACATGAATCCCAGGCCCACGCCGTACTTCTCTCGAAAGCGCTCCTTGAACTCCTCGCGTAGCGCCATGACGGCTGACATATCGGCTTCATTGAACGTGGTCAAAGTGGCCGTGGTGTTTTGGGACGCCACCAGCCGATCCGCGATGCGCTGGCGAATGGCGCTCATTCGCTCTCTTGTTTCCCGTGGGGCGCTCGAAGCGGCTGCACCTGCGGCCTCGGGAGCCGGCTTGGCTATCGGACCGTTGATGTCCGCTTTTCTTTGTTCGCCCTGAACATGGGCGAGGACATCTTCCTTGGTGATGCGGCCCCCGCGACCGGTTCCGGCGATTTGCTCGGGCTGCATTCCCGTTTCTTCAATTAAGTGACGGGCGGCTGGTGACAACGGCGCATCTCTCGATGTCTTGGGCCGGGGCAAATCGGTCTCCGAAGCTGTTCTTCCAGCAGGGATCGATTGAACTGCGTCGCCTCGTGGTTGCTTTGCCTGCACTCCGTCTCCACTTTGTTCTCGTTTCATCGCTTCTTTCTGAGCAGGAGCGGGAGTCGTGGCCGGCGTCTCTTGTTCTTCAATCCGTCCTAACACTTGACCGATAGTCACTGTCTTTCCTTCCGGCACGGAAGCGATGAGTTTACCGGAAGCCGGGGCGGGCACTTCGGTCGCGGCCTTCTCGGTCTCCAACTCGACGACCGGCTCACCGGCGCGCACCATCTCCCCGTCTTTCTTGATCCAGCGCGAGACGACTCCCTCCGTGATCGATTCACCGCCGGACGGGACCTTGATTTCAACGGCCATGAATCACACCTCGCGTGGCTGAGAAACAACTTTCTCGACGGCGGCATGGGTTCCGTCGCCGGTTGGGGAATCGAGCACTCTGCCGTCGTGCCGGCCATTGCGCGACCCGCGCACCAGATGGGGCGTCGGTCCTCCTATCGCCGCCTCGACCAGCTCCTTTTGTTCCTGAAGATGGATGATTCGGGAACCGGTCGCCGGACTGGCGCTGCTATCGCGACCGACATAGCGAGGCTCATAACCGAGCGCCCGCAGTCGAGGCTCCATGAAGGTCCAGGCGCCCATGTTCATGGATTCTTCCTGGACCCAAATGTATTGTTGTGCTCCGGAATAGCGACCCAGCAGGCTTCTGAGATGCTCCTCTGGAAACGGGTAAAGTTGCTCGACTCGAATAATCGCGACCGTCGGATTTCGTTCGCGTGCCGCGACCAGGTCGTAGTACACTTTGCCGGTGCACAAGAGCACACGGTCCACCTGATCCGGATGAGCCGATGAATCATCCAGCACCGCATGAAAAAAGCCGTCCGTGAAGCACTCCACTTTGGAAACCGCCTGTTTATGACGGAGCAAACTTTTTGGGGTCATGAGAACCAAGGGCTTCCGGAAGCTCCGTTTCACTTGCCTGCGGAGCAGGTGAAAGTACTGAGCGGGAGTGGTCACGTTAGCCACCTGAATATTGTCCTCCGCGCACATTTGCAGAAATCGCTCCAACCGGGCGCTTGAATGCTCGGGACCCTGGCCTTCGTAGCCATGAGGCAAGAGCATCACCAGGCCGCTACTTCGCTGCCATTTCGATTCGCTGCCAACGATGAATTGATCAATGATGACCTGTCCGCCGTTGGCAAAATCACCGAATTGCGCCTCCCAGAGAACCAGCTTGTTGGGATCATCGAGGGAATAGCCGAATTCGAACCCCAGCACGGCCGCCTCGGACAACATGCTGTCATAAACGCTGAATTCCGCTTGATCGTTCGCCAAGGAATTCAAAGGCAGGTAGCGCTTGCCGGTGTGGAAATCGTACAAGGCGGCATGCCGTTGACTAAATGTCCCTCGACTGCTGTCTTGGCCGCTCAGGCGCACGCCAATACCTTCCAATAGCAGGCTGCCGAAAGCCAAGTGTTCCGCGAAAGCCCAATCGATGGGGTCTCCGCGCTCCATGTGCTCACGGCGGGCTTCCAACTGACGCAGAACTTTCGGGTGGACGGCAAAATCTTCAGGCACGTGGGTCGTTTTCTCCGCGATTTCACGTAATCGAGCCAGGGGGACGCCGGTGCGAATTTCGTCTCCGGAATACTGCGTGGAGAAACCCTGCCAGCGTCCCGTGTAGCCGCGCATTCCCGTGGTGACCGGCGGTCCCGATTTGCCTTCGCGCTCAGCGGCGCGAAGCTTTTCTTCAAACGACTTGTCGATCGCTTCCGTCTCATCCGCGCTAAAGTCACCGTTCAAAATCAAGCGCTCGGTGTAGACTTCGCTCAAAGTCGGACGGTCCTTGATCTTGGCGTACATCAGCGGCTGAGTGAATGACGGCTCGTCGCCCTCGTTGTGTCCATGGCGGCGGTAGCAAAACATGTCGATGACCACGTCCTTGTGGAAGGTTTGTCGAAACTCCATGGCCAGCTCGGCGACATACGCGGCCGCTTCCGGGTCCTCCGCATTGACATGAAAGATGGGCACTTGAATCATCTTGGCGACGTCCGTGCAGTAAGTCGTCGATCGGGCATCGTTCGGGGACGTCGTGAAGCCGATTTGATTGTTCACGATCACATGAGCCGTGCCGCCGGTTCGGTAGCCCGCCAATTGAGACAAGTTCAGCGTCTCGGCCACCAACCCTTGACCGGCAAAGGCGGCATCACCGTGAATGAGCAAAGGCAGGCCGCGACTGCGGTCCTGATCGTGAAACAAATCTTGCTTGGCCCGGACGCGTCCCTCGACGACCGGATCGACTGCCTCCAGGTGGCTCGGATTGGCGGTCAAGGACAGATGAATCTTTTCGCCTCGCAAGCTGACTCGGTCGCAGGAGATGCCCAGATGGTACTTCACATCCCCGTCTCCCGCGACCGAGCCGGGAACGAAGTTCTCCTCGAATTCGGCGAAGATTTCCTGGTAGGGCTTACCGAGAATGTTAGCCAGGACATTCAGTCGGCCTCGATGAGCCATGCCCATGACAATCTCCCGCACCCCGAGATCGGCGGCTTTTTCCACCGCGGCGTCAAGCAGCGGAATCAACGTCTCGGCGCCTTCAAGCGAGAAGCGTTTTTGACCGACGTATCGCGTGTGCAGATACTTTTCAAATAGCTCGGCGAAATGCAGGTTCATCAAGATTCGAATCTTGCGTCGGCGCGGAAAAAGCGGCCGATTGCGCCGCGGCTCCATGTATTCCTGAAGCCAACGCCGGATGCGCGTGTCCTGGATGTGCATGTACTCTACGCCGATGGTTCGGCAGTAAGTCTCGCGCAAGGCCGCCAAGAGCTCGCGTAGCGTTCCCCGAGACAATCCCAGAAAATGATGTGTGTCGAAGGTCCGGTCCAGGTCGGCTTCGGCCAAGCCGAACTCGGAAAGATCCAGTAATGGATAGCTGGATTTCTGATCGCTTAGTGGATCCAAATGGGCCTGGAAATGGCCAAGGTCCCGATAGGCGTCGATCAAACGAACGATGTCGGTTTGAGCTCGGGCCTGCAGTCCCTCGCCGCCGGGAGTTGCCGCCCCTAGCTCAAACCCTTCGAAGAACAACCGCCACTCCGGATCGACGGAATTGGGATCGCGCCGCCAGCGCTCGTAGGCCGGCTCCAAGGCCGCTAGATTCCAACGAGTGGCGATGGTGGAGGAGTTCATTTAGAAGTTTCCACAATGTCAAAAGCCTTGTCGACTTATGTCTTCTACTCAATTTTATTGTAAACCGCCTGCCGCGGAGCAAAAAGCGAGTTACATTTGGGATAAGCGTTTTCATGGCTCTCGCCATGAGGATAGTAGTGGTTAGTGGTTAGAAAACAGAGGCCCCGGCTTATGGTCTACTGGCCACTGGCCGCTAGTTTCAAATGGAACAAGAGGGAAACGGTATGTCGCCAGAAACCGCGCCCAATCCCGAAACGGTCCAGGACACTTCCAAGCCCCCACAGAAAGAAAGACGAGCCTTCCGCCGTCGCCCCTTCCGGGCTCGCGTTCGCATTCAAACCGACTCGCTAGGCATGGGACCGCTTTTGGAAGTCAACGGCCTCAACATTTCCGAAGGTGGCATCGCCTTCGCCGCTTCCAAAGAGGTCAAAGTCGGCAAGCTGATTGTGATCGAAATCCTTCGCCCATCGATTGGCAAGCAGTCGAAATGGGAAGCCGAAGTCAAATGGATCAAATCCACAAACGAAAAGCAATTCCATGCCGGCTGCATGTGGCGGCGGCGTCTCAATTTCACGGACATTCAAACCTTCCTGTGAAAGAACTGGCCACAGAGATCACAGAGGACACAGAGCAAGAATCTCTTCTCTTGCTCTGTGATCTCTGTGGCTAATTCTTCCCTACAAAGATTCCGTTCGAGTCACCAATGATTCGGAACCGATGGGACTTCGAATCGGGAGACGTAAAACAAATCGGCTGCCTTTGCCCAGGGTGCTTTGCGCCAAGATGTCCCCGCCATGTTCGCGGAGAATCTGACGGCTCACGGCGAGACCAAGCCCGGTCCCTTTCGAGCCTTTCGTGCTCACGAACGGTTTGAAAATCTCGGCCAGCTGGCGAGCGGGAATGCCGGTGCCGTTATCCAGCACTTGAATGCGAACCCAGCCGTCCTCCGCATCCAACATGCTCTGAATCACGACTCGAGGCTTGTCCTGGGATTCGACGGCGTCCAGGGCGTTCGTGAGAATGTTGAGCAAAGCGCGGTGGATTCCTTCCGGATCGGCGGCCACCACGGGCAGATTCTCATCAAGATGCATTTCCAGCTGAACGCCTTTTTCTTGAACTCGATTGCTCATTAATTCCACCACGTCACGCGCCACTTGATTCAAGCGCGTTTCCTGGATGGACGGCTCACGTTCCTTCGAGAAGCTCAACATGTCCATCACCAGGTCATAGATCTTTCCCTGATTCTTTTCGACGATCTTCCAGCCTTGCTGAAGCATTTTGTCATCTTTGTCGTCGATACCCATCTTGAGAATTTCGCCGCCGCTCTTGAGGCCTTGGAGAATATTCTTGATGTGATGAGACAGCCCGGCGATAGTCTGGCCGATGGCGGCCAAACGCTCGGCCTGAACCATGGCGTGGTGATAGCGAGTGGCCTCCACGGCCAAGGCCGCCTGGTGGGCAATGGCGATGGCCAAAGCCAAATGATCCTCGGTGAATTTTCCCGCCGAACTTTCACTGGCGATGATCTCCTTGGCCGTTCTTTGTGTATCCAAGTAGATCACGCCCAGAGTTTCATGCCGGCCCGTCATGGGCACGCAGATCGCTTCCCGAATGCCGAAGCGAACGATGCTTTGACCGGTGTTAAATCGGTCGTCGCTAGCCGCGTCGGAAACCAGGACTCCTTGTTTTTCCTTGAGCACATATTCCATAATCGTGCGGCTCAGAAAAATGGTTTCTTGCCGGTTGATTCCTTCACGCCAGCGCACGGCTTTCGGCTCGAAATGCCCGCTGTCGGGATTGCGGAGCATGATCGTTCCGCGGTCCGCCTCGATCGAGCTGAAAATCAGCTCCATGATTCGGTCGATCAGCTGGTCCAAGTCCAGAATATGGCTGACCGCTTGAATGGTTTCATACATGATGCTCAAGTTGGCCAAAGCGGTCTTGAGCCAGGGACTGGCGGTCTCTTCGGGCTGGGCGAGAATCCGGCCGCCCTCGGTTTCCCCGATGGTTTTGATGATCGCGGAAGGCCAATCGTCGTCCGGACGAGCGATCATACGAATATGTTCGGCCAAGTCCGCCGGCGGTCGTTCGCCGGTCCGCACCCCGCTGTAGACGAGGATGCTTTGCCCGATGGCAATATGATCGCCGGACTGAAGCCGGGCACGCTCGACCTTTTGGTTGTTCACGAATGTGCCGTTGGCGCTATTGGTGTCCACGATCTCGTAGTCGTCGCCGGATTTGCGGAACTCGGCATGGCGTCGTGACACCTCGGTGTCATGGAGGCGGATTTGATTGGTGCCGTCTCGTCCGATGGTGAGAACCGGATCGGATAATTCGACTTGCGTTCCTTCATCGGCGCCTTTAATCACAATCAAGCGCGGCACGAAGCACCTGCGTCGAAAAATAGAAGAGTGAAAATAGAGAATAGAAACCGGCCAACCCCCTCTGTTTCTATTTTCTGCCTTCGTTAACCAGTGACTATTCTACGGTAATTCTACGATGGTTTTGCTGTCAATATGGCGGCCAGCTCTCGCAGGTCCAGATTGCCGCCGGAAAAGACGCCGACCACTTTTTTGCCGGCGAGCGATGAGCGCATCTGCCATGCGGCGGCCGTTGGAGCGGCGCCGGCCCCTTCCGCCAGATTGTGGGTCATTCGCAACAATAAGCGAATGGCGTCTCGAAGCGCGGAGTCGCTGACCGTCACCATGTCGTGAACGAGCCGGCGCATCATCTGCAAGGTCAGCGAGGCCGGAACGCGCGTGGCCATGCCTTCGGCAAACGTTCTTGGACTTTCGGTCTCGACGGGCCGCCCCTCGCGCCAGGACAAGGTCACGGCAGGGGCCAGCTCCGATTGCACGCCGATCACGCGAGTCTCGGGTCGGCGCTGGGCGGCCACTAGACCCGCCCCGCAGATGCCGCTACCGAGTCCGACCGGCACGAGCAGAATGTCCGGGTCGGGCAGGTCGTCAAAAATCTCCAAGGCATAGGTACCCACGCCGGCAATCAAGTCCGGCTCGTTGGCGGAGTGAACGTATCGCAAACCTTCGCGTTCGCGAATTGATTCACAATGTTCTCGAGCTTCATCGTAATCCCGACCATGCTCGATTAATTCAGCGCCCAAAGCTCGCATAGCGGCGACTTTGTCGGGGTTGCTCTTGGCCGGCACCACCAGCACGCACCGGACTCCAAACAACCGACAGGCATACGCCAGGGACTGACCATGGTTGCCGGTCGTGCAGGCGATGATTCCCCGTCGTTTCTGTTCCTCCGGCAAGCGGGATACAAGGTAGATGCCGCCGCGCACCTTGAAGGCTGTGGTCGGCGTGTGGTTTTCGTGCTTGATGAAATATCGGCAGCCGAGCAACTGAGAAAGTCCCGGCCATTCGTAAAGGGGAGTGGGTTTGATGTATCGGAGGACGACTGATGCCCCCGCCAGGACATCCGCGTAGGTGGGTGCATGCATCTGAACTTCCATCACCAGTGATTTCTTTTCCGAGTTCTTGCAGTAAGAGCAAGACAAAGAATACCCAAGCCTCCCCTGCCGGCGTATTATATCGGTAGATGGACGATCATAACCCCACCGATGTGGCCCGGACGGATGCCTCCTTGGGGGATAAGCCATCGGCTTTGACTCCCGAGCGCGTCTTCAAGGATTATGCGCCCCGTGTTTATAACCTGGCGCGGCGGATGCTCGGAAACGACGCGGACGCGGAGGACGTGACTCAAGACGTGCTGCTTCAAGTGGTGCGCAAGTTAGACACCTTCCGGGGCGAGTCGGCTTTTCCGACCTGGCTGCATCGAGTCACCGTCAATGCCGCCTTGGCGAACCGCCGTAAACGGGCCGTGCGCGACGAACACGTTGTCCGCGATCCGCTGGACGTTTTTCTGGAAAACGGCCATTTCCATCACGGCGCCTCTGTGGGAAACTGGTCGGCGCCGCCGGAACAAGAAGCGCTCGACCGCGAAACAAAGCAGTTGATCGAAGATGCTATCGCCCGCATGCCGACGATTTATCGCGACGTGTATGTCCTGGCCGACGTGGAGGGGTTGCCGAACAGCGAAATTGGCGAAATGCTGGATTTGAGCGTCCCAGCCGTCAAAAGCCGGCTGCATCGCGCTCGCCTGCTCATGCGCGACACCCTGGCGCCGCACTTTGAGGAAGTAGCATGAAGCACTAAATTACAAATTCCAAATACCAAGAATCAGGCCATGCGCGCGTGGTTGCCGGTCATTGGAATTTGGGATTTGAGATTTGGAATTTGGAATTTGAGATTTTCCCCAAGAGGTTTCAGCCCAATGACTTGCCGTGAGTTGGTGGAGTTGCTGATTGATTTTGTTTCCGATGACATGCCGGCGGAGCACCGGGCGCGGCTGGAACAGCATTTGCGCCGCTGTCCTCCCTGCGAGGCTTATTTGGCCAGCTATCGCATGACGATTCGCCTCACTCGTCAGTTGCCATGCGAACCGCTTCCCCCTGAACTCGAGGCCCGCCTCCGCGCCGCCTTAAAGGAATTCCGGCAAGGGGATTCACCATGTCAGGAAGTCTAGGCCCGGTTATTCATTCTTGCAGCATCTTATAAAAGCCTCGGAAACAACTCTTCGAGTTTCAGCACCACAACCGAAAAAGACCACAGCAAAACCAATAAAATCGTTGGGTTCGCATGATCTCCTAATCAGCTGGAGGGTTGATTGGGAAGGCACTTTCCTGCTCGCCATGATAGAATACGGTGAATCACTGAATTTATTGGGCTGCTAAGAATACGGACGCATCCTTGAATCAGCAATTGACACCCTTGGTAAAGCCGGGCTGGATGGGTTTCCTTAGGAGCCAGCTTCCGACATTTTTGACGCTGGGCGTGCTCGGTGGTCTGGCTTTGTGGGGCACTCTGAACGACTGGAAGCTCCCTTGGTTTTCCAAGCAATCCGGGGATTCCGATGATCCTTTGTCTCAAATCAGGGTTATCACCGACTCGACCGATTCGGATGAGAACGGCAGCAAACCCGGGTCACTGACCTCCTTGGTCGCGAAGCGGATCGAGTTCCCTTCGGCCGAGGCAGTTGCCAAAGCCGGCATCCGCGTCGAGCCCGTTCAGGCGCGGCGGATGGTCCACGCCATCACGGGCAACGGCATGGTGGACTACGATCCTGCCCGGTACGCCCGCTTGACGTCGCGGGCCGGCGGATCCGTCTGGCGGGTCGAAAAGGAAATCGGCGACACGGTCCATAAAGGCGATGTGCTCGCCATCATCGATTCCAGCGAGGTGGGACAGGCCAAAGCGGATTTGATGCAAAGTCTGACGCAGGTCGATCTGCGCCGCCAGACGGTGGAACGGCAGGAGGCGGCCTACCAACGCGGCGCCATTACCGACCAGTCGCTGCGCGAAGCCCGGGCGACCTTGAGCGAATCCCGCATTCGCTTGAGCAGCGATCACCAAAGGCTCCTCAACTTTGGCTTACCCATTCGACTCGACGACCTGACCAAGGTGCCTCCGGACCAGCTTGCCAAACAGTTGAGACTCTTAGGAATACCGGAGGACATTCGCAAGCAGCTTGACACCGAGACGCTCACCGCCAACTTCCTGCCGGTTACGGCGCCTTTTGACGGCGTGGTCGTGCAGCGGACCGCCGCCGCCGGTGAGATCATCGAAAAGAACCAACCCAAGATTATGTTCGTCCTGGCCGACGTTCGTCACTTACACGTCGACCTCGATGTCAATCCGGAAGACATGGGAATGATTCGCGCTGGCCTGGAGGTTAGCTTCACGCCCACCTATGCCTTGCAAAAGTCTGAAATTCGAAACTCGAAATCCGAGAAGCGCGGTCATTCGACCTACGGATCGGAGACTTCGGATTTCATTAGCGTGACCGCCAAGGTAAGCCATATCAGCCCGGAAGTGGACGAGAAGACCCGGCGCGTCAAAGTCCACGCGGAATTTGACAACTCCGACGGCCGGCTCCGCCCCAACGACTTCGGCATTGGACGCATCCTCATTCGCGAAGAGCCGAAAGCCGTGGTCATTCCCAGCGAAGCGCTCCAGTCGGACGGCGGCGGCAATCTGGTCTTTGTCCGCACCTCGGACAAGAGCTTCGCTGTCCGGCCCGTTCACACCGGCCTGCGAGATGGCAACTTCATTGAGGTCGGTGGCGTGCAGGCAGGCGAGCAGGTGGTCACCACCGGCAGCTTCGCTCTGCTTTCCGAGCTTCTTAAGGAGCGGATCGTAGGCAGCGACTAACAAGTTTGGTTCCCAGGAATCTGCATGCTCACGGCAATCATCGACTGGTCGCTGCGCAATCGCTTCATCGTCGTTGTGGCGGCGCTGGGTTTCGTGATCCTGGGACTGAGCTCCTGGTGGCAACTCAACATTGACGCTTTCCCCGACACCACTCCGGTTCAAGTCCAGATAAACGCCGTGGCGCCCGGCCTGGGGCCGATAGATGTGGAAGGCCAGATCACCTTCCCGGTCGAACAGGCCATCGGCGGACTGCCAGGCTTACAGCAGGTGCGCTCCGTCTCGAATTTTGGCTTGTCCCAAGTGGTGGTCACATTTGTGGACAGCACGGATATTTACTTTGCACGGCAGTTGCTCACGCAACGGCTGAGCACAGTGGAGTTGCCCGAAGGGATGCCACGGCCCACGCTTGGCCCGGTCGCCACCGGTCTCGGTGAAGTCTTCCATTACCTGGTGACCAGCGACGTGAGCGGCGAGCAGCGTGACCTGATGAAGCTGCGCGCGCTGCAGGACTGGGTGATTCGGCCGGCGCTCCGCACCGTGCCGGGCACTGCCGAAATTAACAGCTGGGGTGGGGCCGAAAAGCAGTACCAGGTCCAAATTGATCCGAAACGGCTGCTTGATTACAACCTGACCTTTGCCCAGGTCGTCCAAGCCGTTCGGGATAACAATCTCAACGTCGGCGGCGGCAGCTTGAATCGCGCCGGCCAAATGATGCTGATTCAAGGCGCCGGTCGGACCAGCACCCTCGAACAGATTCGCAGCATCCCCGTGACGGCTCGAGAAGGCGTTCCGATCCTCGTGGGTCAGGTGGCCGATGTCCAAATCGCTCCCGCCTTACGGATGGGGGGGGTCACCGCTCAAGGAAAGGGCGAAGTTGTCTTGGGCCTTGGCTTCACGATCATGAACGAGAATGGCCACCTCGTGACCGAGCGCCTGGCCCACAAGCTCGCCGAGGTCAAGAAGAACTTGCCGCCCGACGTTCAGGTTGTTCCGGTCTACCAGCGAACCGAGCTAGTGGACCAGGTCATCGATACGGTTCGGAAGAATTTGTTCGAGGGCGGCTTGTTGGTGGTCGCCGTCCTGTTCATTTTTTTGGGCAACCTGCGTGCGGGCCTGGTTGTCGCGCTGGCCATCCCGCTGTCGATGTTGTTTGCCTTTTCCGGCATGCTCCGTTTCGGCATCGCCGCCAGTTTGCTCAGTTTGGGAGCACTCGATTTCGGCTTGCTGGTCGACAGCTCCGTCATCATGGTTGAGAATGTCGTCCGCCGGCTGGGTGACCGTACGGACTCCGGCAAGAGCCGACTTGAGCTGATTCGCGATGCGGCCGTCGAAGTGCGGCAACCGACCATGTTCGGCGAGCTGATTATCATGATCGTCTACTTGCCCATACTCACGTTGGAAGGTGTGGAAGGGAAGCTATACCGGCCGATGGCTCTGACGGTGATTTTTGCCCTCCTCGGTTCGCTCGTGTTATCGCTCACGGTCATACCCGTGCTAGCCAGCCTGATGCTTCCTCGGCGAATAGAGGAAAAAGAGTCCTGGCTGATCCGCTTGGCCCGAAAATGTTATGCCCCCTTCCTTTACTCCGGGCTGCGTCATCGATCTTTGGTGATTGTCGGAGTCCTCGGGCTACTGATCATATCCTTCTTGATAGCCGGCAATCTGGGATGGGACTTCGTTCCGCGACTGTCAGAAGGGGCGCTGACCATCACCGTGTTTCGACTGCCGGGAACGGATCTGGAGGAATCCCTTCGCTCCAATACTCGCATGGAAAAAGCCGTCCTGGCCGCCTTTCCGGATGAAGTTCAAAACGTCTGGTCCCGGTGCGGCACGGCCGAGGTCGCCACCGATCCGATGGGGCCGGAAGAAACCGATTTCTTCATTACCCTCAAGCCACGCCGCTTCTGGAAAAAAGCCCACACTCAAGATGACTTGACGCAACTGATCGAAAAGGAACTGAGCGATCTGCCGGGACAACGACTTCTCTATAGCCAGCCCATCGAGCAGCGCGTCAATGAGATGATCTCGGGGGTCAAAGCCAAAGTGGCCGTCAAACTCTTTGGCGACGACTTCAAGGTGCTGACCAACGCCGCCGAGGACTTGAAGAGAATACTGGAATCCGTGGAGGGGGCCGCCGACGTCACCGCCGAGCAGTTAACCGGCCAGCGCATGCTCCAAATTCGCGTCCAACAGGAGCAGATCGCCCGTTACGGAATCCCGGCCCGATCGATTCTGGAGCTGGTGGAGGCCCTGGGCGGCAAGCCTGTCGGCGAGGTCTTGGAAGGGCAGTTGCGCTTCCCGCTGGCGATTCGCCTGCCTCCCCGCTTCCGATATGGTCCGGAAGCGGTCGACCACATCGGCAGCATCCTCGTGGCCGCGCCCACCGGCGAGCGACTGCCGCTTTCCCGACTCGCCTCGATCCAAGAGATTGAAGGACCATCGAAGATCATGCGCGAAGCCCAACAACGACGTATTGTCATCGAGTGCAATGTTCAAGGTCGAGCCCTCGGGAGTTTCGTCGCCGAAGCCCAGCGACGCGTCAACGAAGAATTTCAGCTCCCTTCGGCACGCTACAGACTGGAATGGGGCGGGGAATTTGAAAATATGCAGCGGGCCCGCCTGCGCTTTTGGATCGTGCTGCCCATCGCCCTGCTGCTTATCTTTTCTCTCCTATATCTGACTTACAATCGGCTCGGTGATGTGTTCCTGATCTTCTCAGGCGTCCCGTTCGCATGGGTTGGAGGCGTCCTGGCTCTGTGGTTGAGGGGAATGCCTCTTTCCATCTCGGCGGCGATCGGCTTCATCGCGCTTTCCGGCGTTTCGGTGCTTAACAGCATGGTGCTGGTCACGTTCATCCGTCATCTCGGCGACCGGGGCGTGCCTTTGAAACACGCGGTCGTCGATGCCGCTCTAACACGCATGCGTCCGGTATTGATGACGGCTCTGGTCGCCAGCTTGGGATTCGTGCCGATGGCGCTCAGCACCGGGGTTGGGGCTGAAGTCCAGCGCCCTCTGGCCACCGTGGTCATCGGCGGCGTGGTTAGCAGCACTCTGTTGACGCTCTTGGTGCTCCCCGTGCTCTACGATTGGTTCGGGCCAATGATGGGCGGATGGCGAACAGGTCCGGAGACGGAAGCCTTTGCCGGGCCACTTTTTGACGGCACTCATCAAGATGGCGATCTGTCCAAGCCTCGCGATGACGCCCGCCAAGCGGATTCACGGGGTTCCACTTCCCCCGCAAGAGAGCTCGCATGACCGACGGGAGAGCAGCCAGTTTCCCGATACCGTGTTCCCGGTTCGATAATTAGTGAAGGTGAAATTGTGATTTCTCGGGGCTTTTCAATACCGAGCGGCGAATCCCGTCCCTAGCAGATAATCGCTGGCGTGGTTGTTGAGTCCTACGCCGGCGCGGATATCCACCTCGAAATCGTTGTTAAGGAAATACACGAACCCGCTCACGATGTATTCTTGGAGGTGCGATTGCTCCGGGGCCACCGCGCCCATGGGAACGAACAGGTCATACTCGGTAAAGGATTGCAGTTTCCTCGTCAAATCGACCACGGCTGTGATGCCTTGAGCAAAATTGACAAAGGCGTGGCCTACGTCGTCACGCGAGCCATTAGCGCTCGTCAAGGTCTCGATGCCAAAACGATCCTTCACAATCTCCCAACCCAAATCCAAATTAACGCCAGGCATGACCGTGCCATTGCTCACATTGGCGCTGCCGCTAGGCACCGTCATCTGGAGGATCAGGGCGGACTCCGGTAAATAGTCTTTCTGTTCGGTTAAAGCCAGCTTCACTCCAATGTTCAAGTCTTGAGCGCCCACAATGCTGGCCGGTTGGCCCGAGCCTGAGTTGTCTTTTTGATTAATAAAGTTCTGGCTAATCCGGAACTCAAACCATTCCGCCAGCATGCCAACGCGAAACAGAGCTTCCGGGTAGGAATGCTGATGAAGGAACGCCGGACCTTTGCTCGTGTAAGTGTAGCCGCTTTCCAGAATCGCGCGGCCTAAACCGACGGTGCTCGCGGCTTCCGGAAGGTGCGGACGGTCCGGGTCAAGCCGTTTTTCCTCCTCGACGCCGTTTTCGTCTTTGTCTTTTTTCTCTTTGTCATCCTTTTGTTCCGTCGGAATTGCCCATTCGAACAAAGTCTTGGGCGGTTTTTTTTCTTTTTCCGAATCGGCTTTGGGGTTCAGTTCATTTTCGTCGAGCCGCGTTTCCAGGCGGGTAGAGTCCGGCTGTTCTTGGCCATTCCTCTGGCACGATGAATCCCAATGAACCGAGGCGCAGCCTGCTATGCCAAGCAACGTGAGGAGCAGGAAGATTAGGCCCTTTCGGACCATCGACGATCTCCAGCTCGAGACTAAATCTCAAGATGCACACGTAAACTGTAAATGGAAACCGGCCCACGATCGCGATTGTAGGCGGGGTGATTGACTTCTTGAAAATCAAACGCTACGAAGATGCCTTTCGCGAGTTGGAAGTTATAAAAGAATTCCAAAATCTCCTCCGGACCGTAAGTTAATTTGCCGTCGCCGATGATGAAATCCAGGCCCCCGGCGCCCAGGTAGTTCCGATGGTCTCCGGAAAGGCCCTCGATGCAGCCGGCCAGGCCGATCACATCGTTCGGCCGGCACCAGTATTTGCCTTTGAGAAGCACTCCTAGTTCCGCCAGCCGATCGATCGCGGTGAAGGCCCAGCTCTCGGTGTGTCCGTCATTCCAGCCGAGGCGGGCGAACATGCCCAACTGCTTGGTTATTTCCTGGTCCCAGCTCAGGCCGAAGCCATATTTCCAGCGGTAAGCGCGCGTCAGGGTCACATCGGGATTGACCGGCATTTGCTGCAAAGCCTCGAAATAGTCCCCCATGTGGGCACGATTGGCATAAGTCAAGAGGCGCAGATTGCCGGGACGATCGTCAAGGCCGTAGCGGAGCAACCACTCCAGCACCTGGCCATTCGCCTTAAGAAACTTCGGGTCCAAAGGGGCGCCGTTGGCGAAGGTCGGCTCCGCGAAGACGCCGTACCTGAGAGCCCAATACTTCGTGTTGAAGTCCGTGGCGATGCCGTAGGTGTACCCGCGGACGTTGGCCGGATAATCCCAGGCCCCGTTGTACATGATCGACCAGGGAAGAAACTGGGTGCGCGGGTCGTGGCTATATTGATTGTCGTCGGCAAAATCCGTGGCCGCGAACTTGCCCACGCTCAAGGTGAAACGGTTGATGTCGCGCTTCCCGGCAATTTGATTGGCCTCATCTTCGACTTTTTCCTGCTCGCCGCCAAAACCCAAGGTTTGCCGCAAATACAAACGGGCAAAATACGGCGTCGGGGCGACTACGCCCACTCGCGTGATCTCGCCGTTGGGGAAGCCGGCAATGCCTTGAGAATCGCTCAAACCGGGGCCGCTACTCAGTTCCGGATTGAATACCAGCTCCCCGGACCAGCCATCCGTTTCCCATAAGCGGCCGTCCAAGAAAAGCGTGGCGGTCACGGAGGTAGGCGTTGGCTCCACGGGCAGCAAACTTCGAGGACCTATATACGGAGAGCGAAATACATCATGCGTCTGCGTCACCGATGTGGCCTGAGCATGGATGCTGATCCAGGATTCCTTCGCTTCCTCTTTTCCATTTTTCTTCTCATCTTCTTTTCCGTCTTTCTTCTGGTCGTTCGAGTTATTATTCTCCTTCTTCTCCTCGCTGGAGCCGCCGTCTTTTCCTTCCTGGTTTTGTGCTTCCTTATCTTTGTCCGGACTTGCCCCGTTGCTCGTATCATTTTCTGATGTTTTCTCTTCCTTTTTGTCATTCGTTTCCTGGCCATGGGTACGAAGGCAATGCCAATAAGCGCTCATTGCCTGCGGCAGCGTTCGCGGCGAAGGCTTGCCGTTTTTTTCCGGCGGCTGCTCTTTTGAGTTGGACGAAGAATCGGATTTGGAATCGCCCGGCTCGGTTGAATGACAGGAGCAGGAGGAAGTATCATCCGGCTGTAGGAACGGTCCGGGAATGCAACCGGAAAGGCAGAGGACCAGCGCCGCTCCCGGGAGGGCGAGGCTCCTGCCGAGCCGACCGAGCGCATCCTCGAATCCGAGCTTCGATGGCCCAAGCGCGATCCAAGAGTTGCGCAGCATCCCCAACTACCCCATGTTCCGCCCAACTGAAACAAAATTCACTGATTTTGGAAACGAGGCTGATAACCAATCCGGCGCCTGTGGTCAAGGGTGTCGGTAGTGGGCTATTTTGCCTCGCACTTCGGCGGGAACGGCGGAATCATTCGGGCGGGCGCTTCAAAACTCAATGTGAACCCGCAAACAAGTATATGGACAACGGCCCGCGCCATCGGCTGCAAATTAGAGATTTCTCCAAGACGCATTATCGAAATCTTGTCATTCGCGCTGTGGCCCTCTGGGTTCTCGACCCCTCTTGGAAATCTGGCTGGTGAGGAATATCATCCGACATGGCCGTATGGTGGGTATTGAGCCGGACCCCTTTACGCCAATTGGTCGGCCAGAAGGTCAAAATCTCACTTTTTCCTCGGGAAACAGACCCTTCCCGCCAATTGCATTGGCGGGCGGAGGGGGTGGCTAGGGGCATTCCGTGCATGACATTCGCGTATTTTTGGCCTTCCGCCAATTGCATGGCTTGGCGGAGTGGGATAGCCACATGTACCCGCGGGCGGGATCGGATTCGGATGAAAGCCTCTTTTGGGGTTAAGCCTGCGACGTTGCCTGCGAAGAAAAGCGGGGGTGGGGGACGCGATGAATTACCGGGCGGGCTTTGGCTTGAAGGGTGACGATTTCTTTCAGCGTCTCCGCCACGCTGGCGGCCCTATCGAGAACCTCCAGGCTCCATTTGGCTTCCCATTTTCCTCCCGGCGGCAAGACGCGGACTCGGCCTTGCTTCCGTTCAAAGCTCTTGAAATTCGAGAGTTGATGGCCGGCTCAAGGCCTGTGACATATCCATCCTCCAAGGCCGCAGTGTTTTTCCATACGGTGAAGCAAGGCAGCTCCACCAGATTCATGCGCACGACGAGAGCGCGATCGGCCTTCGAGTTGTAAAGCATCGCGAGCGACCGGCCGGCGGCGTCGGGCAAAAGCTCATAACAGTAAACCTGTTCGGCGAAACCTGCCACGGGACCGGCGTAGGTGTCATAGGTATCGATGCCCTCGGCCGTCCGCGGCGAGATCCCCGACATTTCTTTGACGGGAGCGATCACCCGGCTGCCGGCTTCGAGAAACGGCGGCCCCTGATTGCAATGATAAAGGAGTTGCATCTCGGCCGGGTGCGCCGCCAGGTTTTCCACTTGATCGTGAATCACGATTCGGTTGGATCCCGGAACGGTCGTGTAGGTGGTCGTCAATTGAAGATGAGAGACGAACAGCCCCGCTTCCGCAACCTGCCCGATGACGCTCAGTTCAAAGGGCGGATCGAGATTGACGCGCGCCTCGACGAAATGAGCCGGTAGATTGGCGATTCGCCCGTGCAAAGTGAGTTGAGTCTTGGTCGTTTGCCCGTTCTTGTCGGTGATCACGTCCTCGCCCGGTGGACCGTTCGAAGAAAGACCGCAACGGCATAGCCATTCATCAAATCCGTCCAGCCATCCCAGTCCGCCACGGGCACTTTGCTCGACAAATTGGGGATGAACCGGGCCGCGCGCGGGACTCCGCCATCCCAAAGCGTTGCCTCGATATTGGCCGCGCCACAAGCCCATGCCTCGTGTCGGCAGGACGGAAAAGGACAACGCGCCGTTGTGCACTTCAATCAAATCGATGTCGTCCCGCAAGCCGCCCCGCAGCGTGCGTTTGCGGATAGACCAATCATGCGGCGTCGCTAAGCGCAGATTCTCATTGGAGACTGACAGGCTGTCCAACCACACATCGCTGGAGACGTCGGTGAGAGTCCAGGACTTGAAGCGGGTCATTCGTCGGGTCCTGCCATCTGACGATTGAACCAAGGAAGTAGGGCGAAGATGATGCCGCCGCCGACCAGGTTCGCAATAATCAGAACGATCCAGAAATTCTTATGGTCAATGTTCACGCCAAACAGCTTTCCGTTTTCATAGACCTCGCCAAAAATTCCGGAGATCTTGTTGCCGAATGAAGTCGCCAAAAACCATCCACCCATCATGAATGCACGGATGTCGGCGGGCGCCATTTTGTTGACCAGCGACAGCCCCATGGGGGACAGACACAATTCCCCGATCGTGATCAAGAAGTAGTTACCGAATAGCCACCAGGCGGAAGATTTTTCATGACTTTCATTGCAGGAAAGGGTGGCCAATAGCATGACCGCGGCGGCGGCGCCGGTCAGGATCAGGCCCAGGCCGATTTTGGCGGACGTGCTCGGTTCCATGCCGCGCACGCGCAGGAAATGCCAGAAACCGACCAAGAGCGGCGTGAACAGAATGATGAACCCCGGTTCTATCGAGCTGAAGAGCTCGGTGTTCACCAACTTCAATTGCTTTCCGGGAGGAAGGGTTGGAGTCGCGGGCGTCGCGTTTGCATAAACTTTCTCCCGCATTTCCGGCGTAACAAAGACCTTCTCACCTTCTTTCACCTCCAGTTGCTTGGCTTTTTCCAGCTCCTTATATCGTTCGGGACTGACCACGTCGAAATCTTCGCGGTCCGGCCGGGGCGTCTCCGGGCCGGCGTTGAAGTAGTAGCTGGGGGGCGCGTTTTCCGATACGTCCGGCAAATTGTCGGTGAATAGCCGCACCAAAGCGTTCGGAACGCGGTCGGTCACATCGCGCGTCCAAGCCGTGAGCGCGGTCGTATAAAGCTGGAATGTGGACCAGAAGATGATCACGACAGTGAAGATCACCAGCAAGGCGGCCACTCGCCCTCGGCCGCGCACATCAGGCACCTTTTGCCACATCGTGAGGTAGAAAACAATCACGGGCAAACACGCTCCAAGAAAAGCGACCGTGGGCGGCTTCATGCCGTTTTCCTGGAACCAGTTGGCAAGAGGCCCCCTGCTCGCCGCGATCCAGCCGATCGCGCCGAGAAGGATCGCCGGCAACAGGCATTGCAGCCAGAGCGGCGCCAAGCTCTCGCTCGTCCCTTCGTGTGCCGCGGGATTCTGGTCCGCGCGGGCAAAGCGGCGGTAGTTGAGAGAAAAAATGATCACACCTAAGAGCATTCCGATCGCGGCCGACCCGAAGGCCGCATGCCAACCGCCCATCTTCCATTCCGAGGTGATGTAAATGGGGTGTTCATCCACATAATTTCGCACGAAGGCCGCTATGAAATTGCAAACAAACGCCCCGATATTGATGCCCATGTAGAAAATGTTGTAACCAGCGTCGCGCAGGGGACTGTTCGGCTCGTAGAGATTGCCCACCAGCGTGGAGATATTCGGCTTAAAGGCGCCGTTCCCCAGGATCAACAAGCCGAGCCCGAGAAAAAGGCCGATCTGTCCTGGCCAGGCGAGAGCCAGATGCCCGCACATCATCAGAAGCCCGCCTATCACGATCATCCGGCGGCAACCAAATAATCGATCCGCCAGCAGACCGCCGATGAAAGGAGTAAAATAAACGAGCCCCTGGTAGCTTCCCACAATGACGGCGGCATCGCCACCGTCCATCCCCATGCCGCCCTTCTGATAATCCGTCAGGTACTGAAACAAAATGCCCAAAATGAGATAGAAGCTGAAGCGCTCCCACATTTCCGTGAAGAAAAGAATGTACAAGCCCGGCGGATGTCTTTCCCTATCCATGGCGATTCCTTAACCTTGCGAACGTTTACAGATTTCCCGCACGATGGCCGCGTTTTCTGCCACCTGATCGTTAAATTCCTGGTACATGCCGACAATGAGGGCATCCGTCGGCTTCACGTTAGTGAGGGCGGTTTCAAAGCATTGGCGGACCTCTTTCGGGCTGCCGATCCGCCGGCCGGCCGCCAGCACCTTGTAGACCAAGCATGGTTTCTTGGTAGAGCGAATCACCTGGAACATTCGCGGTGGATCGGTGGGCAGGTAAATCTCGCCCAAAGGCAAATCATCGCCCAGGATTTTCTGATACTCGGCCCGCGGCCGGGTCAGGTAATACAAGCAACACATGTAATAATCCACATCCCAACCTTTTTGCTCGGCCAACTCAATCAAGGCCGGATTGTGAGCCGACAGCCCAACCTGCACCCCCTGATCTCGAATGCGCTTGAGCAGATCGGTCAGCACCGAGAGCTTATTTTGCCGATGAAGTTTTTCGGCGAGAGCGCCGTGCGGCGCGATGCCGATCGGTTTTCGCTTGGCGGCGTCATCAATTCGATCGGGCCGTTCATCCCAGTCGGGTTTGCCGAGGCAGAGCCAATGGAGTTTGCCGCCGGCCACCTGGAAGCGCTCAAGATCATCCAGGGTTCGCTCGGCATAACTGTTCTGCCAAGTGTTGATGCCCGTCTTTTCCGCCTGCTGGAGCAATTGCACGACTCGCTCGGGAGTGTGCCAGGCGCTCTGATGCTGGCTCAGCATCTTGTTGAAATGTGAGTAGCCATACACCGGGTTGCCGCCAATGATGAGGCGGGTAATGGAGTGCGGTCCGAACTTGACGGTGGGGAGCAGGTTTTCTGAAGCTCGCGGCTTTTCCTCGGCGAGCCCCGGACTGGCCATGACAGCCGCGGCTATGCCGGCGGATTGGCCCAGAAAACCGCGGCGGGTCGATGACTCTGCCGATGATGAACGATTCACGGAGATCCTCCTATCGGGCGGAAGTTGTCCGATTATCGCACACCCCAAGGAAAGGACAATAGTTTTCAGTTCATTCCGATAAGTCATGAATGAATTGCCCATCATTTTCCGAACGCGAACGATTAATCAAGGAGGCGCGATAAATCGTTTCGCGCTCTCAGAGACGTGAAGTTTCAGTTCCATGTTTCATGATTCTCGATCCTGACGTAAAATACTCGTGAGCGCGCAACGTAGCGCCAACTATTTCCCTCCCGAAGTCGAGGACCTTCATGCAAGAAGCTTCTCTCACGTTTCTCAAGAATCTTCTCGAAACTCCCAGTCCCTCCGGATTCGAACGGCCCGTTCAGGATCTGGTTCGTTCCTGGGCCAAGCCTTATGCCGATGAGGTTCGCACCGATCGCCACGGCAACGTGATCGCCGTCAAGAATCCGGAAGGCCAGCCGCGCATCATGTTGGCCGGCCACTGCGATCAAATCGCCTTGATGGTGCAGTACGTGGACGACAACGGTTTCCTCTACGTGCAGCCTATCGGCGGCTGGGACATGCAAATCCTCCTGGGCCAGAAGTTGACCGTATGGGGCCGCGCCGGGCCGCTGACGGCCGTCGTTTCCCGCCGTGCCCCACATTTGATGACCAATGAAGAGAAAAACAAAGTTCCTCACTTCACCGATATCTGGGTCGACATTGGCGCTAAGGATCGAAAGGAGGCCGAGGAGCTTGTCGCTTGCGGCGATCCGGTCACGTTTGCCCTGGGATATCGAGAGCTGCGAAATAAGCTCGTGGTTTCCCCGGCCATGGACGACAAGGTCGGCGTCTGGACGGTCATGGAAGCGCTGCGATTGCTCGAGGGCCGATCGCTCCAGGCTGCTGTTTTTTGCGTTTCCACGGTGCAGGAGGAGATTGGCCTGCGCGGCGCCACCACCAGCGCCTACGGCATTCATCCCACTATCGGCATCGCCGTGGATGTTTGCCATGCCACCGACACGCCCGGCAACGACAAGAAGCAAATTGGCGATACCAAGGTGGGGGCGGGGCCGACGGTTTCCCGTGGACCGAACATCAATCCGCGCGTTTTCGAGCGCTTGGAGGAGACGGCCAAGAGAAAAGAGATCCCGATTCAAGTGCGCGGCGCACCTCGCGCCACCGGAACCGACGCCAACGCCATTCAACTCAGCCGCGACGGCGTGGCCGCAGGTCTCATCGGCATTCCCAATCGCTATATGCACAGTCCTGTCGAGGTAGTTTGCCTGGAAGATCTTGATCGGGCCGCACAGCTGCTGGCGGAATTCTGCGCTACCGTCACGCCGCAGATGGACTGGACGCCGTGAAGCTCGAAGACTGAGTTTGACAGCGGCCATCGTATATGTACAGATATACATTACAGGGCGGCCATGCTTGATCTCTCACGAGAAGAACTGATTCAGAAAGTCGATCGCTTTGTAGACGATCTCCTGGACGCAGCAGGAATTCAGGAGCCGCCTGTCGATGCCATTGATCTGGCGCAGCGGCATTTAGGCATGGTCGTCTGCCTCGATCGCAAACAGCCACAACGAGGCCGGGCACAGCGCAGCGCCAAGGGACGACTCATTTATCTCCGCCCGGAGCCAACCGAAGAACGCCATCAATGGACCGTGGCCCACGAAATCGGCGAGCATTTGAAGCCCTCCCTCCTCAAGCATTTGGGCGCGGAGCCTGGCCAAACACCTCCGATGGCCGGCGAGTCCCTGGCCAATCTCCTGGCCTATCACCTCTTGGTGCCTCATCACTGGTTTGCCGATGATGCTCCGCATCTGGAGTACAACTTGCTGGAGCTGAAAAAACGCTACCGGACCGCAAGTCATGAAGTCATCGTCTGGCGTTTCCTGGACTTGCCCTCTCCATCGATTGTTACCATCATCGACAATGAACACATCTATCGCCGCCGAAGCAACGCCTGGCCGGCGCACCGCCATCTCGAGCCTGCCGAGAAGGAATGTCAACGTTATGTGCACTATTACAGCCGGCCCAAGGTCGTGCAAAAGAACCAATGGACCGTGCAGGGCTGGCCCGTACATCAACCCGATTGGAAGCGGGAGATTCTTCGAAGCGTCGTCAGTGAAGAGTGAGTGAGGTTTGCGACTGCGATTTATCGTTTCGCGCCCGTCGAATCCTTAAGAAGAAATCTACGCATGAGAAGCCGCTCAAGCCCTGCAATGAATCAAGTCCTTTTTCAATCAATTGACGGCACCACTATTGTTTTGTTACTTTGGGGTTCCTTCGACTTCACCGTCTTAGAGGAATAGCGGCCGTGGCCCGGACCATCTTTGCATTTAACGGCGATCTGGAATCGAGATTGGCCTTACATTGGCTCGTGCATGATCGAGGCTACGAGGTGGTGGCTCTGTCGATCAACTTGGGCCAGGAAGTATATTTGGAGCCGCTCGGGGAATTGGCCCTAGAACTGGGGGCGGCTTCAGCTCGAGTCGTGGACCGGCGCGAGGTCTTTCTGCGTGATTTCGCCATGCCCGTGTTGCAGGCCGGCGCCGTCTATCAGAGCAGTTGCTTCCTGGGTTCGGCCCTGGCCCGTTATGTCATCGCACAGGAATTGGTTCGGCTGGCGCATGAGGAGGGCTGCCGATCGGTCGCCCACAGCGCCGCCAGCAAGGGCAACGATCAAGTGCGCATGGAGACGGCCATCGGCGCCCAGGATCCGAACCTCGAAGTCTTGGCGCCCGTGCGTCAGTGGCATCTGCGGACGCTGGAGGAGAAGCTGAATTACGCGCGTCGCCGCCGTCTGCTTATCGAAGAGCCTAAGGCGCGCCCCGTCACGGTGGATCGCAACTTGTGGGGCGTGAGCTTATACGTCAATGAATTGCAGGATTCCTGGGAAGAGCCGCCGCCGGATATTTTCTGCTTGACCAAGGCGCCCGAAGCGGCGCCATCTGAGCCGGCGGTGATCACCCTAGGTTTTGAAGCCGGGTTACCCGCTCAGCTCAACGGCAAAGCCATCGGGCTTTTGCCGCTCGTGCGAGAGCTCAATCAGCTCGGAGGCACTCACGGCGTCGGCCGAAGCGATGTCGTCGAAGACCGCCTCTTCGGCATCAAGAGCCGGGAGTTCTACGAGGCCCCCGCCCCGACCATTTTGCTAGCCGCCCATCGCGATTTGGAGAGCCTCGTCCAAAGCCGCGAGTTGGTTCAATTAAAAGAATTCCTCAGCCGGCGTTATGCCGAGCTAGTGTACACGGGGCATTGGTTCCACGATCTCCGCCGCGCCTTGCAGGGGTTCTTTGAGCAGACCCAGCAGTATGTCACCGGCGAAGTCCGGCTGAAACTCTACAAGGGAAGTTGTTCCGTGATCGGCCGGCGCAGCCCGCATAGCCTGTATGACGGCAAGCTCGCCAACCAGTCGAACTTGGAATTCTTCGACAGCCAATGGGCCCAAGGATTCACGTCTTTATGGACGTTGCCGGCGCGATTAGCAGGCCGCCGGCAGCCCATGCAGCCCATTCACTCCAGCGAATGGGGAGCGCCTTAGGAAGTGGCGCTTAGAACTTAGAGCTTAGTGCTTAGAACGTAGACCTTTGTGCATAGTCTCACTGTGCCGTGTCCCACACAGGCACTGGAAAGAAGCACAAGGTTCTAAGCCCTAAGGTCTAAGTTCTAAGCTCTATTGATCCGTAACCGTCAGCTCCGCCGGCGCGGCCGTCGCCCGGTTGGTTGGCGTGTAATATTCGTAGGCGACCGTGGCGGGCGTCTTAGCCTTGATCGGATACTTCGGCTTCAAACCGTACTCAAAGGTCAGGGAATCGCCCGGCTTCACGTCGCCGATATAAAGCGTGACCTGTCGGGATGTCATGGTAAATCTCTGAATTTGTTTCTTGCCTGCCATCTCCGCGAAGTCGCCGGCGTCGGCCGAGAATCCGGGCGGGATGCCCAAGTCCACAATCACCATGTAAGTAGGAATCTCCCCCTGATACTTGAGAGTGGCCTTGGCTCGCAGCAAGTCGGCCGTCGATAAGCTCGTGCGATCATAGATAACCGAAACATCCAGCGCGGGTTTCTTCTCTACCAGCAGTTTGTTCCAGGGCTGGAAGTATCGGCCGACGATTTGATACATCATGTTCGTCTCGCCCTGAACCTGAATTTCGACATCGTTCCGACCGCCGGCGAGCGGGGTTGCGTCAGCGCCCCGAGTGCTGGTCAACTCGAAGACTTGCATCACATCGGCGTTTTCTTCGGTCACTTCACCTTGCCCCGCTATCTTGCCGTTGACCAGAATTTGGAACGAGGCTTTGACTTGCTGTTTGGAATCGGTCAACCCGGCCACCAGCGCTTTGAGCGAAAGAATCGTGGCTTGCGTGCTACCCCAAGTGCCATTCGGGTCCTTGGATTTTACGATATAGGTGAGCGCCTTGTTGACGCTGTTCGTGAATTGGCCGCTCTTCATCATGGCCAGCGCGGCGAGGGCGGTGGTTTCCACCGTGACGCCGTCACCGTGGGCATAGCTGAGCGATTGGCCGCCGGGAACGGGGAAGTTGACGGCTTTCCATTCGGGCACTTCCTTGTGAAGTTTTTCCAGCCGGCGAAGGACTTCGTGAGTCGAATCATCTTTCGCGTCGTAGGCTGCCAATGCGTTGGCAGCCAAAGCCAGGATATAGGCGTTGTCTTTGGCGTCGTTAATGTGCTGGCGAATGTACTCGATGGCTTTCTTCATCTGTGGAACGGATTTTCTTCGCAAAAAATCCGGCATGCTCTCCAACAACGACCAGGCGACATAGCTCGTGAGGAGCAATTTCGTGTCGCCCATGCGGGTGATGGTCTCGCCGTGCGTCGCCCCGATATTCGACCATGAGCCGTCTTTCTCCTGTTGGCTCATGAGCCATTTCTGCGTCCGTTCGATGACGCCCTTGTCGATGGGATAGACCTTAGCCATGTCTGAGAATTCTTGCAGGCCGTAGGCGCTCAGCCAGACCAAAGGCGGCCCGCTGCCCCACCAATCGAATCCGCCGCCGGGCCGTTCGAAGGTCAAGAGCTTCTGATAGCCGACGTTCAGGTATTCCTCGGCCTTCATGAGAATCTGAGGAGAGGCCACACGGGCCTTTTTCACGTAATCCGCGACCAGAATGTTCGGGTACGCGGACGACGAGGTTTGCTCCATTCAGCCCCCCGGTAGGCGTAGCATCCCTTCGGTTCCTTCCAAGACTTGGCTAAAGACTCCGGGGTAAATCTTGACGAATAGTTTGGAGGCATCGGGAATTGCATCCGCCGGGATCTCGACCGTCTGCCTTACGTTTCCGCTCAGTTTGTCCGTGACCACGCGTTCGATCTTCTGCCCGTCCGGGACAACCTCGATCGTGCGTTTGACGGCGTCGGACATCTTGGAGCCGGTCGCTCGAACCAGGAGCGGTTGCTGACCGATCTTCTTCGCCTTGATGCGGAACTTGATGCTGGTCACTTCATTAGGCTTGAGGTCGAGAGAACGGGTTAGCCCCTGGGAATCGGTGAGCTCGAACCAAGATTCGTTTTGCAGCTCCAGCTTGAGTTGTTGCGGGTCTTTCAAATAGTTGTAAACCGCCACCGGGAAGGCCACCTCGTCGTTCTGGGTCAGGGCGACCGGCAAATCGATATCGACGAAGAAATCTTGAAAGACTTTAAGGGGAGCGGAAACACCCCCGAGCGCCCCAGACTTATTGGACGCGGATGCGCTCAGACGCCAGGTGGTTATGGAATCCGCAAAGCTGACGGGCAGCTCGGCCCGCCCTTGATCATCGGTAATCAAAGCCGGCTGCCAGAGCATGGTTTCGGGAAAATACTCGCGGACTCGGGTGGGAGTCGCGGCACCGGCCTTTGAGTCGGCCTTGTCCGCCAACTTCTCCACGAGCACTCCGCCATCCATGGCGGCTGCTTTCATGGGCGCTGCCGGTCCCGGAGCGTTGCCTCCGAATCTGGCGGGCGCCATCCCGAGCTGCCGTTCCATTCCACGCATGCGCACCGCGCCGAATTGGTTGGCCGCTCCCAGTCGGGCCGCATCGTCAAACCAAGCCGACTGGGCCAACTGCCACTGACTTTGATTCATTTGACTCAAATCGTCATCGGTTCCAATCTTCCCATCCGGTCCGGCGGAAACCAGCTCGTAAAAATCAAACTGCGGCATGCCAAGAAAATTGTTTTGTTTTTTCTCGTGACGGACCAACTTGATCGGACGGCCCCAAGCATCCTGAAGCGTGACCTTTCCCAGGTTTTGATTCTTGGCGGCATCCGCGAGCACCGAGTCGGCTAAGTTCCATTTTCCGTCCCGGAGCCAGCGAGCCTGATTGGCGTTGGTGTAATTGATGATCGCCCAAATGAGCTGTTGAATGCGGCCCATGGTGATTGCCTTGGCGAGCCGATCGGGGGTCATGGTCTTCTCCATTTTGGCCAGGCTCTCCAGGGTCCATTTCTTGCCGAAAGGATCATTTAAGGCGCTCGCTTGGAGATGCTTGGAGTTGACGACTTGATCGAGCAGTCCTCGTTTGAATGTCCAATTCCCGGTCGCCCGATCCTTTTCGATGAACGGGTTCCCAAGCGCATATTGGTAAACGCCCCAACCGATCTGCTGGACTTGCCCTTCCACTTGTCGGCGTCGATCCACGGCCGGGTCGACTTGCCATTGGGCCGGGGGTTTGGGTTTGATACTGGTCAGCAATACCTGGGCGATCTGCTGCTGCCCTGCCTCAAGCTCGGGTTGGCGCACGAGAATGTCGAGCGATTGAGCCGGGCGATAAATGGCCTGCGCCTGCGGCTTCAAGAGTTCTTCTTGCAAGGTGAAGTAGACTTTTTCCAAACCCGGCTGCATATCTTGAAGGGCGTAGACTGCTTCGTCGACCACGATCACGCCCAGCGCTGCGGGCGATGGCTTCCCGGAGGCATCTCGGACCTCGAAGTGAATCTTGCCTTCCTCGCCGGGTTTGTGCTCGCCCTTATCCGGCTTTACGTCGATGCGAAGTCCGTCGGCTGGCTCAACGTAAACTACTCGGGTATCGCGGATGATCTCTCCGGAGGCGAGCATCTGATACGCGTGAACTTCCAAAGTTCCAAAAATGGTCGGCGGCAATTCCAGCCGATAATCCGCCCGTCCTTTGTCGACATCCAGCCAGCGGGTTAATAGCGTCTGGCCGGATTTAACGAGGTCGAGATACGCGGTGGGCAAGCCGGCCGAAGTGCGAACATCGATTTTCAGGCTGTCCCCGGCTTTGTAAATGGCTTTGTCGAGACGAAGAAGAATGTTTTCACCCAGCGGCTCGCAATTCACTTCGAGCGCGGAATGAGCCGCGTTGCCCTTGGCGTCCTTGGCTTCCGCATAAACGTCGAAGAGACTCTTGGGGCCCCCGCTCATTTGCTGGCCGCCCAGCATTTCGATGGGATGTTGCTCCCAAGGTCCTTGGCGGATTTGCTTTGGCTTCGGAGTGAGCGTGAACTCCGCCAATCCGGCATCATTGGTCTTCACCGAAGCCCACGGACGGCCGTCCGTGGGCTTGGCGCCCAACCACAGATCGACATCGCATGCTGCGGGACTCCCGTCCGGATAGATCGCGGCGGCGTAAACCCGGTTCTCCATGTCCGGAATGAGACGTCCGCCTTCGGGAACAAGACTGAGCTGGATCGGCTGGTTGCTGACGGGATAAGTCTTGCTGATCGTCTCCGTATGATCGGCCGTGTCGGTGATCTTGACTTCCAACCGGACGAGAGCGTTACCCTTATCGATCGGCTGGCCCTCGAAATAGTCCGGCAGCTTGAGCTCGAACTTGGCATGGCCGCTGGGATCGGTCTTGCCTTCCCAGGTCTGAAACTCTCGAAATTGAACGTCGAACGTGCTGGCCGTCACCTTCACCGTTCCGCCCGCGACGGGTTTACCGAAGAAATAGTCGCTTTGCAAATCGGCGTGAAGCGTCTCCTTGGGCAAGTAATAACGTTTGTCGGCGGTCAACTCGGTTTTGAACTTGGGCAGCACATACCGCTTGACGGTGACGGTCTTGTCCGCTTGTTGATCGCCCAGGAAAGCGCGGACATGGTAGTCGCCCATGTTGACTTCATCGGCCAGCTGAAAGTCGATCGCGGCGATGCCGTATTCGGAGGTTTTTTGAGTGCGCTTGAATACCTTGTTGCCTTTGGAATCTTCCACTTCGAAAACGAGGCCCTGAGCGCCGGCCGGCTGCAAGTTGAATGCCTGCAACGCCAGCGCGCGAATGTGAATCAGTTGACCGGGTTGATACAAAGGTTTGTCCGTGACGAGGAGGATTTTGGAGTCGGCTTTGATGCGCACATCCTGTTCGAGATGATCCGAGCCAAGCGTGGACTTCGTGTTAATGAGCAGCTTATAAGTCCCGGCGGGAAGTGAAGGCACTTGGAATCGAGGCTCGGCAATGCCGCGAGCGTCGGTCTTTGTCTTTTGCAGATGGACCAGCTTGCCATCTTTGGCCTTGAGCTGGACTTCCACTTCGGCGCCGGCCAGAGGGACTGTTTCCGCGATGGACTTGACCGCATGAACATCGCACCGGAGCGCAGTCGTGCTGCCTGCGAACAACTCGCGTCCAGCTGAAAGCGACGTTTCATGAGCCTTCACGGCAAGAATCTGACCCAGCGGCACTTCCGTCTTGTCCTCGCCGAATCGGCAGCGCACGCTCATCACTTCGGGGGGCAAGGGAAGCCCGCGAAACTCAAAGCGGTGCTGACCGATCGCTTCTGTTTGGCTGATGTCCTTCTCGAATGACGCCAGAACTTCTCCGAAGACATCTCCAGACTTCGCGCCTAGCGCCCTGATCAACTCCAGATGCATGGTTCCCTGCAATTTCTTTTTCTCCGGATTGGCAAGGCTCGCATCAATGAGAAGTTGATCCGAAGTCTGATAGGCCACAAGAGTTATGGGCGAAGTCTTGGGCCGTTCCGCGGACTTGGTTTCCCGATCGATCATCAGTAAACCCACAAAGATAAAGCCCAATAATGAAAGAACCACAAACCGAGCGACTATGGATTTGCGAGAATGGTCCTTCGACGACATGATGAACCTCCATTAGCTGACGAAGAGAGGTGCTAAGAGAGAAGTCATAAGTGATCAGTGATCGCCGCTCGCCTTTCAATGGTTACAGATCACCGACTGTTCATTGGTCACTGCTCACTGATGACTAATGACCGATTACTGATTACTTCTCTTGTGCTCGGATGGCGACTTTCAACGGCTCGACCCAGCATTTGGTATCGGCATTGTAGTACAAATAGGCGCGGCTGGCGGGGCCTTGATAAACGCCTGGAACTCGGCAGATGAGCTGGACGTTCACTTCGATCTTCTTGTCGGGCGCCAAATCGCGCCAGTAGAGAACAAGCTCGCGGCCACGGGTCTCCCAGGCGTCGATCTCGCCGCGCTCGGCGCCATTATTCCGTAGCCGGGCCATGTCCTTGAGCTGCTTCATATCCTCGGGCAGCGTGAGGCCTGCCGGAAGACCGACGACCGCGACGGTCATGCCCTGCCCCTTCCTGCTCTTGTTTTCCACCTGGACGGTCAAGCGCACTGTCTTGCCCTCGTTTGCGGTTTCGTGATCGAGTCGCGTCGTCAGCCCTACGGGGCACTGGGCAGCGCTCGCGGGCTTCAGGCTCCGATAAGACCAGGTGGACGTGTATGGAAATGAATTCTTGCCGGTGACTTCGACCCGGAGCGAGTTCTTGCCGGGCTTCAGAAGTTTTTCAGCATCATTCAATTCTAAGGTCACGGCTTCTTCCGCCCCGGCAGGGAAATGCTTGCGAGCGACTTCTTTATCGGCCAAGTAGACGATCAGGTCGCCGGCCTCGGCGGTCTTCTTGTTGGCCTTGGCGAAAGCGATGAGGGCCTTCAAGGCGAGAATGGTCGATTGCGTCGAGCCGAAGCCGCCGTAGCCGCCGCGCTGTTGGCCCACCCACTTGACCGCGGACTGAACAGGTCGATTGAACAACTCCGGGCGCTTGGCCTTGAGCCAGGCGTGCAGAGCGAGGGCCGTGGTTTCAATTTGCAAATCGCGGCCGCCCGAGCCGGTGATGCTCGTCTCCGCGGCATCCAAGTGGCCGTCGGGCTTCTGCATTTCCACGACCTTTTTCAGGATCTCGATGCCTTCATCCTGCCTGCTTCGATTGAGCAGGCTGTGAGCGACCAGGGCCAGGAAATAGGGATCCTTCGAGGTCTTGGCTTGATCCGCCAGCGCGGAAAGCTCCTTGGTCACGTCGTCATCGCCGCCGCTTTCCGTCAAGGACCAGACGATATAGGCGTTGGTGATGTGCTCGGGCGCTCGGCCGAAGGTGTCTAGGGCCCGCGGATTGCGCTTGAAGCCGCCCTTGCCGTCTTTCTGGTCCATCAAGTACTTCTGCGTTCGGTCGAGCATGGCTTTGTCCACGTCGTAGACTTTGGCCATGTCGCGGAATTCCATCAGACCGTAGGCGGTCAGCGCTTCGTGGGCAGGCGCCGTGCCGCCGAACCACTCGTAGCCCTGTTTTTGGTTCTGGGCCGAGTCGAGACATTCGAACGACGTCAGCATCTGGTAGCCGCGGGCCAGGAGGTCCTGCGCTCGCCGAGCGACTTCCGGCTTGGCTTGATCGGTCTCTTTCAGGTAATTGAGGACGAGCAGGTTGGGATAGTTGCTGGTCGAGGTCTGCTCGAAGCAGCCACCCGGCTCCCGCAGCATCGCTTCCAATCCTTTTTGCAAATCGGCCAAAGTCGAAGGATAGAAAGCGACTTGATACTTGAGCGTGCCGGGAATCCAAGTCTCGGGAAGAATCAAATCATTTCGCGCCGATCCTTCCAGCAAGTCGCTCTGGCTTCCCACAATTGGAAACCCTTGAGGCACCACTTTGATGCTCGTTTCGATGCTGTCTTCGAAGTTCTTCTTTTCGGTTTCACCGGTCACGCGGAGTTTCGCTTCACCGTCGATGATTCCGGGACGGAAGCGATAGACGCGTCGAGTGCGCTCCTCGGGATGCAGCGTCAGATTCTCCGAATTCTTGCCGCCGATAAGATTCAATTCCTCCGATTGAACTTTGAGGTTGACCGACTGCTGATTGTTGGTGTTGTTCGCGATGCTGAGAGGCACGTCGATCTGGTCGCCCGCGGTCACTTCGATGGGCAGCTTGGGCTGCAGGACGAGCGGTTTGCGTGAAGTCAGCTCGGCCGTCGCTTCGCCAATGCGGCCATCCAGCGTATGGCCCGCCGCCAGGACCTGGAAGGTCGTGACCGAATCGCACAACTCGAAGGCCACTTCCGCATGGCCATCGGCGAGAACCAGCGCCGGCTGCCAGAAGAGCGTTTCCGCGAAGTCGCTGCGAACGTTGCCCTCGCCGTGCGTATGCAGGTGAGCGTATTCCCGGACAATCAGCGGTTCGGGCGCCGGGACCGCCGCAGCAGCCTGCAGGCCTCCCATCGCCAAGTTCGCTTGTTTGCGGTCGACTTCGAATCCCGCGCCCATGCGGGCGCCGCCCCGCCGCATCATCCGCGCTTCACCGTTGACCTTAGCTTCATCGAATAGGGCGTCCTTGTCTTGCTGCGCTGCTCGGAGCAAAGGCAGAACCTTCTCCCGTTTCTTTTGAAGCTGTTCTGCCTCGGCGTGTAATCGGACAGGAGCGGCCAGGCCTCGCTCTTTGGCCAATTCACCTAACTTGAACATGAGAGCCTCGGGTTTTTGGGGCTCAGCGGCTGGCATGCCAAATTGGAAGTTTCGCTGGGCCATATCCGCTTTGGCGCCTTCGGGGGGCGCGGGCGCGGCAGCGTTCATCGGCGTGCCGCCCGCTCGGCGCATGAATCCGTCGCGTCCCAGCATGCCGGCGCCCATGCCCTTGCCGCCTCCGCCTGCCATGCCAGCCGGCGCCCCTTCCAAAACTCTTTCATGCAACATCTCCAAATCCCACGGAGACTTGGCCAGCTTGTCCGCCCGCGGCAGCTGGCTCTCGTCTAAGCGGGCCATTTGGGTGTCCTTCGGCAATCCGGCGTCTCGTTGCCCGATAGTCATCGAGACCCCCGATACGACCACTAGCAGCACGAGGCAGCATGCCGCGGCTACAAAGGAGGGGGCGCGCGATCCCGCACGCCGCGCGATCGAGATCGCAATGCAAACCACCGCCACCAAAACGAGCACGATTCTCGCTGCTGGGAAATACGCCGAGGCCAGAAAGTCGCGATATTCGTTGAGGGCGCCAACGGAGGTCCGATAATCGGCGGTCTTCTGATCGGACTCTTCTTTGAGTTGCTTCAACTCCGCTTTGAGCGCTTCGCCGCGGCGGGTGTCGGCCAGCTCCTGACCCGCTTGATTCACGCGGGTTTGCAGCTGACTCCAGTCCGTCTGAAAGGCTTTTTCCACTTCTTGAATTGCATGCTGGGCGTAGCCGACGCTCTGCATTTGGAATTGGCCATTCGCAAGCAAGAGCCGCTGGGCTTCTTCGCCACGTTCCTTTTGGAATTTCCCCGGGTCCTGCTCGGCGAAGCGCCGCCATCCCTGAGTGCCCAGGAGGAGATCGAGGGCTTGAGCCGCGGCCGGCTCGCGGCCGAGCAGAAAGTCGGCGTGTTCCAAATCTTCCGGGCGACGAACTTCACTGGTCAACAACACGTGCGCGGGCATGCTCCGATAGGTTTTCTCATCCGCCAATTTGAGCACGCTCTTATCTACGACGGCCAACATGACAATGGCCGGCGCGGTCTGATGCTGGGCATCCGTGCTCTTCACCGAAACCTTGACGCGATCTCCCGGAACATAGCCCGGGTGATCGGCCTTGATTTCCAGATTCAAATGCTCTTTCGGGGTTCGGTACACTAACCGCTCGGCTAGCGGTATCAGCTGATGATTTTTCTTGTCTTGCAGCCGCTCGAACACCGTGACGCGGACCACGCCGCCGATGCCCGTATCGGGCAACAAATCCATAGTCTTCGACTCTCCCTTTTTCATTTCCACGGACTGATGCGCTAACAATCGTCCTCGGCAATAGGCGCCGACGATCACGGAACGGTTCTTGTCGGGACTTACGATTTTGATGGAGAGCGGATCGTCCGGATTGGTTACGCCTTTCGCCGCCGTCATGACCACGCCAACAGCCTTGGCGGCGGGCAGCTCATGTTGGCCCTCGATTCCCATTGGATTTTCAATCTTCAGGCGATACTTCTTTCCGGCTTGCGGCACAAAGCTGAAGACTCCCATTCCTTGGTTGGCCTCGGGATGAGCCGGGTCGTTGAACGTCTGCGCCTCCGCGACTTGTTTACCGGAATCGTCGATGATTTTACCTTTCAGTTCCGCGGGTTTGTCGAGCGTGGTTCGCACCTGGAAATAGACCCGGTTGGCGACACCGGCTACCAGATCGCCGCCTTCGGGGAAGAACTCGACGTTCAGCTTTTTCAGAACGATCGGGATGGGCCGGACCATGACTTCCGTGACGCCTGGATCTTGGAACGTCACCGACAGGGTCGCCTGCCCGGTTTGAATCGCGGGGGGTAGTTTGAATTTGACGCTGACTCCGCCCTGGGCGTCGGTTCGCAAGGAGATCGGTCCACCCGGCTTCCCATCGGCGGAATAGCTCGCCCCGTCGATGTGAATAGCCGCGGTCACCGGCTGTCCGGCGACCGGCTTGCCGCCCTCGACGCGGGCAGCTTTGCAAGCAGCGGTCACGGCATCGCCCGGCCCGTAAGCCTTGGCGGTGAATTCCAATTCCTTATTCAGCCGCGGCTTCTCATAACGATTGACGATGAACTTCCGGTCCTGAGCCGCAAAGCGGTTGTTCGCCTCGCTCACGCTCAGCATGTATTCGCCGCCGGGAGATGAGGGATCGATGGCAAAAACGCCGGCACCGATGCCGCGCACCGGCTTCTGATCGGGTCCTAGAAGTGGACTCTTATCTTTTTCGTGCAGTAATTGCGAGGCGCCGCGGAGCAACTCGGTCTTTTCTCCAGTCGGTTTGGTGATCGTGTAGACCAGCTGCAAGTCTTCCGCGGCCGGCTTGAGGCTCGAGCGGTCCAGCGTCAGCGAGCGAAAATGGATGGTCTCTCCCGGCTGATACATCGGCTTATCGGTCGCCAGGTGCGTGACGTACACCGGCGCCGCCAAGCTGATCTTCTCGGTCAATTCGCCTTGGCCGCCCGGCGCGGCGCGGGCACTCACGACCAGGCTCAGTTCACTGGTAGGCGAAACCGGCATATCGGCCGGCAAGTCGATCGCCTGATTTCCTGTCGAGGCGACATCCGATTTCTTGTAGAGCACTTCATTTTTGTCGTTCAATACTTTGATCGAGAGATTGGCGGCGGCCGGCTGATTGTTCAGATTGGTCGTCGTCACCTGAATGTGGTTAGGCGCGCCGGGCTGTAGTTTTTGCGGCCCGGTCACAGTCATGTTGAGCCGTTGCGTGTTGATGTCATTCCAAATCTGGTTGATTTTCTTTTCTCGATTTCCGGCCACTTCCTGGATTTGCTTTTGGAGCGATTGCAGTTCGCTATCGGCCTTGGTGATGCTAGCATGATAATCCTTGCTGACTCGCTCCGCCGACTTGTTGATTTCCTGAAGTCGAAGCTCGGTCTTAGCGACGCGGTTTTCTTGATGTAAGTAATAGGCGCCCGGAATGCCGACGCCCGCCACCGCCAAGAGCAGCCCGGCCGCGATTGCCCAGCGAAATCCGGCGCCCGAAAATCCTGGCGATCGTTCGAAGGCCGGCCGTTTGGGCGGGGGAGAAAAACGAAACCCGGAGATTTGCGTGCGTGCGGCGACCCCGAGCAGCTTGCGTTGCTTTTGCGCGCGAGACAGCTCCGCCTGACACGCAGGGCAGCCGGCCAAGTGCTCGGACAGGTCGGCCGTCTCCGCCGGCTCCAGTAAGCCGTAAAGATGCTCGAGGATAAACTCTCGATATTGATCGCAAGTTTTCATAGTTCACTCCCAATCGCTTGCGGTTTAGCGCCTTCTTCTCACGCGAACTGGCGGCGAAGCTTTTGCAACGCGCTCCTCATCTGCGTCTTCACCGTTCCAACCGGACTGCCGCGAGCTTCGGCGATCTGATCGTAGGTCAGGTCGCCGTTTTGGCGCAGGAGAAAGACTTCTTTTTCATCCGGTCGTAAATCCATGATGGCACGCCGGAGCCGTTCCAGCGTTTCCTTTTCTTCCATCAGGTCCAAGGGCAGATCTTCCGGGCTCAGGATCATGACTTCATCTCCACAGAGCGGCCGCGCCCGGCGACGCCAGGCGTTGCGTTTCAGGTCCTTGGCGGCGTTGAAACCCACACGGAAAATCCAGGCACGCAGATCGCGAACGTTGCTCAAGCTGTCGGGCGACTTCCAGCACTTCAGGAACGCTTCCTGGGCGGCGTCGAGGGCGTCGTCGCGGTTGCCCAGCATGAACCAGAGCGTGCTCACCAGCTCGTCGCGCAGCTCGTTGAAGACGCGCACGAGCCTCTCCAACGGAGCCTCCGCCCCATCGGGACCCGCCGGGGGTGCGCCGGACACATTCACGCCGAGCTTGCTCATGCCTTCATCCAAGAAGACGCGGCGAAAGGCGATCTAGATTGGTTCTTCCTGAAAGAATTTCACCACAAAGGGAGAAAGAGCACAAAGAAAAAATGCGTGGGGAATCCCACGT
>Ga0207070_1002_pt1 | contig 84921 bp, 70 predicted proteins | sample Alteio_BWMinHeat_92_FD_153591 | JGI IMG/M metagenome (GOLD analysis project Ga0207070, IMG submission 153591) | Enriched cells from forest soil in Barre Woods Harvard Forest LTER site, Petersham, Massachusetts, United States -... | ecosystem: Environmental > Terrestrial > Soil > Temperate forest >...
GAATTGCCGGGCATGGCCAGCCGGCCCATGGCCGCGGGACCGACTCGTATGGCCGCCGGCGGTGGAGCGCCATACTAGCTAAGGCAAAATCCGAAACTCGAAATCCGAAATCCGAAACAAATCTCAAATTCCAAACTCGGCCAGGGATGAAACACGGATCTTGTTTCCGTGTTTGGTCTGTGCTTCATGCGTGGCTATTTTTCCGACGCCTCGAATCTCTTCATTAAGGCGCGGAGGTTGGCCAGCATGGCCAAACGATCCTCGCTACTGGGCGGAGGCGCGCCTGGAATCACGCGCAATCCTTGCCAGCGAAGCACCACCGGCCAGTCGGAGTGTTTGGCCGATTGATTGAATTGCTCACGCAGGCGTTGTGCCCAAACCAACCCGTAACTATTTCGGAATCGGAGCCAAAGCCGATCGAATTCTGATGCCGGCAAAGGCTGCCAATGCATTCGGACATAAGCAGCCCAGGGAGCCAGAGCCACCATGAGCCGGGAAAGGTGTCGCGCCGGCGCAAACGTCGCGACTAACGACTCCGATCCCGAGATCATGAGCAGCTCGCCGGCACATCCCAAAGCCAAAAGCATCGCGGCCGGCGCCAGGCGGGTTGGCAAATAGTTCAACACGCCGATGGCCACCGTGGAGGCAAGAAAAACCGTCCGGACGCGATGAAGAATCAGGTCATCTTCGGCCAACCGGCCTTCCAGCCATAGGAACAGCATTACCGCTAACAATCCCAAGATCACAAAGTTCCAGGCGACGACTCCCGGCCGTCGGGCGCCGAGAACGGCCAGCGATGCGCAACCGGTTAAGCTGAGTGCCAAATAGCCCGGCAAGCCCGATGCCAACTCCGGCCGCACCGCCTCGATGCCAGCCGCGGCCATCCAGGCCAATAGGGCTGCAAGTGCCCAGAAAACACTATGAAGAAGCGTGCTTTGCCGGTGATACTGGACGGCCCGCCAAAAAGGAAAAATGTCCGTGACAAAAACCAAAAGAAGAATGATGGATGCCATGTGACTTTAATAAATGTTTTCCGAATCCCAAGTCTACTTCCCGGTTTGCAGTCTATAACAAGGCAACCTGTAACGACGATAAGGCCGAACCTGCCGTCCTTTCTATCAGACGCCGAGGTTTTCCAGATTACCGAAAACCCATCCGGCCGATGCGAAGGAATGAGTATTTCTAGCCTTGGAAAGTGCGCCCCTTGCCTATTCACCATCGAGGCTAAACGAAGCCATCCAACATTAGGAGGGCGCGATGAAAGACGGCCGAAATAAGCGGTTACTGTCGGTAGTCTTGCCTTTGGCGGCCTTGGTGACGCTCGTTCAATTGCCAGGCGCAAGCTCCGCCGGCATCTTCGGCAAGAAGGCGAAAGCCAACCCCGCCGAGCGGGTGCCGACCTTGATCGCCACGCTCAGGGTCGATGCCGACGAGCGCAAGCGCTCATCGGCCGCCGAAGAGTTAAGACAGTTTGACCCGGCCATGTTTCCCGAAATTATTCCGACCCTGGCGGAAGCCGCCCAGCACGACTCCAAATCCGGCGTTCGGTTGGAGGCGATTCAGAGCTTGGCCAAACTGCGGCCGATTACACAGCGAGCAGGAGCCGCCATTGAACAAGCCACCCACGACGATTCCATGCGCGTGCGGATGCAAGCGAGGACTCTCCTGTGGCAATATCATTTAGCCGGTTATAAAGCCTCGAAGACGCCGGACATTGCTATTCCTTCGGGCCCGATTCACACAGAAGAGCCGCCACTCGCCGTTCAGCAAGAATTGCCCTCCGTATCCACGTTTCAGAAGCCCGTGGCAGCGGCCCCGACCGTCGGCTATGTAAGTCCGGTTACGCCACCATCGACCCCCCAGTCGAATTTGTGGGGCGCGACCAAGATGGACCCAAACCCGTTGCCCGCGCAACCCAAAGCGGTTCCCCTTGGACCTCGGCCGTTGGCTTCAGGGCCCGCCCAGGTTCAGAGTAGCGCTCCCCAATCACTACCGGCCGGTCCTGCCAAGCCGGTGAACAACGCTCCGAAGCCTCTTCCCCAAGGACCGATGGAAACCGGCAAGCCGATGGGCGAGGGAACGTTCAAAGAACCTCCTCTCGCGCCGCAAAAGGATGATGGGCCGGACCTGCCCTGAACTGGCCAATTCGAGGCACTGCGGCAAACCCTCGTTGCATCGTTGCACTGTTTGCATCTACCCCTCATGCAATGCATTGCATGCAATGATCTGCATTGCATGCATTGCATGCGATGACATGCAACGATGCAATGATGCAATAACAAGATAGTCATCGCATCGGGCATCGCTTGCGGCTTAGCGAAAGTCGCAACCGAAAAAATGGAGTGCTACAACAACATCAAAAGCGGATTCTCGAGCATCTCGGCAATGCGCCTCGTGAAGCGGGCGGCGGTGGCGCCGTCGATCACGCGGTGGTCGTAGGACAAGGACAGAGGCAGAATCAGTCGCGGCACCACCTGGCCGTCCTTGACTATCGGCTGCAAGCGCGAGCGAGATAAACCCAGGATAGCGACTTCGGGATAATTGATGATGGGGGTGAAGGCGGTGCCGCCGATGCCGCCCAAATTGGTGATCGTGAATGTGCCGCCCTGCATTTCATCCGCGGAGAGTTTTTTCTGCCGAGCCTTGTCGGCTAATTCCGTCAATTCCTGAGCCAATTCGCTGACGCTTTTCTTGTCCACGTCGCGCAAGACAGGCACAAGCAAGCCGCGATCGGTGTCCACCGCGACGCCGATGTGGATGTATTTCTTGAGAATCAACTGACCGGAAGCCGCATCCAAACTGGCGTTGAAAGATGGAAACTGTTTCAAAGCGGAAGCCGCGGCCTTGAGCGCGAACGCGGTCACGGTCAACTTCGGACCCTTGGCTTCCTGCTGTTTGCGGAACGATTCCAGGTCGGTGATGTCGGCCTGGTCGTGTTGAGTGACGTGCGGAATTGTGCGCCAAGCCAAGCTCATTTGCTCGGCGGTCTTGCGGCGGATGCCTGAGAGAAGCTGCCGCTCGATCGGCCCCCAGCGCTCGAAATCGGGGAGAGGCGGGAGCGCGGCCGTCCCGGCCGCAGCGGGCGAGACGCCCGCGCTCCCGGCGGCCACGCCTTGAGAAGCCAGGCCGCGAACGTAGGTTTTGACATCTTCCTGGGTGACGCGTCCGCCATCCGCACTCCCGGGAACTTGTTTGATGTCGATGCCCAGCTCACGAGCCAGCCGACGTGTAGCGGGCCCGGCGGGGACAACTTCCTCCGGCGTGATCGATGTATGCGGTCCTCTGCGAGGAGCCGCTAAACGGGGTGATTCCGCCGGCTCTTTTTGTTCGACCTGTTTATCCTGACCGTTGGAACGCGGACCGGTCGGCGGCGCGGGAGTCGTGCCCGGTTCTTCGGCGGTGTCGCCGCCGGCTTCGGCGGGTTCGGCGATTTCGCCTTGCCGGGCGGCGGCCTTCGGTTCAGGCTCCGTGCCGGCGCTGGGCGATTCCTTTGCGGGAGCCGTCTGCGCGCCGTTCTTTTGTCCGTCCTTCCCATCAATGAGACAGAAGGCCTGGCCCACCTGAATCGAATCGCCTTTCTTGACGAGAATTTTCGTGACACGGCCGGCGACGGGGGACGGCACTTCGACAGTGCTTTTTTCCGCTTCGATTTCGACCAGGGGCTGCCCCTGGGCGACTTCATCGCCCGGAGCGACTTTGATGTCGAGAACGTCTCCTCCGGAAAGGTTCTCTCCTAATTCGGGAAGTTTGATTTCACTTGGCATGATTAAGAAATTCTACAAGTTTGAGTCAGTTGGGTGGCCGGGGCTGAGTCTTCGAAGATAAATCAGCGGCGCGGTGAATCAGCTATTCATCGGATTCATTTTTTCCGGATCGATTCCCAAGTCCTTGATTGCGTGCTGGACGCGTTCCAGCTTCATTTGGCCGCGCCGAGCGAGCTGGGTCAGGGATGCCAGCACAATGCATTGAGCATCCACTTCGAAAAATCGCCGCAAGGCGGTGCGGTTGTCGCTCCGGCCAAAACCATCGGTTCCGAGCGCGTAAACACCGCCCGGAATCCAGCGCGTGATCATTTCCGGCAGAGACTTCATGTAGTCGCTGGCGGCGATGAACGGCCCCTGCTCTTTGGCCAAAAGTTTTTCCACATAGCTGACCCGCGGCTCCTGCCCGGGATGCAGCAAATTCCAGCGCTCGACATCCAGCGCCTCCCGCCGTAGCTCCTTGTAGCTCGTGACGCTCCAAACGTCGGAGCCCACTTGATAACGTTCGGCCAAGATCTCCTGGGCTTTCAAGGTCTCGCGCAAGATTGAGCCGCTGCCGAGCAAATGCACATGAAGCGTCGTGGTATTCTTGTTATTGCTCTTCAAAGAGGATGGTCGCAGCCGATACATGCCGCGGAGTATCCCATCCTCCGTTCCCTCGGGCATACCCGGCATCTGGTACGGCTCGTTGCCCAAGGTGATGTAATAGAAAATGCTTTCGCCGGCCTCATACATGCGGCGAATGCCTTCGCGGATGATCACAGCTAATTCGTAAGCAAAGGCGGGGTCGTAAGTCACGAGATTGGGGACCGTGGCGGCCAATATGTGACTATGTCCGTCTTGATGCTGGAGGCCTTCGCCCATGAGGGTGGTCCGCCCGGCCGTGCCGCCCAAAAGGAAGCCGCGAACACGCTGATCAGCCGCGGCCCAGATCAAGTCGCCGATGCGCTGAAATCCGAACATTGAATAATAAATGAAAAACGGAATAGTCGGGATGCCGTGCGTGGCGTAGGCCGAGCCGGCCGCGATGAACGACGACATCGACCCCGCCTCGGTAATGCCTTCCTCCAGGAGCTGCCCGTTCTTCGCTTCACGATAAGCGAGAAGCGTATGCGAATCGACCGGTTCATAGAGTTGGCCGACATTCGAATAGATGCCGAACTTCTTGAAGAAAGACTCCATGCCGAAGGTGCGCGCTTCATCGGGGATAATGGGAACGATCCACTTGCCGATGTCGTGTTGCTCCATCAAGCGACGGAGAAGTCCAACAAAGGCCATGGTCGTTGAGAATTCGTTCTCGCCCGAGCCTTGATAGAAGTCTTTGAAAAGCTCCGGTTTGGGGGCTTTCAAAGGCTCGCAACGCACGGTCCGGACCGGCAATGGGCCTCCCAAGTCCCGACGACGCCTTAGGAGATACTGAATCTCGCGGCTATCATCCGGCGGACGATAGAACGGCGCGTCAGCCACGTCGTTGTCGGATATCGGAATGCCGAAGCGGGTACGGAACTCGGCCAGCTCGTCTTCATTGAGCTTTTTCTGTTGGTGGGTGATGTTACGGCCCTCGCCGGCCTCCCCCAATCCATAGCCTTTGACCGTGGCCGCGAGAATGACGGTCGGCGAGCCGCGATGGTTGACGGCCGCGTGGTAAGCGGCATAGACCTTTTCCGGATCGTGGCCACCACGCGACATCTTGCGAATTTGTTCATCAGACAGATGCTCGACCAGGGCACGCGTCTCCGGATACTTGCCGAAGAAATGCTCGCGGATATAAGCGCCGCTTTCGACAGTGTATTTCTGAAATTCGCCGTCCACGACTTCGTTCATGCGCTGGACAAGTTTACCGCTCTTATCGCGCGAAAGAAGCGCGTCCCAGTCGCCTCCCCAGATAACTTTGATGACGTTCCATCCGGCGCCTCGAAAAGCCGCTTCCAGCTCCTGGATGATTTTGCCGTTGCCGCGAACGGGACCGTCCAGTCGCTGCAGATTGCAGTTAACCACGAATATCAAATTGTCGAGACCCTCGCGTGAAGCGAGTGTAATCGCGCCCAAGCTCTCCGGCTCATCGGTTTCGCCGTCACCCAAGAGGCACCAGACCCGCTGAGCGGACGTGTCCTTGAGTCCGCGATGCTCCAAATACCGATTGAAGCGCGCCTGATAAATGGCCATGATCGGGCTGAGGCCCATCGACACCGTGGGAAACTGCCAGAAGTGCGGCATCAGCCAAGGGTGTGGATAAGAGGAAAGTCCGCCGCCGGGAGCCAGTTCCCGTCGAAAGTTTTGCAACTTCGCTTCGGTGAGCCGGCCTTCGAGGAAGGCGCGAGCGTAAATGCCGGGCGAAGCGTGGCCCTGGAAGTACACTTGATCGCCTCCGCCGGGCGCGTCCGGGCCGCGAAAGAAGTGATTGAATCCCACTTCGAGCAAGGTGGCTGCGGAAGCATATGTCGAAATATGTCCGCCGATGCCTGGCTCTTTCTTGTTGGCCCGCACCACCATGGCCATGGCATTCCAGCGGACCAGGCTCTTGATACGACGCTCGATCTCCCGGCTGCCGGGATAAGGAGGCTGGCGGTCGGGCGGGATGGTGTTGATGTAGGGCGTATTGGCAGTGAATGGAATCTCGACGCCGTGCCGGACAGCTTCGTGCTTAAGCTGAGTCAGCAGGAAGCGAGCGCGGTTCGGCCCGCCGGTTTGCATGACTCCGTCGAGCGCGTCCATCCAATCTTGTGTCTCGGCCGCGTCATTATCGCCATTCGCGTGAACCGGCATTCGATCCTTGGGCATTCAATGACTCCTGGAATAGTGTCCGCTTGCGTTTCGCGCCCGGTGGGCCATTCAGTTGCTGGTATTTTAGCCGTGCGCTAAACCCGTTGTCAGAAAGGGAGCAATCCCGTTTGCTGGAAACGTGAAGCGCGGGGCCGACCGGCCCCACCGGCCGATTGCGGAATGCCTCTTCTCCCTTACTCATTATGATAGCAAGGCGACTTGCCGTGGCATAGGATACTGAAAGGACGGGCCCAGCAATTCCCCTGTGTGACAGCGGCCAGAACCGTCAAATCAGGAATAATAGTCGTCGCGACCTTCTGATCGAACTTCCAAATGATAGACGTTTCGATAACCGACAGTTTTTGGTCCCAAGCACGTTCGCAAGTTCTGCTCGACCCGAACGTTGCCAACTTGAACACGGGATCGTTCGGGCCGTTGCCTCGGGTGGTGTTTGAGCGCGTGACCGAGTTGCGGCGTCGGCTGGCCGAGGAGCCGATGGATTTTTTGGTGCGTGCCGCGCCGCCCCTGTTGTGGCAAGCCCGCGAACGCCTGGCCGCGTTCTTGGGGGGCGAGCCGCGCCGACTGGTGTTCACCGCCAATGTGACGGCCGCCATCAACACCGTCGCCAATTCGCTTGTCCTTCCGTCCCCTGGCGAGATTCTCATGACGGATCATGAATACGGCGCCATGCAGTGGTGCTGGGAGCGGGCGGCCCAACGACAAGGCTTGACCTTGCGAACGTTTCCTTTACCGAACTTCCCACGGTCGTCCGGTGAAATTGTGGATGCATTTCGCCGGGCGATGACCGATCAAACGAGACTGTTGTTTTTCAGCCATGTTCTCTCGCCCACGGGTCTGATCTTGCCGGCGTGGGAGATTTGCGAAGAAGCTCGCCGCCGGCGGATTGTCACCGTGATCGACGGCGCTCACGCTCTGGCGATGATTCCGCTGAATGTCACCGAGATTGGCTGCGACTTCTATACGGGGAACTGTCACAAGTGGTTATTGGCCCCGACCGGAGCGGGATTTCTCTACCTTGGATTGGGTAACGAAGATCGCTTGCAGCCGTTGCAAGTGAGCTGGGGCTGGCATTACCGAACTTCCGAAGTCTCCAAGACTTCGGAAGTTTCACCGCTAGACGAGCGTGACGACTTCGGTTCGACGCCGCGGCTGCGGGCTTTCGAGTTTGAGGGGACGCGCGATCCCTGCCCCTGGCTGGCTGTCCCCAGTGCCATCGATTTTCAGCAGTCGATCGGCTGGGAGCGAATCCGCGGCCGAATCGCAGAACTGTCGGCGTACGTCCGCCAAAGGTTTTCGACGTTGGATCGCCTTCGATTGGCCACGCCGCCGGAGCCGGAACTGCACGGATCCATGGCCGCTTTTTGGCTTCCGCCAGGCACCGATGCCACTCTGCTGCGTCGTCGACTTTGGGAAGACCATCGCATCGAGGCGCCGATCATCGAACGCCCGGATGGCCTGCTCATCCGAGTTTCGACTCACTTCTACAACACAATCGATGAGATCAACCGATTAGGGAAGGCTCTTGAAGGCAGTATTTGACATTGGGGCGAGGAATGAAGCGCATCGACCGAGCGACTAGTTTCCAATCGCCGATCACTACTCACGACTCGCTCTTTCGCTTATAATGTTGCCCAATCCTTTGACTTCATCTTTTTATCATCTGGCATGCGAGGCATCATGAAAGTCACCCCAGAGAGCCTGGCCGAACCGGCGACCGTCAGCGGCAATTCCGTGGACCACCGGGACCACCGCGATTCGCCTGACGAACTGCTGAAACAATTGCAGATCAACATCGGCGGAGTGTTAATCGGCAAGCCGGAAGCCATCCGGATGGCGGTCATCGCCCTCTTGGCCGAAGGTCATCTCTTGATCGAAGACGTTCCCGGTATCGGCAAGACGCTCCTGGCCAAGGCCTTGGCTCGCAGTCTTGAATGTACGTTTCGACGGATTCAATTCACTCCCGATCTCTTACCTAGCGACTTGATCGGCACGAGTGTTTTCAATCAGCGGACGAGTGAGTTCGTATTTCAGCCGGGACCGCTGTTCGCTCAAGTGGTCGTGGCGGATGAAATCAACCGAGCAACGCCTCGCACACAAAGCGCCCTCCTCGAAGCGATGAACGATCATCAGGTGACAGTGGACGGCGAGACCCGGCCGCTGGGACCGCCCTTCTTGGTCCTGGCTACGCAGAATCCTTATGAATTTGAGGGAACTTATCCCCTGCCGGAAAGCCAACTGGATCGCTTCCTGATCCGTTTACGCATTGGCTACCCGGATCGCGTTGCGGAAAAAAAGGTGCTCACCCAGCATCGCCAAGGCGAACCCGTCGACAACCTGCAACCCGTGATGTCCGCCGAGGATATCCTGGGGTTGCAGGCCAGGGTCCGGCAAATCCGTGTAGAAGAAAGCCTCAACGATTACATTTTAGATCTAGTGGAAGCAACTCGAAGGCACCCTGACATCTATCTTGGCGCCAGCACGCGAGCGGCTTTGTCGCTGTACCGGGCGGCGCAGGCCGGCGCCCTCCTTTCCGGTCGAGACTATGTCGTTCCGGATGACATCAAACAGCTGGCTCCCTCTGTGTTGGCGCACCGCCTTTTGGCCAAGAGTTTTCGCCAGGGCGGTCGAGCCGACGCCGCCGAAGCCATCCTCAATGAAATTCTCAGTCAGACGCCCGTGCCTGTTTAAGATGGTGAGTGGTGAGTTGTGAGCGGTGAATGGTTAAGTACATCACCTTAATATGAGCATCCTGACAACCAGAATTGGAGTTGTTCCTCAATTGCGCCCACCGCTCACCGCTCACCACGCACTCCCCGCAAGCGACAGCTCATCGTTTACGACTCACCACTCACCACTCACCACTCACCACTCACCACTCACCACTCACCATTCGCCACTCACCATTCACCATTCGCCACTCACCATTCGCGTTCGCGTCACCCGCGAAGGCTGGGGTTGGCTTTTGCTCACGGGCATCCTTCTAGCCACAGGGTTGTACAAAGGAATCAATTTGCTTTCGTTTCTCGGCATGGGGATGGCGGCTACGTGGTGTATCCACCTAATATGGACTGGCCGTGGGCTTCGGCGGTTGGGGTTGCGCCGCTGGACGAACGGATGGGTGTTCGCTCAAACGCCATTCATTCTGAGTCATGAGGTTATCAATCACGGTCGACGACCTCAGTTTGGTTTGTCCCTAGAAGATCGAGGGGCCGGCCATTTCTGGTCCTGGTTCATTCCCCAATTGGATAAAGGGGCCAAGATCCAATTTCACACCGAGATGGCTCTTCCCCGGCGCGGCCTTTATGATTGGCAGCCGACCGGCCTTCGGACCGGGTTTCCTTTTGGGTTGGTCGAGCGGTGTCTTAGCGCCGAGGCGGAAAAAGAGTTTGTCGTGCTGCCCCGATTGGGCCGACTGCATCGCGGAACACTTCGTCGCATGTTGTTTCACGGCTCGCCGTCACTCGGACAGTCGAGGACAAGTCCTCGACGCCACCCCGCGGCTCAAAGCGATTTTCACGGCCTGCGAGCGTTTCGCTCCGGCGATAGCCCCCATTGGATTCACTGGCGCACCTCCGCTCGGCTCGGGGAATTAATGGTCCGGGAGTTCGAGGAAACTCCTAATGACAACTTGACGATCCTCTTGGATGCTTGGCTCCCGGCCAATCTTGAACAGAACTCTCACGCCAAGGATCGGCTGGAACATGCGGTCACCTTGGCGGCGACGATTTGTTGGGAGTGGTGCCGCGAGCCCGGCAACCGGCTGGTTCTGGGCATCGCGGACAAAAGTCCCCTCGTCGTTCAAGGAGAGACCGGACAGGATTTGTGCTTGCGAACGCTCCGATCGCTGGCCACGGTAACTGGCCACACCACGCCGGATGTGATCCAGCTCGCGGCCTCCATGCGTTCGACGCTGCCTCCAGGCCCTATCTTGGTTCTGACCACGAGTCCAGGGAAGCTTCAAACAACAATGGAGAAAGAATTCCATCGGCCTGTGACCTGCATCAACGTCTCAAACCTTGCCGATTTGGATTTCTTTGAATGGTAACTAGAGATGTGCCTCGGCGTCTTGCGAGCGCGAAACGATAAATCTGCGGCATTGAGGTAGCATGCGAGTCGACACGGGTCTACGTCTGAGCATTTATCTGACAGTCACCCTTGCGGGGTTATGTCTGACCTACGCCGAGGAGCCGTATTTTCCCGGAATCACCTTTTTTGTCCTGCCCCTGGGGCTGCTTCTCGTGACCGCCTATTGCGTGGAAGGAAGATGGTCGATTTCGCCGCAGGCGGCCAATGGTCTCGGCATGATGATATCAGTGGGATGGATTGGCTGGGTGCTTCTTTTCTCGAATGAGTTTGATGATCCTCTGGGCCGTCCGCCCTGGCCGACCGTGTTTCTTCCTTATTTGGGTCCGCTGCTGATGGTGTTGCTGCTGGTGAAGCTCTTTCGGCCTAAAGGAATTCGAGATTACTGGTATCTCCACCTCATTGGCTTGATTCAGGTCGCGGTGAGTTGTGTCTTGGTTGTGGAGCCGCATTTCGGACTTTGGCTCCTGGCTTACACCATCTCGGCTTTTTGGTCGATGGCGATCTTTTATTTGCATCGCGAAAATGCCAAAACAACTTCGCAATTTTCAAAAATTGAAATTCGAAACGCTCCTTCCGGAGCTTCGACTCCCGCACCTTTTAGCGCGATCCCGTGGGGCCAGTTGGGGATTCCCGCGGCCCTGCGAAGGGCGGTAACCGTCATGGGCTTGGCAATGATGTTGTTCCTAGTCACGCCGCAACACGGGACCACGGAAGCGATCTCCGAAATACTTTCCCGGAGTTCTCACGGGCAAACCGGATTTGCGCCGAGCATGGATTTGAACGTCACCGGCCGTTTGGAGATCGATGATTCGGAAGCATTCGAAGTGTACGCCGAAAACGCAGATGGCAGTCCCAAGACCGATCTCAGTCCCATGATTCGCTGGCGCGGCATCGTCATGGATCACTACGGTCAAGGGCGATGGATACATCCGGGCCATCAGATTATGTTCGGTACGGAAAACAAACAGCTCCAATTGCCGAACTTGGGTCCGGACCAATTCTTCATCACCTATCACATCGATACCGCTCGGTCGCACGGTCTCTTCTTAGCCGAGCCGATTATGGTGTCTTCCACAAAAAAAAGTCCGGAGGCCGTGATGCCCTATGTCCCCAGAACGTTAGGGAAGGCGCCCAACACCAGCATGGGACTGTTTCAATATGAGCAGGCAGAGGACATGACCGGCGCCGTGATTCCGCCATACCCTATTCAAGTCACTTATCAACAAGTCACTCAGCCGCCCCTTGGAGATGGACTGAGCCGGCCTTCCCCGCTCAGCCCGGAAAAGCAAACCGCCAGTCAAATGGAAACGTCACTCACCGGCAAGCTCTTGGAGCAGCCGGTGGATGGCATTCGAGAATTCACCGGCCGACTTCTTTTGCAACTGGTTCGTGAAGAGAAACTCAAGGAAGACGAATTGCCGAGGGATCTGTATTGGCATCTGGTTCGAGAAGGAAGACTCAAGAAAGACGACCTGCCGAGAGAGGTGCTTTGGCGACTGGTTCGAGATGGAAAACTCAAAGAAGACGACTTGCCTCGCGATCTGCGCGAACAACAGTTTCGAGAAGGGAAACTGAAGAAAGACGACTTGGCAAAGGTCCGTCCCACGAAAGAACCGTCCTCCAAAATCACGCAGCCTCTGGCTCGTATTAGGCGCGCCAAAGTCGCCCGCGCCCTGTCCGATTACTTGCAGTTCTCCGGCGAGTATTCCTATACCTTGAATTTGACCCGCCAAGACCTGGGTCTTGACCCAACGGAAGATTTTCTATGCAAGGTGAAAGAGGGTCATTGTGAGCGATTTGCCACGGCACTGGTCTTGATGCTACGCTCAGCCGGCATTCCCGCCCGGCTGGTCGTCGGATTTCGCGGCGCCGATCCAAAAAAACCAGGTGATCAACCCGACGGCTGGTACGTGATTCGACAAAGCCACGCCCACACGTGGGTGGAAGCCTTGGTGGGAACGGAGACTCCGGACCGCAAGATGGAATTGCGCTGGTTGACGCTCGATCCATCGCCTCTCACTGAATCGGATGATCGGGTTTCATTCTCGTGGGCTTCATGGGGAGAAAACACGCTGCGTCAACTTCGGAATTTCTGGAGGTCTTATATTCTCGAATATAATGGGAACAAACAGGCGGATGCCGTCAATTCACTTTGGACTCATTCCGGATTGGAGGCGCTCGCCAGCTGGGTTCAACGAGAGCCGTATTGGTTGATGGGGCTAACCATCCTCGTGGTGGGATTGCTCTGGCGGCGGCGACCGAAATTCGCCGGCCGCAGCCAGCGCTTCATCGTTGCTCCCGAGACTGCTTTTTATCATCGCCTCCTCGACCTGTTGAGGCAGGGTTGCCGCCTGACGCCGAAAGTGGGACAAACACCGCAAGAGTTCGGGCAGACGGCCCAAGCGTTCCTCGCCACTCAGAATCTCGGCGCCGCACTGGTCAATCTGCCACTCCGGATCATCCAATTGTTCTACCAGGTTCGATATGGCCGGTTACCCGTGGATTCCGGCCACCGCCAACAAATCGACCAACAGTTGGACCTGCTGGCGGCAGCTTTGAAACAGAGTCCCCGAATGGGCAAAGGATAGCTGAGTTTATTTATCGATTTCCAGTTCTCATGAGAACGAACCATGTTGAAATGTTTTGCCTCGATGATCATGTGGCTTATGGCGGCCGGTTCGTTGATGGCTCAGAAGGACCCTTACTCCGAGTTCATCGCTCAAACGAAGCCTCGAACACCGGAAGAGGAACGCCAAGGGTTTCATGTCCCTCCTGGTTTTGAGGTGCAACTGGTGGCGGCCGAGCCGGATGTGCGCAAGCCGATCAACATGAATTTCGACGATCAAGGCCGCCTCTGGGTCACGGAATCCGTGGAATATCCTTTTGCGGCCAAAGCGGGCACCGGCCGGGATTACATCGGCATTCTCGGAAAAACTAACGACGATGGCCGAGCGGGCCGAGTCACCACCTTCGCCGGCGGATTGAACATCCCCATCGGCGTCCTGCCGCTCTCCGACGGCGCCATCGCCTACAGCATTCCCAATCTTTATCGGTTTTATGACGTCGAGCACAAAGATCATGCCGATCGTCAAGAGGTTCTCATGGGCTCGATCGGCCATCGCGACACCCATGGTATGACCGGTGAGTTCACTTGGGGATTCGACGGCTGGGTTTACGCCTGCCACGGCTACTCCAATACCTCGGAGCTGAAGGCCAAGGACGGATCGAAGGTCGTCATGAACTCCGGCAACACCTATCGGTTCCGGCCGGATGGATCGCACATTGAGCAATTTACTTTCGGACAAGTGAATCCTTTCGGACTGTCGTTTGACCCGCTGGGAAACTTGTTTTCATGCGATTGCCACACGCGTCCGGTCATGATGCTGATCCGAGGCGCTCACTACGATAGCTTCGGCAAGCCCCACGACGGGTTGGGCTACGCGCCTGAAATCATGACGCACGATCATGGCTCCACGGCCATCGCCGGCATCACGTATTATGCGGCCGACCATTTTCCGCCGGCCTATAGGGACACGGTCTTCGTGGGCAATGTGGTCACGAATCGGATCAATCACGACCGATTGGAATGGACCGGCTCCTCGCCCAAAGCTATCGAGCAGCCGGATTTTCTCACCAGCGACGATCCTTGGTTTCGACCGGTGGATATCAAGATGGGACCGGACGGCGCTCTTTATGTGGCGGACTTTTACAACCGGATCATCGGACATTATGAGGTGCCGCTTACTCACCCAGGCCGCGACCGCGAACGCGGCCGAATTTGGCGAATCGTATATCGCGGCCCCGACGGCAAGGGGGCCATCCCTCGCATGCCCCGAGCGGACTGGGGCAAAGCGAGCGTCGATGAGTTGATTGAAGACTTGGGCCATCCGAACCTGGTGGTGCGCATAAGAGCGACCAATCAATTAGTGGAACGTGGCGGCGAATCGGCCGTCCAAAAGGTTAAGGCGTTGCTGGATGGGTCGGGGAGCACTTTTCAACGAATTCACGGCTTGTGGGTGGCAGAGAGGTTGAAGTCGCTCGACGATCCTCTCTTGGAGAAAGCCGCCAAGGATGCCGATCGCGGGGTAAGGACGCATACCATGCGCATCCTGGCGGAGCGACATCCGCTCAGTCCCTCGATGCGTCAATTGATCCTGGCCGGCTTGAATGATCCTGATGCCTTCGTCCAGCGAACTGCGGCGGATGCCTTGGGAACGCATCCAGCCTCCGAGAATACTCCTCCTTTACTGGCCGCACGGCAGGCAGCCTCACCGAAAGATCCACAGCTCGTGTACACGATCCGTGTCGCCTTGCGAAATCAATTGCTAGACAAGGGCGCCTGGGATCACTTGCCCTCTTCTCTCAGCGAGCCGGATGCTCGGGCTTTAGCGGATGTCGCGCCCGGCGTTCATTCCTCCGAGGCCGCCAAGTTCCTGCTGCATTATTTGCAGCAATACTCGGAGACATTTGAGAATCGAGTCCGATACGTTCGTCACATCGCCCGCTATGGAGAGAATTCATGGGCCGAGGAGCTTTTGAATATCGCCCGGAAAAACTCGGCGAACAAATTGGACCAGCAATTGGCGCTCTTTCGAACTTTGATGGAGGGAACTCAAGCCCGAGGCGCTCCATTGAATTCCGAGGCCAAGAAATGGGGCGAGGACATTGCTCGCCAACTCGTGGATGCCTCCGATGACGGATTAGCCGTGGCGGGGATCGAGCTTTGCGGCTCACTCAAGATCCAATCCCTGGACAACCAACTCGCTTCACTAGTCGCCGACAAAAAGAAACCGGAAAGCCGGCGTGGCGCCGCGATGGCCGCCTTGCCGGCCATCGATGCCAAGAAACATGTTGAGCTTCTGGGACAAATCCTGACGGACGACTCGGAGGCGGCCGCACTACGCGACAAAGCGGCGAACGTCTTGGGTGGTCTCAATCAACCAGAGTCTCAAGAGGAGTTGGTCAAGTGCCTGGCGGTCGCTCCTCAACGATTGCAAATGGTGATTGCTTTGGCGCTGGCGGGCAGCAAGAGCGGGGCGGAAAAACTCTTGGACGCCGTGACCGCGGGCAAAACTTCAGCGCGTTTGCTCCAAGAAAGGCCTGTCGAATTCCGCTTGGCCGGGTCCAATCTGCCCGGCTGGAAGGACCGCGTCGCCAAATTGACGCAAGACCTGCCGCCTGCTGATGAGCGAGTTCAGAAATTGCTCCAAGCGCGCCACGATCGCTTTGTGAATGCCAAGAAGGATCCCTCGGCCGGCGCCAAGGTCTATGAAAAAAATTGCGCCATCTGTCACATCCTGGCCAACAAGGGCGCGAAAATCGGACCTCAGCTCGACGGAATCGGCAATCGCGGACTCGACCGAATCTTGGAAGACATCATCGACCCCAATCGCAACGTCGATCAAGCGTTCCGACTGACTACGCTCAACCTGAAGAACGGGCAGATCGTTTCTGGGTTGGCTCTGCGGGAAGAAGGAGAGATTTTGGTCCTGGCGGATTCCCAAGGCAAGGAAGTCCGGGTGGACAAAAAGGACATTGATGAAAAGATCGTCTCGCAACTCTCTCCCATGCCGGCCAATCTAGTAGAGCAAATTCCCGAGGCGGATTTTTACAATCTCATGGCCTTCTTGCTTCTCCAACGGCCGGAACCGGCCGGCAAAAAATAAGGGAAAGCCAATGCCCCATCCGACACAAATGTCAGCAGGCGATACCGGGCTGCTCGTCATCGACGTGCAGGAAAAACTGATCCCCTTGATTCCTGATTCCGCGCGTCTAATTCGTAACATCGCCTTCCTGATCGACGCCGCGCGGATTTTGCAAATGCCCGTCCAGGCTACCGAACAATATCCGAAAGGACTGGGCGCGACCGTCGGGGAACTAGCCCAGCGCTTGCCCGAGCGCCCGGACAAGGTCGCGTTCAGTTGTTGTGCGATTCCATCGGTCGTGGACAATTTTCGTCGAGCCGCCCGCCCGAAAATTCTCTTGGCGGGAATCGAGACCCATGTGTGCGTCCAACAAACCGCGCTGGATCTGCTCGCGCTCGGGTTTCGCGTCTATATCCCCGCCGACGGTGTCGCCAGCCGGTATGCTGTCGATCATGAGCATGCTCTCCGCCGCTTAGAGAATGTGGGGGCGACGATCACCACCTGCGAATCCGCGGTGTTTGAATGGATCGGCGGGGCCGGCACTCCAGAATTCAAAGAAATCAGCCGGCTGGTGCAAGAGCGAATGAAGAAGATGGAAATTCAAAAGTGAGGGATCGCAAGCCCACGGACGGCTGTCCGTGGGCTTCTTCGACTTTCGCTGCTTCAGCTGTCCGCGGGTTTTTTCCACACCCACACCCAGGCTCCCTCCTTGGCATGATCGAGGATGTAACGATAAACGTTTAACGGATGGGTCCGGTCTCTAACGCGCACTTCCTTTCCGCGTTTGCCCCACAGCTTGCCCTGCCATCCCTGTTTCTTGGATTCAAAGGCCGAGTGCTTTTTCGCGAGGCCCATCCAGGTGGGCGCGTCGACTCCAAGAGGCAGCTTCGCAAGCAAATGCAGGTGTTGTCCGCCTTGCGCCAAGCATAGCACGAAGGCGCCAAGGTCATTCAAACGGTCTCGCACCGCCGCACCTATCAATGGTCGCCACTGGGGAGGCAGCACCACCGGCGACTGCTTTAAGCTAATGAGGCTACCCTGCCTTTGGGGCTCGTACTTTTCGGGCGGTGGAAGGCTCTTGTAATCTCCCTCGACATGTTCTCGATGATGCCGAGTCCGAAAACCGCGCGAGTCACCGTACAACCAGGCGCCGTAAACTGTCTCCACGAAGTGAATCCAGCAGCCTTCGGAACCCGCGATGGTGTTCATTGCCGGAGCCTCGTGCCAGCGATTATTTCCGCGGAAGCCCACGGACGGCTGTCCGTGGGCTTTGGACTGATTTTATATTTCCTGTCTCAATAAGATAGATAAAAAGGAGCCGCTCATGCCGGAAGTCGGTCAACTCAATCCATCGCCGCGAATTTTACTGGGACCGGGACCCAGCGACGTGCATCCGCGGGTCTTGACGGCGATGGCCACGCCTCTCATCGGCCATCTCGATCCTCAATTTCTTGAGATCATGAACGAAGCGCAGGAGATGCTGCGGCAACTATTCCGCACGAAAAATGCCCTGACCTTCCCCGTGAGCGGCACCGGCAGCGCCGGCATGGAAACTTGCGTCGTCAACCTGATTGAGCCGGGCGACAAGATGGTGGTGTGCGTCAACGGCGTGTTCGGTCAGCGGATGACCGACGTGGCCCAGCGCGCCGGGGCGGCTGTCACTACGATCGAGCGACCCTGGGGGGAAGTGTTTGACTTGGCCCAAATCCGTGATGTACTCAAAAAAGTTCGGCCCAAAGTCCTGGGGATCGTGCATGCCGAAACATCCACCGGCGCCTGGCAACCCTTGCCCGAGCTGGGCATGCTCTGTCATGAGCTCGACACCTTGCTCTTGGCGGACACGGTGACGTCGCTCGGTGGTGTTCCGGTCGAGACCGACGCCTGGGAAATCGATGCCGTTTACAGCGGCACGCAAAAATGTCTGAGCTGTCCGCCCGGACTGTCGCCCGTGTCGTTCAGTCCCCGTGCCGTGGAGGTTATCAACCGCCGGAAGAAGAAAGTGCAAAGTTGGTATCTTGACATGACCATGGTCCAGCGGTATTGGGCATCGGAGCGATTTTATCATCACACCGCGCCTATCAGCATGATTTATGCGCTCCGGGAATCTTTGCGACTGATCATGGAAGAAGGGCTGGAACGGCGCTGGGCACGGCACATGAGGAATCATCAGGCGCTCAAAGCCGGTCTCGCCGCTCTGAAAATCCCTTATGCCGCGGCCGAGGGACATCAGCTTCCCCCTCTCAATGCCGTCCGCATCCCGGCTGGAGTGGACGATGCCGCCTGTCGCAAACGGCTGCTTGAGGAATTTGGCATCGAGATCGGCGGCGGATTGGGTGAGTTCAAAGGCAAGGCGTGGCGTATCGGCCTCATGGGTTATAGTAGCCGAGCCAATAACGTCTTGCTGCTCCTGGCCGCCCTGGAGCAGTGCTTAAAGGCTCAGGGTTTTGACTTCGATCCAGGCGCGTCGGTGGCGGCGGCCAACCGAATTTATGCCGAGGTTTAAGTAATGAACAAGCACACGAAGACTTCCGATCGTCAAACCAACTCAGCGCCTCGGGTCAATGAACCAACGCCCGTGAGGCCGACCAGCGGCGAAGGGAAGTTTCCCACGGTCCGCATGCGCCGCCGCCGTTATCATCCGCTTGTTCGCAACCTCGTTCGTGAAACGCGGCTCAGCGTGGATAACTTGATCCTGCCGTTGTTTGTCCGTCCGGGCCGGGGAGTCAAAAAAGAAATTCCGTCGATGCCTGGCAACTTTCAGCTCAGCGTCGACCGGTTGGTCGAAGAAGTCAGTCAAGCGGTGGAGTTGGGCTTGAAGAGCTTCATCCTCTTCGGCATTCCCGAACACAAAGACGCCGTCGGCTCCAGTGCCGCGGACGATGAAGGCATCGTGCAGCAAGCCCTGCGAGCACTGCGAAAGGCGCACCCTGACATTCTCCTCATCACGGACGAGTGTTTCTGCGAATACACCGATCATGGCCATTGCGGTGTGCTGTCCGAGCATGGCGGACGGCGAGACGTAGACAACGATGCGACTCTTCCACTCTTGGCCGAGCAGTGCGTCAGCCACGCTCGAGCCGGCGCGGATATGGTCGCACCGAGCGGCATGCTCGACGGCATGGTGCAAGCCATTCGCCAGGGACTGGACACGGCCGGCTTCACTTGGCTGCCGATCATGAGTTATGCGGCCAAATATGCTTCGGGGTTTTACGGACCGTTCCGCGACGCGGCTGAGTCGCCGCCTCAGTTCGGCGATCGGGGCGGCTACCAGATGGATCCGGGCAACGGCGATGAGGCGCTCCATGAGGTAGCCCTCGACCTGGAGGAAGGGGCCGACATCATCATGGTCAAACCTGCCCTCTCCTACCTCGACATCATTCGACGAGTCAAGGAGCGATTTGGCGTGCCGGTGGCAGCGTACAACGTGAGCGGGGAATTCGCCATGGTCAAAGCGGCCGCCCAAAATGGTTGGATCGACGAGCGCCGCGTGGCCTTGGAGATTCTCACCAGTATCAAACGCGCGGGCGCGGACATTATTCTGACTTATTTTGCAAAAGAAGTAGCTGCCTGGTTGAAATGAGCACTCGCCGCAGTCAGGAAGCATTTGAGCGCGCCACCCGCGTGATCCCCGGCGGCGTCAATAGCCCCGCGCGCGCGTTCGGGGCGGTCGGCGGCAATCCGATCTTCATCGCCCGCGGCGAGGGACCCTATCTCTGGGACCTCGACGGCAATCAATACCTGGATTACGTCGGCTCCTGGGGACCGCTGATTCTAGGTCACGCGCATCCAAAAGTGGTTCGGGCAATTGAGGAGACAGCCCGCCGCGGCTCCAGCTTCGGCGCTCCGACCGAGTTGGAGACGGAGCTTGCTGAGTTGATCATCGATGCCGTGCCGTCGATGGAAATGGTCCGCTTTGTCAGCTCGGGCACGGAAGCGTCGATGAGCGCGCTGCGGCTGGCGCGTGGGTTCACCGGACGAGATAAGATCATCAAATTCGCCGGCTGCTATCACGGACATGTCGATAGCCTCCTCGTCCAAGCCGGTTCGAGCGCCACCACTTTGGGAGTGCCGAATAGTCCCGGCGTACCCAAGGGCTGCACCAACGATACCTTGGTCCTTCGTTACAACGATACTCAAGGTTTCGCCGATGTGTTCCAAAGTCAGGGCGATCGAATCGCGGCCGTGATTTTGGAGCCGATCGTCGGCAACATGGGCGTGGTGATTCCTCAGCCGGAATTTCTGAGCGAACTGCGGAGAATGACCGAACAGCACGGCGCCTTACTGATTTACGACGAAGTCATCACGGGATTCCGCGTCGCCTATGGCGGTGCGCAACAGCTTTTCCATCAGATGCCGGACCTGACGATCCTCGGAAAAGTCGTCGGGGGGGGCATGCCGGTCGGCGCTTATGGCGGGCGCGCCGACGTCATGAAGCACGTCATGCCGGCCGGACCGGTCTTCCAGGCAGGAACGCTCTCCGGCAATCCGGTGGCGATGGCCGCGGGGTTGGCGACGCTCCAAGAGCTGCGCGATCATCCGCCCTATGCTCGCTTGGAGGAGTTGGGCAAACGCCTAGCCGATGGACTCACTCAGGCCGCGACGGCGGCCGGCATTCCACATCAGGTAGCGCGAATCGGCAGCATGTGGACTTTCTTCTTCAATTCCCAACTCGTCATTCATTACGACCTGGCGCGAAAAAGCGACACGGCTCGATTCGCCAAGTTCTTTTGGGCCATGATGGAGCGGGGCGTATATTTGCCTTGCAGCCAATTCGAAGCGGCTTTCATCAGCACGACCCACACGGTCCAGCACATCGACCAAACCGTCGCCGCGGCACGAGAAGCGTTTGGTCAGATTTGACTGGCGTTAATGACTGTCCAGTTGATCCTGGATGCAATAAAGGACGGGGGCAGAGTTGAGTGGACCGCTCAGGCCGGAGCCGAAGTAGAGGAGATTGCGTGAGCCGTTTTCGTCGGCCTCCATGACCAGAGCCGGCGTGGAGAGCAATTGGGCTTGCTTCTGCGAGTCGCGGGACACATCAAACGTCCAATTAACCTGGCCGGAGCTCGCGCCCAGACAAGCAACTTTGCCGCCGCTGGCGGCCACGTAAAGACCAGTGCAGTTGCCGCAATGGGGACAGCGGGCGAGCATCACCGAGGCGACGATGGGGCTCACGAGCGATTGTTTCCAAACCACCTCGCCACTTTCTTTGTCCAAGCAATAACAGAGCCCGTCGCGTGAGCCGAAGTAAACATGGCGATGATCCACGGCCGGCTTGCCGTGCACGGCATCCGGCACGTCGAATCGCCACGTCAAATCTCCGGTCTTAACATCTACGCACAGGATCGCTCCGGCCGGGTTTTCGTCGCTGGAGATGAAATCGCCGTTGCCAAGCCCGAATAGGACGTGTGAACCGGTGCGTGTCGGCGAAGCAAAGCATGGTAAATCTACCGCATGCTGCCAAATTACATGGCCATCGTTCGTGTCGAGGCAGAATATGGCGTTGCCGTTGTAACCGCTGCCGCCGAAAACCCGGTTTCCGGACACCGTGAGATTCGTGTCGACGTGCAATCCTCGAAAATGCCAAAGTTCCTTGCCGTTCTTGGCGTCGAGACAATATACGCCGTCGTCACCCGCGCCAAAGAAGACCTTGCCGTTCGCGACACAGGGACTGGATTCGGTGTGACTGGCGGTTGGAAAATCCCACAACTTTTTGCCTGTTGCTTCGTCGATGCAATAGAGCTTGCAGTTGGAATCCTGGTGAAAACCCTCGCCGATATAAAGTCGGCCGTCCGCCATGCAAGGTGATGAGAACACCGCCTTCATGTCGCCGTCGTCATCGAACTTCCAAATCACGTTTCCGGTTTTTCGGTCCACGCAATAGAGACCTCCGAATGCGGAAAAATTCGCCTTGTGAAAAGCAGCTTGGTAAATGCGCTCGCCGACGACGAGCGGAGAGGAAGAGAAATTGCCATGGTCTTTGGGGTCGAACTTCCAGACTACCCCTTTGAGTTGCGGCACCGGGTCGCCGGTCATTTGATTTGCCGAGGCCGCTTGACTTATGGCATCGAGGTCGCGCTGACCGGCAGTTCCAAGGAAGACAAACGCTAAAGCCAGCACGCCGAGCATGAATCCCTCGGGCGCGAAAGCTGGTCCTGCGGTGACCGGGGCGTTGACACGCCCCGCTCGCTTGGTCGAACTGTAGAGCAGAATTAGGGCGTAGATCGTGCCCGCCCAGATGGCTGTCCAGACTGCCAAGGTCTCGCGCTTCCATGCTGGATGCCACAACTCTCCCGTGCCCAGGCAATAAAAGAGAACCGCAAGGCCGATCAAACTAAGAACTCGAAGAGCAATCACGTCTCCGCGCTTGAGCTGCATCTTGTCCGCTTCCGAACCATTGGCTGCCGACCGATGCCGGGCGTATGAGCAAACGACGCCCAGGATGCTGAGCGCCGCCAGAGTAACCCAAAGCGCCGTGGACGTACCCCACCAATAGCCTTCAATTTTTGGCAGAAACCAGTGGTGCAGCCAATAGAGCGTGCTCTGTAAACATGCGACCGATAACAGCACCATCCAGCGTCTCATGAAAAACGCCAGCCCCCCGAACACGGCCGGGAAAAGCGTGGCCAGCAAAGCCAACGGCCCCATGATGACGAAGGTCGGGATGACCGCCCATGTGGGAGTGGAGGATGGAGGATGGAGGATCGACCTCGATTGTCTTTCGTTTGATTCTCGATCCTCGATTCTCGATCCTCCATCCTCATTCTTCGGTTTTTCGATTTCCGGTCCCAAACCGGGAGGCACTTTCGGATCTGGATCCGGCGGAGCTTTCTTGCCGGAGAGGCCGTCGATAATGACCTGCCGCAGATCGGCCGTGGTTCCCTTGAAGGTACGTCGCAAGTAAGGCTCGCAGTGGGTGAAGGCCCAGCGAATCTTTGCCGCGTCGTCTTTGTCAATATGCCCGATGGTCTGGAACCAAGTGCCGTTGGAAAAAACGAACGCCTCATAACGTTTGCCGCGCTGATTGACAAACACGACAACGGGGAGGTCGGCCTCGAGACGTTTGAGGAGCTGGGGCGTGTGCTTAGATTTTTGGCCTTCACTATCGCCCGTAAGGTTCATGGTCAGCTTATCGAAAGGAGGCTGACCTTTGAGCTTCTCGTCAACACCTAATATCAGCGCGGGTTTGTCGGGATCGATCTTGTTGACTTTGGCCATGAAGATGTATTGGCCGGTAGCGAGCACGTCTTTGAGCGGATAGAGAGCCGTGATCACCGCTTCCGCCCGGGACCCCAGCAAACAAATAATGACGAGCCAGATTCCGATTCCTATTCCGGGTCGCATCAATGCATTCCTCATGGAGCGTCTGGATTCCATTACGCCATATTAACCGTCCGACTGGTGCATACAAGAGCCGCGCACGGAGCGAGTCTTCGAGCGCAGTAGCGGCGGCTTCGAGATACTCACGCTTACTGCGCTCGAAGACTCGCTCCGTGCGCGGCTCTTCGCAATAAATCTATGGCCCGTTGACAGAGATAGGCGATGATTGTCTAATACCTAAAGAGTTAGGTGTTGATTCCATTTTTGCAGGAATGGAGGACATCATGAAGAATTGCTGCCCACTTTTGGTTCTGGTTGTGACGGTCTTATTCACTCGGGCTGATGAAATTTCGGTCGAAAGCGCGCCGCCGGTAATCGTGAAAACGCTGCCCCAGGCGGGCGCGGCCGACGTGGACGCCAAGACCAAGGAGATTCAGGTGACTTTCAGCAAGAACATGATGGATGAAAGCTGGTCATGGTCGCAGCTTTCCGACGAGAGCTTTCCCAAGATCACCGGCAAGCCCAAGTATCTAAAGGATAAGCGAACATGCGTGGTGAGTGTCAAGCTGGAGCCGGGGAAGACTTATGCGATTTGGTTGAATTCGGAGAAGTTTGACAATTTCAAGGACGCGGATGGGCGACCGGCCGTGCCCTATTTGCTGGTTTTCAAGACAGCGAAATAATGCTGATGGTTAGCGGCGGTTCCAGAACCGCGCGCACTGAATCCCGTGTCATCGGTTTTGGACCAAGCCCGCTTGCCCCAAAGCCGATCGCATCCTTTCTCTTTTCTCGGGCGAAAGCGGCGCGATCGGAGCGCGGCTGGGGCCAAGGGACATCCCGAGCAAATCCAGGGCGGCTTTCACTCCCCCGGGAGCGGTGCCGAGGTTCAAACTGAGGCGAACGGGATTTAATCGCAGCTGAGCGGCTTTAGCGGCGGCATGATCGCCCCGCTGAAATGCCTCAAAAATTTCCACGGCTAACCCCGGCGCCACATTCGCCGACGCCGGCACCGCGCCGCGGGCACCGAATAGAAGACTGGGATAGATGAGCGTATCCCGACCCTGCATGACCGAGAAGCGCTCCGGAACCGCACGCACATATTCATTCGTGTTCTGCAAGTCGCCGCTCGAATCTTTGATGCCCAGGATGTTTGGGATCTGAGCCAGCCGGGCCACGGTATCGACGTCAATCTTGATTCCGCCGCAGGTCGAGGGATTGTTGTAAAGAATCACCGGCAATGAAGTGGATTCGGCGATGCCGCGATAGTGGTCGAAGATTTCTTGTTGCGTGGGGCTGATGAAATACGGCGTGATGACAGAGACACCTTGGGCGCCCTCGCGTTCGGCCATCTTGGTGAGCCGCACCGCTTCACGAGTGGACTCGGCCCCGGTCCCGGCAAAAACAGGGACGCGCTTGCGGACATGTTCCACGGCCGTGGCGATGACCTGTTGTTTTTCATGTTCGTCGAGGGCGTAGAATTCGCTGTTGGTGCCCAGGACGAAAACCCCGTGAACTCCTTCGCTAATGAGATGGTCGAGGAACCAGCGCAGCCGGGGCAAATCCAAATCCTCGTTGGCCTGCATCGGCGTGGCGACCGGCGGAATGATGCCACGGATCGACAAATCGCTTTCATTATTCATCAGCAGCACCGGTGATCACGGCCTCAACTTCGATTTCCACCAGCATTTCGGGAGACACCAGTCGGCTCACCTGGACCATCGTGCAAGCCGGGCGCACGCCGGCAAAGAATTCACCATGGGCTTTGCCGATTTTCTCCCAATCGTCAATGTTCGTCACAAAAATCCTAGTCCGGACCACGTCCTTGAGGCTCGATCCCAGTCCCTGCAAAGCACGCTCGACGTTTCGGATGATTTGCACGGTTTGGGCGTAAGGATCGCCCTGGCCGACAATTTTGCCGGCTGTATCCGTTGCCGTCGTGCCCGCCACGTGAATCCAGGGACCGGTGCGAACCGCGCGCGAATAACCCACGATCGGTTCCCAGGGTGTGCCGGAGGAAAACGTTCTTCGCTCCATATAATTCTTGATCTCGCTCAGTGAGCGCGAAACCGCAAGCGATTAGTTATCTAAGTCTGGGACCTCGCCGCTGTAGCTGGCCCACAAGGCATCGATCGGATGCGCGGCCCAAACTCCCGATCCTTGCTTTCGCAGGTAACGACCAACCTGCAGAAGGCAACCGACGTTGCCCGCGAATACGGCTTGCACGTTTGCTTCCTGAATGTTCTTGACCTTGCGTAGTCCGAGCCGCTCGGCCATTTCCGGTTCCGTCAGATTATAGCTGCCGGCCGCGCCGCAGCAGATTTCCGTCTCATGAAGGGGCACAAGTTCCAAGCCAGGGATCATTTCCAATAACTCGCGCGGCTGTCGCCGTATCTGCTGAGCGTGACACAAATGGCAAGCATCATGATAAACGGCTCGGAAGGGCAGTGGGTGTTGCGGCTTTACCGGTCCCAGCTCGATCAGGAACTCGCTGATATCGCGAACCTTGGCTGCCAAGCGTTGACCGCCGTCGGCGCTGGTGGACGAAACGAGGTGGCCGTAGTCCTTGAGCATGGCCCCGCAGCCGGCCGCATTGACGATCACGGCATCGATTGAGGAATCGTCAAACACGACACAGTTGACTTGCGCGAAGCGCCGGGCGGATTCCTCTTGGGCCGCGTGATAGTGGAGGGCGCCGCAGCACACTTGACCGCGAGGAATCCACACCTCGCAGCCGTTCTTTTGCAGGACTCGGGCAGTATTCAAGTTTGTTTCGGGAAAGAAGGCGTCCGCCGCACATCCGGTGAAGAGGGCGACGCGCGCTCGCCGCCGTCCCTCGGCCGGCAAGATTTCAGGCAAGCGGCCATAATGCGACTTCAATCGTGGCAGCATCTCTTGCATTTCTCGGAACGATCTCGGTAACAAGCGCGGCAGGCCGATTCGCTCCAGGAAACGATCCAGGCCAAGTCTTTGCATCCAGCGAACGGGAAGCAGCAAGGCACGCATTCGTCCGGCAAAGGGAGTGGCGTGAAACAGCATCAATCGCTGCATCCAGCTCAGCCGATGCGCAGCCGTCATGGTTTTTGCCATGTGAAGGCGAAACGGTTCGATCAACTTGCCGTATTGAACGCCCGATGGGCAGGCCGATTCGCACGCCCGACAATCCAGGCACAGATCAAGATGGCGGCGGACTTCTGCAGTGAGTTCCAGCCGGCCGTCGGTCACCGCGCGCATGAGATAGATGCGCCCCCGGGGACTGTCCGCCTCATGGCCCAGTTCCAAATAGGTCGGACACGCGGAAGTACACAACCCGCAGTGGACGCAGTCTAAGAACAAATCATAGTCAATGCCGGTGGCAGGATCTAACTTGGGAGATGCGACAGGCAGCGGGATCGACGGTGGAGGAGCGACGGCGCTCATATTTCTAGAGTAGCGATTGTTCCTGAGAAAGTTCAGTCTTGCTTCATGTGGATGCCATGAGCTTCAAGCGGCGCGAAACGTAAGCAGTTTGCCTAGCCCATTCTACCCGGATTGAAGAGCTGATGGGGATCCAGTTTTTCCCGGACGGCTCGCATGAGCCAGGCGTCCGCCCGCGGCACGCCCCAAACAGGCAACTCCCGCTTCCATTCCGGCAGACAACGGGTCACGACAACGTTGCCTTGACCGGCTATCGCCGCTGCTTGCAATCGTTCTAAGGTTGCCCTGACTTGGCTTACCGTTCCAAGGTCCACGATGTGTCCGATGACAATACCGTTCCCTGCATGCGCTTGAATTTGGATTCCGGGAATCAATTCTTCGGCATGAAGACAAAAGTCGGCGGTGGCGCTGCTCACCATGTTGGCCTTGAAAGATAAGGTTGAATCCGGTCGCAGAGGAAAGTCGATGAGCGCTTGCCAGAGAGGATCGGCGGTTACGCTGAATCGAGTGATCAGACCTCCCGTGCTCTCCGGAAGACGTTCTTTGATCAATTGCTCAATTTGCCAAGCCACGGCTTGGGAATTGTCCTCGAACCCGACAATGATCATCCATTGAGCAGATTTGGGCAGCAAGCCGGGCGGTTGCTTGTTGATCGCCTGAACGACGGCTGGATTCAGCAGCTCAATACAGACAGGACGAGTTTTGGAAGCGTGCAGCCGGTCCAGGATAGATTTAACGGATTCCGGCGGGCATTCCAGAATCATCAAGGCTTGCTCCTCGGGCCGTGGCTTGAGCTTGAGAGTGACTTGAGAAATAATCCCGAGCGTTCCTAAAGAGCCGATATAGAGCTTCGCCATATCATAGCCGGCCACGTTTTTGACGACCCGGCCGCCGGCCTTGACTTCGTGACCTTGATCGTTGATGACGCTGATGCCGATCACATAATCTCGCCACGTGCCGAAGCCGTAGCGGCGCGGTCCGCTGGCGTTCGCGACAATGGCGCCACCTAAGGTAGCCCGGTCGGCCAGGGGCACATCGATGGGAAGCCGTTGATTTTCTCCCGCGAGGATTTCTTGCAGCTTGGCGATGGTAATGCCGGCTTGCACGGTGATGGTCATATCGCGGGCTGGATATGCGATGACTTGATTGAGGTTTCGCAAGTCAAGGCCGATGCCGGGCCGTGAAGGGGACAGACCCAAATCGAGCGTGGTCCGGCCGCCGAGGGGGAAAATTGCCAAGCCATCGGCAGATGCATTTTGCACCGTTTCGATTATTTCAACAACAGTTTTGGGTTCAGAGGATTTGACGGGGCCCAGGCCATCGACCCAAAAATCGGAATTCAATAAAGCGGGGGCCACTATCGGCGTTCCTCAAGAATAAGTTTGGAACCCGGTCGACCGTCCAAAGGAATCGGCTGACGATTCTTGGGAAACTTATCAGGAGCTAACGGAGGAGTAATCTGAGTCAGCAACCCTTGTTCGAGCAAGAGTTGCTTGAGCTTTTCTTCAAGCTTTTTTTGGTCATGTCCTAATTCCATGGCTTGCTCCGTGAATGAATTGCTCCAGATATTCTTGCACAATGTGCGTTTTCACGCCAGTGGTTCGAGCGCCATCAAACCACCGGCATTCACTCGCCCTCGCGGTCATCTGGAAAATCGTCGTCGTATTCCTCGTAATCATCCGGGCGTCTTCGGCGTCGTTTTTTCCTTCGCGGATGTGCCGTCGCCACCGCAATGCCCAAGGCCACCAGCAAACATGTAATAACTAAACCAAGATCCAAGGAAAGCAAAGTTATGGGGTTGAGCTCCTTCTTTTGAGCGGCCGTCGCTACCCCAATCGTAAACCCGATGCAAAACCCCAAAGGCATGGGAATCATCAGAACGATACCGATAATCCGAGCAGGCCATCCGTCGACGACGCGATTCCGCGTCAATGAAAACTCTCCTTTGACGAGAGCCAGAATCCCGAAGATCAGCATGATGATTCCACACACGGATCACCTCTTTTTGGCGTTTGCTTTACAGTGCCGCTCGCCGCCCCGCCTTGCTCTGCTCGATGCAAGCGCCCGCGGTCGGGAACATCTTGCCGGGGCTGCAGCGGCCTTCCGGATTAAACACCGACTTCAGCCGGGCCATCATCAGGAGATCCTCGGGAGTAAAGAGCTTGGGCATGAAACTGATTTTTTCCACGCCAATGCCGTGCTCGCCGGTAACGCTGCCGCCGCACCGGATGCATTCATCCAAAATCTCATGACTGGCCGCCAATACTCGTTTCACCTGGTCGGGGTGGCGCTCATCGAACAGCAAAATGGGGTGAATGTTGCCGTCGCCGGCATGGAAAACGTTGCAGATGCGAATCTGATGCTTGGCACTGATCCGCTGAATCTCGCGGAGGATGTGTGGCAATTGAGTTCGAGGGACGACGCCGTCCTGGCAACAATAACTCGGGGCCAGCCGCCCGATAGCGCCAAAAGCGTTCTTGCGCGATTTCCATAGGAGCAATCGCTCGGATTCGCTATTGGCCTGCCGCAGTTCCCGGGCATGATTTTTTTTGGCCAGCGCGATAATCCGCTCGGCGTCGGCGCCCAGACCCGCTTCCAGGCCATCCACTTCCATGATGAGGACCGCCCCGGCATCGAGGGGAAATCCAAAATGATAGGCGGATTCGAGCGCTTGAATAATCAGTTGATCGAGCATCTCCAACGCGCCCGGGATAATCCCCGCGCCGATAATATCGCTGATCGTGTTGGTGGCGTCATCCACGGTTTCGAAAACTCCGAGCAACGTTCGATAGCTGTCGGGATTCCGCGTCAGGCGGACCCATAGTTTGGTTGTTATCCCAAAGGTGCCTTCCGAGCCGACAATGACGCCGGTCAGGTCGTAGCCGGGCTGGTCCTCGGCGGCGCCGCCTGTGTGCACCACTTGGCCGTCGGGCAAAACCAATTCCAACCCCAAGACATGATTGACCGTCACTCCATATTTGAGCGTGTGTGGTCCGCCGGAATTCGTGGCCGCATTGCCTCCGATCGTGCAAGCTCCCTGACTGCTTGGGTCGGGAGCAAAATGGTATTTTTGCGGCTTCAAATGATCGGTCAGCCATTTGTTGACCACGCCGGGTTGAACGACGGCATAGCGATCGCGGCAGTTGACCTCGAGAATCCGCTTCATCCTGGTCAATGCGATGACGACGCCGCCGCCGACCGGAAGACAACCCCCGGCCAGGCTTGTGCCGGCGCCGCGCGGCAAGAAGGGGACACGCGCCTCGTTGCAAACTTTGACAATCTGAACGACGTGCTCGGTCGAGGTTGGAAAAACGACCACGTCCGGCTTGTTCTTATCGAGGGTAAAGCCGTCGCACTCGTAGACCAGAAGATCGCTGGCAGAAGTGAGAACGGCCTCTGTCCCGACAATCGCTCGCAGCCGTTCAGTCAGGGGGGAAATCACAGTCGCGGCCATGATTCAATTGAAACGAGAAAAATGGCAAAGTAAAGATGAGTTGGTGAGTGGTGAGTGGTGAGTGGTGAGTGGTGAGTGGTGAGTGGTGAGTGGTGGGATCGGGTCGCAAATAGCCACTATCGGATCAAAAAAAACCGTCACATTTTGCTTGCGACCACTCACCACTCACTTCTTACTCCGCATTCAATTGAAGTGGCAGCTTGACGGTGAAAGTGGCCCCTTTGCCGAGGACGCTTTCGACCCGGATACGGCCGTGATGCTGCTCGATAATTTGCCGGCAAACGCTCAGCCCCAGGCCGCTGCCGCCGTGGCCGTTCTCGTCCGGCTCCTTGGTGGAATAGAATGGCTCAAAGATGAGGCGGAGTTGATCGGGGGCAATGCCGACGCCGGAATCGGAAATCAGAATCTCCACCATTTGCGTTTGCTGATTTTCGCGGACTTCAATTCGCAATCTTCCGCCGCGAGGCATGGCCTGGCGAGCATTGATCAGCAAGTTCAAGAGAATCTGCTCGATTTGGCCGGGAACTACGGCAGCATGCGGCCGATCGTGGAATTCCGTCTCCACATGAATACGGTGTTTGCTCAAGTCTTTGTCGGTGAGGATCAGGACCTCTTCAACCAACGCGGCGATATCTGTGATTTCCCGCTGCGATGAATTGTTACGGGCGAAGCCGAGCATGCTGTTGATCACGGTGGCGGCCCGCTGGCCGCCTATGAGAATTTTTTCCAGCGCTTGCGTCCGGGACCGCTCGTCTTTTTCCGCCTTGAGGCCGATCTTTGCGTAATTGATGATCGTGGTGAGGATGTTGTTGAACTCGTGGGCCACGCTGCTCGCCAAAGCGCCGACGCTGCTGAGACGCTGAGCTTGGAGTAATTGTTGCCGGAGTTGCTCCGTCTCGGTGATCGGGACCATCACGTCCTCACCTGTCATTGGGTCTTCTCCTGGCTCGAATGGGCGTTCGCTAACCCCGTGAACGGCGTTAAACGGGCGACCGAATCGTCTTGCCGACTTTCGCGCGCGCCGAACGCGGGTATGTCTTACGGGGTTCCGCATTTGGTATCGGTTGGTTTCGGCGGGGGTCTTCATCGGAAGTCGTTGTGAATCAAGCGATTAAGTATGGAAAATGGGAAAGCGACAAAGGACGGCGAAGTCATGGGCAAATCTGCGGCTATCCTTCGGCGCAAAACAGGCAGTTCCTGCAAGAAGAGAAAAAGGAAGGAGAGAGGCCGGCTTTACCTCTCTTAGAAGCACGCGGGATTCTCTTCGACCGATTGCTTTCCCAGTTCGCCTAAGGTCGATTGACCTTCTGCGATTAAGCCAGGAAGTTTAGAATCAATCCGGCAGTTCGAAGGAAGAAAGCTATGCCAAAAATTCTCCTGGGTGCCATAAGCTGGTTGTTCCTGGCCACCTTCCTGCAAGCGGCCGAGAACGAGATTGCAGTGGATTCTGCAGAATCCAGGTCCGCGGGCGCCGTCTATGCTCGTCATTTGGAATACACGATCAACCTGATTGTGGATGAGTACGTCCGGCCGGTTTCGAGAAACGATTTGATTTTCGCCGCTCTGTCAGGTCTTTACGAAGCGGCCAAGGTTCCCGTTCCCGCGTCGCTTCGCGCCGATATTGAGGCGGCGAATTCGGACTCCGCGCGTGTCGCACTGATGACAGAGGCTCGCCAAAAGCTGGGCGACTTGGAATCGCTTCGCGGAACCGCCGCCCTCGTTGCCAGCATTCAAGCCATGTGCAAAAGCCTCGATCCTTACACGACTCTCCTAAGCGGAGAAGAACTGGTCCGGGTCAATCAAGAAGAAAATAACCGGGGATTGGGTCTCGAATTTCATAAAAATGGCGGAAATGGGCCGGTCCGGATCAAGAACGTTCTGCCGGGAAGCCCCGCCCAAAAGGCGGGATTGCGGCCCGATGACTTGATCACTCAAATCAATGGCCTGCCTCCCGACGTTGGATTCATCGCCATAGGTATTCCCCAATGGACGCGCCCGTTGCGCAACGAACCGCCGCGCGATGAACAACCGCTCCCCTCGGATCCCGTGGAGCTGACAGTTGAGCGAGCAAGCTCAAAAGCCACCTGGAAAGTTCGCCTGACCCCGGCGTTCTTTCGGCCCGAAACGGTCTGGGGCGTGACTCGCAAGCCTGATAATTCTTGGGATTTTATCTTGGATCAGAACAAACAGATCGCGTTCGTCCGAGTCGGATCGATGGGCGAAGGCACGGCCGAGGAATTGCAAGAAACTCTAACAGAACTTCAGGCCCAAGGCATTCGCGGGTTGATCTTGGATCTGCGCTGGAATCCTGGCGGCTTTTTCAACGAAGCCGTCGCCGCCGCTCGATTGTTCATGGGCGAAGAGTTGATCGCGCGAATCAAGACTCGCAACGGCACGGACCGGGAATACTCCGGCAAGCGCGACGTGAATTTCTTGAACTTTCCCATGGCGGTGCTCGTGAATGGTGAGACTTCGGGCGGCGCCGAATTAATCGCCGCCGCGCTTCAGGACAATCAGCGCGCGCTCGTGGCGGGCCAACGCACATTAGGCAAGGCAAGCGTCCAATCCACCAAGGCCTTGCGCGTGCCCAACCTGGGCCTCAAGCTCACAAGCGGCACCTTCGTACGGCCCAGCGGCAAAAATCTAAATCGCTTTCCCGACAGCCGGCGAACCGACGATTGGGGCGTTCTTCCGAACCCGAAGTTGGAGTTCCGTATCTCGGCCGACGCCGCTCGTCAACTTCGCGAATGGTATTTATGGCAGACGCTTCGTCCGGGCGGATCGATCGAAGCTCTTCCCCTCGACGATCCCGTCGCCGACCCGCAACGCTACGCCGCTTGGATGGCCTTGGCGGACAAGATCAAGTAATTATCCCTTGGCACGTGCGACAAATTTCCTCAGAGATGGTCAAAAGCTGACCAGGTGGCGAGGTCGGCGGCATTAATCAACATTCCACTCTTGGGTTCGTTGCATCGTTGCACCTACCCCCGTGAACTTGCATTGCACTGCGTGCATTGCATGCAACGTGGTGCAACGATGCAACGACCACGTTTCCCAATGAGCCAAATTGAATCAGCAGGCACTTCCTTGTAGCCGCCGGGCACGGACTTTGCTTTGAGGGGTTGGAATGCGGTGGTATGGTAAAAGTAAAGATTCGACGGAGTGATCTGTTTTTCTCATGCTCACCTTTGCTCAACCCTGGCTTCTGATTCTGCTGCCGATCGGTGCTTTGGTAATGTGGGTATGGTCGCGCCGCCGAAGACCAGCCGTTCGATTCCCCGACACGAGCTTGCTCGCCAACTTGCCTCCAGGCCGCGTTCGCTGGGCCCGTTGGCTGGGGATTGGATTTCGAGCCGCCGGCCTGCTTCTGCTGCTTATCGCTCTCGCCGGCCCGCGTTGGCCCGATCAGTCTTCGCGTATTAGTGCGGAAGGCATCGCTATAGAAATGGTGGTGGATGCCAGCGGCAGCATGGCGACTCCCGACTTTACCTGGGAAGGCAAACCCATTAGCCGGCTGGAAGCGGTCAAGAGAGCGTTTCGGTTATTCGTGGAGGGCGACAAGCAGCCCAGCGAGCAAACTCTCTTGGAAGGCCGGCCCAATGATTTGATCGGCCTGGTGACTTTCGCGCGTTGGCCGCAAACTACCTGTCCTTTGACCCTGAGCCACTCCGTTCTTCTGCGACTGCTCGACGCGGAAAAACCGCGTTCCACACCTACGGAATCGGAGACGAATATCGGCGACGCCATCGCTTGGGGGTTAGTGCGGCTCGAAAAAACCAATGCCAAACGCAAGGTGATGATCTTGCTCAGCGACGGAGAACATAACGTCCCTCCTCCGGCATTGACCCCTCGACAGGCAGCTCAACTGGCCGCCAATCAAGGCATTCCCATTTATGTCATCGATGCCGGCGGCGTGACCGGGATACCGGAAGGCCCTATTACCCAGTCGAACGAAGTGGACAAGGAATCCGCGAAACGGATCCGCGCCAGCGCTGAAAGCACCATGAAATCCATCGCTCAAATCACCGGAGGCCGGCATTTCAAAGCCGGCGACACGGAAACCCTTCTGGAGGTCTACCGGGAGATCGATCGGATGGAGCGACAAGAGGCTCGCAGCTTCTTATATCGCCGATATTTCGAAGGATATTCGCTCTTAGGACTGGCGTCGTTCGGCTTCTTGGCAATGATTGGGCTTTTGGAATTGACGGTTTTGCGCAAAGCGCCATGAACGCGATTCATCATATTTTGTCTCATCCCCAAGCCTTGTGGCTGTTGGCGATATTGCCCCCCCTGGGAGTCTTGGCTTTGCTGGCGCGACGGAGGCGACGGCGAATGCTCATGCAACTGAGCGGCGCTCTTGGGTTGAGCCTCTTGCAGAAGATCAAATGGCGGCGTTCATGGAGAACCTGGGGCGGCATCGCCGGCTTGACTTTGCTCGTGCTGGGAATTGCTGGGCCTCAATGGGGGCGAGATCGCGATCAACCCCAGGCGGCCGGCCGGGATGTGGTCGTGGTTCTGGATTTGAGCTTGAGCATGTTGGCCAAGGACCTGCCCGGCGCTGCGGACGACACTCGTTTGGGCCAGGCCTTGGCGGCTGCGAAGGACCTAGCCAAACTGGCGGAGAAGCGCGGCGGACATCGGCTCGCTCTCGTCGTCTTCGCATCTCGGGCTAAAGTCCTCTGCCCCCTGACGCAAGATTACGATCATTTCCGGGACGCCCTCCATCAAGTCGACGCGCTGGACCCATTGTTGGAAATTGGGCCGACGTCCGAGGATCCATCCGGAACTCGTATCGGAGCAGGTCTTGAAGAAGCGGTACGATTACTGCACGAATCGGCCGCGCCCGGCTATCAGGACATCGTCTTGCTTTCGGATGGAGACGATCCGGCTCAGGATGAAGAGTGGCGAGCAGGAGCGGAAGCGGCTCGCAGGGAAAAGATTCCGGTCCATACTGTGGGCCTCGGGGATCCGAGCCATGCCAGCGCCATCCCCATCCCCGGTTCGGGTGATTTGCGCTATCACGGCAGCATCGCCTCAACCCGCTTGGAAGAAAAACCCTTGCAAGAAATCGCCGAACGCACGGGAGGCAGTTATACCCCGGCTCGAACCAAGGCCTTGCCTTTAGCGGACTTGCTTTATGCAGGGCGAGAGCTCCGAGAAGATTCCGTGCCGGTTTATCAGCAACATTACAGTTGGTTCTACGCGTTATCTTTGGCGTTTCTGGCGCTCTCCTTGAGCGTACCTGAAGTGTCTCGTAAGCCAAAAAACAGCGAGGCGAAAAATTGAAAAAACCATGCTGCAAATACGTGGTGGCGAGCGGGGCGTGTCAACGCCCCGGTGCAATTGTGTTTAAGCGATGCATACCGGGGCGTTTACACGCCCCGCTCGCCAATTTGCAATTTGCAATTCTCTTCTTCCTGTGTCTCTCTCTTCCGTGGTTTGTCCTTGGCGCCAAGCCAACCTCCGATGCGGCTGATATGCTTCGTCAAGGGAATGCCGCCTTTGATCGCGAAGAGTATGAAACCGCTCTCAACTTTTATCGCCAGGCGGAAAGCAAGATCGCCGATCCGGGCTGGCTGGCGTTCAACGAAGGAGCCGCTCTTTACCGCCTGGGCCGATACCGGGAAGCCGAGATTCAATATTGGCTGAGCCGTCAGGATGCAACCGGCCCGCGCTTGCACCGGGTCCTTTATGACTTAGGCAATTCCATCTTGCGGCAAGCGGGCGCGCGAGATGCGGCTTTGCTTGAACGGGCCATTGGATTCTACGAGGAATGTTTGCGTCAACCCGAGCTTGACCAGGAATTGGCAAACGATGCGCGGCATAATTTAGCCCTGGCCCACGAACTGCTGAAGGCGGCTAAAGCAGGCAAGGAAAATCATCCGAATGAACCCAACCGTGACTCCAAGCGCCCGGACGACTCAAAGCCAAAAACACAACCGGGCTCTACCGGCGTCAATCCAGGGGACGACGATAAGGCAGGCTCCGGGGAACGACCCGCCGAAGCATCGGAGTCAGACAACCAGGGGAATTCCAAGAATCCCCAGCGCCAGCCCGGCATTGGCAATCTGCCTCCCGTTCCGGATTCGGATCAATTCGTGCCCCTGAATTCAGACGATACCAGCGCCTATTTGCGGAAAGTCACCGAGCGCATTTCGAGAGAACGGCGAACTCATTATGCAAAGTCGGCTTCGCGACCTTCGCAGAATGTCAAAGACTGGTAGATGAATCGAGAAATTAAGGAATCAAAATGCAAATTGCAAATTGCAAATTGCAGATCGAAGAGACGCTCATCTCGGTTTTACCCGCCGGGCGACGTTATGCTTCCGCGCCAGCATCCAGTAATTTGCAATTTGCAATTTGCAACTTGCAATTTGCAATTCTCTTCGCACTCTTCTTCTCACTTTCTTCTCTTCGCGCGCAGGCCGCCGAGCCGGATCGTCCCCAGGCGCCTCTCGTCGGTCGCCAGGAGCCTTTCTGCGGCGCCGTTGGCTCAGGACGATTCAAGGTGACTACCACCGCGACGCCAGCAGAGCTTCAGGCCGGCGATCCGATTCGCCTCACGATTCGAATCGAGTCGGTCGGCGCCTGGCAACGCGCGCCCGAACGGCCCGATCTCCAGAGGAAGCCCGAATACGCCCGATTTCGTGAGAAATTTCACGTGGCCAATGACGCCGAGCGACTTTCGCCCCAACAAGGAAAATGGGAATTTGACTTCTTACTCCGGCCAAAGAATGAGCGCGTGAGGGAAGTTCCTCCTCTCTATATCGTCTACTTCCGCCCGGGATTGACGCCACCGGAGAAGGGATATATGACCACCAGCGCTCCGGCGATCGCCTTGAAAGTCAGACCCCGTGCCAAGGTTGCAGTGAATGAGATTCAGGGAAACATCGAGCCGGCCCTGCCCCCCGATCGCCTGTATGAAATCGTGACCGGTCCCGAAGTGCTTCAAAGGGAGAGCAAATCGTTTCCCAACGGCTGGCTGCTGCTGTTGCTGGTCTTTGGGCCACCCGCTTTGAGCGTCGGCTGGTTCGCTTGGTACACGCGCCGAAATCCTGACGCCGCGAGACGCCACCGACTGCAAAAAAGTCGCGCGGGCCGGCAGGCGTTGCAAGCCCTCCAGTCCCTCCATGCCGCCGAGCCTTCCGAAGCCGCTCGAAGGGTCGCTGGAATCATCGCGGGCTATTTACGCCATCGATTCAATCTTGAAACTGTCATGCAGCCGGCAGCTTTAGGAATAAATCACGAAACCGATAGACTCTCTTCCGATCAAAGAACCCGATTGGCCGAGCTACTAGAGAAGTGCGATTCAGTTCGATACGCGCCGCCACCGGCGCCGAGTCACCAAAGACTTACCAGTGAGGCGACCGACCTGATTCTCGATTGGGAGTCACAGCCATGATCGCCTCGTCTGTTTTGCTGGTAGCTCTTAACTTGGCCATTTCGCAGAATGGCGAGCCACAGAGCAACGAGCAAATCTTAGATCGCGCCCAGGCCGCTTTCCAACTTGGCGTGAAGCTTCGCGGCACTCCCGAGGAGTCGAAACACTTTCAGTTGGCGGCAGATCATTATGAGCAGCTTCGCCGACGCAGCCTTCAGAGTCCGGCCCTCTTCCTGAATCTCGGGAACGCTTACTTATTAGCGGGCGACATACCCGAAGCGATTCTTACTTACCGGCGTGGACTGCAATTAAATCCCAACAATCTTGAGATGCGGGCCAATCTTGCCTACGCTCGCGATCAAGTGGTTTACTCGTCGCCTGACAGTTTTGCCCGGCCGCCGGAAAGCCTTTGGCCCCCGTGGCTGCCCCGGTGGACGCCGGGCATGTCTCTTGGGGCCACCTTTTTGTTTTACGCTATCAGCTGGATCGGACTGGCGCATCGGATGGCATTTCGACCTGGGAGTTCGCCATGGTTGCCTGGGATCGGCGCCGCGGGCGTGCTCTGTTTCGCCATTGTCTTTTTCTTTCAGATGCGAGCCGAAAAAACGGAAGCGGAGCATCCGGCGGTGGTTATTTCGGCGGATCAGACTTATCTGCACAAGGGGAATCATTCTCTTTATTCGCGCGCCTACGACATGGCGCTCAATCGCGGCGTGGAAGCTCGACTGCTTCAAGTCCGAGGCGATTGGCTTCAGATCGAATTAACCGGTGGTCAAGTAGGCTGGGTGTCACGGAAAAAGGCGATTGTAGACCTCCCTTGATTGACATCATGTCCTGGTTTTCCGCCGCGCTCCTCTTCGAAGAGCGGCTAAACGCTCCTGATGAGCGCAAGCTCCTTTGTCCTTTATCGTCCGTCCTTTACAATGGTTTTGAGAGTTGAAGACTTTCGAAGGCGAACCTGGTTGCAGAAGCGCCTGGTGGTGGGTTCCGAAGACTTCACCCACCCTACCAACTAAGGACTAAGAACTACTGACGAAGGACTAATTCAGTGTCACAGGACCGCATCAGCGATTACCTCTCTCAATTCAGTCAAGCGCGTGGCCAAATGATCGACCAGCTCCGCCGGGTGGTGATCGGTCAGGCGGAAGTCGTCGAACAGATTCTGGGGGCGATCTTCACCCGCGGCCATTGCCTTTTAGTCGGCGTCCCTGGACTGGCCAAGACCTTGATGGTTAGCTCCATCAGCCAGATTCTCGATGTCTCCTTTAAGCGCATCCAGTTTACCCCGGACCTCATGCCGAGCGACATCACGGGAACGACGGTGCTCGACGAAAAAGAGACCGGCCGGCGCGATTTTCGGTTCGTCAACGGCCCCATCTTCGCGAATATAATTCTTGCTGACGAAATCAACCGCACGCCGCCCAAGACCCAGGCCGCTTTGCTACAGGCCATGCAGGAACGCCAAGTCACCGTCGGTCAGGAAACTTATAACCTGCCGGACCCGTTTTTCGTCATCGCCACGCAGAATCCCATCGAACAAGAAGGCACCTATCCGCTGCCGGAAGCTCAGCTCGATCGGTTCATGTTCAACATCAAAGTCGATTACCCGTCAGTGGAAGAGGAGAAGAGGATTCTGGCGACAACCACGAAAGACGAGACGCCGGAGTTGATCAAAGTCTTGAGCGGCAAAGCCATCGTCAACATGCAGAAGCTGGTTCGTAGCGTGCCGGTCGGCGAGTACGTCATCGACTTCGCGACGAGGTTAGTGCGGGCAACTCGGCCACGAGATCCGTCGGCGCCCGAATTCGTCAGGAAGATGGTGGACTGGGGCGCGGGGCCGCGGGCCGGGATTTTTCTCATCCAGGGAGGCAAGGCCATGGCCGCCATGGACGGCCGATTCAGCGTCGCCGTCGACGACATCAAAAAAGTCGCCATCCCCGTTCTTCGCCATCGCATCAGCACTAACTTCCAAGCCCAAGCCGAAGGCAAAACCAGCGAGGACATCATTCAGCAATTGTTGGCCACCGTCGGCGAGCCCGAACCGCCCAAGTATGAGAAAAGAAGAAAATGAACTCCGAGCGGGGGGCGTGAGCCCCCTGAGCAAGCATGATGTTTCCTCCATGAGATCGACTCAGGGGGCTCATGCCCCCCGCTCAGGAAGAGTTAGTCACCACTGAAACATGGCCAACGCGGAGAAATATCTTCGGCCGGAAGTGATTCGCCAGGTATCCCGGCTGGATCTGCGCGCCAAGTTCATCGTCGAAGGATTCCTATCCGGCTTGCATGCCAGCCCGTTTCACGGTTTCTCCGTCGAGTTCAGCGAGCATCGAAAGTATGTGCCCGGCGATGACCTCAAGGACCTCGACTGGAATATCTACGCCAAGACGGACAAGTATTATCTCAAGAAATTCGAGGCGGAAACCAATCTCACCGGCTACCTGGTGATGGACCTGAGCGCGTCCATGGCTTACACATATCGCCAAGAGTTGCCCAAGTTCGATTATGCCATCTGCTTGGCGGCGGCGTTGGGCTACTTGATGATCCACCAGCAGGACCCGGTCGGCCTGGTGACGTTCGACACGCGCATTCAGGCGAGCTTGCCTCCGAGGAGCAAGCGAACCCAGTTGGCCGCCATTCTTGGACTTCTCGCCGGCCTTAAGCCGAGCGGGACCACCGACGTGGCCCATTGCTTGCACCAGCTGGCGGCGATGATCCGCAGCAAGAGTCTTGTTGTTCTCTTCAGCGATTTGCTAACCGACCCGGCACCAGTCCTGGAGGGAATGCACCACTTACGCCATCGCGGCCATGAAGTCATTCTCTTTCACATTCTCGATGAAGCCGAGGTCCATTTTCCATTTGACGGCACCATTGAGTTTGAGGATGTCGAGGATCACGAGAAGCTGGTCGTGGATGCTCGCGGGATGCGCGGCGACTATCTGCAAGCGGTCGAAGAGTTTCGCAACTTCTACAAGACGGAATGCCCGAAAGCCAACATTGACTACGTGCCCATGGACACAAGCATCAGCTTCGACAAGGCACTGATGCAGTATCTGCTGCAAAGACAGAAGCGATTTTGAGAGGACAAGAAGACACATAAGTCCCATAGGACCCATAAGTCCCATAGGTCGTAGCCGGGGTCCTTCGAACAACTGTCATGACGTTCATTCATCCACTACTCTTGGGCGGACTTCTGCTCGTCGGCATACCGGTGTTGATTCACCTGGTCATGCGCCAGAAGCCCAAGCGCTTGATGTTCCCCGCGGTCCGATTTCTCTTGCAACGGCAGCACAGCAATCGGCGGCGCTTGCAACTACGACATATCATCTTGCTGACGCTCCGGATGCTTCTGATCGCGGCCATTTGTCTGGCGTTAGCTCGGCCGCGAGTGCTCAGCGAACGGCTCAATATCGGGGCCGATCAGCCGGTCGCGGCCGTGATGATCTTTGACACCAGCTTCAGCATGGGTTATGTGGCCGGCGGCAAAACGCGCCTGGAAGCAGCCATCGAGCAAGGGCTGAATGTCCTCAAGACTTTTCCGGACGGCAGTCGAATCGCCGTATTGGACACCTCGGAACAAGGAGGCGAATGGCTCGCGCCCATCGGATCGGCCAAGGAGCTGGCTCGCGAAAAAATCGCGGGATTGGACCTAAAGCCCGTGGGTTTCCCCGTCACCAGCCAATTGTCCACGGCCTTGGAGATGCTTTCGCGGCAGCACCTCAATGCCGGCAGTGAAGAGGCCGTTCCTCGATTCATTTACGTCTTCTCCGATCGGACGGAGGCTTGTTGGGACGTTGGGAGCGTGGAAAGCCTCAAGAGGATTCGCGATCAGATTCCATCGCCCGGCGTTCAGGCGGCGTTTATCGATGTGGGGGTCGATAGCCCTGCCGACCTGGCGATTGCTGATTTGCGTTTGGAGCGGCAGGCCATTTCGCCCCATGAGCATATGGTGCTGGAGGCCACCATCGCGGCCACGGGCGAAGCCTTTGACACGCACGTGGAATGCCTCGTGGACGGTGATCCGATCGATCAACGACCGATTAGATTGGGGCCGGGCCAAAGCGAGGTGATGCGCTTCGAGCGTGGCAAATGGACACCGGGATATCATCAGGTGGTCGTGAAGCTGGGAACGAGCGATGCCGCTCTGCCCTTTAATGACATTCGTTACGCCACGTTTTCCGTCAGCGGATCCCGAAAGGTCTTAGTCGTTACCGATCGTCGGAGCGAGGACAAATACAAGGACCCTCAAGATCCGATTTTTGCGATTGCCTTGCGCTCGGGCCGGGCGTTTGACTGCGATGTGAAGTTGACTCCGGAGGCAGCCCGGCTTAGCCCCAAGGAGTTGGGGGCCTATCGGGCGGTCTGTTTGGTGAACGTCGCCAGTCCCAGCGAAGAATTGTGGGAATCGCTCAAGCAATATGTCGATCAAGGCGGCGGCTTGGCGATCATTCCCGGCCCCGACCCGGATCGGAGCGCCTACGAAAATGACAAGGCCCTCGCTCTCATGCCGGCCCGGTGGGGCAAGCTTGTTTCTCTACCAAGGGGCTCCTCCTTGAAATGGAATTGGGCGGAAGCGAAGAAACATCCACTGCTTGCCCCTTTTCAAGAATGGCGAGCCAAGAATAACGTCGATTTCTTTCAACTTGGTTTAGAACCTCGCGTATTTCGTTACTGGAAGGTCGAGCCTCGGAAGGGCGCGGCGGACGACGTCATTTCATATGACAGCAAGGAAGACATACCGGCATTGTTGGAGTCGCGGTTTGATCGCAAGCAAATTCGGGGGCGAGTCCTCCTCTTCACTACGGCCCTTGATCTTGCTGAGATGCATCCAGAAGACCATAGCAAACAATGGAACGACTATCTGGAAACATCGTTTTTCCCGGTGATGCCCCAAAGGGCGGTCGGCTACCTGGCTGGCGATACCGAGGATGCCAACGTCAACTTCTTGTGCGGGCAAAGCGTGCCGGTGGTCTTGGCCGCCAATGTCCGTTTCCCCAGCTACACCATTATCGGTCCCGGCTTAAAGGGCCAGGAAGCCATTGTCAATCGAGCGGAGAAACAGGTCGAGCTGAATATCACCCAGGCGATTCAGCCGGGAAACTACAAGCTCTTGGGCAAAGAGGCAGTGATCTCGGCCTTCACGCTTAACGTGCCGCCGGAGGAAAATCGGCTCACCCGAGTGCCGACCGAGCAAATCGAGTCCTTGTTAGGTGAAGGCGCCGTGATCAACGCCGATCAGAAAAGTGACTTAAGTGAAGCTTTGCAAAATCACTGGAGCCAGCCCGTCGAATTGCTGCCCACGCTGATGATTCTCTTGCTCTTGCTCTTGGCGGTGGAAAATCTCCTGGCGAATAAGTTTTATCGTCGTGAGCCTGAATCAAAGGAGCCAGCCGTCAGTGCTCAGACCTCAGAAGTCAAAGAGACGATTTCTGGGGCTGTGCCGTAATCCCTGAGTCCTGATCCTGAGCCATGAATCCATCTTCCATGACGTTAACGAAAGACTTGGTTTGGCCCTGGTCGCTTCCAGGACTGATTCTGATCGCGATGGTCCTGGTTGGCTTGACGATATGGACCTATCGGGGAGTCCAAGGCAGCACGAATCGTCGCGTGACACTGGTTCTTGGACTGCGGCTGGCGGCCTTGGCGCTGGCGTGCTTGATGATCCTGCGGCCGTCGCTGGCTTATAAGGAAGAGCTGCGCGTGCCTTCGACATTGCTGATCGCCTTGGACGGATCGGAGAGCATGACAATTCAAGATGAGGCCGACAGTAAGTCGCGTTGGAGCGTCATGCTGCAAACGCTTCGCCAGTGTGAACCGATCTTGCAACAACTTCACGACGAGCAAAATGTCAACGTCGTCGTTTATCGCTTTGCCGAAGACGCGACTCCCGAAGAGCACGCCGTTCCCGGCGGCCAGGCGGACGGCAAGCGGACCGATTTCGGCAAGCTGCAGCATACTGTGAACGACCGGCATGGGGCGGACAAAAACCTCCGCGGCCTGATCATCGTCAGCGACGGCGCCGACAACGGCACGGTTTATCCCGCGCTCACCGAGGCGGGCCGATTGCGCCGGCTGCCATGTCCTGTTTACACTTTTGCCCTGGGCAAGACCACGACCGACGTTCGCCAGCGCGACATCGCCGTGACCGCCATCAAGGCGGACCCGTCGCCCGTCTCGGTGAAAGGCAAGTTAACGGTGACCGGAACGCTCGATGCCCCCGGATTTTTCAGCCCCGACGTGACCGTGCGGCTCTTTATTGATGATAAGGAAGTGGGCGTCAAGAATTTCAAGTTGCCCAAGGAGACCGGCAACGAGGTGCAATTGACCGCCGACGCGCCGGATAAACCCGGCGAGATCAAGGTCACCCTTAAAGCCGATCCCCACCAAGGCGAAATGGTTGCCGACAATAACGAGATCAGCACTTACGTGACCGTCATCAAGGAAGGCATCAGCGTTCTCTTGGTGGACAAGCTGCGTTTTATCGAGCCACAGAGGATCTACGATGCACTATCGGAATATCGAAGCATTCGCGTTTTCCCAGTGTGGCATGCGTCGGACACGCCCGCCCGTGAGGACCTGCTTCGGCTCGACAAACGGCACTATGACGTGATTATCCTGGGCGATTTGTCGGCCCAGCGCTTGCGGCATCTGGATCCCCAACGGCCGGAGACGGGCGACGGCTCGATCTTGGCGGAAATCGCTAAGCAAGTGAAAGAGCGAGGCGCCGGCCTGCTCGTGACCGGCGGCTATGAATCTTTGAGCAACAGTGATTGGCAAGGGACGCCCCTGGCGGACGTGCTGCCGGTCGAGCTGGACGCGCCCGGACAAGTGGACGCCGAGACTCAGATGGAGCCGACCGCCAAAGGACTCAGTCATTTTCTGATGCGCTTGACGGAAAACGCCGACGCTAACAAGCAGTTATGGAGTCGGCTGCCGAAGCTGGACGGCATGAACCGCATGGGCCGAGTGAAGCCGGGGGCCGTGGTTCTAGCGGAGCGAGCGGGCGTTGGCGAGCCGGTTTTGGTCGGGATGGACTATGGCCGAGGACGCACCTTGGCTTTCGCCGGCGACACCACCTGGCGCTGGCAGCTTCTGGGCCAGCCGAAATCCAACGAAGGCATCGAAGCCCATGCTCACTTTTGGAAACAGCTCATCTACTGGCTCGCCCATCGGGATAAAGGCGAGGGAAGCATTCAAGCGAAGCTCGATTCCCGCCGCTTGCCGGCGGGAGGCAAACTCGATTTCACCGTGGAAATGTTCGGCAAAGAAGGCGAGCTGATCGGTCCGAATCGTTCGCCTCGATACGAGGTCACGGTCGAAGACCCACATAAGAATGCAGGACGGGTAGGCACCGCTCGCGAAGGTGAGAACGAGCGCGGCCATTTTTGGAAAACCGACCAGCCGGGGGAATATGAGCTCGTCGCTCGGGGCTGGTACAAGGATGAGAAGGGCCAAGAAGTGAGCGGCGGCGAGCCGGCCCGGACGCGCTTCCTGGTCTATCAAGACAATTCCGAGCTGATGCGCCGCGCGGCCGACCACGACTTTCTGGCGAAGCTGGCCAACGCTGGGGGCGGCAAAACCTTCCCGGCCGAAGAGCTGCCGCGATTCTTGCGGGACTTGCAGAAACTTCCCTTGCCTCAAGGCGGCCCAAAAGCCAATCTCTGGCCCGACTGGCGCCGCCACAGTCTGTCCGGTTTCTTGATCACCTTTTTCCTTCTCTTTGTCGCTTTGCTCAGCACGGAATGGTTCTTACGGCGAAGATGGGGGATGGTGTAACGTGCTTTTTTCCTCTTTTCTTTCTTGCCGCGATTTGATATCCCGCCCGCAGAACCCGTCCTTGAGGCAAGCGGGTTATTTAGGCGAGGATTCTAAAATGGAACAGATTTGGAGCAAGGCCAAAAAACGACGCTGGCTTTGGGGCATCAGCGGCACCGCCTTTAGCGCGATCGGTTTCATCGGTTTGGCGCTATTCGAACAGTACAACGGCGTCTTGTCGGAGTTTCGGGCCGATCTGAAACACTTCAATGAAACCTCCAGCGAGTACGTCAAGAGGGAAAGTTTTCAACGCTTCCGAGAACACTTTCGCGAATCCATGAAGGAGTTGCATGAGGGGGAATTAACCAGAGTGCGCTTGGAGCAAGAGCTAAAGGCCAGCGAAAAGGCGCGCGAGGAGCTGGCCCTGGAGTTGCGGCAAATGCGCGAGCATCTCGCTTTCTTGGATGGCCGGCAAACGGCCACTCCGAAAACCGCCGCCGCCGAACGCAAGATCGAGCCTCATGGAAATTGACTGAGAGGACCTATCCATGTGTCGCCGCTTTCCCGCGCGACGGTTCATCTCCTTACTCATGCTTTCGGCTTTCGGTTGCCTGCAGGGGTTAACGCCACTCCATGAAAGCGACATGCCCCGAATCTCATCGAGCTCAAGTTTGCCTCCGGAGGTATCCTGCCAGGAACGATTTAATGCGCGGGCGCTTTGGGATGACTATGCGAACGTCGCGCAGGCGGATTTGGACTGCAAGGGGAAGACGCTCCAAGTGACCGGCATCGTTCGCTGTGTCGCGAAGGATGACCGGGGGCGAACCTACATCGGTTTTCAAGTCTTTGAGCCGATCCAAGTTCCCGCGAGTCGTTTGCGGACGATGAGCGCCAAAGAAAAAATGTGGTCTGGGGAAGGTTACCCGCCACTCGTGATTTGCTATTTGACTCCCGACGAGCGGACAGATTCACAGATCAGCAGGGGGCAAACGGTTCAAGTCATGGGTCGATGTCTGGGCCGCGTGAAGGATCCCTCGGGATTCAAAGAGTACATAGTGGTTTTGGACTCTTGCCTCATCCAATAAGCGGGAGCCGGTACCTTAGTCCAAGTCTGTCCCGGGTGGTATCCCGGTTTTTCGCAGTATCCCATTCAACACTTTCTTGGGAAGCTTGCCCACTTGGCCCCAGACAAACTTCTTTGAACGAGGACTAACAAAGTACTGCATCACCTCGCAAACGAAGCACATTACCAAATCCACCGACTTCGAGCCAGCAACTGTTCGAATACCGTGATGAGGAACCCAGCATCGTTTTGGGTTGCTTTTGCCATAGATCCCTTTACGAAGAACCTCGACTACCTTGGTCAGAGATTCTTCCTCGTCCAATTCGACTTGGCGGAGCACTGGATAGCCATGAAAAGTCTGCTTCCCCTCATAGGCAGCGGAGAATTCTGGATACAGCAGGTACAAAGTCAAGTAGTCCGCATTTTCAATAAGTTCCCAAAGCTCTTCCGGGAAAGGAGCATACAATCGCTTCGAGGCGGACTTCTTGGAAAGAACCATGCTCATTCATCCTCCACCTCCAACGAAGCACAGATAGCGCGAAGCACAGGTTCGTTGGTGTCGAGCTCCAGGTCATTGACCTGGCACATGACGACGACCGTGCCGCGGGAGCAGTAGAAACTGCGAATCCAGCAGGTGTTGGTGAGGTCGAAGCTGAAAAAGCGGATGTCGTAACCGACGGCGGGCCGGCCGGCGAGCGTATCCACGCAATTGTCCGATTCAAGGTCTGGGTAATCTTCCCGCATGGCGGCCAGCGCGGCCTCGGACATGCTCTCGACGCTGGGCGATTCCTCATTCAAGGAAATCATGGCGAAGGCCGTCTCCGGGCTTTGCAAGACGACCGTCCAGCCGGTATCGTTCTCCTCCCGCTCCAGCCGCCAGCTCTCGGGATAGCGAAAGCGAACGCCTTCCGCTTCGAATGTTTCAACCATGAGGCACCTTTGCTTCAGGAGTCAGGAAGTAGGATGGACATTCCTGTCCGTCGGCGAGCATTAAGCCTTGAGACGGACAGGAATGTCCATCCTACGTACTAGCTCTGACTTCTGACTTCTGACTCACTCCTTCTCCCAGGGCACGATCCACAGATAGACCTTATGCACCCGCTCCAGACCCATTTCGTTCTTGGCCCGCAAAGTCACCATCTTGTTCGGCTTGGCGCCTTTCATGTCCCAATCATGGGAGACAATACGCGAGCCGGGCTTCAGCTTCTCCAATTGCGGCATGAGGCGAACGTTCAGCTCGGGCATCAGGTAAAGCGTAACGACGCTGGCGTCTTTCAGGTCCAAAGTAAAAATGTCGGCTTTCTTAATGGTCACCAGGTCTTCGACTTTATTTTTCTTTACATTTTCGAGGGAATCCAGGACCTGTTTGGGATCGATGTCGAAGCCGAAACCTTTAACGCCAAATCGCTTGGCGGCCGTCACCAGGATACGGGCATCGCCGCAGCCCAGATCGTAAACCACGTCGCCTTTCTTGACTTCCGCTAGTTCCAGCATCTTGTCCACGACCTTGGGCGGGGTGGGCCAATAAGGGACGTCCGGTTCGGGATTGTCATCAGGCTTGGGATTCTTTGTCGAGCCGTCTTTGTCTTTCTTTTTCTCATCCTGGCGGAAATCGAGAATCGATGGATCACCCTTAGCGCGTGGCTCATCGGACTTGGCGAATTGCCGGCCCGGCAAGAACAGTGTGACAAGAACAAGAATAAGTCCGGTGAATGAGAGAGCCGAAAATGACCTGCAATTCACGGATGCACCTCTTTAATGGTTCGACCGCCGACTCCAAATTCTCAAATATCGATTTCTTTCACTTACATATAGGCGCACGACGGATCAAAGGCAGCGGCGCGGAAGGAAATAGCGGGTTTTGGGACCGCATTCTGCGAGCAAATGATAGGAGAACAAACGGGGCGCTCTGCGAGCGCGAAACCGCAAGCGATGGGCGCTAATTGTGAAAGAAAACGAAAACGAGGATTACTTAGTCCCGCTCAGCTCGACGAGGCGTTTTTGGGCTTCCTGGATGCGTTTTTGATCGGTTTCGTGAGTGACCACATCGCGGTAGAGCTCGACGGCATGGCCGCGCTCGTTCAGGAGCTTATCGTAGAGCCGGGCGGCACGAAGCCGGGCGTCGAATTGGGTGTTGGGGTTCCACTGGAAGCAACGCTCGTAGTAAACCGCAGCCCGACGATATTGCTTGTAAGACTTGCTCTCATAAATATCGCCGAGTTGATAGGCGGCGTCGTCGATCTTGTCGCTCTGAGGATAATTGGTCAGGAGCTGCTGAAACAAGATTTCCGCCCGGCGTTCGTTGTCAATGTAATCGTTGCCCCATCCCTTGCCCTTGTATGTCATGGCTCGCTTGTAGAGATCATTGGCTTCGGGAATGTTGTAGGCGGCCTGGAGCGTTGGCGGCGGAACATCCAACTCCAATCGAAAAGCCTGCTTGCCGACGCGATGAAACTGAATCAGCTCTTCCTCGGCCCAGCGAGCCCGCTCGACATCGCCGACCACCAGATAGTGCTTGCGGAGATGCTCGAGCGCGAGCTGATAGTCGTGACGGGCCGCCATGAGCCGCTCGACTAATTCCACATCACTCGGAGGTTTTCCGGGTGGTGCGCCGGCGGCGGGCGGACCGGAGTCGCTTTTCTGAGCGTACGAAATGGAAGTCGTCAATGCGGCGATGACCGCGGCTTGCCAGAAAATGCAATGGGCAGTTGCAAGGAAAGAGAAACTCCATTTTCTCAAGGGATTCATGGCTATCATCCTTCGCGTGTCTATCCTTGAGCGCTGCCGGACAGGCTTCCGGCGGGAGCGCCTTTCGAATCATGCGCCCTGGGCTCGAGGCGTCCGAAGACCATGCGACCGGCGGGCGTCTGCAGCACGCTGGTCACGGTAATGCCGACTTCCTGGCCAATGGCCGACCGACCCTGTTCTACGACGACCATGGTGCCGTCATCGAGATACCCGACGCCTTGGCCGATCTGGTCGCCCGGCTTGACCACTTTGACCACCATCGTTTCGCCGGGCAGGGCGACGGACTTCACCGCGTTGGCCACTTCGTTCAGGTTGATGACTTCCACGCCCTGCAATTGGGCGATCTTGTTCAGGTTAAAGTCATTCGTCACCACGCGGGCGTCCATGGCCTTGGCGAGAACCACCAACCGTTCATCCACTTTTTGCACATCGTGGAGCTGGGGTATATTCCCTTCATGCATCTGCAGCTCAACCTTGGGGTTGTTCTGCATGCGTTTCAGCATGTCGAGTCCGCGGCGGCCGCGATTCCGTTTCAGCTTATCCGAGCTATCGGCGATGCTTTGCAGCTCTTGCAGCACGAATCGAGGCACGATCAATTTCGTGTCGATAATTCGCGTATCACATATATCGGCAATTCGGCCGTCAATAATGACGCTAGTATCCAAGACTAGCGGCCTTCCCCCTTTTACCTGCTTGGAAAACTCGACGTAGGGAATGATAAATCGGAACTCATCTTTGGTTTGCAGCAATGTGGAAATCGTGAAATAGCAACAAACCAATGTGATCAGCAGATGGACGGCTAATTGCGCTCGCTCGACGATCTTTTCCGATCTTTCCGGACTTTTTTCGATCGAGCCAACGATGATATCCTTGATGAACGGATCCATGGCCAAGGAGAACAGGGAACCAATTAACAAGCCGAGGAGCAGGCCAAAATAGACGGCCGACAAAGTTGTGATCTGCTTGTTCGGAAGAAACAAGTCGATACCTACGACCGCGATGCCCAGGACCATCATCACGGTAAAAACGACGATGCCTAAGATGTTTTGGCTCTGGTTTTCCAGATAAACCAGAACACCGGTGGCCATTCCAATCAGCAGAGCGAAGAAGCAGCCTCGCAAGAACCATAGATGCATGAATAACCTCCGCGAAGGAACCACGAATCATACGAATGAACACTAATAGTCAAAGAAAAATTAAGTTTGATTCATTATTCGTGTGATTTCTGTGATTCGTGGTTGAAAAATTTACCCGACGCGTCTACGTGCCATCTTATAGGCGGGTGTAGGGCTGGAAAAGCCTGAGATACTCGTCCTGAGCGTAACGGTCGGTCATGCCGGCGAGATAATCGCATACCGTGCGCTGGAGTTGGTTCTCGGCTTTGCGGGCGTATCGGGCCGGCAGCAGCTCCGGAGCGCGACAAAACTCATCAAACAAGAGCCGCACGATTCGCGCCCCTTTGACCGCCATGCGCATCACCCGATGGTGACGATAGACACGCTCATGCAAGAATTTTTCCAGACCAACCTTGAGGGACTGCACTTCCGGACCGTGACCGACCAGGGTCCCAGAAAATAATCGAACATCGTTGACGCTTTGAACCTTATTGTCTCCCAGGCGAGTCGTTGTTTCGTGCAACAAGTCCGTGACTTGCCAATTGATAAGGGCGCGAACCATCGTGGGTTGAAATTGTTCCGGTCCCAACTGTTGATGACGCTGCCTGACCTCGTGTTCCGCCCGCCGCCAGAAATCGACCTCTTGAAGCTCGTCGAAGGTGATGAGAGCGGCGCTCAAGGCATCATCGATGTCGTGCGTGTTGTAAGCCAGGCTGTCGGCGGCGTCGACGACTTGCGACTCGAGCAGCGGCCGACCCGCGCCCACGAATTCGCGGATTTCGACAGCCTCGGTGTTCTTGCTGCGCAGCGCCATCGCTTCCAAGACTTCCCAGGATAGATTGAGACCGGGAAAATCCGCGTACCGATACTCCAGAAAATCCACGATGCGCAGTCCGTGGCGATTATGGTCGAAACCACCATGCGTTTTCATGCACAGGTCGAGCGCGCTTTCTCCGGCATGGCCGAACGGGGGATGGCCCAGATCGTGAGCCAAGGCGATGGCTTCCGTCAAATCTTCATTGAGACCGAGCTGACGGGCGATCGTGCGGCTGATTTGTGCCACTTCCAGCGTGTGAGTCAACCGGGTGCGATGATGGTCATTAGTTTGCGTGACCAGAACTTGCGTCTTGTACATGAGCCGGCGGAAGGCCGTCGAGTGCACGATCCGGTCGCGATCCCGCTGATAGAGACTGCGATAGGCGTGAGGCGGCTCGGCATGCCGTCGGCCCCGGCTGTCTTTCGTTCGCATGGCATAAGGAGCGAGCAAATCAGCCTCGCGCTCCGGCCAATCGCGGGCCGTGAAATCGGCAGCTTCTTTCTTCCTGGCCATTACACGCCTTCCAGATTTGTCGCCAGAAGCTCGTAAAGGGCGTCGAGCGATTGAACAATAACCTTCGTGTCGCCGACCAGAGGCATGAAATTCGTGTCGCCATGCCAGCGCGGAACGACATGCCAATGTAGGTGCCCCGGCAGCCCGGCCCCAGCCGCGCGCCCCAGGTTTAGCCCGATGTTGTAGCCGTCGGGATGCATCAATCGATTCAAGACGCTCACCATTCGCCGGAGAGTTTCCATGACTTCCAGCAGCTCGTCGGCGCTCAGATCGCTGAGATTGCCCTTATGAGCGCGAGGCGCGATGAGCAGATGCCCGTTGTTATAAGGGAACCGATTGAGCATCACCACGCTCTGAGGTGTCCGCAGCGGGATAAGATTGCCCCGGTCGTCGTGCTCGCTCAAACCTTTACAAATGAAGCAAGGATCATCCTCGGCTGGCGTCTTCGCCGCGGCCACGTACGACAAACGCCAGGGCGCCCAGAGATGATCCATGAGACTCCTCCGTATCCACCATTAAAGGCGAAAGCGTATGCCGGGGGCAAGGGTCGGAGAAAATCTGGTGATTTGAAATTCCACGATGCGGTCAGTCATGCTAGCGGTACTTACCCCGGAGGGGTTTGATATCAAAGCCGGGGGTCGCGCTTCGCGCACCCCCGGAAATCGTGCAAGCTCGGTTCCCTACCGCGCAGCGGTTGCATATAAGAGCGACCAAATCCTCGATCAATCCCGGGCAAAACGCTCGTCATATTCGAGTCCGTACTTTTTCAAGACTCGGCGGAGCTCGTCCTCGAATGACTCTTTCCCGTGATGCTTTTCCTGATTGGCAATGTATAGGCGCAACGCTTGGACATGGGCCGGACTGATGGAGAATGCCCCGTAGCCATCTTGCCAATGAAAATCAGCGAGTTGACGGTCCTTGGTTTTGATCCATTTCGAGGACTCACGTTTGAGCTCACGCAACAATTTCGAAATGGAATAGGCTCGCGAAAGCCGGCACAGAATGTGAACGTGGTCGTCCGTTCCGCCTACCGCGAGAGATGGACAGTCCAAATGCCGGCAAGTGCCGCCAAGGTATCGGTGTAGCTCGTCGCGAAGAGATTTGTTTTGAAGATACTTTCTTCGCTCTTTGGTGGAAAAGATGATGTGAAGATAGACCTGGGCGAATGATTGAGCCATTTGTCGTTCTCCAACATGCACAAAGATTGCATCGAATCCGGCCGTCTCGCCAGGGCATTATCGTTCGGCAGGTGTGCATATACAACCGCTGCGCGGTAATGAAAATTCGGACGTGGCCGGTTACCGGGGGTGCGCGAAGCGCGACCCCCGCCTGTGATATGCAACCGCTCCGCGGTAAAGAAAATTCGGACGAGGCCGGTTACCGGGGGTGCGCGAAGCGCGACCCCCGGCTGTGGTATACAACCGCTGCGCGGTTTCGTGGATCTGCAATGTCAGCAGCGAGAAAATCCGCGTCCTTATGCGTTCAGAATTGGCGGTCTCGCTCGGCCTTTATCCGCAAGCTGATCCTCCAGAATGATTTGCGACCAGAAGCGAGTCCGCCACATGCTATGTTGCAACTTGCTATGTTGCAACTTGGCGGACTCGCTCCTGCCGACCACCAAGCACACCGGTGGCGGGGATGGCGGCCAGGGGGAAAAGTGGCAGCCTAAGACATTGCATCCCAATTGGTTATAGCGATTGAACCTCCCCGCCAAAGGCTTTTTTTAATGGCGGGGTGGCGGGCAGGCCATATGGCCTGCCTAGTGGCGGGCGGGGTTGGCGAAGTCGTCTTCGTGTCCTCTGTGTCTTTGTGATGATGTGTCACCACTCGACCACTGACCACTCACCTACTCACCACTTACTCACTCACCACTCACCCCCACACCAATTTCGAATTGACACGAATCGAATGAGGACGTAGGCTTGTTCGCGTGTTTAACGCTATGTTTGGGGGGCAGTCTGCCCCTTACTGCCGGCCACCCTCCCACCTAAGCCGCTACGCGGTTTCCAGCTACGCGGTTTCCTAGGCCAATCGCGGTAAGGCGCGCGGACGCAATGCAAAGGAGCATTGTATGCTTAGTCTGTTCGGGTCCCGTAAGGGGACCCATTGCGACGGCGCCAGTCGTCGCGACTTTCTCAAGATCGGCGCCCTCGGTCTGAGCGGATTTCTATTGCCGGACCTTCTGCGGGCGCGAGCCGCGGCTACCGCTAGCGGCCAATCAACCAAGAACACTTCCGTCATCTGGCTCTGGCTCGGCGGCGGGCCGACTCAGGTTGAGACCTTCGACCCGAAAATGAGCGCGCCCGCGGAATACCGGAGCACGGTCGGCGCGGTCAAAACCAGAATTCCCGGCGTCGAAATCGGCGGCGTCTTTCCGAAGATTGCCCAAGTGGCTGATCGCATGGCGTTCGTTCGTTCGTTCGCCCACAACAACTCCGGGCACGGCGGCGGCACGCACTGGGTCATGACCGGCTACGATTATCCGCCGGCCGACAACAACATGCCGCCGGTCAAACCCGGATTTGGATCGATTCTGGCGCGCGTGCGCGGCACGAATGATCCCACTACGGGCCTGCCCACCTATGTCCGATTGGGCGGCATCCTTGGCGACGGGCCGGCCTGGCTCGGCACGCCCTACGCTCCCTTCGACACGAGCGGCAACTCGCGAACCAACATGAATCTCCAGGTCGCCCTGGATCGGTTGGCCGATCGCCGCAAACTCTTGAAAACGTTCGATACCATCAATCGCCAAGTCGATCGCACCGGGCTGATGAACGGGTTGGACAGCTTTGAAGGGCAAGCCTTTCAATTGATCCTGGGTCGCGCTCGGGAAGTTTTCGATGTCCATCGAGAAGACCCGAGGACGCGGGATCGGTATGGTCCCGGTTTGGGCGAGCAGATGCTGCTGGCTCGCCGGCTGTGTGAAGCCGGGGTCGGCTTCGTGACCATGCACTACGGCGGCTGGGACATGCACGGCGACATCGCCAACAGCATGAAAAACCTGGCGCCCCAGATGGATCAAGCCGTCTCCGCTCTGATCGAGGACTGCACGGTCCGCGGGATGGACCAGGATATCTTGCTGGTCATTACGGGCGAGTTTGGGCGAACGCCGCGGATCAACGGTGGCGCAGGGCGCGATCACTGGGCACCCCTGTCCACCCTGGCGCTGGCCGGCGGCGGACTCAAGATGGGTCAAGTGGTCGGCGAGTCGTCCGAGAAGGTCGAAGTGCCTAAGACGACTCCGATCACCCCGCAAGATCTGATGGCCACGGTCTTCAAGGTTCTTGGATTGCCCATGGAATTGCAATTCCACGACCCGGTCGGTCGGCCGACGTCCATGATCGACGGCGGCAAAGTGATCGCTGAGTTGGTCTAGCGTCAGAATGATAATGGAAATGAAAAACGCCCGCCGATTCTCGGCGGGCGTTTTTTTTCAGGCCAGGATTGACAGCTCTACTACTGTTTCTGCACGAAGCGGCCAGCGATTGCCTGTTGTTGAACCCAGCTGCGAAACTCGCGAATCAAAGCGTTTTCCTCCATGTTGGCGCGTTGAAGATAGAACATCGCCATTTCTTTTGGCGGAAAACCGGAAATAACTCGACTCATGGAGCTTACGGAATATTCTCCTTTGTCATCGAGCAAGTGGCAAACGAGCGAGTCCTTTTCCCATCGCCACACTTCGGGAACCCCCAATGCGGCATAAATCTCCAGACGATCCAAAGAGCTATGCGTAATGTCTACTTCCAGCGCTAGATCGGGTGGCGGATCAATCCGCAGGTCAATTTCACGCTTGCCTCGAACCAATGCCTCGTTGGTAATCCACCAGCAAGAATCGGGCTCCAAGCCGCGTTTGCGCTTTCGTCGCCGAAATGTCGTGGATCGGCCCCCTTTGACCGGCAAAGACAGTTCTTCAGTTAACGCATCGATGAACCGGGCAAGAATGTAGCCGTAGCTCTCGTGGTGGTGTGAAAGCGTCATGATTTCCAGGGTCCCCCGGTCATAGGTCAGATGAACCGCCGGTCGATCGCTGAGGAGTCGCAAAAATTTGCCATAAGTCCGCCAATCCACGTAATCCAAAACAAGGCGGTGAGTGGGCAACGGTTTGGCCTTAACTGTTGACACGGCTGGCTCTCCCAATTTCCGGAAAAACCAAGAATCTTGGACACAATTTTATCTTAGCCGATTTCGATCTCCTTATCGATACGGCCGTGATCGCGCCAATCGTGGTCGCCCGAAGCGAGGCCGTTTGGGTTCGAACTTCCAGTGGCGGGTTCTCTCCAGGTCGGAGACGCGCTGCTCAGCCATGTTTAGGAACAGCTTGGCAGCGCCATAAAACGCGGCCGCCAAGGTCATCGCCGATGAGATAAACATCGTATTCCTGAAGGAAGCAAACCCGCCCACCATCCGCGTTGCTGCGGTGCCGTAGGCTCGATCGAACATCGAAAGAATGATGTAAATAAAGAGGGAAACAAGACCAATGACGGGTGACGTGACCACAAAAATTAAGAAGGCGCCGAGGTAGCCGAAGCCCAAGGTTCCCAGCAAACTTCGCCAGGAGGACTTCGACCGGACCGAACACCAAATGCCCGCGGCCCCAATGAAGTACATCGCCAAAAGAGTCACACCAAGAGCGATCACCGTCCAGACGAACGCGGGAATGCCGCCCAAGACCGACAAGAGCACCGCGGGCACCGCGTAAACACGAAGGTAGGGATAACTCGCTCCCATGATGCCCCGAAGTTTGCCGCGCACCAGGTGGCGGGTTTCCAAGGGAGACAGCAGCAATGCTTCCCACGTCAAGCGCTCTCGTTCGCCGCTGATGGCCCCGGAACAGCGGACGCCCACGACGAGACTCGCCAAAAAAGCAACCAGGACTCCTTGCAGCATGAAGAGGTCGTCGCATGGCCCCATCATGTTGATCTTGGCGACAAGCCCTTGAAAATCGCCGCGCACGATCATGGCGGCCAAATCTTCCAAACCGGTGCCGCCCGGGAGATTCAGGTAAAGGATCGTTCCGCAAGATCCCAGGGTCAGCAGCAAAACCATCAGCATGCCGAACCAACCGGGGATTTGGCGAAATATCGGCAGGGGCGCGATTCCCTCGACTTGCCGTTCTTTCCACCGAATGGGATCAGCGGCGATGACGGCTCGTTTGGCGTGCCACCAGCGTGCTTTTTTCTTTCGGCCCTCGTTTTGAAGCTGGCGGATGTAAGCCGGCCGTAACCGCCAGGCGGCCAGGCCAAGACAAACCGCCGTGACGATTCCACAGGACAAAGTCGCCATGAGAATTCGTCCCATCATCGCTTCAAACCCCGCCCAGTCCCCCGACCCCCAGGCTGGCTCCAGGACGTAAATCGGATTCAAACTCTGGAAGAAAGGTCGCAGCCACCAATCGCCCAGCAACCAATTGATCACCAAGATCACGGTGAGCGCGATCAAGAGCCCCAACACGGCGTCCCGCGTTTGCCGCGCCCACACAGATGCCAGGAGACTGGCCGCTCCCATCGCCAGCGCGGTCAAGAGTGACACCACGCCCAATCCAAATAAGGTGGTCAGCTCCATTCCGCCCAAAACGCCCACGAAACAAAACAGCGGCAACGCGGTCAAATACAACACGCACACTTGAATCACGCGCGCAATCCATTTGCCGAGAATGATGTTCCAAACCGTCAAATCCGTGGTCAGGAGGTATTGCAATGTCCCGCGCGTCTTCTCATCCGTGATGGCCCCGGCCACGAAAACCGGCGTGGTCAACACCAGGAGAATAAACTGCTGCACGATGAAGACCGGCGTGATCATCGTGCAGACGAGAATGGTGAAGTCCGTTTCCGGGAAGAAAATGGTTTGCCAGATGTAAATGAAGGCGAGACCCAGCAGTTGAAGAATCATCCAGCCCGCATAAATCCAGCGGAACACGTACTGACGCGTCCGTCGGCTGGCGAGCAGCAATTCCTGATATAAGACCGGACCGATCACTCGCTTCAATCCTCTTCATTCACCGTGAGGCCGAGAACGTCGGGCGTGACATCATGGTAGGGCACTCCGGTGGACCCCGCAAGCGTTCCGCGTTTCGATTATTTTCTCTCATTTCTCTCAAAGTGGTGGACAAATCCGAAGCGACTTCCGAGAATAAACTGAGTGTTCGCGACGAAGGATATTCGACAAAACGATTGACTTGGGAAAAAAACGAAGAATGCGGGGCGTTGGGACATTCGGGAAAATTGTCACTTTCTGCAGATTCCGCTTGACAGGCGCGAGGAAACTTGCGACGGATGGATAGAGGGAGTTCGCAATTCAAACGCCGGCTTTCGGCCGGGGATTCAGAATGCGGGCCCGGGGCATCGACGCCCTGTTGATCTCGGGCGCGGGTTTTGGGAGGGTCACCGATCCATGTTACACGTGACGTGTGATCTCTGCGGCAAAGAGATCGTAGCGGGCGAAGACCACCGATATGTCGTGAAGATGGAAGTTTTTGCCGGCCACGATCCGGCCCAGATCACGGAGTCCGATCTCGATGACGACCACATGGAAGCGGTCAGCGAAATGCTCCGGGAGACGGAGGAAGAATATGCCGATCCGAATGCCGCCGCACCGGCTTACAAAAACTTCCGCTACGATCTCTGCCCGGAATGCCACAAGAAATTCGTCCGCAATCCGCTGAGCAGAGAACCGGCTCAGAAATTCGATTTCAGCGAGAATTGATCGTTCCCACCTCCCACTTCGACCACCTGGCCACGCTCCAGGAAGACCACCTGCTGCGCCAAGCGCTTGACGTCGCGCATATCGTGAGTGACATAAAGCGTTGGAATACTCCATTCCTTAAGCACCTGCTCCACATAATCCAACACGCGATCTTTCAGAGCCGCGTCGAGCGAGACCAACGGCTCGTCGAGCAGGAGCAATTCGGGCGCGCTCAGGAGGGCGCGTCCTAGAGCCACACGCTGGCGCTGGCCGCCCGAAAGTGTGTGCGGGTAGCGATCGAGCATATCTCTTAATTCCAAGACTTCTCCTACTCGGCGGTAATCGATCGCGGTCGCGCCGGCAGGGCGTCGCTTCCAGCCGTAGAGCAAATTGCCGGCTACGCTCAAATGGGGGAAAAGCAGATGGTCTTGAAACACGTAGCCGATTCGACGAGCCTCCGCGGCTAAGTGAACTCCGGTCGTTCCGTCCTCTAACAATCTCTTGCCCAGCTGAACTTTGCCTTTCTCGGGCCGGCGAAGCCCAGCGATGATCGAGAGGATGCTGGTCTTGCCGCTGCCGGATGGACCGCAGATGGCCGTCACCGCCTGGTTCATGACAAAGGCGGCGTCCAATCGAAATCCCGAGGGGTAGGTCATATGGCAGTGGAATTCGAGAAGTGACATTGATTGCCAGTAAGTTCGTTGGACGACCGTTTAGCGGCGGTTCGAAGAGCCGCGGTTCTTCAAAACCCCGCTAAACAATTTCATCGCGTTACGCCGTCTCTCGTCGCTGTCCTTTTCTCTCCATGTATTCACTCACGGCCAGGGCGGCGAAGGCCAAGAGGACGGATACCAAAACCAGACCCCACATGCGTTGCTCGTAAGCTTCGCCCGGCATGGATTGAAGATCATACACCTGAATCGCCAGCGTTCGAGTTTGCGGTTGGTTACCGGCGAACATGAGGGTGGCGCCGAATTCACCCATGCCCCGCGCGAAAGCTAGCATGATCCCGGCGATCACACCATTCCGAGCCAGGGGCAGGCTCACGGTGAAGAAGGCGTCCAACGGCCCGGCGCCCAACGAGCGTGCCGCCTGGAAAAGTCGTGAATCTATTGCCTGGAAGGCCAAACGCACGGCGCGCACCAAGAGCGGAAAGCCCATCACGGCCACGGCCAACACGGCTGCACGCCACGTCAAGGCTACTTCCATGCCGAACGCTTGAAACAACCAGCCGCCAATCCATCCTTTCTTTCCGAGCATGATTAAGAGAACATAACCGGTTACCACCGGCGGCAGCACTAGCGGCATGTTGATCAGCGTTTCCACCAACGATTTGCCCCAAAAATGCTTCCGAGCTAGGACCCAGCCCAAACTCAGTCCGAAAGGAAGACTCAGCAGCACTGCCAACACTGAGACGCGCAAGCTCAACTCCACCGCTTGCCAGTCTTGGCCAGATAGAGAAAACATGATCGGTACGAAACCCTCAATCATAATTGGCTTTGCCGTCCTTAATATGCCAAAATATTATGGAGTCATTCGAGTTGAGTCACTGACAGATCGGCGAGCGACCCGCGCCCGACCGATCTCTTCGAGATAATAGGAGAACATGTCTTCACCGGTTTTGCTCGTTCAACTAGCGGCCGAAGGTATCGCAGCAGTCATTGGTGGATGCTCCAAGGTCCTCAGCAGCGGCCTGAAACCGGCCTCTCCCCCGCCGCTCGGGACCACGCCGATCAAGGGCATCAATTACTTTGGTCCGCATATCATCAATCGCTGGATCGCCGAGTTGGGAACCAGCTCGCCGATGGATCAGATCGAAACCTTCGTTCAACTGAGTGGCATGCCGGTGGCCGAAAGTCGTCAAGAGGCCGCCCAAGCCGTCGACCGGTTCGCGCCGGACGCCTCCCCCGAGGACAAGACCCTGGCGGTCGAATATCTATCGGCCATTCCCCTAGCGGTCCGTCGAGCGCTCGTTCCTGACAAAGACACGGCCCAAATGACGTTGCCGCCGACGTTTCCGGGCGACCAGGAGCGCTCCTGGGTTCGTTTGTTGCCGCCCGATGTGCCGCCCTTCCCCATCGGCTCTGATCTGGCGGGCACTTCTTACCAACTGGAGGAGCTCCTGGGCATCGGCGGATTCGGCGCGGTCTACAAAGCGAAAAATCGTTTCGAGCAAAACCAGCCGCCCCGCGCCATTAAGTTCTGCCTCGACGCCGCCATGGTCCCCACCCTCCAACGCGAGCGGGACATTCTCGATCGGCTCATGTCCGTCCCCGGCTCGGAGTGGTCCGATCGCATTGTGAGATTGTATGGTTATGCGCTGGAAGCGCACCCGCCTTTCTTGGTGTACGAGTTCGTTCCCGGCGGAGACCTGACCAGTCACCTGACGGCCACGCGGCAGCAGACCGGCCGAGGATTCCGTCCGGCTCTAGCTTTGGAGTTGATCCGCCAAGTGGCCGAAGCCTTGGCCTTCGCTCACGAGCAAGGCATGGTCCATCGCGACCTGAAGCCCGCCAATGTTTTGGTGAGCGGGTCCACCATCAAACTCACGGACTTCGGCGTCGGAGGCGTCACGAGTTCTCACGCCATGCGAGCCACACAAGCCGGCGGCTCATTCTTCGGTCAGCTCTCTGCCCACGAACAAGTGTCTCTCTTTCGAGGCAGCGGTACCCCGCTTTACATGTCCCCCGAGCAGCGCCGCGGCGAGCAGCCCGATCCGCGCCACGATCTCTATAGCCTGGGGGTCGTCTGGTATCAGCTTCTCGTCGGGGACGTGACCCGCGAGCTGCATCCCGGCTGGCCGGACGAATTGATCGAAGAATTTCAAGTGCCGGAGGAACACATCGAGATCATCCAGCGATGCGTGGGGTACTTTAAGAAACGACCTGCCAGCGGTCGGGAGCTACTCGGTCTGCTGCGTCCCGGCGCGGCCGGCGCGGCCGCCAGCGCTATCGCTCGTCACCGCTCTTCCAAGATCGAACAACGCCGGCCGGAGGACGCTCAGGCCAAGGAGTTTGAACGACTCAAACTCCTGCTCGCCGATCAAATCGATAAGGAAGCTTTTGCGGAGGCACACGAAACCGTCGCCGCCATCCTGAAAATTCGACCGGACGATCATGAATCCCTGGAAGCGCAAGCTTTCATCGAGGAAACTCTAGGAACCGCGCAACAAGAAGCCGCGCACGAAGTAAGCGGGCCAGTGTTGGCAGGCCCCGGAAGCGGCTCCCGCCAACTCCACGTTTTCCAGGAACACACCGGCTGGGTCCGCAGCGTGGCCTTTCTTCCCGACGGCCGCCGGGCCATTTCCGCCGGCGACGATGCCACGATTCGTGTCTGGGATTTGATCAAGGGCAAGGAAATCGGCCGTCTCACCGGCCATGCCGCGTCGGTTATGAGCGTGGCCGTCACCGCCGATGGTCAGCGGGCCCTCTCCGGCAGCTGGGACGGGACCATTCGCTTGTGGGACCTCGAATCCGGCAAGCCGATTCGCGGCTTCAAAGGAAACTGGAAAACCGTCAAGAGCGTGGCTCTTTCACCCGACGGCGGCATGGCAGTCTCGGGCAGCGATGATAATATCATTCACGTGTGGGACCTGGAAGCGGGCCAGGAGCTGATGGCACTCACCGGCCACACGGATCTGGTCCAGAGCCTGGTGTTTGCACCCGACGGCAAACGCGTGCTCAGCGGCGGCGACGACAACTCCGTTCGCCTCTGGGAATTGGAGACGGGCAAGGAAATTCGCCGTTTCGACGGCCACAGTGATACGGTCACCTCGGTGGCCTTCGCGGCCACCGGACGCTGGATACTTTCGGGCAGCTCCGACAAGACGGCTCGCATATGGGACCCGGAAAGCGGCCGGGAGCTGCGCAAGTTCGCCCGCCATGAAGCCTGGGTTAATAGTGCCGCTTACGCCCCCGATGGCCGCCGCATTTTGGTCGGCTGTGGCGGCGAAATCGTTGACGGCCAATTCACCCACGGCGCCGACACGTTCTTACACCTCTGGGATGTGGCCAGCTCGCAGGAGGTTCTCCGACTCGAAGGCCACTCCGCCTCCGTCACCAGCGTCGCCTTTTCGCCCGACGGCCGACGCGCCCTTTCCAGCAGCCTCGACAAAACCGCACGACTGTGGAATCTGGCGAAGTGATCAAGTGCCGTCCAGAGGCAGAGCCCGAATTCCTGGAGCAATTGGGCCAAGCCCTTCCTTCCCATGAAAACTGGCAATGACCCGGCGCCAAAATCGCTTGCATCTCGCCCGAGTCACATTCAAAATACTGGGGTGGGGGTTCCGATCATCCAGCTGCAAAACCCCTTCCCTGGGCAATCCCGTTAAATCTCTTACCTAGCGAACTGCTCCACGGATGTGACCAGTCCGTCGAAGGGGTCACTATGGCCGCGCGTTCTACCTGGAAAGGCTATCTCAAAATCAATCTCGTCTCCGTTCCGGTGAAAGCCTACACGGCCAATGCCAGCGGCGGCGGAGAGGTCCGGCTCAATCAGTTGCACAAGGACTGCAACAGCCGCATCAATTACAAGAAGACCTGCCCCATCCACGGCGAGGTCAGCGGCGACGCTATTGTTTCGGGTTACGAGTACTCCAAGGGCCAGTACGTCATCGTCGACTCCGACGAGCTAGACAAGCTTCGGACCGAGGACGAAAAAGCGATCAACATCAATACCTTCGTTTCTCCGAACACCATCGATCCGATCTACTATTCCGGCAAAAGCTACTATCTGGTGCCGGACGGCCCCGTCGGTCAAAAGCCGTATTCGGTCATTTTGCAGGCGATGGTGGACGAAAAGAAATACGGCATTGCCACGGTTGTATTTCACGGTAAGGATCAACTGGTTCTCATTCGTCCTTATGGAGACCTTTTGACGATGGAAGTGCTCAGCTACGAGAATCAGGTCACCAAGCCGAGCGCGTTCGCGGAGGAGGCGCCTAAAACGGAGGTCATTCCTGAAGAATTGAAGCTTGCCAAGATGCTCATCGGCCAATCCACCGCTAAGAAATTTGATCTCAGCGTCTATAAAGATAATTACACGGAAAAACTGACGCAGTTGGTGGAGGCCAAGATCGCCGGCAAGGAAATCGTGGCCCCGCCGTCGCACGAAGGTCCGCAGGTGATCAATCTCATGGAGGCTCTGAAGCAGAGCGTCGCCCAAAGCAAAAAAGAGGGCAAGCCCGAACGCGTCATGGAACCGAGCGTTCCCAAGCGCGAAAAAGCCGTCCGCAAACGAAAAAGTGGCTAGTGGCTAATGGTTAGTGGCTAGCCAGCGAATAACTGCTAAATGATGCATGACCGCGGGGGGTCAGCAGAGTTCGCTCCCCGTACACTATTCATTGGTCCCTCTTTTTGTTTTATCACCCTTTCACCTTCTCTGTTCTTTTCTAGCCACTAGCCACTGACCACTAACCACTAGCAATGGGCCTTCGAACTTATCACGCCAAGCGGAAGTTTGCCGAGACACCGGAGCCGAAAGGCGCGGTGCAACACCGTCGGGGCGCGCTCCGTTTTGGGGTGCAAAAACACCAGGCCCGAAGTCTTCATTATGATCTGCGCTTGGAGGCGGGCGGCACGCTCAAGAGCTGGGCCGTTCCCAAAGGTCCGCCACCGACCCACGAAGACAAGCGCCTCGCCATTATGGTGGAGGATCATCCGCTCGATTATCGGCTCTTCGAAGGCAACATTCCGAAAGGCAACTACGGCGCGGGCTCGGTGATGGTCTGGGATGAGGGCACCTACCACGTCCCCGGCGTCGCCAATCGGGATCAATGCGAACAGGCCGTCATTGAAGGACTTGAAAAGGGAAAACTGCATGTCGTCTTTCACGGCAAGAAGCTCAAAGGCGAGTACGCTTTAATCCGGACCAAAGGCCAGCAAGAGAATGGCTGGCTGTTTTTCAACAAAGGCAAGCCCCGTTCGCCGCTAGAAAACGAAGACCGCTCGGTCCTCAGCGATCGGACGATGGAGGAGATCGCCCGAAACGCTCCGCGGCGAAATGCAAGGCCCCTCTTCGACCTGAGCGACGCCCCCAAAGGGCCGATGCCGCACCACGTCGAGCCGTTGTTGGCGACGCCGGTGGAGGAGCCTTTCGATCGTGCCGGCTGGGTTTTCGAAGTCAAGTGGGACGGCTACCGAGCGATCGCCGAAGTCACTCCTGATCGAGTGCATCTCTATTCGCGGAATCAGCTTTCCTTCGAGAAGCGTTTTTCTCCGGTCGTCGACTCGCTCCAATATCTCGGGCTGGATGCCGTCATTGACGGAGAGCTGATGGTCTTGGACCAGTCGGGCAAGCCGAAGTTTCAGCTCATTCAAGATTATCCCAAAAGCGGCGGCTCGCTGGTCTACATGGTTTTTGATCTGCTTTACCTCGACGGCCATAGCTTGGAAAAGTTGCCGCTCGTGCGCCGCAAGGAAATCTTGGCCCAGCTGGTCGAAGGTCTCCCCCACATAAACCTGAGCGAGCATATTGCCGAAAAGGGGATTGCCTTCTTCCGGGCCGTCCAAGAACAGGGTCTGGAGGGGATCGTCGCCAAGGAAGCCGATAGCCGCTATCGCCAAGGGGTTCGCGGCCGCTCGTGGCTGAAAATCAAGACTCAGATGCGCCAAGAAGCGGTGATCGGCGGCTTCACGGAACCCAAGGGCAGCCGAACGGGCCTCGGCTCACTACTCCTAGGCGTCTACGACAATGGGGATTTGGTTTACATTGGACACGTCGGGACCGGATTTAATCAAAAGACGCTCGCCGAAATCCGGGCGGGACTTGATCCCTTGGTCCAAGAGAAAAGCCCCTTTAAGATCAAGCCGAAACCCAATGCTCCGGTCCACTGGGTGCGCCCGGAGTTGGTGTGCGAAGTCTCCTTTGGACTGTGGACCAACGATGGCCAGATTCGTTTTCCCGTTTTCATGGGATTGCGCCAGGACAAGGACGCGAAGTCCGTCCGGCGGGAACGACCCGTGACGAGAGAAGAAGACGCGCACAAGATCGAGGATGGAGGATCGAAGATGGAAGATCGCAAATCCAAACAACTCCATCCTCCATCCTCGAGCCTCCATCCCCGCCAGTCTCCGCCTCCAGGAACTCAGGAGATCGGTGGCCATAACGTGCCCGTGACAAATCTCAGCAAAGTGTATTGGCCGGAGGACAACTACACCAAGGGCGACTTGATTGGCTACTATCGCGAGATTGCCGATACTATCTTGCCGTACCTGCGCGATCGGCCGGAGTCCCTCAATCGCCATCCCAACGGCATCCATGCCAAGAACTTCTTCCAAAAGGACATGAGCAGGCAGCCGCCCCCTGAATGGGTGCAGACGGTGGACCTGATTTCCGATTCGGATAACAAAAAAACTCGGGCGCCGCTGTGTCAGGACGAGGCCAGCTTGATCTATCTGGCCAATCTTGGTTGCATCGAGCTGAATCCCTGGCACTCGCGAGTGGGCAATTTAGATCGGCCGGACTATCTCATGTTGGACCTCGACCCGGAAGCGGTCTCGTTCGATCACGTAGTAGAAGCCGCTCAGACCATTCGCAAAGTGTTGGAGCAAGCCGGCGGCGAGGCGTTTTGCAAAACCTCCGGTAAGCGCGGCCTGCATGTGTACCTTCCGCTAGGAGCCCAATATAGCGATGAAATCGCCAAGCAAGTCGCCGAGCTGATCGCACGGATTGTCAACGCCCGGCTGCCGGCCACTACCAGCCTGATCCGCAATCCGAGGATGCGCCAAGGACGCGTTTATCTCGACTATCTGCAAAACGGCAAAGGCAAGACGCTGGCCGCTCCCTACTCGGTTCGCCCCTATCCCAAGGCCACCGTCTCCACGCCGCTCAAGTGGGCCGAAGTGCGGAAGGGATTGGATCCGTCCAAATTCACCATTCGAACCCTGGCCAAACGCCTGCACGCCGTGGGAGATCTCTGGAAGCCGGTCTTAGGGCCAGGCCCCGATATGGCCGCCGTCGTTGACCGATTGGCGTCATTGATGAAGAAGGATTGATTCGCTGATATGACTTTCGAGATCGTAGCAATTGCCCCTTTCCGCCAAGCGAATCAATTGGCGGAGTGCCGAAAGAGCGCGACAGTCTAGTATTTTCTCATCACGCCGCCCCCCTCCGCCCGCCAGATGAATTGGCGTGAGGGGTCTAATTCCCGAGAAAAACGCGTGTTTTTGCCATCTGAAGGCCGTCATTTGGCGGAAGGGGTCAGCCATGCAAAAGCCATGCTGCCGGCCACCTCGGGCCAACCCCGCCCGCCAGTAAGTGTGGCCACCGTGCCACTTGGCCAACCCCGCCCGCCAATCGACGCAGCAACCTGCCGCCTCTCATTGAAATCGAACCTACTGCCCATCCGTTGGCTCTAGATCAGCGAAACGGGATCAGTTTGGCCAAGCATGGGAAATAAGCTTCATCAAAAAGGTGCGTGGCAGCAGCAAAAAAGTGCGTGGCAGCAGCAATTCAGCAATGACGCAGCGACGCCGCCAAGTGCAACCTTTTTTCCTTGCACTTCTCCTGGTCCGGCTGGAAAATTTGGTCGTCCACTCTCCTTCGTGAATCGAGCAATGACGTGATTCGATTCGTTTGCCCCAGTTGTCAGAAAGTCCTCAGAGCGCCCGAGAGGATGGCGGGGCGATTGGTTTCTTGCCCCAAGTGTGCGAGCCGGTTACAAGTCCCGTCGGCTCAAGTCGAACTTGATTTGGAATCTGAAGCGTTTGATGAGCAACCCTCAGATTTGTCTGCCTCTCATGCATCTAGCGGCCGCTCTCTTCGATTATGGATTGTCGCCCTAATCGTAGGTCTTGCCTCAATTGCCGTGATAACTGTTGTCATAGTCGCCGTTATTCGTTCTCGTGATTCCAATACAGTCGACAAACTCGCCACCGGCAAGAAGCAGGTCGAGAAGCACGCCCCCTCGAAAGTGGAAGAGATCTTCAAGGATGCCGGCGAAGGTGCGAAGGCTGGATTTGCGTTAGGATTTGTCCTTCTAACTCTTGCGCTGATAGTTGTCTATGCCTTCTTCGTTTACTGGATGATGAGTTGGGTCGCCCGCGACAGCTACAACCGGGGGCATGAAGGAGCTTTGTGGGCTGTCATCTACATCATTCCCCACCTTTGGTTCTCCGTTCCATACACAGCCTTTGTCTTTTTTCCCGCTCTCACCTTCGTTTCCCCAATCGGATTCGTCTTTTGGATTACTGGCTTGATTGTGATTTTGCCTCTCTCATGGTCTGGCTTCGCCGTCTACCTTGCTTCTCGTCGAAAGGGAATTCTTGTATCCTGCGAGCATTGCCACAACAAACGACTTGAATACGTTCGTCAATGTTCCCATTGTGGCCATCAGGTGTCCGAGGATTGAATCGTGGATGGTTTTGGCAGGACTGGACGCCGACAGCTGGGTCCGGGGTCAGGTCAGGAGTGTCGTCAGGAGTGTCAATCGTCAGGAGTGTCAGCAACGGTTTGTTCCACCCTTACAGCCACACCGATGGAAAAAACCGCTGCCTGACACGTGCCTGACACCTCGGATTCCAACGGGGCTTTGCTCTGATCGGGATGTGTAAAATCTGAGAATCTGTGAAGGGCACTGTCAATGAGCCTTACCGCCTTTGTGAGACTGCAAGAGGTCACAGCCCGGCTTAAACCATTTCGGCCGCCACCTCCGAGAAAGATAGACGCCCCATTGAAGGTTGCCCCAAAAACCAAGAACTGGAGCTTGGTCGGAACAGCATTCGATTACTTTTTGCGTTTCGAGATCAAGCGGCGAGCCCCTCATGCCAAGGACGGAATGTGGACTGCAGAAGCGACTCACATTCTAGTGTCAAATCTTCATCTTTCTCCTCTGCTAAAGGAGCAAGTCGCATTTTGCGGATGGAAGGATTACGAACTTGTCGATTTCTGTGATCGCATCTTGCACGAAGCTAAGGCGGCGTATTCGGCCTTTGCGAAAACCCCGTCACCTAGCTCTTCACAACTTGCGATTCTTGCTGGTCACGCGATTCGCTTGGCAAGGTTAGACGCCATCTATCGCGCTAGACGAATTGATGAGACACTCCGCAACGATCCTGATCCGGCCGACGTTGAAGACTTGCTTGCCCTTTTGGACTTGGTTCCTTTCGAAAATTTGCTGCATGACGCGAACTTGCTTCTTAACCCTACATTTGGCGATTCATCCCGTCTTGTAGCCGGGGCCGACGTTGACCTGATTTCCGGTGACCGGCTCATTGACTTCAAGACAACAAAAGAAGAGCAAATGAAGGTAACGTTGCTCGATGAAATTTTCGGTTGGTACCTCTTGGCTCGCAATCAGCGCCGTTTGGACGGTAAGTTTCCAGAGATTAACAAGCTGGGATTTTACTTCTGCCGCCACGGTCATTTGTGGCTCAAGGATGCTTCTGAATGGACGAGCAAGCCGGGATTCGCCGAACTGGAAAAATGGTTTTGCGAGCATGCTCGGGAAGTCTATTCTCATTGAACAAGATCGTTCATCTTTTCGATATCATCGCTTCTTTGGGCTTTTTCATTCCCTGCTTCTCTTGAGCCCCTGCTGCGCGTTTTTGTTTCCAGGATTTTTTAGTTGGAGGCTTTTGACTCCTGGAGCTAACGGGTCATAGCTGTTAGCCTTCGCATTTCCGCATTCCCCGGGCAAAGCGGCGAAATGGCCCAAGGCCAAAAAAAAGCACACGCGTCAAGCGTCTTTCACATGAGGTAACCCCTGGGCCAAAACCGCAGGTTGGAGCTTCTTTTATCAGATTTCCCAAAAAAACTGGATTGTCTGCAGTTGAAAAGTGATACTATATCCGATATCATTATTGGTGTATGGATGCACCCTAAGAGGAATCGCTCGATGGCAAAGGTGAAGTATGTCATGCTCCTTCCATTGAATTACAACGATGGGACTACGGTTCCGAAGAGAATTAGGAAGCAGATTGAGGAAGAGATTTATGTACTTGCCGGTGGATATTACTTAGGTGCCATCGGAAAGGGAGCTTACCGGATGAAAAGCGGCAAGAAGCAAATTGATCTGACTCAAGAGGTGTGGATCGTGATTGACAAGGAAGACGAGAAGGCACTCAAAGCCTTGGCATGCAAATTTGCCGCTCTGCTCGGTCAAGAGGCCATCTACTTGGAGCGGACCAGCGGGAAACCAGAGTTTATACCTCCTTCAGAAACGGGAGGGCTATTCCAATGAAGACCAAAGAAGAAAGAATCCTGGATTCGGCTCGAACAGCCGCTGACTCTGCGGAGACTTGGGCCGATCTGTCGAACGCCCTATTTGACCCCGAGAGCGGTTTGCTTGCAAAGGCATTCACTACTCGTGAGGCTCGTGAACAGTTCATCAAGACTCAAGAGTACAAAGCCATCCGCCAGCTGATTGATGATGCTCAAGAGCGGACGGGGTTGATTGAAGGCGCCGCCCCCAAAAAAAGCGGTAAGTTTATCGTGCGGTTACCTCGATCTTTACACGCCGCCCTGGAGGCCGAGGCCGAAGGGGAAGGGGTAAGCCTCAATCAACTCGTGATAACTAAGCTTGCAATTCAAATGTCGCGTCTGGCGACAGGTTCGCAGCCTGACATGGCGTTGCTCGCACAAGCGTATTTGGAGACCCGCGACGGATATTCCATTGACCGTGTGGTTGCTGACCCTGACATGAATCGAAACTTTCTAGGCCGCTGCCGAGCGCTCGGCTTGTCTGGAACGGACTACGACTTGAACTGGAAACTCTTTAATGGGCGTAAGAACAAGTACTTCTCTGAGTTACCAAAAACCAAGAACTATACGCCTTCCAGAAAGGACGAATTCGAATTCTCAAGTGAGATCGCGATTTGCTATGTCAAGGAACAGTTTCACTCACGGGAGGGTGGGGAGATTTCGCTCGATAAGATTATGTGCGACCCTGACTTGGCTAGGGAATTTGACAAGATTGCCCAAAAACTTGCGCCTGGCTTCAGTCCATTAGATTATCGATGGGTCGCCTTGGGTGTGCGCAAAGCTGCGGGTCGCTACTCAAGCAGGGCGCAGACAATAAAAGTACCTGATTTCGACATCCTCGGACCAACAACCTCTGTTCGGACAAGCAAGATCCCGGTCGATCAAGGTATGTATTTGTTCCGCTGTGAGAACGACTCCATCTTCATTGGGGAAACGGATAATCTTCGTCAGCGCGTTGAGCGACATTTCGATTCCGGGGGCAAGGCGGGCATTCCAGACTGGCTCTATGATCGTGGGTCGAGGACTATCAGTTTAGGGATTGTGCCCACGCCGGAGCTTTCGCCAACAGAAAGGAAAATCATCGAATTGGGTGAGGTTCATCGCTTTCGGCCTCTGTTCAATTACATTGGAGGCAAAGCCGCCTGATCGAGACCCTAGTTCGGCACGCACGATGCCGGAAAGGATTGGGCCGCCCCATGACTGAAAGCAGGAAGACTTTGCGGCCACCCGTGAAGTGGCACGGTGGAAAATTTTACTTATGTCATCGCATTATTGAGCAGTTTCCTCCTCACCACACTTACGTTGAACCCTTTGGCGGAGCGGCGTCCGTTCTCCTAAACAAGAGTCCGTCTGCTGTTGAGATTTACAACGACCTGGATCATCGGATAACGCGCCTTTTTCGAGTTCTTCGCGATCAGGGAGAGGAGTTTCATCGGCGTCTGAGTTTGTCTCCGTATAGTGAGATTGAATTCAATGAGGCAGGCAATGAAGGGACAGATGAAGTTGAGAAAGCTCGCCGGGATTTCATTCGATGGAGGTTGTCCTTAGGCGGACGTGGCGACTCTTTCAGTTTTACATTGCACCGAGTACGACGGGGCATGGCTGATGTCGTATCTGGTTATTTGTCGATGATCGACGAGCAACTCCCTCTGATAGTTGATCGGTTAAGGACCGTCCAGATTCTCTCGCGTCCAGCGATTGAGGTAATTCACGTTTGGGATAGCCCACATACGTTGTATTACTGTGATCCGCCTTACGTGCCAGAGACTCGGCATGAAGGCAGTCGCTCCATTTATGGCTGTGAGATGAACGAAGAGGCTCATCAAGAGTTAGCGCGCGTATTAAGGTCATGCAAAGGCAAGGTCGTGTTAAGCGGCTATCCTTCTGATCTTTATTGCCGGCTATATAAGGACTGGAGAACAATCAAGTTCGATATGCCGAATCACGCTGCTGGAGGAAAATCGAAAGCAAGAAAGCAAGAAACTATCTGGATGAACTGGTGAGCCAGTCGTTTGGTGCCGAATCAGAATTAAAGCCAGCAACAGAGTTTTCGGCAAACAGACGGGAGCTGCACAGAGCACCTGGGAGCCCGGAAGGAGGACCTGCCCGAACGCGGTTTGTCGCGGGGGCAAGTGGGAACCGTGGTGGAATCATTGGGGCCGCGTGTTTTCGAAGTCGAGTTCAGCGACGACGACGGCCTGATGGCTATGTTGTCGCCTCCACTGCCGTGCCGGTCGGCCAATGCCAAACCCACGCGACGGAATCCAACCGGATGACTCATCTTCGGTTCAAATCTTCCCGGCAACAACACGACACCTTCGTGCTCACAGGCGGGGCGGGCTTCAGTGTTTATCACGACCCGGATGGATGGAGAATCAAGTTGCTGCAGGAACGCACGACGTCCCTATCGCGAAAGACGCTGCGGGAAAGAGGTTGGCTGCTTTTGAACGGAACCGGAAGTCAAAGGTCAGCAGGCTAAAGGTAGCAGTTCGAGGTGGAGATCAATCAACTGGCTTCAATGAACAGATGGACCGGCACGCGGAAAAAGCGGGCCAGTTTGAGGGCGGTGGCTTTGCTGATGGCGCGGCGGCCGGCGAGGACGTTGGTGATCACCGAGCGCGGGATGGCGGCGTCGCGCGCTAACTGGGCTTTGCTCAGCCCTCGAACTTCCAAGAGGTGCTCCAGCATTTGGGCGGGTGAACACTCCGGGGTTGGATGTTCGACCGCTTCGAATTGCTCAATCAACGTTGAGAGCAACTCGACCATTTCACTCTCGGCCGGCGAAGGAAAAGGTTTGCTCATGAGCCGTTCGACGTGGCCCAGCGCTTTCCGGTAGGCAGACGTGGATCGGATGGGGCGCGGCCGCAATTCCAACAAGAGGCTATCGTAGGCCGTCATGGTGTTTGTCATCGGCAATCTTTTTCCAATTCTGTTTGTCATATTCCGCATGCGTCAAGAAATGCTTCACGAGTACAGTTCCTCGTTGCCACTGGTTCGCATAGGTAACCCGGCAGATGAGCCGATATCTGTTCCCCCTGGCATTGAAAACAAGACAACAATCAACTTGGTCGGTGGCCGGATAGATCTCGTGCACTGCTTGTAGGTTTTCCCATCGTTGTGAGCCGGCAACTCTCCACCAGGCATTGAGCCAATTCGCCGCATCGGGATGCCGCTTGATGGCCTCATTAATCGCGGGCCGGGCGATGATGTGCATGGTGTTTCCTGACAGCCGCATCCCCTTGAACTACAATGTATACAAAATGTTAATTCGTCAAGACCAGCGAAAGGCGCTCCGCAACCCTGGGCTTTGTTGTGGAACCGCTTCGCGGTAAAATCGGAGGCCGCGCCGCGACGGTTCTGTACTCTTGCGGGCACAATCGCGAGCACAGCAAATCTGGAGGCAACTCATGCTGGACAACGGAGCCAACTCACCACGCTGGTCCATTGCACCGTACTTCATCGCGGATGACGTGGTGACCACCGCCAATTTTTACCGCGACGAACTCGGCTTTCGGTACGAGCGCTTTTGGGGCGAACCACCTTGTTTTTGCATGGTCCAGCGCAACAGCATCGTCATCATGCTTTCTCAATTCGAAAAGACCGGCCTTATGCGCCCCAATCACACCGCAGACCCGGAGCGAGGCGCCTGGGACGCCTACATTTGGATCGATAACGCGGATGCGCTCCATGCGGAATTCAAGTCCAAGGGCGTGAAGATCGTGCGCGGAATCTGCGATCAGCCCTACGGCTGTCGCGACTTCGAGGTGGACGACTGCAACGGTTACCGGTTGTGTTTTGGACAGGATCTGCAGGGATGACGTAAATAGAAATCCGAAATCCGAAGCACGAAATTCGAAACAAATTCGAAGCACCAAATTCCAAACAGAAAACCCAGTCAGGGTGGAAATCCCATCAGACTGGATTCGTTCACGGCGCGCACCAAGAATGAACGTCCCCTGATCGAAGTTGAGCCGAGCAAACATCCACTGGCCCTGGACCAGGCTAACGGCATAACGCTGGCGAAAGGGGGAAATCGTGCATCACACGATGCGGATCATTGAGTCGAACTAGCTTTTTCTCCGTTTCCCTTTTCTCCCTGAGCCTGTCGCGCCGCCTGTTCAATCGGCACGAGCGCGCTATCTTCGTAGGCGGCTCTTTCCTCGATCGGCTCAATGTGAATGGTCACCTCGATGCTGGGCAAGGCAGCGCGGACGGCGTTTTCAATCCTGGTCGTCAGGGCGTGAGCGCGCGTGACGCTGAGCGATCCGGGCACGAGCAAATGAAAATCAGCGAAGCGCTGCGAGCCGGCCTGGCGGGTGCGGAGGGCGTGAAAGTCCATGCCCGGTTCCAACGCGCCGGCGATGGCTGCCCGAACGGCTTCTTGCTCTTCGACCGGCAACGCATGGTCCATGAGTCCATTGAACGAGCGTTTCACCAGGTCGTATCCCGTCCAGGCAAAACTCACGGCCACCATGATGGCCACCAGCGAATCGAGAGCAAGGATGCCGGTGAAATTCACGAGCGTAAGTCCAATGATCACGGCCAAGGAAGACCAGACGTCGGCCAAGAGATGCTTGCCGTCGGCCTCCAAGACAATGGACTGATGCTTTTTGCCGACGCGCAACAAGATCAGAGCGACCACCAAATTCACGACCGCGGCCAGGCCGACGAGAACCGCGCCGATCCCCAGCTGCTCGAGCTCATTCTCCGGATGGATGAGCCGGGCAACGGCATACCAGATAATTCCGAGCGCCGCCGCCAAGATCAAGATTCCTTCCAACCCGCTGGCGAAGAATTCAATTTTCTCATGCCCGTAGGTATGCTCCTCGTCCACCGGCTGAGCGGAATACCACAGCGAGAAATAAGCAGCGCTGGCCGCGAAAACATTGATCAATCCCTCGGCTGCGTCCGAAAATACGCTCACCGATCCGGTCAGATAATACCCCCAGCCTTTCAACACGAGCGTAACGACTGCCGCGACGATGGAAAGAAGAACGGGATATCGCAAGTGTTGATTGGACATGGTAACGCTGATGGTCCTTGGTGCAATGCTTGGTCTTCCCATTGTAGGTCGATTTGGTCCGAGGGAGAAGTCAGTCAGCAGCCGGAATGCGCTCAAGCAAAATCTTGCGAATTTCTTTTTGAAGTGCTCGTCGGGTGGCGTTATTATGTTCCTGATTATTTCACCGATCGCAGCTTTCGGCCGGTTAAAAAGGATCGGTCATGAGGCACTTGCATTTTCGGATACTCATCGTCCTGGCCGCATCCCCGCTATGGCCGCTATTGGCCGCCGACGACCCTGACTCCGCCACAACCAAGAAAGAAAAAGACGCCTACTCCGGCGAATTAGTCGGAAAGGTCACGAAGATCAGCAAGCGATCGAAGGGTTTCACGTTGCGCGTGGAGTATCTCGAACTGGTTCCAAACTCAGGAGGCCGGGGAAGTTCCGGAGTACCGCCGGACCTTCAAGCTCTGGCGCGGCAGCAACAAGAATGGGCCAACCTTCAAACCGGCCTGCAGAAATCCCAATCCCCGGTGCAGCGATTGGCGAAGCTCCAACACTACTCCGCCAAGTTCGATCACCGACGCATGAAGTCTCACGCTCAGCATCTCCCCTATCACCTGGCAGTTCGACATGAGAGCATCGATCTTCAACCTGCTGCCGAGGTCGAGATACGGGTCAGCGAACCGCCGCCGAAGTTCGATGATCATGGAAAACCTCAAAAATACACCGCCGCCGAGCTTCGCGATTTGAAAGGACCAGGCAAAGCGTGGGGTTACCAGGCCAACTGGAGCGACTTGCAAAAAGGCCAAACCATTGCCGTTTTCTTGGCAAAAAAGAAAACCCGAGACACGGAATTCGAAGAGGGGAAGAAATCCTCGGAGGCCGAGCATCTTTTGGTGGGGAAAATTCACATCCTGCCGGACGCGAAGAAACCGTAGTCAACTCTCGTCGGCGCCACTATCATGCTAAAGAGCATGATCCGGGAATCGCGAATTCGGCCCTTATGACCGACACATCTTTTGTCAATATTGCCGCTCATTTGCCTGCGATGGCTCAGCGGCATCCGGAAACCTCGGCCATCATGGTCCCTGGCCGCCGAGGCTTCCAGCAGCTCACTTACCGCCAGCTCAACGAGGAATGCGATCGGTTGGCTCACGGCCTGGAGACCATCGGCATCGGTCGAGGCATGCGGACGGTTCTGATGACGCCGCCGAGTCCGGAATTCTTCGCGCTCACGTTTGCCTTGTTCAAAATCGGCGCCATTCCGGTGATGATCGATCCAGGCATGGGACTTGGAAACCTCGGTCAGTGTCTTGCGGAAGCCAAGCCGGAGGCTTTCATCGGCGTTTCCAAAGCTCACTTCGCAAGACTCCTATTCGGATGGGCGCGAAAGTCGAATCGGATTAACGTGACCGTCGGCCGACGATTTTTCTGGGGCGGCTACACCTTGAACCAGGTTCGCCGCTTGCGCGCCTCGGGCTCCGTTTTTGAGCCGGCCCCGACGAATGCCGATGACACGGCAGCCATTCTCTTCACCTCCGGCAGCACGGGCCCACCGAAGGGGGCAGCCTACACGCGCGGCATTTTTGCCGCCCAGGTCGAACTGCTCCAAAAAACCTACGGTATCCAGCCGGGGGAGATTGATCTGCCGACTTTTCCGCTCTTCGCGCTCTTCGCCCCGGCTTTGGGAATGTCGGCTGTCATTCCCGACATGGATTTCACCCGACCCGGTCAGGTCGATCCACGAAAGATCATCAGCGCGATTCAAGATTTTCGTGTCACGAATTTGTTCGGTTCACCGGCGCTCATCGATCGGGTCGGGCGTTATGGTGAAACTCATCATGTTCGGCTGCCGACATTGCGTCGGGTGATTTCAGCGGGCGCGCCGGTGTCGGCCGAAACGATTCAGCGTTTCGCGGGGTTGTTGGCGCCCGGTGTTCAGGTCTTTACCCCCTACGGCGCCACGGAAGCATTGCCCGTAAGCTCCATCGGCAGCGACGAAATCCTAGGCGAGACCAAGGACAAGACCGCCCAAGCAGCGGGCGTTTGCGTGGGCCGGCCGGTCGAGGGCATGACCGTCCGAATCATTCGCATCAGCGATGAACCGATTCCTAACTGGTCGGACGACCTGCTTCTGCCGGCAGGCGAAGTGGGGGAGATCGTGCTCGACGGACCGGTCGTGACCAAAGAATATTTCAACCGACCGCAATCGACGGCGCTGGCAAAAATCCTCGATCCGGATAATGGACGTATCATTCACCGCATGGGTGACTTGGGATATCTCGATGAACATGGCCGGGTGTGGTTCTGCGGTCGAAAGTCCCAGCGCGTCATTACTCCTTCGGGGACCTTGTTCACCATTCCTTGCGAAGCGGTGTTCAATCAGCATCCGCGGGTTTATCGCTCCGCGCTGGTCGGTGTCTCAAAGAATGGGACAACTCATCCCGTTTTGTGCGTCGAAGTGGAGAAAAACTCCAAGGACATTGACTTGGAAAGCTTGAAGCGAGAAATTCTAAAGTTGGGCGCTCAGCGAACTCACACTCGGGGAATCCGGACGGTGCTCTTTCACCCGCGGTTTCCCGTGGACATTCGCCACAACGCCAAGATTTTTCGAGAGAAGCTGGCCAAGTGGGCGGCAAAGCAACTGGCATGAAAGCACTGGTTACCGGCGGCGGAGGATTCTTGGGCGGCGCTATCGTCCGCCAACTTCTCGCCCGCGGGGACGAAGTTCGCAGTTTTTCGCGCGGCGATTATCCGGAGCTTCGCGAGTTGGGCGTCGAGGTGTGTCGAGGCGACCTGGCCGATAAGGAAGCAGTGGCCTCAGCCGCCGAGGGCTGCGATGTCGTCTTCCATACCGCCGCCAAAGCCGGCATCTGGGGGCCGTATCAGGACTACTACCAAGCGAACGTCATCGGAACTCGGAACGTAATCGACGCCTGCCGCCGCAGTCGCGTCAATCGGCTCGTCTACACTAGCTCGCCGAGCGTTGTTTTCAATGGCCGGGATATGGAAGGGGTAGACGAATCGGCACCTTACGGAGGGCCGTTTACAGCCGGGTATCCGCATACCAAAGGTATGGCGGAGATTTTGGTTCTGATGGACAACAGCCTAGAGTTGGCAACCATAGCCTTAAGACCTCACTTGATTTGGGGTCCCGGAGATAATCAGCTGGTCCCGCGAATTATTTCTCGAGGAAAGATGGGAGCTTTGCGGCGGATCGGGCGAAAGCCTTTGCTGGTAGATTGCACTTATGTTGAAAACGCGGCCCACGCTCACTTGCTGGCCGCCGATCAACTTCGACCTGGCTCCGCCATCGCTGGAAAAACCTATTTTATTTCGCAGGGAGATCCCCGGCCGCTCTGGGACCTCATCAACATGATTTTGAAGGCGGCCGGTGTTGCGCCCGTCACCCGGCATATACCTCCCGGCTTGGCTTATGCCGCTGGCTGGTTTTATGAACGAACCTATCAATTGCTTCGCATTCGCGCTGAGCCGCGCATGACTCGCTTTCTGGCTCGCGAGCTATCTACCGCCCACTGGTTCAACATATCGGCAGCCCGGCGTGATCTGGGTTATGAGCCGCTCATATCCATTGAAGAAGGCATGGCGCTTTTAGAGAAGCGGCTCATGCAGCAAACGGCGGCGCCATGAAAAGCACAAGCAGAGCTTGCGGTTTAGCGCTAAGCCGCAAGCGATGATGTGAGTGATGTGGCGAAGAATGTTCCTGTTTCCAATCACGCTACACTTTCTTCAGTAACTCCTTCCAACGTTGCCAGGCTTCGTCTCGGGCTTTTTTGTTGGCCTCGTTGGCGTCCGGGGCTTCGCCGGCGCGCATGAAGCCGTGGCCCGCGCCTTCGTAGATCACCGGCTCATAAGTCTTTCCCGCTTTTTTCATCAGCTCGGTGGATTTTGGGATAGTCGCGTTGACGCGGGCATCGTTGCCGCCGTAGAAGCCGTAGACCGGGCACATGATGCGGGCGATGTCTTCTTCCTTGGCCGGTGGTGGACCGGAAAAGACAAAAGCGGCCTTGATGCTCGGGTTATTGGTGGCGTAACGGAAAGTCTGTCCGCCGCCCCAGCAGAATCCGCCGACCACCAGTTTGCCGTTGCAGGCCGGCAGCTTGCCCACGTATTCGGCCACGGCATTCAAGTCGGCGGTGACTTGTTTCGGAGGCAACGAAGAGACGGCCTTCATCACTCCGTCTCGCCCTCCGGCGAAGTCACTCGTGCCCCCGCCTTTGGGACCCATGCCGGAGAGCAGGTCCGGAGCTATGGCGATGTAGCCTGCCTCGGCAAGCTGGTCGGCCACGCTCCGAACCCAATCACTCAGGCCAAAAATCTCGTGGATGACCAGCACGGCCGTCGCCTTGTCTTTCACCTCGGGAAAGACGATGAAACTTTGGATTTCGCGATCTCCCTGCTTAACTTTCACGAACTCTTGATGTCGCGGCGATTTGTCCAGCCGGGCCTTGGCCCAGTCTTGGGCGCGCGCCGGCCCTGCGATCAGCATCAAGGCGGCTGCCAAAACGATGCATCGATTCATGGGAAGCTCCTTGTGTGATTCATGGATGAAGATTGTGCCCGTTTCGGACTGTTATAGTGACGAGCAAGTTGTTGGCCGAATTCAGATGACGAAGTTTAGGGCATTGGATTTGAAGTGGTGGTCGTTGACAACTCCTGGCTGTCCAAGAATTTTCGCACCTCCCGAAACATCTCCGTGGGATGGGCGTCGTTATGATCGCGGCCTTCGAGAATGTAAAAATGCTTGGGCTCGTTGGCCGCCTCGTAAAGCTCCTTGGCCAGGCGGAATGGCACTAAATTGTCGGCCGTGCCGTGCGCGATAAAGACCGGGCGTGTGCATTTGCCAATCTTCGACAGGTTGTCGAATCGATTGCGCATGACCCAGCGGACTGGCAGCCAAGGATAAAAGGTTTGGCCCACCTCGGGAATCGACGTGAAGGTCTTGGCGAGGATCAAAGCCCGGTGCGGCCGTCGGCTAGCCAGATCAACGGCCACACCGCCTCCGAGCGATCCCCCGTAAATCAGGATCTGGTTGGGCGGGATTCCCTTCACCTGGGTGAGCCAATCGTAAGCCGCATCCGCGGCCGCATAACACCCCTTTTCGCTGGGCTTCCCCGCGCTCTTGCCATAGCCAGGGTAATCGAAAATGAGGACCGGCACATGGAGGAACTGGTGCCAACTGGGAATGGCGTAGGCCCGGTAGCTCAGATTGCCGGCGTTGCCGTGACAATAGAGCAGCGCGCCGGCGAGACGGTTGTTGGACGCGCTTTCGACCGGACACCACCAGGCATGCAAGCGAGTGCCGTCGGCCGACCGCAACGTCACGTCCTCGACATTGAGGTTGCATGTGGCGGGATTAACCCAGTCCTCACTGGCCGGCATGGGTTTGAAGAGCATCCAGTTTTCGAGAGCCGAAAGCACAACGATCACTCCCACGTAGACGATGGCCGCTTCCAACATCCATCGGGCCGCCGTTTTCTTCCATGACCGGCGCGGGTGAGGGACATTCGGGGCATGGGCAGGGGGATTCATTATTTCAATCTTAGACCATTCTCGAACCCTTTTTGCGCGCAAGGCGATCTGCGAGATTCCATGCGAGGCCGACGCCGACCACCATCCAGCATCCCCAAGCAAACCAATCGCCCCACCGAGCGTAGAGACTGGCGCGATGATCGATCGGCACGGACGCCAAGAGCACGCCCTGAACTTGCTTGAATTCAGACCAACGGGAGACCGGGAGTTCCATTGGCTTTTCTTGACCGGCGGGGATTTCCCAGATCTTGATGTCATCGACACTCTTGATGGTGCGCGGCGCTAAGACCCGGCCGTTGCCATCGATCACCGCGGAGATTCCCATGTTGACGGATCGGCACACCGCCCGACGATTTTCAATAGCCCGAAATCGACAGAGGGCTAAGTGCTGATCGTGTCCGCTTGTGCCCCGCCACCAGCCGTCGTTGGAGATGTTCACGAAAAAATCAATTTTGGATTTGTTTTCTTCGCTGCCGACATATTGGCGGGCGAGAAGCGGATCCGTGGCTTCAAAACATATCAAGACGCCGAATTGATAGGAATTCAGGTTGAAACGCGTGAACTCTTTTCCCGATCGAATGGAGTATTCAAAGTCGTAGGGAGCAAACGTTTTCATCCAGGGGAACGATTCTTGGAAGGGAACGTATTCGCCAAAGGGAACGCGGTGCATTTTGTCATATCGGCCGCTGGGCTGTCCGCGATATTTCCCCGTATCATCATGAGCAAGCACCAAGACGGCGGAATTGTAGCGCAGCTCCTTCCCATTCGCGTCCGCGGAGTAGCATTCGAGTCCAATTAGGACATTGGTGCGCCAGCGCTCGGCCGCCCAGTCGGCGAACTCCAAGCTCTTGGGCGTCGGCCGGCCGGACGGTCTTTCCCTCCATTCCTGCGGACAACTATTTTCGGGCCAGACGATCAACTGAGGCGGCGGATGTTGCAAGGCGGCCTGATCGCAGAGCCGGCGAACGTGGTCAAAGGCCTGCTGGGCCATTTGTTCCGATTCGGAGGCGTCGTTGCGAACGTCTTGATCGAGATTTCCTTGAATGAGGGCCATCCGCGGGCCGGTATCGAATGAATCCTGCCCAAGTCTGAATCGGCCATAGATCAAAGTCGCCGTGGCCATCAATCCGACCACGGCCGTTTGCGTCAGCAGCCTCCATCGCGCTGGCGCCAAAACGGGTTCCGCCAATCCAAACAAGGCGCGAAACCATCGCGCTTGATTAAGCCATTCGAAAATGAGGACATTCACCGCTGCCACCAAGAAACTGACGGCATAAGCGCCGGCGAGATCGGAAATTTGAATCACGGACAAGAAATCATGCTGCGAGTGGGCCAAATAATACCAGGGAAATCCGGTGAGCAGATACGATCGGAAAAACTCCAGAGCCGTCCATACCGCCGGAAAAACGAGGACGAGAGGCAACGAAGTTTTTCGATCGATTTGGCGCGACAAGAAAATCGCCAGCGGAAAATAGACGGCACAGTAAGTCGCCAGGGCACCCCACGAATAGTACATCATGTTGTAATCCCCGACGCGCAACCATTGCAGCACCGGCCAAGAAAAAGCCAATCCCCCGGCGAAGGCGGACCAATAAATCTTCCGCGCTCGTGCCTCGCTTCGGACCAAGCACAAGAGCGGCACCAACGCGACCCATGCAAGCCAACCGAAGGCGAGTGGAAAGAAGCAGGCCCAAAGCAGGCCCGCCGATGCGAGCGCCGCAATCAGCCAGGGAAAAGGAATGATGGACCAACGCGGCTCGAGAAGCATGGAACGGGGATCGCTGGAAGGTTGGAGGGAGGATCGAGGATCAGTCGGGACAGTCTGATTTTCGATTTTCGGTCCTCGATTCTCTTTTTCTCTTCTGGACGGGTTGGCCATAACCATTTCGTCAGCCTCCAAGCGTTCCGACGGATTCAATCATCCGTCCTCATGACGGATACGACATGCCCGGCCGGCAACTGATGTTCACCGGCGGCAATGACCAGGAAAGCATTGGCTCGCGAGAGCGCCCGCAAATCCGGCGAGCCAAACCACGGCACCGGTCGGACTCGTCGGCTCTCCGCGTCCAGGGCCGCGGGGTAGTAAGTCGGTCGATCGGTTTTGTAAGTGAACGGCTCTTCTAAGGTCGCCTCGACGAAAAAGGGGCCGACTTTCTCGTGGCCGGCTAGGCGTCGAATCGCCGGCCGCACGAACAACTCAAAGCCCACCAAAGCGCTCACCGGATTTCCCGGCAGGCCAAAGACCAAGGTTCCCGTGCCCCAGGTTCCAAAGAGAATTGGCTTTCCAGGTTTCAATGCCACTTTGTGAAAATGAGCCTGAACGCCGAGTTCCTCGAGCACTCCCGGCACCAGATCCAACTTGCCCGCCGATACGCCGCCGGAAAGAACCAAGATATTTGATTGAAGTCCCTCCTCGATCATCGAGCGAAGTTTTGGCGCCACGTCCGGAGCAATACCCAGTGAACGAGGGATGCCGCCGGCGCGAGCGACTTGGGCGTGCAGCATGGGTCCGTTGCCGTTGCGGATTTGCCCGGGGCCCGGCTGACGGCTCGCATCGACCACTTCATTTCCCGTGGTGAGAATGGCCACCGTGGGTCGGGGAATCACGGCAACACTGGTCTTTCCGACGCTGGCCAAGATGCCGAATTCCTGAGGCCGCAAGACACAGCCGGATTCGAGCACGGTTTCCCCGCGACGCATCTCCCGGCCCCGCGTCATGATGTTTTGTCCCGGACGCGGGGGTTTGTCCTCGACTTCCACTCGGCCATCGGCCGTGAGTCGGGTCCGCTCGATCATGACCACGGCGTCGGCGCCAACGGGTATCGGGGCCCCGGTCATGATCCGCGTGGCTTGCATCGTCTGCAAGGCGCGCTGGGGAGTCTGACCGGCGGTCACTTCCTCGATGATCGAGAGCGTCGCCTTTCCCTGCGGCAAATCGGCGCTCCGCACGGCGAAGCCGTCCATGAGCGATTTATCAAACGGCGGCATGTCCAGGTCGCTGGCGACGTTCTCGGCCAACACCTGGCCTAGAAGCTCCACCGACACGGACGAACGTCCCGGCGGCAATGAACGCGCATGATTCAAAACAACGGTTTGTGCTTCGGAAACACTCAGCATGACAGAATCCCAGGTCAATTCTTGAGAAGAAGAATTGTAGCAATGAATGTGAAGATACGGCTAGACGGAATGAATTCCTCTGAAGGTCAAGGCCACCCTTATTCATTTGAGCGGCACGGCCGGCAAGCGTTTAAGTCGTTGCGTTGCGGGGTCGATCACCATGCCTACGGACTCCAGGGCAGTGACGCCAAGAAGGGGTTCGCAATCTTCCGGCCCGAAAATTACCCGGCCAGCCGTAATGTCTCCCACAAACTCGATCACCGCCAAACCAAAATCAAGCTCCGTGATCGTGCCATCCGCAAGATCATAAGCCATTCGTCCCTCGCGCTTGAACCCCGCTTTCTCCAACTTGGAAGCAGGCGCCAAGCAATCCATGGCGCCGGAATCAACCAGGAACTTGGCCTCGTACTTTCTTCGCGACCTTCGATTGGGTCGAAGCCTAACGGTTACGTGAGTAAACCCCATGATGCCTCCTATGAGTATTTCATGATTTCCAATGCGCCACTTGGCCGGATCGGAACGCTTGGTTGCCCAGATGGGCGGCGGAGGCGGCGCTTACGCCCGCTTCGGCCGGAGCGTTGGGCCGTTTGCGGCTCTTGATGCACTCGATCCAGTTGGTCAAATGAAGCAGCTCGCCATCGGGGTTGTCGTAGAAGTCGGCGCCGCGCTTGCCGGTTCCCAGCACCCATTCCTCGTACTTGCCGCGGTTTCTTTCTGGATGAATTTCATAGCGACCGCGATCCAGATAGAGCGTGGCGTTCGAGCCCATGAACTCGAGCATGGCGCCGTTTCGCGCGTTGCAAAAAGTTCCTTCAAAATAAACCTGCATGTTGTTCGGATAGACTAGCAGCGTTTGAATCGTGTCGGGAGTTTGCCAGATGCCTTTGCTCGTGTAATTGTCGCCGACGGTCGTCGCGTAAAGGGGATGATCCAGGTCGAAATACCAATGAACCACGTCGATGAAATGAACCATCAAGTCGGTCAGGATGCCGTTGCCGAAATCCCAAAACCAGCGCCAGTGGCGAAAGCGATATTCGTCGAACGGCTGCTCGGGCGCGTTGCCCAGAAATGCCTTCCAGTCCACTTTCTTGGGATCGACGCCTTGCGGCCCCTTTCGCGCACGATCGGTGTTGCGGTTCCAGGTCAGATGAACTTTGTGGATGTCGCCAAGTTGGCCGGAGCGCACGATATCTCGGGCCTTCTGGAATTGCGGCATGCTGCGCTGCTGCGTGCCAACTTGAACGATGCGCTGATGCTGGTTTTGCGCGTCGATGACCGCTTTGCCTTCGGTCAGATTGTGCGTCAGAGGTTTTTCGACGTACACGTCCTTGCCCGCGGCACAGGCGTCGATCGTCATGGGCACGTGCCAGTGATCCGGCGACGCGATGAGCACGGCGTCGATGTCCTTGCGACTCAAGAGCTCGGGATAATGTTTGGTGGTGAAGGCTTTGGGATCGGCCAGCTTCCCGGCCTGTTCCAGGTGGCCGTCATAAACGTCGCAGAGGGCGGCCAT
>Ga0207070_1003_pt1 | contig 66589 bp, 62 predicted proteins | sample Alteio_BWMinHeat_92_FD_153591 | JGI IMG/M metagenome (GOLD analysis project Ga0207070, IMG submission 153591) | Enriched cells from forest soil in Barre Woods Harvard Forest LTER site, Petersham, Massachusetts, United States -... | ecosystem: Environmental > Terrestrial > Soil > Temperate forest >...
CTAAATCCAAGCAAGCCAGCCCGGCATAAAATCCTCGGGTCCAAGCAAATGAGCGTCCGTCTCCGCCGAATAACGGAGAGAGGACTCATTTCATGCGCGAACGGAATCGCGGGTTCAGAGGATAACAAAGATGTGCCTTGAAAAGATTAGCCAGGCGATTCAAGTTCACGTTCGCGACTTGGGCACGTACCTTTGGGAAGAACAGCCAGCAGAGGTAAACACTCGGACAGAACTTCCTATCCGATATGAGCGGTTGGACGCGGAAATGCGACGCCGGCTCAACCTTGCCTCACGATTCCATACCGGCTTGGTCGAGCTTGAAAGACGGCTGGCTCATCATGAGAAGTTATTGGCCGACTTGCTCAAACGGGTGAAGGTGTATCATCGCTTGGGTGATCGAGACAATGCCTGGAGCCATTCCCTTGAGCTGGAAAAGCTACGCCAAGTCGTGAGCCACGAACGCAGCCGGTTGAAGTTCCAAGAAGAGCAATACCGGAATCAACTGGTCCAAGTGAAAAGGCTGAAGCGGCGGCTCGCGGTCATGGATGCTCAGATGACCCTGTGACAGGTTTTTTCATGTCTTTGTGCGGCGTCCGGGCGGTCGTTTTTGACGCGGTGGGAACGCTCATTTTTCCCGATCCACCGGCGCCGATCGTTTATGCCCAGGTGGGCGCTCGCTATGGCTCTAAACTGAATGCGGACTCCATCCGATCGCGTTTTGAAATCGCCTTCCGAGATGAAGACGAAATTGACCGCCGTCAGGGTTGGCAAACCTCGGAAGAACGAGAAAGAGAGCGCTGGCGTCACATTGTGGCCCGCGTCTTGAACGACGTCGCCGATCGGGAAGCTTGCTTTCAGGCGCTATTCGAACATTTCAGCAAGCCGGGGGCCTGGCGGTGCGACCTTTCCACCCGCACGGTCTTTAGCGCGATTGCGGATTCTGGTGTGATGGTTGGCTTGGCCTCCAACTTTGATTCTCGCCTCCGGTCCGTCCTGGCCGGTAAGGCGGACTTGGTTCCACTTCGGACCGTGTGCATAAGCTCGGAAATCGGCTGGCGCAAGCCATCCCGCAAGTTCTTTGACGCCGTCTCCCATTCGGCCGGAATGCCGCCGGCGAATATCCTTTTTGTGGGTGACGACTTCGAAAACGACATGGAGGGAGCGTTCAAGGCCGGAATGCGCGGCGTGTGGCTTGAACCGGAAGACTCCAGTCTTGTTCCAAGAGGCGAATTCGGCAAGCGCGTTCAGCGCATTCGCCGACTGAGGGACGTCCTGCCTTTCGTGAAGGAATCTTGACGCTTAATTCAAACGGCGCTCGCTGACGGGATCAAAAAAGTGAATCTTCTCGCGGGCGAAAGCCAGGCTGATAGGCAGATTTCTTTCGACCGGAAAATCACCCGGCAGTACGATGCTGATAAGGCCATCCGTTTTGCCGACGAAAGACGCCTGAATCATGACTTCGCGACCGAGGGGGTTGACCGCTTCAACCAGAGCATGAGCGTCGGCATTTTCCGAATCCACCAGACAAATATCATGCGGGCGAATCCCTACCACGACATCCCGCAGATCTTGCACTTGAGGGGAGATATCCAACTTTCGTCTGAGCCAAGGAGCTTCCAGATAAGCGTTCCCATTCTCCTTGTGAAGCTTCGCGCGGAGAAAATTCATGGCGGGTGTGCCGATAAATCCAGCCACAAAGAGATTCGCCGGCCGGCGGTAGATTTCGTTCGGGCGGTCGAACTGTTGCAACTTCCCCGCTCGCAGCACTGCCACCCGGTCGCCCAAAACCATCGCTTCTTCTTGGTCGTGGGTCACGTAGACGGTGGTCGTGGCCATCTCTCGGTGAATCCGAGTGAGCTCGCTCCGCATTTGAACACGTAGTTGGGCGTCCAAATTGGAGAGCGGCTCATCCAAGAGAAAAGCTTGTGGGCGGCGAGTCATCGCTCGTCCAAGGGCAACACGCTGGCGCTCACCGCCCGATAGCTGCCCCGGCTTGCGGTCCAAAAGGGGACTTAGTTTCAGTGAATTGGCCACTTGCTCGACTCGCTCAACAACAAGTTTGCGAGCGGCGCGGCGGAGGCGAAGACCGAAACCCAGATTGTCTCGTACAGTTCGGTGGGGATAGAGGGCATGGCTCTGAAAAACCATCGCCACATCGCGCCTCTGAGGAGGCAGGTCCGTGACGTCCTGGTCATCCAGATAGACTCGACCGCGAGTCGGCTGTTCCAGGCCGGCGATAATTCGCAAGATCGTCGTTTTGCCGCACCCCGAGGGACCCACGAGGACCACGTACTCTCCGTCCCCGATCTCCAGGTCGAGATTGTGGACAGCCTTTGTCTCATCGGGAAATATTTTGGCCACGTTTTCAAGCTTGATTGAGGCCACTTTTTCCTCTGACTAGGTGCCTGGACGCGCCCAACGCGAGAGTTTGTGGAATGCTCTCTCCGTGTCTGTTGTAATTCTTAGCAGTATTTTGGAAAAGTCGGAATATGGCAGAAGACTGCCACGCCGAAACACTTTGACATGAAATCATGATGGCATGACGAAGGCGAAGTTTATTTCATTTACGCTCCTTTTGGGTCTTTTAGCCGGGGTCCGACTTCGAGCGCGCCACGTTGAACGTTCGAATCGGCAATCGCTCCGTTTCTTGAACGGTTTCCCAGCCCGTCCAACCTTTGGTGATGACGCCCTTGTCGGGATGCATGCCCCGCAGCCAGCGGCGCACACGACGGAATTTTCCCCTTTGAGAAATGGCCTTCTCATCCAAAAGTTCAGGCTGCTCCATAATTTGCCTTCTTCCGTTTACCGAGAGACTGATTCGCGCTGGCGAAATGGGAGCGTTTTCGTTGGCATTCTGGATTTTTTCCTGATCGGATTTCCGATGCCCGAAACCTTGGGGTCCGCGATCTTGGCTAATAGCCGGCCTAGCCCTTTGTGGGAACAGGGAAGAAACGTATTCCAATTCTGCCGAGCGAAAGACATCGCGTCGGTAGATGTTTTTTGCGGATTCTGGTGCTGGTACCAAACGTAGGCGGCGAACTTGGCCGAAATTACATACGGGTTCATAAGCAACTCCTTTTTTTGCGAAGAACTTCCTGGGTTCCAAACCCTAGACGAGTTTGACAGCATCAGAGGGGCAACTGGCATGCCAAAACGGACTATGGCATATCATTTGCAAATTATGCAGCTTGCCCGATTGCCCGGAATGGAGTGCGGCGGTGGAGTTGCTAGTAATCGTATCCGTTATCGCGATTTGGTGTTTTGAAAACTGGAGCTGATCGGCTCAAAAGCTGCCGAGCAATCACTCCCGTTTACCAAACATTGACATTTCTATCGGGAACTCTTCCCGAAGAAACCAGCTGGACTGCGTCTCCCGTCATGGTCGAGCCTTGCCATCAATCTCATCCCGGCAACTGAATTCTCATTTATAGGCGGTAAGGTGCGATTGCTTTCGTTATTCTTGCGCATTCTCAGCCAATCCTCTTGCTCGGAAATTCACTAAACAGCCGCCGGGCGGGCGATGTTGTGGGCACGGACCGCGAGAGCCAGGATCACGCACGACCAGCCGTGGACAAGCAGGTCGATGCCGACAAAAAGGCCCAAGACCCAAAGGCTCGTACCCGGCCAGCCGCTCCAAATCATCACGCCCAAGATCAAATCGATGACGCCGTTCAAGAGGACCCAGGGCCAGCCGTGAAACTGTACTGCGATGGCGATGATGACGCGAAGCATGCCGCCCACGAAAAAGGCCGCTGCCAGGACAAACGTGAGCACCTTGGCTGCCTGGAGTGGCTCCTCGAGCATGAAGAATCCTCCCAAAAGGTAGAGCGCGGCAACGAGCAAATTCATCGCGAAGCCCTTCCAGGTCCGTACCATGATGGCATGGATCACGCCCGTGATGCCTTCGACCATTAGGAGCACTCCAAAGACCACGACACTGGCCATCGTGGCGATGAACGCCGAGCTAATCGCCAGCATGCCGACGATGATCGAAATCACCCCCATGACCAGAAACATCCACCAGGCGGCGCGCAGGCTGGCGTGCTCCTCGTTCGCCAGAGCACCGGGTGATGCGAGGTTGGTGAGTCTCATGATGTCGGACTCCTTGTGTTGGATGTGCGTTTACCGGCGCTGAAACTGGAAACTCAACTTAAGATCGGACAGTGAAATTGTTTGAGGGCAAGGGGAATGGTAGCTGGCTCAACCAAATCGTCAAGATGCCGCGGAACGTGGAGAGGCTTCGCGAGAATTCGAAATTCGAAATCCGAAACAAATTCAATGCCCGAAATCCCCAACCAATGGGATGGAAAGATTCGGGCCTTCGCGCTTCCAATCCGAGATTTCGATTTCGGGACTGGAATTTTTTCGGAAGACGCTCCCGTCGGAGTCCTAAGCGCCTAGCAAACAATGGGTTATGTAGAATCTTTGCAAGCCTAGTTTTCGTCTTTCGCTGGATTCGAGCCGGTGTTATAGTTCGCCGCGCATAGGGGATGGTCCAACCAGGCGGCACGGAACCGCGGGGTTGGACTTCCCACGGCCGGCTCGCCGGCCTCCCGGCCCGCCTGTCGGCTTCTCCTTTTCGCCGGAACAGAGAATCGTCATGGATGATTTTAAGAATCGCGCCGCAGGCGCTGAGAGCGCGCAAGTCCCCTCCGCACCCGAGCCTCTCCAAGGTCCTCATTGGAACCATGCCGATGTCGAGCCGGCCGGCTTCGTGCCGCTTCGGCTACTCTTGCAGCCGGGCGGATTCTCAGTGGAATTCAGGCGCCCCGAGATGCTCGTCGGCCGTCACAGCGTGGCTGACGTGAGACTTCGCTCGCCGGAAGTGAGCCGACGCCATTGCCGGTTTGTCTTCGCCGATGGTCATTGGCAGGTGTTCGATTTAAGCAGCATGAACGGCGTCTGGGTCAACGGCTCGCGCGTGCCGCATGCGATCTTGCGAAACAAGGACATGCTTCACATCGGCAGCTACGATTTCGAGGTGGAAATCGGCCCTTCGACGATCCCGATGTCAGGCGCCGGGACGCAAAGGGCCGACAAACCTGAATCGCCCGAGCCGCATAAGAAAGCCTCCTGAGCGGATTGCGTTTGTCTACTACAAGTCGGCTGTCCCCGACGGTATCATCAAGGCATGAGTACCGGAACCGTTTTGGACCGCGAAGAATACATCGAACAGTCATATTTCTTCCGCGTGCTTCGGGAACGGATCACCGCCAATCTCGCCGCCCAAGACATCATCACTCACATTCATGAAGAGATTCTCGCGACGACGCGGTTACCCCTGGCCATTCAATTCCTGGCCACGGAACTGAAGCACGCCGGCCTCTTATCTTCCGGTTTCACCCGCCTCATGCACTATTTCCATCCCTTCCAGGCCTTTGTCATTCGGCAGACGGAGGATGAGAGCCGGCGATTTAACATTGAAACCGCATTGTTGATCCTCGAGCGCGAAGCGCAGTATCGTTCCGGGTCGCCGACCCGGCCGGGGCTTTTCACCTATCAATTCGAGGCCATCAGCCGAAATCGGCTGGGGTACGACGAGGGTCTGGCCAGTATGGCGGGCGATCCTTTTTATGATGCCGATTGGGTGGAATTCTTGGAATTCGTACGCCGCCAAGTGGGCATTGTGGACTTCACCGACATGGTTTATTTGCGAAGCGACTTGTATGTGAAAGACCAACGACGTCAGGAGCCGGCTTATGCGCCGCCAGTGCCTCCGCTCTTCGGCGAAAAAGAAGGGCGTATCGCTGCTGCCAATCGCGGGCGCGATCCGCTCTATCTCTTCGCCGCGCTGCAACGGCAGCTCGGCTATCCCGAAGTGCCGCGGCCTCGTTTGGCCGAGGACTGGGAAGCAAAGCTCAAGAAAGTGCAAGGGAAAATGCACGAACTGGAAACTCGACTCAAGCTCGTCGAGGGGGAAGTAAAAGGACAAATCGATCTCAGTCAATTCGGCAAACCGGATTTGTTGCAAGATTGGGAAAAAGACGAGGAAACATAACTTAACCGGCAGGGCGATAACAACGGAAGGCTCGCAAGACCTCGTGCAGATCGGACGAAATGGCCACCTCATCGTCCAGAAAATCCTTGAGCCAAACATAATTCTGGCGATCAGCCAGCGCGACCAGCGGCAGAAGCTCTCCCAAGCTTACCCGAACCGTCGGCTCGGGGCCGGGTTCATAGTCCGATTCGTCCGGCGTTTGATAGACGCGAAGTTGAGCGGCCATTGCGGTCCTCCGTGACCAGATCCATCGCAAACCAAGAGTAAGTTTCCTGCTCGCGGGATTCTTCGGGAGCAAGAAAAACCCGTCCGCGAGTTTCTGGTTTCCAATTCCCCACTTCCACCATCGGCAGACTCAGGCTTCGGGCATGGGAGAATCCAGCAATCGGCATTGGGATTGACTCGGACCTGCCCCTACAGGCGGTAAACTTTGCCTGGTTAGCCCCTGCGGATTCTCTACAATACCGAAGGTTTTTGCCCGATTTGTGCGGTTTGCCACATTTCCCGGAGTCGTCGCTGCGACTTGTCAAAACCCCAATGATAGTTTCCGCATGCCGACCAAATTCGCCATTTTAGGAGACGGAGCTTGGGGCACGGCCATCGCGATTCTCTTGGCCCGCCACCCGGATCATCAAGTGACCTTGTGGAGCGCCCGCGAAGACAACGGGCATATCTTGCGCGAGCGTCGTGAGAACATCACTTACCTTCCTGGCGTCGCAATCCCCGAGGCGGTTGAGTTGACGACAGACGTTTCCCAGGCTGTGACCGGCGCGGAAATTCTGATTGTGGCTATTCCCACCGTCTACATGCGATCCACCCTTCAACGAATTGGCCCTGCACTGCTCGACGATCTTCCGGTGCTTAGTTTGGCCAAAGGAATGGAAATCGGGACGTTCATGCGGCCGACGGAAATCATTCGGCAGACTCTGGAAGCGCATCAACTGGCAGCTCTTAGCGGTCCCAGTCACGCCGAAGAAGTGAGTCGCGGACTGCCCACGACGGTGGTCGTTGCGGGCGAGGATGGGGATTTGGCCAAATGGATCCAAGAACGATTGAGCACCGAACGATTCCGGGTCTACACCAATTCCGACGTGATTGGGGTGGAAGTGGCCGGAGCGCTCAAAAACATCATCGGCATCGCGGCCGGCATTTGCGATGGGCTAGGACTTGGGGACAACGCCAAGTCGGCGCTGCTGACACGCGGCTTGGTGGAGATGGCCCGATTCGGCGTGGCCGTCGGTGCTCGGCGAGAGACTTTTTTCGGATTGGCCGGCGTGGGCGATTTGATCACCACTTGCATCAGTCCCCATGGTCGCAATCGCCAGGTCGGCTTAAGGCTGGCCCAAGGGGAAAAGCTATCCGAAATTCAAGCTACAATGAAGATGGTCGCGGAGGGCGTCTATACGACCCGGAGCGTTCACGCCCAAGCCGCCGAGATGAATGTCTCCATGCCCATCACGGCCGAAATTTATCGTGTTCTGTACGAGAACAAAGCTCCTTCGGCCGCGGTCAACGACTTGATGTTGCGGGAACCGACGAGCGAACGATGACCTCGAAGGATGCATTATGCTCCAACATGCGTTCAAAGAATGGGCCGTCATTTGCCAAGCCTTGGCGGAAGGCAAGCAGTCCCTCGTCATCCGTAAAGGCGGCATTGCCGAAGCGGCCGACGATTTCCAATTGCAGCACACCCGCTTTTGGCTCTTTCCAACTTATACCCACCAGCAACGGGAAGGAATCAAACCCGAAGCTCTTCCTCTGTTGGAAAAAGTAGAAAAGCACCGGCCCCCGGCGGACGTGGTTCGTTTATCCCATTTCGCCGAGGTGGACGGCGTCTATCATGTGCGTGACTTGGTTGGGCCGTTGCTGTTAGAACATCTTTATTTATGGTCGGAGGAAACGATCCGAAAGCGGTTCGCTTATCGCTCGCCGGGTCTCTACTTGATGCCGGTTCGAGTATTCAAATCCGCGCAAGTTCATGAGCTACCCGATACGGCATATTACGGCGGCTGCCGAACTTGGGTGCAGTTGGAGCGGGCACTGCCCACCGAGGGAGCAACCCCGGTCCTCAGTGATCGAGCTTTTCACGACCTGCTGGTCACGATTGAGAGCGCCTTGATTCCCACCACGCTTGCATGATGTCTCGCCTAAGTCATCTTATCTTGGAAGACCAACCATGAGGACCAGCCAACGTCTCCGCTCAACACTCCTTTACCTTTCACTTTGCTTTTTTGTCGCCTTTGGCCTAGTTGGGCCAAGCACCGCTCGAGGCGGAGACTCCTCCGCTAAGGTTTATGTCATCTTGTGGTTCGACACGGAAGATTACATTCTACCTGCCAGCGACGATGCGGCCCTGCGCGTGGCAGAGCTCCTGACCAAGGAAAACGTCCAAGCGACTTTCAAAGTCGTGGGCGAGAAGGCCCGGACTTTGGAGCGTCGCGGCCGCAAGGATGTCATCGAAGCGCTGAAGAAACATGAAATCGGCTATCACGCCAATTGGCACAGCGTTCAGCCAACGCCGGCGATGTATTTATCCAATCTCGGGTGGGATGAGGGGGTGACCGAATTCGATCGCCGCGAGAAGCCGGGATTCGACGACGTGAAGCGCATCTTCGGCGTGGCGCCCTCTTGTTACGGTCAGCCGGGCAGTTCCTGGGGTCCGCAGTCCTTCGGCACCATGAGAAAATGGGGCATGCAGGTGTATTTGGACGCCGGCAGCCATGTGCGCTTAAACGATCGGCCTCATTATTACTGCGGAATTCTCACGCTTTACAAACTGGCCCACACCATTCGCGCGGACCTGGCCAAGCCGGACCTGAAAGAGGCCGAGGAGCGATTTCAGGAGGCCCGCCGAGAACTTCTTGAAGAAGGCGGCGGCGTGGTCAGCATCGTTTACCATCCCTGCGAATTCGTTCACAAGCAATTTTGGGACGGCGTTAATTTCAGCAAGGGCGCCAATCCGCCGCGGGAACAATGGAAGCTGCCTCCCGCCAAGACACCCGAAGAGAGCCGAGTAGCTTTCCAGGTGCTTGAGAATTACGTCCAATTCATGAAGCGATTTCCCGAGGTTCAGTTTGTCACGGCGTCGCAAGCAGCTCAGATTTACCAAGACAAGGCCCGCAGTCGCAATTTTGCCGCCCGTGACATTGTGGAAATTGCCCGCTCGGTCAGCGACAATGTGACTTTCCAAGAGCGTGGAGACTATGCGCTTTCCGCGGCCGAGGTGTTTTCCTTGCTCAATGATCACGTGGCCAGGATGGCCGCTCAAAAAGATACGAATGGTGGCGGCAAGCCTCACTCCCCTTATGGTCCCACCGGACGAATGGCTTTGCTAAGTCGGCCGGTCACTACGGATTGGAGCCAGTTCACCCGAACTGCCCTCGATGTCGCTGACTTTCTCCAAAAGCAGGAACGCATTCCATCCACCGTCTGGTTGGGTAGCGTCCCTGTTCCCCCGGAGGCTTATCTTCAGGCCTTGGCCAGGGTGAATATCGACATGGCTCAGAGAGCCGCGAACAAAGGCACCGGCCATCCGGAAACGATTGAGGTAGCGCCTGCCAAGCTGGCGGCCGCTCAGTATGTTGCTGAGGACGGCCCGAACCTATGGGGTTGGGTGATTTTTCCGGAAGGCTTTCGCGCGCCAGGAATGATGGCTCTGGCTAAACAGCAAGCCTGGACGATCAAGCCGGCCCTGATCGATCGTTCAAGAAACGAAACGCCGAAATAAGCCCGTGCCCTTGCCCCTGCCCTAGCCTGTGCCCTCTGCCCTGCTGCCTTCGCATGGCCCAGGCCAGCACCGAAAAAGAATGAGGTCTTTACATGCTTATCCGTTTCATTGCTTCTTTTGCGGTTCTCTTTTGCACCATTGTCCCGTGTCATTCCCAACCCTCGGGCGAACATTTGAAACCCACGGTGTTCGCGATTCGAGACGCGCGAGTGATTGCGGAACCGGGCAAAATTCTCCCCAAAGCGACGGTGGTCATTCGCGACGGGCTGATCAAGGAAGTAGGACCGGAGGTCAAGGCACCGGTCGACGCGCTCTTGATCGACGGCAAAGGACTCACGGTTTATCCGGGGTTCATTGACGCGATGAGCACGTGGGGATTTGACCCCGCCCTGCGACGTTCCGAGGCGGGTTCTCCGGCGCCGGTCGATTTCGCCAGCGAGGCGCTTGCAACCACCAAGCCGGACAATCGCAAAGGAATGACGCCGGAGTTTCAAGTCGCGACCACTCTTCGAGCGGAGGAAGAGCCGGCTGAAAACTGGCGAAAGAACGGCTTCACTTCGCATCTCATCGCGCCGGACGGCGGCTTCATCGTTGGCCAGAGTGCGTTGGTTAGCATGAGCGGCGCGGCTCCGCGCGAAGCGCTCCTGCGCTCCCCCGTGGCCATGCATGTATCGTTTCACGGACTTCCCGGAAATGATTATCCGCGGGCGCTCATGGGCATTATCGCTCATTGCCGGCAAACTTTGCTCGATGCCGGTTACCACCAAAGAATGTGGGCCGCCTTCGAGCAAAACGGACGGACAGGCCGGCGGCCTCCGTTGGACCCCTCGCTCGAGGCGGTCAACCTAGTCCTCGCGCGGAAACTTCCGGTCGTTTTCGAGGCCGACTCTAAGGATGAAATCCATCGAGTCTTGGATTTTGCGGAGGAGTTTCACTTGCAGCCGGTGATCTACGGCGGGCGAGACGCTTGGAAAGCCGTGGACCGATTGAAACAACAGCAAGTCCCGGTGATCCTCCGACTGAACTTCCCCGATAAGCCGCAGCTGCGATTGGGCCGGCGGGCTAGTGGCCCATTTTACGAACGAAGCCCGGCCGCCGACAGCGACAAGGAGCTACCGACACGAGTGCAGGAGGACGTCGAGCGCCTGAGTCGCGAGGAATTGCGAAACGCCTCCACGGTGAATCAACATGGCGTTCTCTTCGCCTTTAGCACTCAGGGAGTCGAGAAGCCCGAAAAATTCCGCGAGAACCTTGGCAAAGTTATCAAAGAAGGTCTTCCGGCCGAAGCAGCCCTGAAGGCGCTCACGGTGAGTGCCTCAAAGATTCTTGGAATCGACCAACAGCTGGGAACGATCGCCCCGGGAAAAGCCGCGCACTTGATTGTCATGGACGGCGACTTCCAGGAGCCTAAGACGCAGGTGCGTTTCGCTTTTGCCGACGGGGTTCGCTTCGAATATCCAAAGCCGGAGGAACCCAAGCCAAGTGGGGACGCGAAACCCAAGCCGGCGGAAGGCAAGCCTGCCGCCTCCGTCAAGCCGGCTACAGCCGAAAAACCATCATCTCCAAGATCCGACAAACCCGAGTCTCAACCTGCAACCGAATTGGAATCCGACCGAAAACCGAGGCTTCATACCGGCGGCAATGTGCTGGTCCGCGGGGCCACCGTTTTCACGGTCGCCCAAGGGAGATTGCCTCAGACGGACGTTCTTATTGGAGGTGGCAGGATTTCACGCATTGGCCAAGGACTGTCGGCGCCGGCCGGCGCCACCGTAATCGACGCTTCGGGGATGTTCGTCATGCCGGGCATCATCGACACCCACTGCCACTTCGCTATTGCCGGAGGCGTGAATGAATTTTCCCTGTCGATCGTGCCCGAGGTTCGAGTTCGGGATGTGATCGACAGCGAAGATGTCCAGATTTATCGAGCCTTGGCGGGCGGCGTGACGACGTCGCGCTTACTTCATGGCAGCGCCAACGTGATCGGTGGCCAAGACGCGGTCATCAAACTCAAGTACGGCCGGCCGACGAAAGAGCTTCTCGTTGCCGATTCGCCGCGCGGTGTCAAGTTCGCCCTGGGGGAAAACGTCAAACGCACGGACGGGAGATTTCCCAATTCTCGTTTGGGTGTGGAGGCGGTATTGGTGCGCGCCTTTAGCGAGGCTCGCGCCTATCAACGAGAATGGGAAGAATACGAAAACGCGAAAAAGGCCCAAGGAACCAAGCCCCCGCCTTTGGAGCCGCGACGCGACCTTCGACTCGAGGCCTTAGCCGATGTCCTCAAAGGGAAACTACTGGTTCATTGCCATTGTTATCGTGAAGACGAAATTCTCATGCTCTTGCAGGTGGCCGATCGGTTCGGTTTCAAAGTGAAATCGCTGCAACATGTGCTGGAGGGATACAAAATCGCGGCCGAGATCGCGGCTCATGGGGCGAGCTGCAGCACGTTTGCCGACTGGTGGGCGTACAAGATCGAAGCCTTCGACGCCATCCCATTTAACACGGCCCTACTTCACGAGGCCGGCGCCTCTGTATGCTTGAAATCTGATAGCAATGAGCTGATGCGTCATCTCTATCAGGAGGCCGCCAAGTGCATCAAGTATGGCGGCATGACCGAAACCCAGGCGCTCGAAACGATCACGATTAGCGGCGCCAAGCAGCTTGGCTTAGAGAAGCGGATCGGAACGATTGAAGTGGGCAAGGACGGCGACCTCGCGATTTTCAGCGGCCATCCGCTCAATAGCTTTTCTCGTGTTGAAATGACGCTGGTCGAGGGCGAAGTCTATTTCCAAAGATCGGAGAAGCTGGCCCCGGTCACAGCCGCGTCGACCGATCTTGCTCCGCCTTTACCGAACTTCACCCCCATTCTTCCAAGTCCTAGTGGTGGATATGTGATCTCGGGAGCCGTCGTGCATCCCGCAGCGGGTCCCGATTTGCCCGATGCAACTGTGGTCTTGGACAAAGGCAAGATCGCTCGCATCATCAAGGGCAGCGTTGTCGAAAACGCTCGCACCAGTCTCGATTCTAACACGGCCAAGGGAGTTGTTTTCAACGATCAGGGAAAAATGTTTGTCCTGGCCGTTCCTTCGGACACGACTCTCGTCAAAGCTTCCGGCATGCATCTGTATCCCGGCATGATCGACGCCGGCACGGTGCTTGGGCTGACGGAATTGGACTCGGCGCGGGAGACGCACGATTTCGCGGAAGGGGGCGATTTCCAGCCGGACCTGCGAGCCGGCATCGCCATCAATCCGGATTCGGAGCTAATCCCGGTCACGCGCGCCAACGGCGTGACCACGGTCGTCAGCCGGCCGGTCGGATCAATCGTGGCCGGGCAAAGCGCGCTAATTAACCTCTATGGCTGGGTGCCTCGCGAGATGACGCTCGTGGATCCGTTGGCCCTTCACGTGGACTTTCCTCCAGAATCACCGATTTTTACCGGAAACCCGACGGCCCTGCCCGTGGGGCGAGCCATTGCCCGCAAGCAGCGCGACGAGAAAATCCGTCGGCTGAAACTGCTTTTCGAACAAGCCCTGGCCTATGACCAAGCCCGAAAGCAAAATTCCGCCCTGCCCTCCAATCCGCGACTGGAAGCTCTCGTCCCCTATGCCCAGGGCCAAAAGCCGGTCGTTCTTCAAGCCATTCGCAAGCCGGACATTCTCGAAGCACTGAAGTTGGCCGACGACCTGAAACTTAAAGTCATTCTGAGCGGCGCGGTGGACGCTTGGAAAGTCGCCGCGGAATTGAAAAAACGTAATATCCCAGTCATCGTGGGGCCGACTATGACCATGCTGCAAGAGATTTATGACCCTTATGATGCTCCTTACGCATGCCCCGCTCGGCTGCATGAGGCGGGCGTGCGATTTTGCATTCGGTCGGATGGTGGCAGCAATTCTCGCAACTTGCCCTATGAGTCGGCCATGGCCGTTTCTTATGGATTGCCCCAGGAGGAAGGCCTCAAGGCCGTCACGCTTTACCCGGCCGAGATTCTGGGCGTAGCCGACCAATTCGGCAGCATTGAGCCCGGCAAACGTGCCAACCTGATCTTAACCAATGGAGACATTTTGCAGGCCTCCACTCAAGTGCAGGCCGTCTTCATCGACGGCAAACCCTTGGAGCCGACCAGTAAACAAACACGCCTCTATGACCGATATCGCGAACGCCTTCGCGAGGTCAAGGAAGGCCGGGCGCCCTTGGGAACCAAGTAAAAAATCCGAAATCCGAAATCCAAACAAATTCGAATTTCCCAAGTGACAATAGTCTAAGAGCGATTTTCGGGTTTACGATTTGCCGCTTTGTTTGGGATTTCGAATTTCGGATTTGTTTCGGGTTTCGGATTTCGAATTTCGAATTGCAACCATGAATCCTCGGCAAGCGTGCGTCCTGATCCTGGGAATTGTCATATTCGTCTTGATGGGATTGTTCCCTCCCGTGAATCACGTGTATGTATTCAAAGAAGTGAATGCCGAAGGAGATGTGCTGGACGCTCAGGAAGTCACCAGCGATTTCCAAGGATATCGGTACTACTTTTCCCTCGGCCCAATCGAGGACGGACAAGGATACCGTGTCGCGAAGCTAATCTTGATGGCCCAATGGGTGTTGGTGATCGTTATTGTCCGAGTCTTGATGGTGGCCCTCCGCGATCCGAAGGCGGTTCTTCCCCGCGGTAAGCTTTTTCAACAACCCCCCTCTCCCTGATGAGAATCTTTGTCGCCGCTATTCTTCTTGTTTCTTGGCGTTGTCCAAGCGCCGCTGCTCAATCCATCGAGTCTGAGGCGCTCGATACCATTATCCACGAGGCTCTGAAATCCTGGCAGGTTCCGGGAGCTGCCGTCGGAATCGTTCAAGATGACAAGGTCATTTACCTCAAAGGCCACGGCCTGAAAGAAGTCGGCCAAAAAGAGCCGGTTACCCCGGATACCATTTTCCCGCTTGCTTCCTGCACGAAAGCCTTCACCACCACCGCGATGGCGATGTTAGTGGACGAAGGGAAGATGAACTGGGACGATCCGGTCCGCAAACACGTTGAGTTTTTTCATCTCTCTGATCCGTCGGCCGATGCCTTGGTGACGCTTCGCGATCTGGTGACTCATCGCACCGGCGTCGGACCTCACGAACTCCTTTGGTACCGTTCGCCTTGGAGTCAGGAAGAAATCATTCGCAAAATCGGTAAGGTCAAGCTCGATTACCCGTTTCGATCCGGGTTTCGTTATCAAACGACGATGTTCACGACCGCAGGTTGGGCGGTCACGACGGCCTCCGGATCGAGTTGGGAGAGTTTTGTGCAGAAGCGAATTCTCGATCCGTTGGAAATGAAGAATACGTTTCTCACCACCGTCCCAGTACTCCAATCGCCGGATCATGCCAGTCCTCATCGACTCGATAGCGATGGACACCCGGTCGTCATTTCTTGGTATCCGATGAACAGACCGGAGCCGGCCGGATCAGTCAATTCCTGTGCCCGCGACCTGTGCCAGTGGGTCCGGCTTCATCTGAATGACGGCGTCGTTGGAGGAAAGCGACTCGTGTCCGCAAAGAATCTACAAGAAACCCACCGCCCGCAAAACATTATTTCGCTCGAGGGCAAAGCCCGTGACATGAATCCCGACACGCTGCAAATGAGCTACGGCATGGGGTGGGTCATTCAGGATTACCGATGCCATTTACTCGTCTCTCACGCCGGCGCCATCGACGGCTTTCGAGCCCACATCACACTGATCCCCAAAAAAAAGATCGGCATCGTGCTCCTCAACAATCTCCATCAGGCCAACATGAATCTGGCGCTCAGCAACACCATCGTGGATTTGTTGTTGGGTTTGCCGAAAAAAGACTGGAACGCCTACATCGGCGAGCAGACCCGCAAGGAGGAAGCCACCGCTCGTGAACGTCTCTTGGATCGAGAGAAAAACCGAAAACCTGGAACGAAACCAACTTTGCCGCTAAAGGAATATACGGGGTCTTATGATGATCCAGCTTATGGAACCGCCAGCATTTCCTTGGAAAACGGTCATCTTATTTGGAAATGGAGCACTTTCACGAACAGGCTGGAACATTTTCAAGACGATACTTTTACCATTCAAAACGACTTGTTGGGATATCCTCGAGTTCAATTTATCCTGGATACAGACTGCGCATCGCCCGTCATGAAGGTGATGGACGTGATGGAAGTGGAATTCGGGAAGAGACGTTGATCCTTGGTATAATGTGAAGCGGTACTTTTTGCGCCCTAAAGGAAGTATGAACATGAAGGCAATTCAAGGGGTTTATGAAAACGGTCAAATTAAGCTCTCCGAGCCGCCTCCCATTTCCGATAGCGAGCCGGTCAATGTACTGGTGGTCTTCCCGGAACAAGTCGAGGACGCCTGGCAAAAGATTTTAGACTATCCAAGTCCACGTCCGGCGCTTGATAAGTATGTCCAAGAGTGTCTTGAAGAAATAGCTCAAGGCAAGACCCAAACGTTGGACTTGGATCAATTATGATTTCTAGGACCGTCAGCGCGGGTGACGAGCAACTATCGAGCAGTGGGCATCCTAATTGGGGACACAATCACTTGGATTTGGATCGGGTCCCACGACGATTTTGACCGTGCATTTCCCAAATAGCAAACATTAATGAACTAAATGAACTAATCCTTGTATCGCATGAACCGTCTTTTCGCCACCTGTGCCCGCGGCATTGAATCCGTCCTGGCCGGCGAGTTAAGCCAGTTAAGTGCGAACAAAATCGAAGTCGGCCGCGGCGGCGTTCATTTTGCCGCCGACATAACCGTTCTTTACAGAGCTAACCTCTGGCTTCGAACCGCGATTCGCGTCCTCTGTCCGATATTTGAAGCGACAGTCATGACGCCGGAAGAATTATATGACGCGGTTCAGACCGTCGACTGGTCGCAGTACCTGACGCCGGACCACACGTTAGCCGTGGATTGCAATGTCCGCGATTCGAAGATCACGCATTCGCAATATGCCGCGCTCAAAACCAAAGACGCCATATGCGATCAATTTGTCGATGCGTGCGGGCGACGGCCGAGCGTGGATGTCGATCGGCCGATGGTCGGTTTAAACTTACACATTTACAAGGACCAGGCGGTTCTGAGTTTGGACAGCTCGGGCGACTCGCTTCATAAACGCGGCTACCGGCCCATCCTGACTAAGGCGCCGCTTAATGAAGCGCTGGCCGCGGCCATTGTCCTCTTGACGGGTTGGAAAGGAGGCACGCCGTTTGTCGATCCGATGTGCGGCTCAGGGACGCTTCCCATTGAAGCCGCCTGGATCGCGCTCCGGCGTCCGCCGGGACTCACGCGCAAACACTTCGGCTTCCAAGGGTGGATGGATTACGATGTGAAACTCTGGACCGAGCTGAGGGATGAAGCACGTCGAGGCATTCTCAAGAAACTGCCGTCTCCCGTCATGGGATCCGACCTTCGCAAGGACGCCGTTGCTTTTTCACGCAGTAATGCTCGGGCGGCCGGCATTGGCCATCTCGTCGATTTCGAAATGAAAGCGATTTCCGATTTTGAACCGCCTGATGGAGCTCCGGGCACGATCGTTTGCAATCCGCCTTATGGCGAGCGAATCGGAGAGGAAAAGGATCTGAAGCCACTCTACCGGACTCTGGGTGAAGTTCTGCAAAAGCGGTGCGCGGGATGGACTGCTTTCGTATTCACCGGGAACGCCTCCTTGGCCAAATGCATCGACATCACACCGGCGGCGCGAATTCCGCTCTTCAACGGCAAAATACCATGTCAGTTGCTGCGATTCGACTTGAAGTGAAAAAACATTTAGCCGCCGAGCTTGCTCCGCGCGGGACAAGTCCGGCGGCTAAATGAATAGCCTTCAATTCGTCCGGCGTTGAATTAACTTGACTGCAAGCGATAGAGCGCGTCGCGGGCATCGGGGGCCAACGGATGGCTGCCGTAGGACGTCACATGCTCGTAACATTTCTTGGCTCGAACCACATCGCCCGTTTGTTCATAGGCCTGAGCCAATTTGTAGAGCGTGTCGGCGCCGCTCTTCGAGCTCTTGCGAAACTCGGTAAAACAAGCAATCGCCAAATCAGGCCGGCTCAGCTCCTGGAGATAGGCCTCGCCTAAGAGCCGACAGCACAAATACCAGGAGTCTTCGTCCTCGGTGGAAGCGAACTTCTCCGGTTTGTGTGAATAAAGCTCTTCCAAGATCGCTCGCGACGGATCGATCTCCCCTCGACGCCGCAGCGCTCGCGCGAGCAAGACCTTGGCCGACACGCTCTCCGGCTGCATCACTCGTAACAGCTCGATCAAATGTTGCGCCCAATCCATCATATCGAGGTCAACATCCTTCTGGTCCAGGATGGATCGAGCCTTTTTCAGACAATAGGCGACGTCAAAGCCCTTGCAGGTTTCCTTGCGCGCCTTCAAGTCTGCGGGCATGACGGAGTAATAATAGCGATCCTTCTTTTCCAGAAGATCAGGATCCTTGGAGTTATAGAGCAGCGCTTTCTCGACGGTAAACAAGGCCGGAAACACATCGCCGCGTTTTTCGTACAACTCCGCCAGGATGCGAAGCGTCTCCAGGCCGCTTCGCTCGGATTCCGCGAACAGCTGATAGCTGTCGATGGCCGCATCCGTATCATCGCGCGACCGAGCATCCTCGCCCAGGACTTTCAGCACGTCGAAATACGTCCTGCGACTCTCGTCGGTGAGGTTTTGAGGTCCCACCGCGCGGCCGGCTTGTTTGACCAGCTCATAATTGTCCCAAACCCCGGCGGCGTCCCCAGCCCTCTGATGAGCGTTGGCGATTTGCAAGAAAATGGACGGCGCCTGCGACGCTAAGCCTCGGGCGGCAATTCTCAAAAACTCCGCGCCTCGACGCCATCGACGAGAGTCGTTCATCAAAGCCAGGCCGAGCTGCTGCACATATTCATAGTTGAAATCGGGCGCCGGCGATTGTCCGGCGGAAATGTAGTCCGCTTCGGTCAGATCGCTATAGAGAATCCGTTTGAGCTCCCAGCCCGCTGCATCGTCCGGAATTTCAGCTAAACGGCGCTCGACGGCCGCGATCGCCTCCATCCGCAATCCCGGAAGACCCAATTGAGGCGTGCCCACTCTACGATTTAACTCGGGATGAAGCGTCAGCGCCAATTGCCAGGCGTCAAACAAAACCGCGTGCCGTTGCGGATCGTCGGCCGCATAAGCGCCGCCGGACAAAATCCGTTCCAACTCTCGGGCCGCCAGGTCATATTGCCCAGCATGCGTGTGGGCCACCGTTCGCCAGTAATCCACTCGCGGCCCCAAAGCCGGCCGTTGACTCATGACCAAATCCAGGAGACGGTAAGCTTCCTCAAGCTTGTCCGGCGTGGGTCCGGCGTCCATCAGCAAGGACCTGACTCGCTCCAAGCAGAAGTCGAAATCCAGCAAAGCCAGTGTCTGCGGATCCTCTCGAATTTCGTCGAGATTCAACGCCCGATGCACGCGGGCCATGCTTTCTCGAGCCAATGAATTATTAGGATTGAGCTCCAGCGCGCGACGAAAGGCGAGTAAGGCCTGGCGATGTTGCCCGATGTTGGCATAGCTGACGCCGCGCATCACATGCTTGAAGACTCGCATGCCCGGTAAGACTCGCATCACATACCAAGCAAAAAGAACCAGCGTGAGTATGAGTCCGGAGGTCTGATAGGTCGGGTCCTGCCATGCCAGCATGACGACGCCCAGCCCCAAGAGAGCGCTCATGGCCCCGATTTCAGCTTCCGATTCATCGGCGCTGCCGGCAAACGTCAGCAAATAAAAGAACGGAATGCCGAGCAGCAGAATGACGCCGAATTGATTTCGCGCGGTCTGGTACGGAAGCAGCGAGGCTGTTTCATGAAAGCCAAACCACGCGCCGCCGATGATACTCGCCGCCATGGTCAGGCTCAGACCCACACGGACCCATCGATTCGTCTGAACGGAAATCACCCAAAGGACAATTCCCAGCGCCGCTCCGCCTGCTAAAGACATTAACAACAAACTCTCGCCGACGGCACTTCGAATGGAAAAGCCGACTGCCAGTCCCAATAATATCCCCCCGTAAACCCAGCCGGAGCTTTCCAACAACAAAAACAAGATAAACCACCCCACCTCGGCCGCGGCCTGATAGCCTTCCCGGATTTTCTGGACCGCCGCGATTGCCAATGCGATGGCGAGCCCGCCCAACATTAGCAGCGCGCCTTGCAACGCTTGGGTCCAATTCCTGGCTGCCAAAGCGGCAAAGGCGAGGAGCCCCAGGAAAATCCCTTTCAAGACGTACTCCGGAAGGAGCCAGCGTTTCGTTCGACTGTCGGCGATGATCTCGGGCATGGCTTGAACCTCAGAGTTCAAACTAACGAGTTTGCACGGTCGGGAGAAGACCTCGGAAGCCACCAAATCACCCGAATCTTGGGAAATTCAGTGACAATCTTTCACCGTCCGTGCCCTAAGAAGGAGCCGCTTGGCTCAGGGGGCTAACGCCCCCCGCTCAGGGGAAATTAACAAGCCCCGCTGTGAGGGTGGTCCAATTTGAAAGGAAAACGAATGATTACTCTATCGCCGGAAAAAATCCATGAGACGATCTGGTCCCTGGCCGCCAAACATTCGGGCAAGGACATGAAGGAAATCCGCCCCGAGAGCCGGCTCGTTCAAGACTTAGGCGCCGACAGCCTGACCGTCGTCGAGTTCTCCATGGAGCTGGAAGAAGAGCTGGACGTGACGTTTCCGGAGACCATTTTGGACAAACAAGATCTGACCATGGCCGACGTGGAAAAGGCCGTCCTTGAAATAGCGCAGAACATCCCGGCCGTTTAGCGGCGACGCGGCACGAAGCGCGTTCCTCCGTACAACAAAAAACCATCGGGGCGTCACTCTTGCGAGCACGCCCCGATGGGTTTTAAGGCCACAAAATCGGGGTCGTCTGGGGCCGACCCCGATGGTGCGGGGGGCCATCGTTACTTCGTGGGAGCCGGCAGGGGCGCGGGCATCGGCTTGGCGGCGTCTCCCGATGGAGCGGGCGCCGGAGCCGCATGGCCGTTGCCACAGCCGTTATCGCAGGCGTCGCAGCAGTACCGGTGGCTGAACAGCTTTTGCAGGAACCCTTCGTGGCCGCATTCGTTGCCGCAGGGTTGCTCACAAGCCGGCTTTTCAACCTTCACCAGCTTGAGCCGTTTGACCGGCACTTCTTCGCACACGCACTCTTTCACCTTCTTGCACACCGTGGTCGGCACGCATTCGGTGACTTTGGTCGGAACCTGCACGGTCGTCTGATAAGCCACCATCTTGCAGACCTTGTAGGGCACCTGCTTGGTGACGGTGACCTTTTCATTGTGGCAGGTCGTGTAGGGCACTTTCTTCGTGCACACTTCCTTGACCGTGCGGCAAACCGTGTACGGCACTTGCTTGGTGCAAGTCTCTTTGACGTTGCGGCAGACGGTGCAGCACACTTCCTTCTTGACCTGGGCGCCTTCTTTGAACGTCCGGCCGGGGCCTTCAGTATCATAGGCGACGCCCTTCTCGTCCACGTACGCGCCCGACAGGCAGCGGGAAACCGTATAGGGCACTTGCTTCTTCACGGTTTCTTTTTCCGTGCGGCAAGTCTCATAGGTTTCTTTCTTGTGATGAACGGCGCCTTCCTTGAACGTGAAGCCGGGGGCTTCGGTCGCGGAAGTTTCGCCGGCGGCGTTGACATAGGCGCCGCACACCGACCGCTTCGTCGTATACGGGACCTTCTTGGTTTCCGTATACGGGACCTTCTTGCAAACCGTGACCGGCACTTGCTCGTGAACGCATTCTTTCACGTAGGTCGTGCACGGCACCGTTTCGCAGACGGTCCGGGTCTTGCACACCATGCGGGTGCACGTCTGGTCCGGCTCTTTGCAAGTTTCGAAGTGACCTCGGCCGTGGTGCGTCTTGCAGGTGCACGGGTCGTAGCAGCACTCGCCCTGGACCCAGGTCTTGTGGCACTTGCCCGGCTTGCAATATGTCTCGCACACGTTTTCCTTGACCTTCTTCGACACGGTCTTGGTCGTCTGCACGGGCTTGCAAACCGTCTTGACGCAATCTTTCATCTGCGTTTCCTGCACGGTTTTATAGTGCGTGCAGCAAACTTCCCGCTCGTGGCATTCTTCCACGCACTTGCGGACTTGGCAGCAGGTCTCGCGCACGTGTTGCTCGCGAATCGGCTTGCAGACCACTTCGCAAACCTCACGCACGTGTTGCTCGCAGACGTTCTTCTTCACGGAATAGCATTCCGTGTGGCACTTCTGCTCCTGCACCGGCCTGCAGACGGTGTAGGTGCATTCTTTGTAGCAGGTTTCCTGAACCTTCTTGCAGACCGTGTATTGGCATTCTTTGTAGCAGGTCTGATAGACCGGCTTGTTCTGAACGCATTCCACGGTCTTGTAGCAGGTTTCGTAAGTCGGTTTGTAGCAAGTTTTGGTTTCCGTGTGGTAAACCGTCTTGCAGACCGGCTTCATGACGGTTTCTTGAACCGTCTTGTAGCACGTGTGCCACCGCTTTTCCAAGCAGCAGTCGTAGACCAGCTTGTAGCACGAGCGGCATTGCTTCTGACACGAGGTGAAGCAACACTGTTCCTTGCAACATGGATCTTTGCTGCAGCTGGAGTAATCGGTGGCGCCGCAATGCCCCGCCTTCGCGGTTTGGACGGCCCCGAGCAGGCCGACCAACGCAGCCAGCAGCGGCATTCCCAAGCGCATCCTCATGATCTCGCCTCCTCATCGGCCCCCCTCGCCTTCGCGTGCACGTCGCAACGCGCCAGGGAGAAGCTTAGCCAGTTGTGAAAATCGTCCGCCTCGGGTCCGTTCGGTTTCGTGACCCCCTAACGGCATTGGCCGGGCCTCAGCCCCAGATTCCCCCTCCCGCGGGGGTTGGCTGGCATGACCGATTCGTCCGAAACGGTCTGCGCCCGTCCAACCGTGTTTATCGGCTGCCCTTCCTGCCATCCATCATCGCCGGTCTCTTTTGTGAGGCTTACCCAGCCTCGTTGATTCCGGTCTTGCCGAAAGTGACGAATTGAACGCCCGCAATAGTGCTTAGGGCTTAGAACTTAGTTCTTAGAACTTAGTGCTTAGTTCTTGGCCAGGAGCCAGTCGTGAGTAGCCGGCGCGCCAAAGGTTTCTAAGTGCAATGTGTGGGCGCCACAAACTGGAGAAGACCGGCAGGTTTTGCCAAAGAAATGAATAAGTCGTCCCTAGGCACCTAGTGCTAAGCACTAAGCTCTAAGCCCTAAGCGCTGATTAGAAAAAAGAAACCGGCGACGTTGCGGCGTCGCCGGTCTATGGGAAGGATTCGGGGGAATTGGGTCGTGGCAGGCGGCCGCCGGGGGAAGCGGCTTCAGGGGATACTTTGGGGGAGAAATGGTTCCTTCTTATTCAGGGGGAGTCGGGGGTCAGTATCGGTCCCTGGTGTTGCCCGTTCCTGATTGTCAACTACTGATGACTGATCACTGATGAATGAAGACTAGCTACTGACTAAAGACTAAGGACTAAGCTCTAAGAACTAAGCACTAAGCTCTAAGCACTAAACAGCAGCCAACTGCCGTCGCCGGTGCATGGTCTCGGACAGGAGCCGGCGGCAGCTCTCCAGGTCGCGCAGCATGGTCTCGGTCAAGACCTGCACGGCCTCTTCATCCTCGGCCCACTCCAGTTGCTGCTGGCATTGCATCATGTGCTCGAGCATGTCCTTCAGCCACAAAAGATTGGTTTCACGTTGGCTCATAGCCGTCACCTTTTCGCAGCCCCATCAAGGGCTCTTAAAGTATTGGGGGGTACGGTGTTGATGGGAAAGCAACCCCCGTGCCAAACGCCCGACCCCGGCCGCCGCACACCGGTTGCTGATCACTGATTACTGCTCACTGATCACTTCTTCCCTCTTCACTAACCACTAACCACTAGCCACTAACCACTGCTCATTAATGCTTTGCATCAATGACGCCCCATTGTCAAATGAAGAAAAGCAACTTGCTAAGTTTTCTGCCTACGGACTACCGACTACGGACTGGTGACGACTGGTTTGCAATTTTTACATTCAAACCGGTTACCGGACCTTGTAAGAATGGGAGAAGCTGAGTTGAAGACAGGGATGATGCGGAAGGCTGGAGAAGGGGCGATGGTTGAATAAAGCGAGCCACCCGCACCTTGCCAGAGTGAACCGCCAGGATTAGTAACGTGTCCTGTGAGAAATACTGGCATGCCGACACAGATGGCGATCTTCGAGAAATGATCGATGTTCCTTGATTACGGAAGCGATGCTAAATGAATAATTTGAGGAAACTGCGGCTGAAGAACTTTGACAAGCCTATCGTCCGCGGTTACCAGCTGACAATTCTCTTGTTCAGAAAGCGCCACGTACAGGCAGTCATAAACGCCGATTTTAGCCTGAGAGGCAATCACGTAAGCTCGTGGAATAAGGGGTTGATACTGGAAGAACCTTGGGGGAGTGGACATGATATCCGCGAAAAGCTTTCCGCCTTCGGGAGGACTGATTCTGTTTTGTCGTTCCGCCCTGGTGAGAGCGTGGATGATTTCTGCGGGGAGAATGTCCGGCGAAATAAGCTGGTGGAAATTGTTCTTGAAGTCATCGCGAAGGAGTTGGGCCTTATCGGAGAGGGCCTCGGTAAGCACCCATTTCACGGCAACGTTGGAATCAAGAACGTAAATCATTCATCGGTGCGGAGTTCGCGAATGGCGGGGACGGCGATGTCGAGGAGGCCATGCTTTCTAAAGACTTCATCGCGGATGCGTTTTCCTTCCGATTGAACGCGCCTCTCGAACTCTGGGTCCCGCTTGCCGGCCATGGCCAGTCTTATTGCCCTTTGCATGTCGGCAAGAACGTCGGCTGGTAACGGTGTATCTTCCATGTTGTTAATCATGGCCATCATCCCCGAAAAAATCAATGACCTTAAGGATCGAATTGTGAGTGAGCTCTGACTGGAGATCCTTATTGACTTGATTCCTTACGCAAAATCCCCGCTGCGGACATCCACCCAATTCACAGCCGTGGACCAACTTGCCCACAGGCTGGTGCTGAAAGTTGAGCCGTTGGAGATGCCGGTCCACCATTGGCCGGTTTGCAGCGCTCGGCCGGTGATATCCGCCTTGCCGTCGCCGTTGAAGTCGCCGACTTGAACATCGACCCAAGTCACGCCGGTGGACCAGGTGGACCAGAGGCTATTGCTGAAAGTCGTACCGGTCGAGATTCCCGCCCACCATTGGCCGTTTTGTAACACTCGGCCGATGATGTCGTCCTTACCATCGCCGCTAAAGTCGCCGACCTTGACGTCAACCCAAGTGACGTTGGGATTCCACATTCCCCAAAGGCTCGTCATCAGCGAGGAACCCGTCGAGGTGCCCGTCCACCAGGTCCCGGCATCCAGGACGCGCCCGGTGATATCCGCCTTGCCGTCGCCGTTGAAATCGCCGACTTGCACATCCACCCACTTGGCCGCGGGATTCCACGTGGCCCACAGACTGTTGCTGAAAGCGGAGCCACTTGAGATGCCGGCCCACCATTGACCGGCCTGCGAATAACGCCCGATGATGTCCGCCTTGCCGTCGCCGTTGAAGTCGCCGACTTTGACGTCGACCCAGGTGGCCATCGGATTCCAGGTCGTCCAAAGAGAATTCGTAAAGCTGGATCCGCTGGACTGAGCAACCCACCATTGGCCAGATTGCAGCACTCGGCCGCCGATGTCGGCTTTGCCGTCGCCGTTAAAGTCGCCGACTTGAACATCGACCCACGTCAATTTGGGATTCCAGGTTGTCCAAAATGAATTTGTAAAGGAACTGCCGTTGGATAGACCTACCCACCAATTTCCGGTGCTCAAGTCGCGTCCGGCGATGTCCGCTTCACCATCTCCGTTGAAGTCCCCAGTCAATACGTCAACCCAAGTCACCCCCGGATTCCAAGCGCCCCACATGGTCGTTGTGAAGGACGACCCGGTTGTAACGCCGGTCCAGATTTGCCCGCTATCCTTCGCGTGGCCCGTTATGGACGCCCCGATTTCCGCCACGCGAACCACGCTGTTAGCCGCGGCAGTGCTTCCCCCGACATCGGCTATTTGCACGAGAACTTGGTAAGAGCCTTCCGAGGAATAAGTATGAGACCCGCTTACGTTGAAACCGCCGCCATTGGCTGATATGGTACCCGCCGAAACGGCCCCATCGCCCCAATTGATAGTGGCCTTGAAATACTGGGGAGTGGATGGATCCGGATCGGTGAATGTGGCGATCGTGGCCGTGAATGGCGTTTGTTCCATTGCCGATGTCACAACAGTTCCGGTCGCCGTTAATGGAGCATCAAAGGGTTCCGTTCCAAATATGTCCGAGTGATTATTCAGGTCTCCAGCTACCAGGTCGCTGGCGTCGCTTTCAAATACCACAAACTGCCCGTCGCCGCTGATTATACCTCCTGTAAATCCAAAACTCCCATTTCCTGCCGTTATGTCGGAGCCCGGTACGTGGCTGATGAGCGTGTTGAGCCCGGTCGCTTTTTGGTAAAGAAAAGCGTCCGACGTCCCACTGGAGTCAATTTGGCCCGCAACCAAGTTTGTCGCCGAGCTCGAGTAAATCAAATCACTGCCGTCGAAGCTAAAGTCTCCAACTTCCGAGAGGCCATTCCCCGTAGTTGAAAAGTCGCCCGCGACATGACTAACCAGTGAAATCTGTCCGGTGGATCGATAATAAATAAAAACATCATCCGTGTTATTATTATCTTGCTGCCCGCTAACCAGATCGGTGGAGGGACTGGCAAAAGCAATGGTATTTCCGTCAGGACTGATGATGGGGTAAAACTCCCCCCTGTTTGATGTTATGTTCATGCCCAAGTAACTGTGACTGACGAGCGTGTTGCTTCCAGTCGAGCTGTCGTAGAGATATGCGTCGGAGGACAAGTTGTTGTAGGTTAGCCCGGAGGCCAAATTGTGGGCGTAGCTCGAATAGACGACAAATCTGCCGTCGGCACTAATGGCTCCTGAAGCGACCCACAATTGGGAAACGTTGTTACCCGCCGTGGTCAAGGACCCAGAAGCATGGCTGATGAGAACCAAATCGCCCGTCAAGCGGTTAAAAAGGAAAATATTGTCTGCGTTCGGAGTCCCAGCAAAACCGTTAATCAAATCCGTGGCGGCGCTTTCAAATGTAATGGCACTGCCATCGGCATTGATATTTGCATTTTTCGACTCACCATTTGCCGCGGTGGTGGTAGAGGAGAATGAATGACTGATCAGGATCAAAGATCCGGTTTGCTTACTCCACAGAAACTCCAGGTGGGCGGTGCCCGCACTTGTTTCACCGGCGATTAAATCGATTGATTGGCTTAGTAGCACGATAAAATTGCCGTCCGCACTTATCTGCGCGTCAATCGCTCCGTGGTCTCCGGTGGTTGTTAGAGAGCTGCTGGTATGGCTGATGAGCGTATTGGTATCAGTCAACCGATCATAAAGAAAGACGTCCAAGAAATTGTTGGAATCTACTTGGCCGGTTACTAGGTTGGTTGCCCTGCTCTCAAAAACTATGAATCTTCCATCGGAACTCATGGATTGGACCCGTGAATCTCCATTCGCCGTACGGGTGCTGGACTCGCTCGAATGGCTGACCAAAACTGTGGTAGCGGTCAGCCGGTCGTAAAGAAACACATCGTTGGCGGCGTTGGTATCGTTTTGGCCGGGTACGATGTTGGTAGCCATGCTGTCAAATGCAACGTATCTCCCATCCGCGCTCACAAGCGGGGCAGTGCTGTCTCCATTTGGAGTCACCGAGGGGCCGCCGTTGGCAAGGGAGATTGGAATTACCGTGCTAAGCAAATTGCGGTGCTCCAATTGCTCAACCACCGGGCGGAAAATTCGGAGCCCGGTCGCCATCTTAGATCGCGCGTTTTTCGTTTTGTGGAATCGTTTTCCCGACCAATTTCGAAGCACTGGAAATACCATGTTTCACCTCTTTGTTCCAAAACCTCGACCGCATGAATCCATCACTGATTAACAAACTCTCCGGGGGACGACTGATTTACGCAACTCGATTGAATCACGGATGTGCTTCGGCGAACACCCGAACGGGCAGCGAAGATTTCAATTACAATCTAGAGTCTGGCAGCCGGCAGGACAACCTGCAACATCAGACTATAAAGTGAAGAAGTACGTGGAGGAACGCCGCGCGGCGAGTGTGCCGTAATATCGATCAAACCCGGAGCCAGTTGTTGAAACGGTTCCCACAAGACCGGCTGAAGGCCTTCGACCCCGCGATGCTGGAAATCGAACGCTAAACAAAAACAATTCCCCTAGCAAGAACAAACAAGAGTATGCGAAATGATCGACTTCATCACCTTGTCAAAAGATGACGCAAAGATCCAGACCCTCACGAATTCAATCGCGGCATGGTTCCAGGGATCCTCTTTGGAATGGAACTTGATTCGTATGGATGGCTCGCGCTACGATATTTTTTCTGGCTACAACTCGGGAGCCAGTCAGGGCAATGGAGAGATTTTGGCCTTTGTTCATGACGACGTCCAGTTCCTTGGTAATCGGCTGACATTGGAAAAACCATTAGAACTGTTTCGGGCCTCGGATACAGGATTCCTAGGAATCGCTGGTACGCGAATACTTTTGGAACATGCTTGTTGGTGGGCCTCCAAGCCCGAAAGCGAGGGCCGTGGCATGGTTTGCCATCCGGCCGAAGGGGAATTCGGGATCCAGTGGGACGTCTGGCCGATGCAACAAGTGGGGCTATTCGGGCGAGTGGCAGTTCTCGACGGTGTCTTCTTGATGTGTAAACGCGAAACTTGGAATCGGCTAGGAGGACTTGACTCAACTAATTACCGCGGGTTTCATTTTTACGACATCGACATCACTTTTCGGGCTTTGCAACTTGGCTTGGTCAACTACGCCGTACCGATTCCAGTTTTCCACAGGCACGTGGGTATGCCAAACCCGGATTGGCAAGAAAATCAAAAAATCTTCTTGAGAAAGTTTGGCAAGTATCTCCCCTATTTGATCTGATGGTTTAGCTTCATGGAGGCTTGGATTATTGCCTTCGTTCGGGGTCCAGTGTTCCGTCAGGAACAGGAACAGGAAACAATGGGGACATTCCTCGTTTTAGCAACTCGACCGGCCGCACTCTCCTGAGCAGACCTGTTTCGCTCCAATGAGGTCCGCTGGGGGTAGGATGCCGGAGGCGGCGTTGGCTGGCATGGTGCTGAGTCGATTGGCGGGCGGGGTTGGCCAAGTGGCGATCTAGCCGCTCTCACTTGGCGGGCGGGGTTGGCCGCGTGGGGCCTTCTCGTGTGGGCCCTTGAGCAGTGCAATCCATTTAGGCGACTGTAAGCTCGGCCCGGGGTTGAGCAGGTTCATTTCCGATTGTGCGTGGTACCTGGAGTCAACACCATATGGCGGGATGGCGGGGAGGGTTCCAGGGTCGCCTTAAGATATTGCCAGCACATGAATTATGGCTCCGGAACCTCCCCGCCATCGGCCTGGTTCAAGTTGACCACGATTAAGGTACCAACCAAGTTGGGGACCCTTTCCGCCAAATGAAGGTCGAAAACACCGAAACCGCGCGTTTTTCTCGGGGAATAGACCCCCCTCCGCCAATTCATTTGGCGGGCGGAGGGGGGTGGCAAGCGCGGAAATATGCTAGTCGTCCGCGCTTTTTTGGCCTTCCGCCAATTTCCTGACTTGGCGGGAGGGGTCAGCCAGGGATGCCGCAGGATTTTGTTACCCGAATTTGAACCATGCCCCGCCATCACCTTTTTTTCATGGCGGGTGGCGGGGAGGCTGACGTGTCGATTCGCTGGTCAGGAACTCGGGCTTCATGCGGTCCGGCCACACAGAGCGTTAGCCTCTTGGTTCCGTGTGATGAGGCCAAGTCTGCCGGAAGATGCCCAAGATGTAAGGGCGGCGCGGAATTTCCGAGTGAACCAGGGCGGGCGATTCGGGAACTCTGGCCGCGCGCCTTGGGCGGCCGGGCGTTTCGGGTCGAACATAATAAGGCCGCGGTTCTTTGCATTCATCCTTGCACACTCGTTCCCTGAGGGGCTCCGGCATCTAGGCACGTACCCCCAGAGCTCGCTTGCTCCCCGATACGACCCCATGGTTTGTGATCCGCCAGGCGAGCCATGCCACGACCCCGCCGGAGCCCCTTTCCATTCAATGTCCAATAAGGAAGGCAGGAAAAGAAGATTTTTTTTCTGTTTCCTGGGTTCCTGCCTTGCTTATAGTGTTCATCCTGGGCGAGCGGGGTTGCGTGAGCGCCCCGAGGTCCGAGCGTTCCGCTACCGCGTCGCGGCTAAACGGTGATTGATGTACGCGCGTTTTCGAGATCATTGGCTGCCGTGGATGCTGAGCCGGTTTTTCATGCTCGTGGCTGGCTTTCTGATTTTGCTGGTCTTGGCCTGCCCTTTCTTGGATAATGGGCGTGGGAGCGGCATCCGGGGCCAAAATCTCGTGACGGTTTTTGCCCGCGACCTCGCCGTTCGGCGGACGGCCGTCGCGTCCGCTCTGGGCTTGGCAGCGACGGCCTGGATTTTCTTTCGCCCGAAGACAGAATTTTCCATCGCCACTCCGGCGCAGCAGGAAAATCGATTTCCCGATGACCGTCCCCTCTAATTTGGGATGTTTCTCATCATGCCCAGCTGGCTCGTGGACGATCCGACGACGATCCTCTTCGTAATGGCCCTATTGGCCCTGGCGCTCGGAGTCGTCTGGTGGATTGGCCGCGGGGACGACTATGGCAAAAAGAAGCTGAGCTGGCTCAAGGGGCTCAAAGCCCGGCGGCTCACGCGCAATCAATGCTGCGCCATGGGACTAACTTTGATCGGCTTCCTGGCCGTCGTGACCTTGCTTCTTTACTTCTTCGTTGACACGCCCAACAAGCGCATCGAGCGGGCCATCCGCGAAATGGCAAGGGGCGTCCGAGAGCAAAACGTCGACAAGGTCTTCGGCCACGTCTCCGACCGGTTCACGCTGATGGGCCAAGGCAAAGAGAGCTACCGATCGGTGGTCGCCCGGTATTTCCAAAATGGGACGATCACGGATATCTCTGTCTGGGACCTCGACGAAGCCAAGCTGACCGAAGACAAAAGAGAGGCGACGATCCAGTTCATGGTGAAGCCGAAGGGAGCCATGACCTCGGGGGTCGGCTATCGCTGCGAAGCCCGATTTGTTCGCGATCCGGACGGCCAATGGCGGCTGCAAACTTTTCGCGTCTTCATGCCGCTAGACGACCCGTCCAAACAAGGCCAAGTCATCTATCCTCCTCCGTAAGCTTCCAGGTCCAATCGGCCATTTCGTCGAGTCGGGCTTGATGCGTCATGTTGAATTGAAGCGGCGTTACGGTGATATAGCCTTCCGCCATCGCGGTCACGTCCGAATCGGGATGAGGCGCGGGACAATCCAAGCCGGGATTGCTCCAAAAGTAAACCCGGCCCCGCGGATCGACCCGGCGGTCATAGGTCTCCCGATAGGGGGCCACGTTTTGCGGCACCACGCGAATGCCCCGGACCGGCCCTTTGTCGAAGCTGGGAATATTGATGTTGAACAAGCTCCCCTCGGCAGGCTGCCGGCTGAGGATTTGCTCGATCACGCTACGCGCCAAGATCGCTCCGCGGGTGAAATCCAACGGCTTGGGCTTGGTATATTCTTGCGACACGGCAATGCTGGTTCGCCGGAAAAAGGCCCCTTCAATCGCGGCCGCACAGGTTCCTGAGTAAAGCACGTTGATGCCGGCGTTCGACCCGGCATTGAGCCCGCTCACGATAACGTCCGGAGGCTCCTCCAACAGCTCCAGCAACGCCAACTTGACGCAATCGGCGGGCCGGCCTTCGACCGCCCAGCCGATGAACTGCTTCTGCTCGTCCAGCACATCTTGAACCAAGAGTGGGTTTAAGAGCGTGATGGAATGGCCAACGCCGCTTTGTTCCGAAGCCGGCGCTACGACCACTACTTCGCCCAGCTTCATAAGCTCCGTTCGCAACGCACGCAGGCCGGGAGCATACACGCCATCGTCATTGGTAAGCAGAATTCGCACTAGCTGTTTTCCTCCAGCTTCTTTCGACGCAAAATGTGATGATAATGTTGGGCGAAGCGATGAGCCTCGTCGCGGACATATTGAAGGAGGCGAAGGGCGGCCGCATGCCGGCCTAGTCGTAATGATTCGTGATCGCCAGGCCGATAGATTTCTTCCTCGCGCTTCGCCAACGAGATGAGTGCAGGCGGCTCGCGATGGAGCATCTGGAAAGCCTCCAGAGCCGCGTTGAGTTGCCCCTTGCCGCCGTCAATCAACAGAATGTCGGGAAAGACCTGCTCGTCATCGTATCGTCTTCGAAAACGCCGAGTCACGACCTCGCGGATCGCTGCAAAGTCATCCACCCCCGAGACACTGCGAATGCGATAGCGCCGATAATTGGGTTTGAATGGCAGCCCGTCGATAAACGTGACCAAGGAAGCGACGGTCTCGTTGCCGCCTAGATGAGCGATGTCGATGCCCTCGATGGTCCGCGGCGTTCGCGGCAATCCCAGAATTTTTCGCAACCCCACCATTCCTTTCTTCGGCTCGATGAAGAACACTTGAGGCTGGACATCTTTATCGACGTCGCCGCGGCGGCCGAGATTTTGGAGTGCATCGATTTCATCCCGCAGCCGCGCCGCTTTCTCATACTGCATCGCGGCGCTGGCTTCTTGCATTTCCTTTTGCATCTCGGCCAACAGTTTTGCTTTTTTTCCGACCAAGACCATGCGCAAGGAGCGTATCTGCTTGCGATAGTCCTCCTTGGTGACGCGGAAGTTGCAAGGGGCGGTGCATTGATGGATACTGTGCAAAATGCACGGCCGAAACCACCGCCAACGCGGATCGTCCGTCTTGATGTCGAGTGAGCAGGTGCGGAATTTGAAAACGCGCTGAAGAACGTTGATCGCCAGCCGGAGGCTCTTGGCGCTGGTAAACGGGCCGTAGAGTTTGACGCCGTGACGCCGAGGAGTTCGCGTGAATTCCACCCGCGGGAATTCCTCACGCGTTCGGATTTGCAAATAAGGAAACGACTTGTCGTCCTTGAGATCAATGTTGAAGCGAGGTTGAATGTCCTTGACCAGCCGCGCTTCCATGAGTAAGGCGTCCACGTCGCTGTCTGTGGCGATGAAATCGATGTCAGCGATGAGCTTGACCAGGTCGCAGGTGCGTTTATCCTCGGCGGCCGCCAGCGTGAAATAATGGCCCGCGCGATTCCGCAGGTTCTTCGCTTTGCCGACATATACCACCCGCCCTTGGCTGTCTTTCATCAGATAGACGCCCGGGCCTGCCGGAAATTGCTTGACCTTCTCGCGCGGAAGCGAGCTATCATTTGGAGGTTCAACGTTCGACATGATTGCGTACTCACCGGGCACAGTCCATCGTGCACTCATGTATTTATAGCAGATTTGGGGGGAGATCGGCGCGCTCTTAGCTGACCGGCTAAGTGAGGTGCTGGCGAGGTTTGATTTTTTCTTTGCCCACAATGGGGCGTAGCACTTCTGGCACGAGAACCGCTCCATCGGTCTGCTGATAGTTTTCGAGTATGGCGAGAATGGCTCGGCTCACGGCCACCGCCGTGCCGTTCAGCGTGTGAACGAATCGAGTCCCTTTTTGGCCGGGAATCTTATAGCGGATATTGAGCCGGCGAGCTTGATAGTCGGTGCAGTTGGACGTGCTCGTGACCTCCCCGTACTCGCCTTCTTTTCCTCGACCCGGCATCCAAGCTTCCAAATCATATTTGCGATAGGCGGGTCCGCCCAAATCTCCGGTGCAGGTGTCAATGACTTGGTATGGTAGACCGAGGCTTTGGAAGAGCGATTCTTCGATTCGCAGTAGCTCCTCGTGAATGCCTTCGCTTTGATGTGGGGCGCAGAAGGCGAACATCTCCACCTTCGTGAATTGATGCACGCGATAAAGCCCGCGAGTATCTCTTCCGGGGGCGCCGGCTTCGGTCCGGAAACAGTGAGACAAGCCGACGTACTTGATCGGCAGTTGCAGTTCGTCGAGAATGTGATCTTGATGCATGCCGCCCAACGTGATTTCCGCCGTCGCAATCAGGCAAAGATCGGTGTTCTCCAGACTGTAGATTTGCGTCTCCGGGCCACGCGGGATGAAGCCGATCCCCTCGAGAACTTCATTCCGAGCCACATCCGGGGTGATGACCGGCGTGTACCCTTCTTTGATAAGCGCGCCCGTGGCATATTGGACCAGGGCCAGTTCTAGGAGCACGGCTTCATTTTTTAGGAAATAGAATTTCTGCCCGGCGACCTTGGAGCCGGCTTCAAAATCAACCAGGTCCAGTGCCTCAGCCAAAGCGACGTGATCCTTCGGGATAAAATCAAACTTCCGCGGCTCGCCCCAGCGACGGATCACTTTGTTGTCTTCAGCGGTCGTCCCAACCGGGGCGGCGGGATGCGACATGTTGGGGATAGTGAGCAAGACTTCCCGCAGATCCTTTTCGACTTGCGTGGACTGTGCTTCGAGAGCGGTGACTTTATCGCGGAGCGATCGTCCTTCTTGGATCAGAGGCTGTTTATTGGCGGCGTCTTTCTCTTTTGGAATTAGTTTGTCGATCTCGTTTTTTCGCTGCTGAATTGTCTGCGTTTCTTGGATGAGGCGCTTGCGTTCGTCGTCCAGGAGAACGACTCGATCGACGTCGGCCTTGACATTGCGGTTGCGACAATTCGTTTTGACCGCTTCCAGATTGTCACGAATGAATTGGGGGTCCAGCATTTTGGTTTCAATTTGTCTCAGCCACAGAGGGCACAGAGTTCACCGAGAAAGAGGCATTCTTACCTTGTTTTTTTGCTCGGTGACCTCATGGCCGCTTTTCCAAAGGCACATAGGCGACGTCGTGCTTGCCGACATAGATTTGCTCGGGCCGGAAGATGCGGTTGTTCTTGAGTTGCTCCAGCCAGTGGGCTAACCAACCGGCCACGCGGGCGATGGCGAAAATCGGAGTAAATAAGTCGCGGGGAATGCCCAGAGCCTGATAGACGATGCCGGAGTAAAAGTCCACATTGGGATAGATGCCTTTGGGTCCGAGAATGCCGGCGGCGATCCGCTCCAGCTCCACGGCCATCTCATACATCTTGGGCCGGGTCGTCTCGGCGAAAACATGCTCGGCCAATTCTTGCAACACCGTGGCCCTCGGATCTTTCACCTTGTAAACGCGATGCCCCATGCCCATGACTTTGAATTTCGGGTCCTGAGCGAATTTCTTTTCGAGCCAAGGCCGTACATTCTCCAAGGAGCCGATCTCCTCGAGCATGTCCAGGACTTCCTCGTTGGCCCCGCCATGCAGGGGACCGGTCAATGTTCCGATGGCCGAGCTGATCACCGTATACGGATTGGCGAGAGTCGATCCGGTGACGCGGCCACTAAAAGTCGATGCATTCATGGTATGCTCGGCGTGCAGGATCAAGCAGGCGTCCAGCACTTTGCGCACGGCGGGGGAGGGCGTTTGCTCAAACAGCATGTAATAGAAATTGGATGCGTGATCCAGATCGTCGCGCGGATCAATCGCTTCGTCGCCATAACGAAGTCGGTGAAAAGCGGCCACGACCGTTGGCATCTTGGCGATCAGTCGAACGGCGGAATCCCAATTGCTTTGGGCGTTGCCGACGTCACGAGCCGGGTAGAACATGCCCATGGCGGCCACGCTGGCTTGCAAGGCGTCCATGGGATGACCCGTCTCCGGCAGGCACTTGATCAGGTCCTTAAGCTTGTACTTAATCCGGCGATGATGACGGAGCTGATCGTTGAATTCGACTAACTCGCGTTGCGTCGGCAACTCGCCCTTGAGGAGCAACCAGGCGGTTTCTTCAAAAGAACTATCCCTGGCTAGGGTCTCGACGGCAATGCCTCGGTATTCCAGTCTTGCTCGCTTTCCATCGATAAAACTAATTGCCGATTCTGCCACCGGAACATCCGCCAAACCAGGCCGCAACTCCAACTGACTCATGAGACCCCCAAAATGCCTAAGCGTATTCCAGACAACTGCTTTCTTGGACTAATTCTACTTGCAATGAGGTTTATAGGAAAACGATCAGCCACCCGGCAGGCCGACGAATTGGAAAATATCGCGCCACAACACTCGACCATTGCCCCGCTGGCAAGCGATCAGATGGCGAAAAGCGTTGGCCAAGCGGCAATTATCCACCGGATCCAAACCTAATCCCATCCCCACGGCGACAATCACGGTCGCCATGTCGCGGGCGCCCATCCATTGCGGGTTTTCAATGGGATAGGGGCCGATCAGGGTGCCGGCCTCGCGCGCGCCGGCCGGACAAATCAAAATGCCGGAATCCAGAGTCGTCAAGAAAACGTGTTGAGCGTTTTCTCGAGCGTAGCGAGCAGCCAAAGAACGCGGATCGGACGACTCGCTCGCTCCCGCTAGCTTTTTCATCTCTGGCGAGTTGATGACGATAGCATCCAACGGCTGGCCTCGCAGCACGGCCGTGCGGGGAATGGCAACTAGCTTCGCCTTGCGTTCCTTGGCCAACGGAATCAAGGCCAGGGATTCCGGCCCGATGCTTCCCAGACCATGATCCACCAGGACTACCACATCGAGCGTGGCGGGGCTGCGCGCTCGAAACTCGCCGACCAGCTCTTCCCGGGCCCTCGAGGAAAGAGGCTGATCGTAATCAATGCGCTGAATCAGTGTCAGCCGATTTTCCTGGCGTTGATAAATCCAGTCCTTGTGGGGCGTCGGCCAACCCCGCTCGGTAATGAGATAATGGCCAAAGGGCTGCCGATCTAGCAAGTTCTCGAGTTGTCGCCCCGGCAAGTCCGAGCCGATGATGCCGAAAAGCGAAACATCAACGCCTAGACGGGTGAGCGCCAAGGCGATGTTCGCGGCTCCGCCAATGCTTTCTTGAGTGGTGGCTTCGCGCAGGATCTGGACACCGATTTCAGGGTGTTGTCCGCCGGGGACACCTTCGATCGCATTATCCAAAATCATGTCACCGATCACGGCCACCGAAACTCGGCGGTCTTGCAGCTTCTTCGCGACATTTTGCACGAGCCCTTGGATTTCCTTCGGATCGGGCATCGGGACATCCTCACCACAATTTGACCATTTGGCTCAGGCCTTCGCGGTTATTATGCCAGGAACGCGCGCCAAGGGCAAATGTCCAATCACGACTCGAGAAGAATGACATGAATCTCGCCCGGACCATGGACTCCCGTGACTAACTTGAGCTCAATGTCACCGGTTTTGCTCGGACCCGTGATGAACGTGATGCAGGACGGCAATGTTTGCTCTGATTTATCTTGGGATGATGGAAAAAGGTCAAAGAGGTCAGCCACGAGCTGATTTCGTTTGGCAATGGCGATGTGGACTGGCGGCAGAAGACTCAGCGATCGGGGTTGAATGGATCCCGAATGTAAAACGACCGATCCGGTTTCCGCGACCAAGCAATCGACACCAGATACGCCGATATCCGCTGCGAAGAACGGATCTCGGCAAGAATGAGAATCTAATTCATTGACCAAAGTCAGTTCGCTTCCGGCTTGCTTTAAACGATTTGCCAAATCCAAATGATCGATTAGCTTCCCGGCTCCCAACAACAACCGATGAGCGGCTTTCGTGACCACCAGGCGTAAGATTTCTTGGACACAAGCTTCCTCATCCGATACGAGATGAAAAATCCCGCCCACGGTTGCGAACCTCTCCCGAAAACGTCCCAATAAACCCGTATCGGATTCTCTGAATCCACGAAAGTTGTCGGCCTCGATGGGGCTGCCTCGGCCAGGGCGATTGCCCGCGTTGACCGCTTGACGGACTCGGTCGAGGAATTCCTCTCGCGCGGAACTCATGAGAGATTTTTCCACCTCTCGCGAAATGACCTGCCGGCCGGGGCGGGAAAGTCCCGGGATGACGTCCAACCTGCCCCAGGTCCCGAAAGCCTTTTCAGCCAGCCCTCGGTCGATGCCCGCCGAAGAAAAAGCCGTGCGGCCAGTACTCCCAGGCGATAAAGTCTCGGCCGCCGCAACACTTCCCGCCAGAGTCGATATGCCCATTGTTCAAGGCGATTGCCCTTCTCATGATGTTGCAATTCTCGCAAGCCAATCAGCATATGAGGAATGTTGATCCGAACAGGGCATGCCGCCAGACACGCCCCACATAGGGACGAGGCGTGCGGCAAATGCGGATTCGCCCCGACACTGTCATACAGAGGCGTCAGGATGCTGCCGATGGGGCCGGAGTAGACCCCGCCATAGGCGTGACCGCCGATGCGCCGATATACCGGGCAAGCATTCAAACAAGCACCACACCGAATGCAGTGCAAGCTCTCCCGAAACGGCGAGGCAAGGATTCGCGAGCGGCCATTATCCAAGATGACAAGATGAAATTCTTCCGGTCCGTCCAACTCGCCGGGCCTTCGCGGGCCGGTGATCAACGTCGTGTAGACCGACAGCGGTTGACCCGTAGCAGCCCGCGCCAGCAATTTCAAAAAAACTGGCAAGTCCGAATATCGAGGGATGACCTTCTCCATGCCCATCAAGGCGATATGAATGCGCGGGCAGGTAGTCGTAAGTCGGCCATTGCCCTCGTTGGTGACCAGGACAATGGTGCCGGTTTCGGCTACGGCAAAGTTTGCGCCCGTGATTCCCAAATCCGCGGTGCGGAATTTCTCTCGAAGCAGACGCCGGCCGGTTTGGGCCAGGATTTGGGGATCATCGGGAACCGGCCGGCCGACTTCTTTCGACAAGATGCGGGCGATCGTTTCTCGCGTATGGTGGACGGCCGGCGCCACCAAGTGAGATGGCCTCTCTCCGGCTAGTTGAATAATGAATTCGCCGAAATCGGTTTCGGTAACCTGAATTCCGCCGGCTTCCAGCGCGGAGTTGAGGTGAATCTCTTCGGAAGTCATCGACTTCGACTTCACGGCGCGCTTGCAATCGGTTTGTTTGGCGATTTGCAGAATGATTCGGCGGGCATCCTCGGCCGTGCCGGCCCAGTGTACTTGCCCGCCGTTTCTTTGAACCGAGGCCTCCAACTGCGTCAAGTATTGATCTAGATGAGCGAGCGTATGTTCTTTGATTTGCTTGGCCCGATCACGGAGTTTATCGCTATCCGGCAATGCGGCGTAGCCACGCTGGTTGGCCGTCATGAGCGTGCTGGTGAGCCGAAGCAAGGCCGCCTGTAGGGGCCGATCCGCTAGCGCCTGATCCGTCGCTCCGACGAAGTCATGGTGTTCGTGGCGGGCGTAATCGTTCATGAAGAAATCTTATGACAAAAAGTCGCGATGTGAGCCGGCAGTCGGCGTCTTAAGCACTCACATGATTTCTGAGAGAGGGTCTTCTAGGCAGCGAACTTAGCTTCCTGAGGTGAAAAGAGTTGCCCCGGCCGATAGATGGATGGGAGTGCCTCGACTGAAGGCGTCTGCCACGAGTGGATTTGCATGCTCTCGACGATTCGCGTAGCCAGCGCGATGGCATTACGGCCTTCGTCGCCGCTCACTTTAGGTCTTTCGCCAGTTGTTACGCAGTGAATGAAATGTTTTAGCTCGGCGGTGAGGGCATCTCCTCCGCGCGGCGCGAGGTCAAGAACCTGCAGATGCCGGGAAAAAAGCTGGTCCTTAAGCAGCGCGCGACTTGCCGGATCCAGCCTCGACGGATCGAGACCCACTCGACGAACATGTTCACCCGGCTGGATCAAAGTCAACTTTCGTGAGGCAAAATCAAGGTCCGCATAGCCCTCGGGTCCCCAGATCTGCATTCGCCGGTGCGCTTTTTGGCTGGCGCGATTGGCTGTCACCGTTCCCAGACAGCCGTTGGCGAACACCAGCCGAGCATGCGCGATATCTTCCAGGCGACCAAACACGGTGATGCCCACCGCTTGGACGGTTTGAACCGGAGCTTGCACTAATGCCAGCATGACATCCAGATCATGGATCATGAGGTCGAGAACCACGCCGATGTCGGTGGATCTCCCCGTAAAGGGACCCAGGCGCTCGCTCAAAATGAGTTTGGGTTGCAAGCTTCTGCTTGCCAGGTCCATCAAGGCCGGGTTGAATCGCTCGATATGTCCGACCTGGAGCACCGTCTGCTTGCTTTGGGCCAGATCGACAAGCTCGTCCGCTTGAGTGAGATCAAAAGCCAAGGGTTTTTCCACAAGCAGAGGGATTCTCTCACGAAGAAAATCAAGGGCGACGGCATGATGCTGGCAAGTCGGAACGGCAATGACCGCGGCGTCCACCCGGGCCAGCAAGGGGCGATGGTCGCAATAGGCGGCAGTTCCCAGGCGCCGAGCGACCGATTCCACTTGCTCGGCATTCACGTCGGCTACACCGACCAGTTCCACTTCCGGGAGGCCGGCCAAAATACGCGCATGCTCCTTTCCCAGGTGGCCGACACCAATCACAGCCATTCGCAAGCGAGGCATCTTAGATGTCTCCACGAAAGGGGAAATGCGCTTTCTTGAGGATCGTGCAGCTCATGGATTAGCCAATAAAGATCGTGTCCTCTTGATGAATCACGCTGCTTGCGATTGATATTCCGGTTCCGACCGCATTTGTCGCAGTAATGCTCGGCCAAGCTCGATGTTCAGGGTGTGTCCGGAGCGATATCCGATGAGATGCCCCCGGATGTCATGGCCCAATAACGAAAGATCGCCCACCATGTCCAGGATTTTGTGGCGCGCAGGCTCATCGTCAAAGTGGAGGCGATTTTCGATGGGGCCGTGACGCCCGAAGACCAGTAAGTCGGCATTGGTCAGGCCTCGACCCAGGCCTTGACGGCGCAGTTCGGCCACCTCCGACTCGAGAATGAAAGTTCGGCACATCGCCAAATCCGTAGGGAAAGACTGCGGTGCCACGGTCTGCGTGCGGATTTGCCAACCGATCGGCGAATTCCAGCCGTAAAAAAGAATGTAACTTGCTTTGAGTTCTTCCGAGCGTCCTGGATGAAACGCTAAGGTCGCGCCCTCCTGCCCCACAATCACTGGGTGGTCCACAGCCCAGATGGCTCGTCGAGCGGCTTGCAATGTGGTCCCTGCCTTTAAAAGGGCATTCACATAACCCTGGCTTGAGCCATCCAACCCCGGCGGGTCGGCGGCATTGATTTCAATCAGGCAGTTATCGATGCGCAACCCAGCCAGAGCTGCCAAGATATGCTCGACCAGGGCCACTTGCCCGGGCGGCTTTCCCAAAGTTGTACGCCTGTGCGTTCCACTGACTTGATCCAAACAAGCGGGGATGTGAAACGGTTTCGAAAGATCGGTGCGGACGAAAACCACGCCGGTGGAGGGCGGGGCCGGACAGAATTTCACCCGGACCTTTTGCCCGCTCAAGATTCCGACGCCGTGAACGTCCACAGCGCGAGCAATGGTCGCCTGAAAGCGGTAGCCGAGCCTCTTCACGGCGTGATCTTCCTTGATCCGAAAAGTCCCCAAGATCATTTTGGGGCGGCAAAGAAAACAAAGCAAATCCGGCCGGCTCTTCCCCAGAGCCGGCCGGAGTGTTCATTAATCAATGATTGGACGCTACGCGCCGATTGAGCATTTGCGTAATCGGCTCGGTAATGTCCATGCGCGGATCGACATACATGGGCATGAAGGGCCCGACGATGTTCATTTTTCGTTGCACAATAGCCGGGTTGTGGTATTCCGCGTCATTGCTTTTCAAAGCATCGTTATACATCATGACCAGCTCAATGGCGTTGCTGCGGGCAAACAGGTCCACGGCATCTTCCAGCTCCTTGTAAATCTGAACCGCTAATTCACCGGAGCGTCTGGTGAGGGCCTTGTCGGCGTCTTCGGCTTTCTCGCGATATTGCAAAGTCAAACGTTCCAGATCTCGCTTGATGTTGTCGCGTTCGGCAGCGTCAGAGACTTGCCCTTTAGCTTGCAAGGCCTTGATTTGCTGTTCCAGTGGCTCGAGCGTTTTCTTAGTCTCCTGAATCTGCTGTTTAATGGATGCGTCCGCGTTTTGGAATTTGGAGTATTTCTTGAGCACCTGCACAACGTTCACGACGGCGATCCGAGTGCGGAGTGGCTCGGATGAAGCGGCCGGATGAATCGCCGTGCCGCCTTGTTGCGCGAACACCTGGCTGCCCAGATAGGCGCCGATTCCCAGGGTCGCCAGTCCCGCCAAAATACCGATTGTCCTCTTCACGGTTCGGTTCTCCTCGTTCTCAAGTTCGCCGAGACGACCCCTGGTTCCGATAGAGGGGACGGTGATTCGGCTAATGGCGTGAGCATTATACCTTTCGTGCACGGACATGGAGGGCTGGGTTGTACCCAAGGGAAAGCGGAAGATCAAGATGAACAAGCATTGCGATTGCAGGCAGATTTCCACTACGCCGATTGAGACGCGAGATCAAGCTTTGGTCAAAATGGCTGATCTTGGTCGAAGTCGGCAAGGTTGTTATGATTCCCAATCTTAATAAGTCAGGGAATGATTGGTTGCGGATTTTGAAAAATGGACTTGTACAAAAAAGCCCAAAAGCCCGAAGGTTCTCTCAATTCCAAGGCAAGACCCACTGGCCCGGTTCCCCACCGCTTTCGGGTAGCGATCTTCTGCATTTGCTTTTTTTTCCCCGGTTGCGATCAGGCAACCCCGGCGCTCGCTCCGGTCACAGGTAAGGTGTTCTTTCAGAACCAGCCATTACCTAGTGGCGCTATCGTCTTCGTTCCTGATGCCGATCGAGGAAACAACGGACCTTTGGCTCAAGGAACGATTCAGCCGGGTGGCGCTTACACAGTTCAGACAGACGGTCAGCCCGGCGCCTATCCGGGCTGGTATCGAGTAACCGTGATCGCCGTTGAGAGCGTCCGGCATTACCGACCCGGCACGTCGGCCCCGCGTCCTTTGGTCCCGGAGAAATACCGAGATCCGCAGCTATCCGACCTGACTTGCGAAGTCAAAGAGGGGCGAGAGAACAGCATCAACTTTAACCTGACTCCATGAACCAATTCCTTCGCGGCATGGTCCGGGCGTCGGCCGAGACCTTTGACTTGCCTGAACCAATCTTGGAAATCGGCTCTTACCAAGTGGCCGGTCAGGAATCGGTATCGGACCTGCGCTCCCTGTTTCCTGGAAAGAAATACATCGGCGTGGATAAGCGCTCCGGCCCGGGCGTCGATTGCGTGGCCGACGTCGAGATGTTGCCTCAACCCAGCGGCTCGATAGGAACGGTCATCGCCGTCAGCACGTTTGAACACGTACCACGATTTTGGCGAGGGTTCGAGGAAATTTATCGTGTGTTGCGACCGGATGGCGTCGCGCTGATTGCTTGTCCGTTCTATTTCTACATCCATGCGTTTCCCAGCGACTTCTGGCGATTCACCCCGGCGGCTCTGGAACTCATGATGGAAAGCTATCCGACCAAACTGATTGGATGGCACGGTCCCCAGCGCCGGCCCATCAACGTCTGGACGCTCGCCTTTCGCGAAAATTGCCAGCCCGTGACCGGCGAACAATTTCGGCACTACCAACAGCGCCTTCAACTTTACGCCCGGCAGCCCGTGCGCTGGAAGAAAAAGCTTCGCTATACTGTCGGCCGACTTTTTTTCGGTCGAAGACCTTTTGCTCCTTACCTGGAACAGGACCATTGGGAATGCCAATGCCGCAATCTGGCGTCCTAAATCAGTTGCCGGGAGTTCTCCGCCCGATTGAGCCGGCAAGCGCTCAGGTAACGGATGCGCTCGATGTTTCCGTTTGCATCGTCAATTGGAACTGTCGAGACTTACTCCATGATTGTTTGGAGTCGCTGCGACGCCAGCCGCCGAGCGTCTCTTGGGAAGTCATCGTGGTGGATAATGCCTCGACCGACGGCGCCGCCGACATGGTGACCCGGGACTTCCCCGAAGTGACCCTGCTGCGAAATCAGGCGAACCTCGGCTTTTCTCGAGCCAATAATCAAGCCGCACGTCTGTCTCGTGGAAGATATCTTCTCTTCCTCAACAACGACACTCTTGTACCGGCCGGGGCCTTGAAGGATTTGGTTCATCACGCTGATGCCCATCCAGACTTCGGTATCCTAGGTCCCAAGCTCCGGGATCCGCGCGGCAAAATCCAGGTTTCTTACCGACGGATGATCACCGTGCCGGCATTACTCCACCGCACGGCCCTGTTTCGGTGGACGGGTTTGTTCCGTCGTCACTATTTGCAGTGTCGCAGACAGTTCTTTGATCCCGACTCGACTCGAGAAGTGGAAGTGCTGATGGGGGCGGCTATGCTTCTGCCCCGTCGAGTGTTCTTCGATGCCGGCATGTGGGATGAAGGATACACGTTTGGCGGCGAGGACATGGATTTGTGTTATCGGGTGTGCCGTTCCCTGCCCATCATCTATCATCCGGGCATCGAAATCATCCATCATGGCCGAGCGAGCACTCGCCAACATCCTCGCTTTGCTTCCCGCAATATCCCCGCGGGCTTCGTTCGATTCTTGCGAAAAACCAATGCTTCCCGCGTTGAATTGCTCGTCTACAAATGTCTGGTCACGCTCGATGGACCGCTTCAAATGTTGGCCAACGGGTGGCAGTTTCTTCTTCGGCGATTCTTTGGGCAAGCGGGCAAAGCACGCAAAAGCCTGGGGGCCTTCAAATCATCTTGGTATTTCCTGGCGAACGGCTTGTGGGAATTCTGGAAAGCCTAAGGCCACGGCTGCCAGTCCCCCCAACCGGCCAAGTATTGTTGAAGAGCCGATTGCTCCGACGCTCGCGCGGCAATCCACTCCTTGCTCCGCCCTATCAAATCTTGCTCCTGTTGCAAAGTGATCTCCCCACAGATAACCCGGCTGCGGAGAAACACGAAATAGGTATCCAGCACATCGCAGATACAATAATCATTGATTTCTTGCTTCTTGCCGGCTTGATACATGGCGTAGACCTGATCTCCCGCCACGCTCATCTTGCCGGGCTTGCCGAGGAGTTTGGAAAGCAGATTGAGGCCCCCCGGAAAGCGGCAAGCCCCATAGTTGGACAGCCAGTCCATTAAATCGATGTGACCGTTGTACCGCTCTTTTCGCCCGCGCTGAAAGTAATCGCGGGCGTTGAGGCCGTAACGAAAAGCGGCCAGCTCCAGTAAAGGCAAGTCAAAGCCTCGACCGTTATAAGTCACCAACCGGGCCGCTTTATAATGCGATTGGCCTCGCCAGAACTGGGCGACGATTTCCCTGGGTCGAAATTGTGGACTATCCAAGGCCGTTATGGACTGCAGGCAATAATCCGCGGCCACGCGGGCGATGCACACGGCCACCGGGTACTGAAAGCTCACCGGAAGAAAATCAGACCCATCGCGCGAGCGCTCCCGGGCCTCGGCCTGGGCGCGCTCAATCGCTTGCTCCGGCGTCAGGTTTTCTTCAGGGTATTTTGTCTGAGCCAGGAGCCTACCGTCGGGGACACTTTCCGTGTCCATGATCAAATAAGCCGGACTGGCCTCTCCCGGTTCGATGGTGGATTCAACTCCAATGGCCATGGTCACGCTCCTTTTCGGTGGTTGCCAGTATTTTACGCCGGACATATCAAAAGACAGACGGACATACCGACTTTTTCCGGTTGATGCCAATGAATGACTCCTCCGCGGCTCCGAACAATTCTTCCACCGGGCACCGATCCACGCTGCTGATTATCTTCCTGGTGGTCTTCGTGGACTTGCTTGGGTTTGGAATTGTCCTGCCTCTATTGCCGCTTTATGCCGTCGATTTCTTGCAGCCGCTTCTGCCGGGCGAAGACCAGCGTCCCGTTCGCGGCATGATTCTCGGGCTGCTGATGTCCTCTTTCTCGGCCATGCAGTTTTTGTTTGCTCCGATGTGGGGTCGGTTGTCCGATCGCATCGGCCGTCGGCCGATTCTTTTGCTGGGTTTATCCGGTTCAGTAATTTTCTACACCTTATTCGGGGTCGCCTCCGAAATAGGCGAAGCCGGCTGGCTCAGGACGGGGCTGATGCTTTTGTTCCTGGCCCGATTGGGAGCCGGGGTGGCTGGCGCAACAATCTCCACTGCCCAAGCCGTCATTGCCGACATCACTAGCTCGGAAAGCCGGGCACGCGGCATGGCGATGATTGGGGCGGCCTTCGGCATTGGCTTTACTTTCGGCCCACTGCTCGGTTTCACCTCCCTGTTAATTCCTGCCAAGGGCGCTCCAGGATTTGTTGCCGCCGGATTTTCATTGATCGCGCTGCTTCTCGCGATTCGCCTCCTTCCCGAGACTTTCCGGCCAGGCAAAGAACGCCGGCGACGGTTATTCGATTGGGAAGGTTTGCAGACCGCTTGGCGAATTCCTTCTGTCGGACTACTCATTTTGATGTTTTTCTTAGCTACCTTCGCCTTCGGGAGCCTGGAATCCACCCTCGCGTTGGTCAACAAATTGCTTCTTCAGCCTGTGGCCGACTTGCACGAGGAGTTAACTATAGAAGCGGCCAAGACTACGGAGGAAAAGAATTGTCTCATCTTTTCTTACGTCGGTTTCGTTCTGGTGCTCGCCACCATGGGATATCGCCGTTTGGTGAAGCCGAAGTTGGAGGTCAAGTTTCTTCGGATCGGCAGCATCTTCATGGCTCTTGGTTTGGCCGGCGCGGTGATAATTCTCTTGCTTCGAGATCCACAGAACACGAGTGGATCGATCTTTGTCCTTGCTTTTTTAGCAATGACTCTGGCCGTAATTGGGTTTGCTTGCATTACCCCGTCGGTTCAGGCGCTCATTTCCCTTCGGACGGATGCTTCACGGCAAGGGGAGATTCTGGGGGTGAATCAGTCCGGAGCCGCCCTGGCCCGAATCCTGGGACCGTTCGTGGGCTTGATTATGTTTGATCTTTCCAAAGACCACGTTTTGCCATTCGCCTTCGGAGCTTGCGTAACGCTTCTCGTTTTTCTTTTGACGATGAGGATAAAGCAGGATTGAAGCGACCGCGACCGGCGTGGTTATTGAACCTTAAGAGCTTCCATGACGCAATTTCGCTTGGTGTTGGCAAGTGGCTCGCCCGCAAGAAAGGACCTCCTGCATCGGGCAGGCTTCACATTTGATGTGATTCCGTCGCAGGTGGATGAACCGACCGAGTCCGGATTTCCTGACGCCAGATCGTTTGTCGAGCATGTTGCTTGGCTCAAGGCTCACTCTGTAGCCGCCCGAGTTTCGAAGGAAGCCGCTGGCCGCGTCCTCATCTTGGCAGCCGACACGGTCGGATGGCTGGACGGGCGAGCGATCGGCAAGCCGGCCGATGAGCTCGATGCTCGTCGGATTCTAAAAATGCTGGCCGGACGCGAGCACGAGCTTTGGACCGGCGTCTGCTTATGGTCTCTGCCAGGCGATTTTCAGGTCAATTGGCAAGAAATGAGCCGAGTCGCGATGCGGGCCATGAGCGAGACCGAGTTAGACGATTATCTCCGGACTCGCCAATGGGAAGGCTGCTCCGGCGCGTACGCGATTCAAGAAAATCACGATCCTTACGTTCAAGTACTGGAGGGCAGTTTGACCAACGTCATTGGACTGCCAATGGAGACGCTGAAGCAGGTCCTGCAATGGTTTCCACCTCCCTAAAACCGGCATATTCTTTTTCTCGATTGAAGGTCTCGAAAACCGCAGGAATCATGCGATCCCTTTTTCGGTCGCGAAAATCAATTCCTTTGCCGGCTCGTTTGTCAATTCTGTCACAGCTCGCGACCTTCCTGCCGAACTAAACCCAATAAGTCGCAGAGTTTTTTCAAACAAGCAGAGGAGCCTTTGTGTTCGAATCTTTTTGCAAAGAGAAATTGGCCCCTCTGGTTTTGCGATTGGCCCTAGGCACTTTCTGCGTCTATCACGGTTTTCTCAAGATCATGGCATCCGGCGGGACGGCCTGGTATCCTTCCATGCCCGTCGCTTGGCAACTGTTCCTTGCTTGGGCAGAATTCGTCGGAGGTCTAGCCATCTTGTTGGGCTTCCGTTGTCGATTTGCTGCCATTTTGATTCTCTTTCTCACTTCCGGAACCTTGTTTTGGTTCCAGGGCTGGCACCTGCTTCGACTGCCTTGGCATAATCTCGAACAACCTTTACTTCTCCTCCTATCAACTTTGTCGCTCCTCTTCCTCGGGGCCGGTGATCTCTCCATTGACGGCCGGCGAGGCGCCAAGGCTCCCGCAGTGCGGCGGTCGAAATAAGTCGAGCCCTTCTCTTCGGAGACCCGACTCATTTTCGTTTGCCCGGAACCGGATTCGCTAAAGAGAAACCGGCAGGAAAACGATCCTGGCGGCTTCCTTTCTTGCCCAATCTTCCCCAAAGGATGTAAGCGAGAAGCATTTCCCCTTGTTCGCCAAACCTTATTGCCGCTATAGTCCCGAAGTTTTGACCCGGACACAGAGGAGGCGTGGGCATGGCCGTCTTCGCTCATCCCCGTTTCGTCGCCGCCGGCATGACAATGCTCGTGGCAACCATGACCGTTGAATTCTCGCCGGCTCGCGCCGATCCCAATCCAATTTATTGCTGGCAAGTAGATGATGTTCGGCCCGGCATGAAAGGATTTGGCCGAACGGTGATGCACGGCACCAAAGTAGAAACGTTTCAAGCAGAAGTATTAGGAGTTCTCAAGAACACGAGTCCCGGCCGGGACATGATCTTATGCCGCCTTTCCGGCTTGGGTTTGGAAAAGACCGGTGTCATAGCAGGCATGAGCGGCAGTCCAATCTATCTGGATGGCAAGTTGCTCGGCGCGGTTGCTTTCGCTTGGCCTTTTGGGAAGGAGCCGATCGCGGGTGTGACGCCCTTTTGCCAGATGCACGGTTTCGTGGAAACTTATGAGCGCCGGGACTTGACCGAAAAGCAAATTCCCGCTCGCGTCGGGTTGCGAACACCGCTTCGCATTGGCGACGCGGTATTCGACTCCATCACCGTATCGCAAGACTTCGAAGGCCATCCGGAAGGATCCGGCGATGGTTTATGGCTCATGCCGTTGCGCACTCCGCTTGCGGCCACGGGATTTTCGGAACACAGCCTTCAGTTCTTTGGCGAGCGTGTGCGTTCCGCTGGACTCTATCCCATGCAAAGTGGCGGCGCTTCCGCCCCGGTCCGGGATCAGGAAAAGAACGTGTCTTTGGAGCCAGGCGGGCCGTTGGCCGTGGCCATGGTGACGGGCGATTTCGATTTGTCCGGAATCGGAACCGTCACGCATATCGAAGGCAATCGCGTCTATGGCTGGGGTCATCCTTTCTTCGGATGCGGCGGCTGCGATTTCCCACTCTCGACCGGCTACATTCATACGATTTATCCGCGGCAAAGCGTTAGCTTCAAAATGGGTTCTCCTTTGAAAACCGTGGGAGTGATCAATGCCGACGTGAGCACTTGCATTGCCGGCTGGATCGGCAAGACCTCGGATATGCTGCCCGTGCATATGACCGTCGTGAGTGGCCCTGGTGAAAGCCCGAAGACATATCATGTGGAAGTCGTGCGTCAACGGCCTTTATTAGCCTCACTAATTCTTACCGTGCTCACGAATTCCGTGGACATGGAGGGCGAGTGGCCCGAGGAAATGACGGCACAGCTGCAAGCGCGCATCGAACTGGAAGGCCGCCAACCGCTCACCATCAAGGACACCTTCTCCGGGTCCGGCTATTCAGGCGGCCGAGCGCCCCAAGCTCTATTCGCTCAAGTGGCGGCTGTGGTCAACATTTTGACTTACAACTCGTTCAAGCCGGTTCGCATCAATCGGATCGAATGCGAGACGCATCTTCTTCCAGGGCGACGCACGGCTGAGATTGAAGCCATCGCCTTGGATTCCGAGACCTATGCTCCGGGCGAAAAACTGAAGGCCACTGTTTATCTTTTGCCGTACAAGGGGCTTCGCCAGCGCGTTCCGGTCACGCTGCAACTGCCGGGCGATCTTCCCGAGGGAAGCTACACGGTCACGGTTTGCGACGACATGACCAGCGTTCGAAGGCAGCTTCGCGACAATCCGAATTGGAGTTGCCCGCAAAACCTCGATCAGGTCTTCGAGGCTTTGGAAGTGCAGGCCTCCGCTCAACGCACGCATCTGGTCATGCGCCTGCCTTTGGACGCCGGCGGCATTGCCCTGGACGGTCGCTCGCTGCCGGATTTGCCGCCCAGCATGGTGCAGATTCTCGGCAATACCCGAAAAACAGGCGCTCAATCTATGGGGCGCGCCTTGGTCTCTCACCAACAAACCAACTGGGTAATTCAGGGATCGGAAACAGCTCGGTTCACAGTCACGAAGAATAAGAAGATTCTGGCTCAGGACTGATAAAGGTCTTATCAGCAAATTTCGGTGGGGGATAAAGGAATGTGTGATTTCATCGTGGCTCGGATTCACCGCAGTCTCAATGTGTCAAGCAAATACTTCTTCGCAGCCATCTTTGGCCTCGCCTTTATCTCTCAGGTTTACGCCGGAAAAGTCAAAGTCTGGCATCACGACCATTCCGAGCAATTCGACAAAGCTCAAATCAAGCAGGCCATCGTCACCAACGAGGGGGCGATTCGGCTATCGCGGCAGCTTCAACCTTTGGTCGGCTTGGACGCGACCCACGTCTGGGACATTGTGGAAGACAAGCATGGCAACCTTTACGTAGCCACGGGCAACGAAGGAAGGATCTTCACAGTTACTCAGGAAGGAAAAGTCTCCGTTGCCTATGATAGCCAAGATACCGAAGTTCTCTGCCTAGCCTTGGCTAATGACGGATCGATCTATGCCGGCACGGGACCCAAGGGAAAAATCATTCGCATCGATCCGAACGGCCAGGGGACATTGTTCTACCAAACTCCGGAGAGCTATGTCTGGTCACTTACTCTCGATCCGAAAAGTCAAACGATCTACGCGGGCACTGGTCCCAAGGGAAGAATTTATCGAGTGACCGCCGACGGGCGCGGCAGCGTTTTCTACTCTACGAAACAAGAGCATATTCTTTGTTTGGGGCTGGATTCCCAGGGAATGATTTACGCCGGTACCGGTAAGAATGGCTTGGTCTACCGAATTGACGGCACCGGGAAGGGATTCGTGGTTAACCATGCCCATCAAGCGGAGGTTCATCGCCTGGTCGTATCGGATGATAAAGTCTACGCCTGTACGGGGGCGCCAGGCAGAGGGCACGGATTGGGTGGCGCGGGAGAAGATCGGTTGGCTTCGCTAAGCTCCGGCGTTCCCGGAGTCTTGACCTCGAATACGAAATCGAAAGAATCCCAAACCAACGGCCCAGCTAAGGTAAGCGCCAGTTCTTCGTCCATTTCCTCTTCGTCTGAGAAAGAAAAATCTGGCGGAGGGTCAACATCTTCGCCCCCGACTTCGGGCGAGAATTCGGTCTATTGCATTTCACCGGACGGCACGGTGCGCGAGGTGTTTCGTGAAAAGGCCATGCTCCTTAGCCTTATACGCCAGAACGGCAAGATCCTGGTAGGAACGGGCATGGAGGGACGACTGTATGAGATTGACGAAGCAACCAAGGAACGCGGCGAAATCGCCCGATTCGATCATGGGCAAATCCATTGTCTTGTTCGGCGTCACGACGGCTCCATCGTTTTGGGAACCGGCGACCCCGGAAAACTGTACATGCTTAAGGAACAATACGCGACCAAAGGAACAGTGATTTCCGAGCCGCTCGACGCCAAGATTATTAGTCGATGGGGGGCGTTGCGCTGGAAGGCCGACATTCCCGAGGGGACGAGCGTGACCATTGCGACCAGAACCGGAAATGTCGCGGAACCGGATGAAACCTGGAGCGACTGGTCGGCGGACGCCACTCGTCCGGAGCAAGCTTCGGTGACCTCGCCGACCGCTCGCTTCCTGCAATATCGGATTACTCTCGAAACATCAAATGCCACCGTGACCCCGGGCGTGCACGGTTTATCCATTCGATATATGACTACCAATCAAGCTCCGGAAGTGACCGGAATTGAAGTGCCCGATTTCGACGCCGCCAACCTGGACTCTCCAAAGAAGATCAAGCTGAAATGGACCGCTTCCGATCCGAATGACGACGAACTGACCTATGTGCTCTACGTTCGCAAAGACGGCTGGAAGAACTGGGTTCAACTCGAGGAGGACCTGGAAAAGAAGGAATACGAATGGGACACAACCACGACGCCTTCGGGGATCTATCGTCTCAAGGTGGTGGCCAGCGACCGCAAGGACAATTCAACCGAGGAGGCTCTGACGTCGGAACGGATCAGCGCGCCATTCATCGTGGCTCACGCGCCGCCCACGGTTACAGTCAAAATAGCTGGACGGGAAAACGATCAAGCGATTATTGAGGCTTCGGCGGCCGACCCTTGGGTTCGCCTAACTTCCGCCACCTATTCGCTGAACGGCAAAAAATGGATCAATATTTTTCCCAGCGACGGCTTATTTGACAGCAGGGATGAAAAGTTCCGATTCAAGACGGAATCGCTGAAGCCGGGAACTTATGTGTTGGTCTTGCGCGTCCAGGACGCCGCCGGCAACATCGGTTCCGGCGACGTGGTGTTTACGGTGCGAGAGAACAACCAGTGAGTAAGTACTTTGCCACTTTGCCAATTTCGCGAGGTGGCTGGCAAAGTACTTTTTGAGCATAAGGGCATAACTGACAATGCTTTGCGAAGTGCATGCGAGTACTTTGCCACGCTCACCCTCTCTTGGGAACGAAGCGCCGAGGAGCTGATTGCGTCACGTCTGCAACATCCCGACCTTTCGTGCATACTCAAACACACCGCCGGCTTCGATGATGGGAGCGACTTCGCCGAGCGGTTTCAGGGCCCATTCCTCCCCGGTCGTTAAGTTGAAGAGCCTGCTGCCGGCCACGTCGATTTTCAATTCGTCGCCGGTGCAGATCTTATCACACAAGCGGTCTTCCGATTCAAATGGGACCAGGTAGCCGCCGTTGACGGAGTTGCGGAAGAAAATGCGGGCATAGAATTCGGCGATGACCGCCTCAATGCCGGCCGCATCCAGGGCGATGGGGGCATGCTCGCGGGATGAGCCGCAGCCAAAGTTCCGACCGGCGACGATGATCTTGTACGGCGAAATGAATTCGTCATCCGTGTGGAAAGGCACGTGCCCTTTGGGGAGACCGGCCTGGGCAGGCGGCACGCTGCTCAAGGCATATTTGCCGAACATCCGGTATTCTTCCGGTATGGCAGGATTGAAGGTGAGATACTGAGCCGGGATGATTTGATCGGTGTCGACGTTGTCACCGAGAACATAGGCTTTGCCGGTGATTTTTGTTTGCATGGGATTGAGCATGAATGACGAAGGGTAACTGAAGCATTCTCCGGGCGCGAAACGAAAACAAGATTATTGCTAGAGACAATCGCGCGGATCGGTGATGACGCCGGTCAACGCGCTAGCCGCGACGGTGAGCGGGCTGGCCAAGTATACACGGGCTTCCTTATGCCCCATTCGACCCGGGAAGTTGCGATTAGTGGTGCTGATGCAGCTGATCGGTCCGTTGAGCCGGCCAAAGGTATCGCTGGGCCCTCCCAGGCACGCGGCGCAACTCGGTTCTCCCAGCTTGGCGCCGGCGGACAAGAAAACTTCTTCCAGCGTTTGACCGTTGATCCGTTCCCTCTTCAAGCCAGCCATGATCTCGCTGGTCGCCGGCACCACGAAAGTGTCGATGCGGACTGATTTGCCCTTGAGAATTCCGGCGGCCGCGCGAAAATCCGTTAGCTTGCCGCCCGTGCACGAGCCGATGTACGCGCGATCGAGTTTTGTGCCCCGAATTTCAGAAACATACGCCCGGTTGTCGGGACTATGCGGCTTGGCAACCACCGGCTCCAACTTGCTGACGTCGTAGACTTTTTCAAAACAAAAACGGGCGTTTTTGTCGCTGTGGACGGTAGTAAACGGTTTTTGACCGGCGTTGCGGGCGTTGACATAATCCAGCGTGACCTTGTCCGGTGCGATGACGCCATTCTTGCCTCCCGCCTCGATCACCATGTTGCAGAGCGTCATGCGCTCTTCGATGTTGAGAGCATAGACGCCGTCGCCGTCGAACTCCATGGCCTTGTAGGTGGCGCCGTCGCAGCCGATGTCGCCGATAACGGCCAGGATCAGATCCTTGGCCATCAAATAAGGCGGCAGCGTGCCGTGGAAAATAAAGCGCATCGTTTCGGGGGCCTTCACCCAGAGCTTGCCGGCGCCCAGAATGAAGCCCGCGTCGGTGTTGCCGATGCCCGTGGCGAACTCGCCGAAGGCCCCGGCCGTGCAGGTGTGGCTATCGGTTCCAAAGAGCACCTCGCCGGGCCGCGTGTGGCCTTCTTCAGGGAGAGCGATGTGGCAGACGCCTTTATAGCTGGGAGTGCCGACGTCGTAGAAGTATTTGATGTTTTGCTCGGCCGCGAATTGCCGTAAGACTTCGACGTTGCGATTGGCCATCTTGTCGGCTGTGAAGATGTAATGATCGGGGATGATCACCACTTTGTCCCGATCCCAAACCTTGGCGTTCGGCCCGAAATGCTGCTTGAAAACACCGATCGTTCCCGGCCCGCAAACGTCATGCGTCATAAGCACATCGACATCGATCCAGATATTATCGCCGGGTTGAACGCTTTCTCGGTGAGAGGCACGGGCGAGTATTTTTTCCGTCAGGGTCATTGAGGTCATGAAAAGGAGCTCCGAAAATTGCAATCGAGGTTGAACGTATTGTAGCAAGAATTGCCAAGGGATGACAGAATGAAGCAGAAACACTGGGAGAAGCCCATCTAATGAACTCTCTCGCAAAACCACAACTGCCACAAGGTCTTTCCTTTCGGCGCCAAGCGATTGGGGCGACAGTATGTTTGCTCGGAACCGGGGGCCTTCTGGGGACCGCCGGCGGTCTTGCAACCACAGAGGCAATAGACGGCCTCCCAAACTTTTCTGACGAACTCAGATTTTGGCCAGTTGCGGCATTGTGCTGTTTGCTAATCGCTATTCTTGGATACAAGACAGCTGGCATTAAAGGACTTTTGCTAAGCGCTACAGTGCCAGTAGTCTTTTGGGGAATCGGGATTCTGATTTTGGGAGTTGGGGTGCCAGGTTTTGCTCAATTAGTCAACTGGGTAGCTGACGGCCCAAGCAAGCTAAGGCATGCTGTGGTTGGAGGACTACTTGGGGTGGCACTGGCCGTCCCGGTTCTTCCTTATGCAGTGTACCGCCTTTGGTTGGACTTCAAAGCAGAAAAGCGGCGCTGCAGTCTAATTCCCCCTCCCGAAGAGAACTTGCCCCATCTGCCCGATGCATAATCGATGTCAAACCTGAATCTCCTTCCAGCGGCCGCTGAGGAATCGGAAAAACAGCATTCCGCCGCGAATGACCAAGTCGGCAAACATCGCCATCCAGGCGCCGAACAAGCCCCAGTCGCATCCGGGCCAATCACCCAGGAATCCCAGATGAAGCGTTTTCATGGTGAAGATGTAAGCCAAAGGGATGCGCACCCCCACAAAGCCGATCCAGGTGAAGAGAACGGGCACGCGGGTGTCGCCAGCGCCGCGAAGGGCATAGGTGAAAACGACCGTGCATGCGACGAAAGGCATGGCAAAGGCCACCAACCGCAGGACCGGCACGCCGACTGCCACGATCGGCTGCTGCTGGTCCTGTGGACAAAAAAGCGAAAACATCGGGTGAGCCAGAATGAAAAAAATCAAACCCATCGTGCACATGACGCCCAAACCCAGGCGGAAGGCGACCCAGCCACTGTGAGCGGCGCGGTCCGGTCGTCCGGCCCCCAAGTTCTGGCCGACCAAGGTCATGGCCGCGGTTCCGAACGCAGTGCCCGAGAGAAACCCCATCGCTTCCCATTGAAGCGCGATGCCGTGAGCCGCGCTCGCCACTTCGCCCAGGCGATTGACAATGCTCAGGAACCAGAATTGGCCGACGATCAGCGACATGCTATCGACGGCCGCGGGCACGCTCACCCGCAGAAGCCGCCAAATCAGGTTGATTTCCGGCCAAAACAAAAGCGAGCTCAATTGCAACCCGGCTCGGCCTCGAGCTAACAAGAAGAGAACCACGGCGGCGCCCAGCGTGTGGCTAAACGCGGTTCCATAGGCAATGCCAGGAAAGCCAAGCTCGGGGAGCGGACCCAGACCAAAACATAATCCCCAAGCGATGGGGAAATTAATCACGGCCACGCCGGCCGTCACCCAAAACCCGGTGATAGTGTCGCCGGCGCCGGCCAGGCAGGCGATGCCGGCCTGCTCGATCACTTCAAAGGTGAGCAAAAGGAAAGTCGGCCAAAGGTACTGGGCCGCGAACTTAGCCGAGTCGCCCTGAAGCTGAAGGACTTGCAAGAGGGGTTGCATGCCGCACATCCCGGCCGTCGTTCCTGCAAGACCGAAGATCACGGCCAGCAAGATGGATTGATGCGTCACGCGAATGGCCAAGCGCCGATCTCCCGCGCCGACGAAACGAGCGACGAGCGCGGTGCTGCCGACGGTGACGAGCACGGTATAGCAGACGATAAGCCAACTGAGATAATTGGCGGTCGTTTGGGCGGCTTGATAGGAAACTTGTTGCGACTCGTCGTGCGGATGAAAATGACCGGCGAGATAGCGGTCGGATAAACCGACGAGGAGGATTAGGAATTGCCGGGCCAGCACGGGCCAGGCGAGTCTCAGAACTTCGCGCCAAGTGGAAATGGCGGACAAAGCGGGAAAAGAGTCTTTAATCCTGACTGTTCCCGTTCCGTCCTTTTGTGTTTCCTGGGAGAAGTCCCGTACCGGATCGGGCTCTTGGGAAAGTGGGATCACCGGCTCACTGTCCATTCGGATTCTCCCACCAAGTTGAATTTGTCCCCGGCGGCCAGCTTACGTCCGGGGCGTACTTCAACGGCCCCGTTGACGAACACCTTCCCGTCGCGAATGATGTGCTTCGCCTGGCCTCCGGTGGTCGCCAGACCGGCAGCTTTTACCGCTTGAGCCAGGGTTAGATGATCGTCTCGCAGAGAGAGCGTGTTCATAGGATCAAGGTTCACATCAAGTTGTGAGCGTCGGGTCGTTTAACCCGGAGCCAGCGGCGACGGCGACCGCACATTTTGCAACGCCGTCGCCGCTGGCTCCGGGTTAAACGAGAATGCAAACCTCCGGTGGCGCTTTTTCATCGGACACCACCTATAATAAGGATACAGACGCAAGGCCGTCTCTAAATGCTGGCTGTGGGTTATTCCTTCGCCACACAAAAAACAAGGATCACCTCATGATCGACATTGTGAAAGAAATCGCCGACCTTAAGAAACGCGAAAACGCCACCATCCTCGCCCACTACTATCAAGAAGGCGACATCCAGGACTTGGCCGATTTCACCGGTGACAGCCTCAAGCTGGCCCGAGCGGCCACTAAGGTGAGGACTCCGACGATCGTCTTTTGCGGCGTCCACTTCATGGCCGAAACCGCCAAGATGTTGAATCCGGAGAAGCGGGTTTTATTGCCCGATTTAGAAGCCGGCTGCAGCCTGGCGGAAAGCTGCCCGGCCAACAAACTGGCCCGGTATCAAGAGATGCTCCGCGAGAACGGCCGGCGCTTCCAAACTGTCACCTACATCAACAGCTCGGCAGCGGTCAAGGCGCTTTCCGATTGGGTCGTCACATCGGGAAACGCCGAAGAGATCATCAAGCGCGTGCCGGCCGACCAGGAGATATTATTCGTGCCGGACCGCCATCTGGGACAGTATTTGGAAGAAGTCACCGGGCGAAAGATGATTCTCTGGAACGGCGCCTGCATGGTGCACGAGATTTTCAGCGTCGGCGACTTGTTGGCTCTAAAGAAGAAATTGCCTCAAGCGCTTACTATCGCTCATCCCGAATGCCCCGCCAACATCCGGGAACACAGTGATTTCGTCGGCGGCACGGAGGGGATGATCCGTTATGTTTCCTCGTTTCAGGAGCCAACGGATTTTCTGGTGGCCACCGAAGCCAATATGATGTGGCAGCTACAAAACAAGTTTCCTAGACATCGCTATCATCCGGTGCCCGGAATTACATGTGTATGCAACAAATGCCCGCATATGGCTCGAAATACGTTGGAAAAACTGCGCGACTGCCTCGCTAACGGCCGACCGGAAATCACCTGGCAGCCGGAGTTTGCAAGGGCACGGGAAGTCGTGCAGCGAAGCCTGCTTGAAAACGCAGTGCCCGTATCTCATGTGTTGGATTAGGGTAGTAAATGCCTCTTGTTCCCTACCGATTCTTGTTTCGCATCGCTTATCCCTGCCGCCATGTGAAAGCGATTCCGCGCCAAAAAGGCGACGAGCTGTTGGATTTGCCCGAGTCATGCCGCATCGATAATCTCGCGGCCATGGATCAAGGCCGGAATTTCGCGGATTTGAGATTGGCGTGGAATGATCTAGGGCTCGGCATGCAGGTCGAGGTGACGGGCAAGGACCAGGAGCCGCGGGGAGATGCGACTCGGCCGCGAGGCTCCGACGGCGTCACGTTATGGATCGACACGCGCGACGCGCGGGCCAGCCACCGCGCCAGCCGATATTGCCACCAGTTTCACTTTCTGCCGACCGGGGGCGGCCCGGATCGCGATGACCCGGTGTTCTTGCAGACCAAAATCAACCGCGCGCTCCAAGACGCGCCGCTTTGCCAAGCTAGTGCCGTGCCGTTTCGCTGCCGGCGGCAAAAGAGCGGTTATGTCGTCGAGGCGTTTCTTCCGGCCGCTGTTTTGAATGGATTTGACCCCGATCAAAACCGGCGTTTGGGTGTTTACTATGCGGTTCGAGATGCGGAATTGGGGGAGCAGGTCTTGAGCGTGGGACCGGAGTTCCCTTATTGGGAAGATCCGAGTCTGTGGAGTGTGCTGGAATTGGTGAAGTAATAAAGACCGCGCGGGGCAAGCCCCGCGGCTAAATGTTTACGTTGGTCCCTGGGAGGCTTCGGCTTGGGCTTTCATGAGCGGCCCGCGATAGGTGATTCGGCCTTTGGTCAGATCATAAGGTGAGATTTCCACCGTCACGATGTCGCCCGGGAGAATGCGGATGAAATTCTTGCGCATGCGCCCGGCGATATGGGCAATAATCTCATACCCATTGTCCAGCTTGACGCGAAATTGTGTGTTCGCCAAAGCCTGGGTCACTTTTCCTTGAACCTGAATCGCTTCTTCTTTCGCCATGCCGATTCCTCAACCCAATCTGAAGGAAACAAAGTAGGTCAGGCTTTCTAGCCTGACACACTGCAAAGGGGTCGGGCTGGAAAGCCCAACCTACTTACTAGTTGAAATCCGTCCACGTATCCTACTGGAACGTCCCCTTCCGGCCAAGTGCAGTTTGACTTTTGGCTCAGACGGTCGGTGGGGCGAGTCGAGCTTTGCGAATGGAATTTAACTTGCGAAGCTTGGCCCGGCGGCGGAGCTCACACGGCTTTTCATAGTGTTTGCGCTTGCGAAGCTCTTTGTGAAGGCCGGTTCGCTCCAGTAATTTTTTGAATCTGCGAAGGGCGGAACCGATCGGTTCCTTGTCATGAACGCGCATTCTTAAACTCATGCTGAATGGGACTCCTTTTGGCAAAAGGTCTTACGGGGCCACAAAAAGGCGAACTCGTATTGTATTATCGGCCGCAGCCAATGGATAGGCCGAGTTATGCGGAAAATCGGCGTGACATTTAGGCGCCGGCATGGACCTCTTGGGGCTCGGACGCCGCAATGACTTTCTCCTCGGCCGGGATCGGGGCCATTTCATATCCGTACCGGCGGATCACGTCTCCCCAGCGGCGCGTGATTTCAGCTCGCTGCCGCGGATCGAGCTGATAGCGGTTTGTTTCATACCCGGAATTGTCGGCCAGGTACTCTTTCAAACGCGGGACATACTCCTCGAAACCACCGAGGTCCAAACGTTCGTAGAGTTTCTCCATCTCTCCAATCGGATCGGCCACGAGATCTTCGTAATGGACTTGATGAAACCGCCCGCGAGGAATCAGCGGAATGCCGTGTTCCATTTTGCGATAAAGCCGAGTAAACGTGCTAAAAACGTATTCTTCCAAGCCGGCAAAGCTGGGCGTTTGCAAACCATGTTTTCGGTAAAGCGACTTCCAGAGATTCACCGTCGACGGAAAGACCACGTAGGGATCGCGCATGATGTGAACGAACCGGGCGTCCGGAAACATCTTCAGGAGTGTCTTGATCCGGCAACTGTGAGGAGGGGATTTGAGGACCAGCCGCTTAGGATTCTTGAAGGTCAGTACCTGGAGAAAGTGAAAAAAAGTTCGCTTCCAATTCGCCAACTCTGGGCGCGAAAGACCTTCCAAGTCGAGATATTCCGGATATTGGGGCGGACGGTTCGGGAAGGCGAGGGTCAGATAAGGCGAGGGAAGTCCAAGCATGCACAGGGCGAATTCATCCTCCTGGGGTCGAGTCCAGCCGGCTTTCATGTTGTCCATCGGGCGATGCGAGGGCGTCAGGAACCCGACAAAGCGCGTAAAGAAATCTTCGGTCAGAAGACAATGCGTGGGGTCGAGGCACTGGTACGTGTTGGCGAAATTGTGACGCTCATCCAAGATCAGGTATTCGTGCAGGAGGGTCGTGCCGGTTCGCCAATGGCCGATGATGAAAATCGGGGCTTGTGAGATCGGCGTGCGTCGAATCTGCGGACCGTACCAACAGTTTTGCAAAATGCTTAGGAGAGTGTGACAGAAGCTCACGAAAGTGATGATGATGGCTATCCACCAATACGGCAAGCCGACGGCGAATCGATTCCGCACGAGCAATCGCGCCCAGGCGACGAAATGGCACCCTTCCCACATGTGCGGCGACCATTCTTGCTTCCGTGAAGTTTTTGGGCTGCTCATGCGGTTCCGTATAATTGGCGGGTTGCTATTGTTCCAAAATCAGGCACCGGATCAAGGCTATATCTTCACTCGCGCTAAGGAATGCTCGAAAAGAATAGCGGAAATTCTTGAGTTATGGGTTATGATAAAAATGTCGAGCCGCCCTGACCATTGCTCCGGAGGCGAGAATGTGGCCGTTTCCATGGAATGTTCTTGGCTTCTTGATCTTTATGATTCCATTTGGTTGTTTTACCGAGCACTCAAGACTGCCCAAGCGCGCGATCGCTCTTATAAAAATGACAGCAGTGGTCCTCAATACATGGGGCCGTCGACAGGCGCATTCTAATTTCGGAGGCCGAGAATGTGGCCGTTTCCGTGGAACATTGTTGGCTTCTTGATTTTCATAATCCCTTTTTGGTTATTCGATCGAGCGCTCAAGACCGCCCAAGAACGCGATCGCTCATACGAAAATGACCGCAGTGGTCCTCCGGTGTTTTAACAGAAGGCAAAATCCGCAGTGAAAGTCCCCGAGCATATCGCTTTTTCATTTCTTCTGGCCCAGTTGGTAGTTCAGCAAGAATACGGTTGGCCGGGCATGGCTCTAATGATCGCGGCCGGATGTTTGCCCGACTTGGACGGGATCGGTATCATCGCCGGCTGGCGGTTTTATCGCCGATATCATCGCATCCTTGGTCACGGCTTGCCTATGACTGTGCTCGGTCCGCTTGTCTTGGCCGGAGTGGCAAGTTTGCTCTTTCATCTCCCCTTCTTTCCAATGTGGGGTTGGCTGCAAGTCTCCCTGCTATGCCATTTGCTGACCGACGTGAGTTTTTACAATTGGCCGGTTCAATTATTTTGGCCGATTTCGAAACGAGGTTGGGCCTTGGGACTTCTGTCATGGAATGACCTGGTGCCCACCTTGCTGCTTTATGGTGGTGTCTTGGCAACATTCATGTGGCCTGCCCAAGCGCCCTGGATCGGTTTGGCAATTCTCTTGAGCCTGATGGCTTACTTATATTGGCGGTCGAGACGGCGAGAGCCGAACGCAGGATTGGAAGAGTGGCTCGCGGGAGGCTGGGCGGAAAGATCACCAAGATTTTACCGCTGGCTGACGGGAGATTTTGTCACCTAATCGCCGAAATTCGTGCCGACGCCGCGGGCGGCGCGGATCAGCGGATGGTCGGGCGGCACGAGCTTTATCTTGCCGGCCACGTCCTCGATGGGAACGGAGGTCACTGTGCCGCCTCTCATGGCGACCATGCGATTGTATTTTCCCTCGGCGAGCATGTCGGCGGCGTGAGTGCCGAAGCGCGTGGCCAAGATGCGGTCGAGTGCGGTAGGGACGCCGCCGCGCTGCAGATGCCCTAACACCGTGACCCGCGTATCGATGTCCAACTTATCCAAAATCGCGCGGGCAACGGCCAGGCTGGGGCGTTCCTCGACCGTGTGAAGACTATTCCGCGAGTTGTCGGAGTTTCCCTTCTCCGACTTGCCGTTCTTCTTCTTATGTTTCTTGTCGCTTTTGCCACCAACCGTAGCTTCCACGGTTTCGGGCGCCGATTCTTGTCTTCCAGGGGTTTTAGCCATCGCGCCCTCAGCTACGGCGACGATGCTAAACCACTTCCCTCGCCGCCGGCGTTCCGTCAGATGCTGGCAGATGCTTTCAATGTCGTAAGGGATTTCCGGGATGAGAATGATGTCGGCGCCGCCTGCCAGACCGGCGGAGAGTGTCAGCCAGCCGGTCTTGTGGCCCATCAGCTCGATGACCATGGCCCGCAGGTGGGCCTCGGCCGTCGAGTGGAGCCGATCGATCGCCTCGGCCGCCGTCGTCACGGCCGAATCATGACCAAATGTGGTGTCAGTGCCCACCAGATCGTTGTCAATCGTTTTGGGAAGGCCGAGGACATTCAAGCCTTGCTGCATCAACGAATTGGCCACCTTATGAGTGCCGTTGCCTCCCAGACAAACGAGGCAATCGAGTCCGAGGCGATTGTATGTCTCTACGGCGCGCGCCGTCAGATCGACGGTCTTGCCGTTGGGAAGCGGCATGCGGTGGGGCTTCTCTCGGCTCGTGCCCAGGATAGTGCCGCCGGCCGTGAGAATGCCGGAGACATCTTGGAGATGAAGGACGCGAGAGTGATTTTCAACGAGGCCGCGAAAGCCTTTTTCAATGCCGATGACCTCGATGTGGTAAAGGCTCATGGCGGGCTTGGCGACGCCGCGAATGGCCGCGTTCAGGCCGGGACAATCTCCTCCACTCGTGAGAATGCCGATGCAGCGCGCTCGACTAGGGGAAGGCAAGCTGATTTCTCCGGGTTGCTAATTCTGGTGCCCGCAGGCGCAAGTTGGAATTCCGAGTTCGATCTACTCCCTCAATTGTAACCGATTAGGGATCGAACGGAATCCAGTCCACAATGTCGAAACGCGCATGGGGAGAAGAAATGGGAATCGTGACGGAGTCCTCATAAGCCGCTCGGCAAGAGCGCAACACCTGACGAACATCGGCGGGGGCCAGTCCGTTTTGCTCCCGGCAAAACATCAAGTCCGCCTGACCCGGAGCGCGAACGAGCTCCATCTCGCCGACCGCCTGGCCCGCCTCATCGCCAAATGTCTTTCCGGCGTCGCTGGCGGGCACGAGCAAAAATGAAAGCTGATGCTTGTCTTCGCCGGAACCGACCAGGGGCGCCGCCTGGCCATAATAGGAGCGGATTTGCGATTGGACATTTCCTTTGCCGGCCGCCGTGGAAAATTCCGCCTCAGCGACGTCGGTAATGGGCAAGCAGTCACCCAAGCACGCAGCCGCGGCCGTCATGAGCGGATTCGCCAAGAATTTCGTCAGGTCGCTTCCGGTCATGCAGACTTTGTGCAATCCGCCTAACGGCGCCAGCACACGATCCTGAAGGGCCTGATCCAGTTGCACCCATTGATCCGTTTTAAGAGTGGCAATGAAACGGCTAGAGGCTTGATCGAGATCCGTTTCGCCATCCGGCAACACCAGCCTGGCCGTCGAGGATTGCCGCATTGCGTCCCAGTAAGATTCCGTGGAAATGAAAGGCGTGGAGACGGGCGTGGCGTCGACGCTGACTGGAGTAATATCCGCGGTAGCCTCCGGAGGCGTGGACAGGTAATCCTGCAACGACCGCAAGCGTTGGCGGCAGAAGGCAATATCACGGATTCGCTCGTCAAACTTGCCCTGGAGAGCGCCGAAGAACAGAACGCCGGCGGCAATGACTTCTTCCGCCAGCCGCTGGCGTCCAAAAGCAGCCAAGTAGTCCATGAACACGCGAAGCTGTCGGCGAGCGCGACCGCCGAATAGACTAAAGCGGCTGGAATTGACCAGGCAATCTTGCAAGGCCGCTTCCAGATGGCCTCGGGCTTGGAGGGTGCGCTTAAGTTGTTGTTCTAACTGGCCCGTGTGAGCGGCGGCCGTTTCTTGGCAAAACTCCACAAACCGTCTCAAGGCGGCCTCGGCGGCGGACACGCGTCGGCCGGAATGCTCCATCAAGTCAAAGCTGACCGTCGATAGTTTCTTATCCCAATCATTGGCCACCTTTTGAATAGCCTCGGCCAGAGCCCGGCCGAGCCGGCTTCGCCTCCAGCCGCTTTCATGCTCCGGCCGGTAGCTCGTTCCCACCAAATCTTGGAGCAGGTTGACGGCATGACGTGCCCAGGCGGCGGGATCGTCCTGAGCCACGCCCTGCATTATTTGCTCTTCCAAGGAGGCGAGCAAGCCGGCCAACGATCCGGCAACATTATTATCGAATTTTCGCGCCGCTTCCTTTTCAATTTGAATGCAAGCCGCTTCAAAACGCAGCTCGGGGTCGGCCGTTGCCCGGGCGCAGGCCGCTTCCACTTCCGCCATCGCCGTCGGCTCGCCCATCGCTTGCCAATCGCCCAAGAGGCGCACGCAGGCCTGCCGCGCCGCCAAGCGCAGCAAGAGTCCGCGGGGAAACCAGACCGCGTATGTGCCGAAACTCCGAAACCGTGCGTTACTGTTATGGGACTTTTTGCGTCGGGCTTGATCAAGTCGAATTCCGAGAGGAGTAGTCAATTCATGGAACAAATAGCTGCCCAGGTGAGCCACCACGTCGCGCAGCGATTCCGGACTTCGATTGGCCAACTTGAGAAGGTACACATGATGGAAAGGCGGACAATTGGCGGTGGTTCGCGGTCCGTCCGGTCCGTACTGAGCCGTGTATGTCGCGCTGGGATCGGCAAAGTGATTGAGCTCGGTCAAGGACGCATAGACGTTCGCTTGCTCCGGGCGCGGCGTGGCCGGGTCATCCGGGGCGCCGCAAAAGAGAAGCAAGGTAATCTCCCCTTCCGTGTGCTTTAGCTGATGCAGCAGGCGGCGAAGCGAGTAACCGAGGTCGATCAGCAAGCCGCTACCGCCCCCGCCGGCCGCGGCTATCACATAAATCCGCGGCTTATTGTTGCGCAGCGCTAAACCCGTTTGGCTGACCGATTGATAAAGGATATCCGGATGTGTGACTTGTTCGATATCTTTTCGCAGCCGAGCCATGAATCGCAGATGATTGTCGGCGAACGCCAGCCGCCCCAGAGCGCGGGAACCTTGCGTTTGTAGCGAACGCGGCATGTTGTAGAGCTTCTCGCGAGGCAGCCAATCATTGAGCTGATCCAGCATCCGTCGCCGATAATTTCCCACCGGCTGAAGCGGCAAATGACAAACTTCATTCGGCAATGCCGACACATCGGAAAGACCCCGCGAAGCATTCCGAACCGCCTCCGAATCGACGTCTGCATAAAGGAATTGAACGAGAGGAATTTTGCTCAATTCCCCGAAGCGATCCAGAAATCGGCAGCGCAGCTCGAGCAAGGCACGACGCCCAAAGCTGCCCAAGCCCAGCACCACCGTCGGCCGCAATACCCCGGTTTGCGGCTGATGCATGGTGAGACCGAGCTGCGAGACTTCTTCGACCGCCTCTTCCTCCGATGCCGGCGGGCCCTGGGTCGGAATATGGTCGACCAGGCTTTCGCCATGCTGCTCCAGGAAAATGTCCTCCATCGTCTCGGACATCGTCCTCGGGCGCTGCCCGCCCGCTTCGACGGGAACAGCCGGCGCCTTAACCGGCGGGCTGGCATTGTAAAGAGCTTTAATAAAGGCCAGGCAATTCGGATATCGTTTGTCAGGCTCCTTGGCCAAGGCCCGCGCCACTACCGGACGCTCGACTTCCGGAAGACTTCGCAGCTCCGGTTCCTGCTGCGTGTGTTGCATCGCCAGTTGTCGAGCGTTCTTGCCGTTGAATGGCCGTTGGCCGGTGAGCAGCTCGTGATAAACAATCGCCAGGCTGTATTGGTCGCTGTGTTCGCTGATCTTTCCGTTGAAGGTTTCCGGAGAGGCATACAAGGGAGTCACCGAAGCCAGAATACCCGACTGCCGTTCCAAGTGCTTGACCAGTCCAAAATCCGCGACTTTGACGCGATCGCTCACGAGAAACAAATTCCGCGGCTTGATATCGAGGTGCTGGAGATTGTATTTCTCGTTCATGTGGTCGAGGGCTTCGGCCGCGTCCCTCATGTAACGAAGCAGGTCTTCGCGGGGAATTCCCACCATCCCTGCCGCCTGCTGTTCGACAAAGAGGTCGTGCAGGCTCTTGTCGGCCAGCTCGGTGATGATGACCAACTCGCCGTCGATGTTTTGAATTTGCTCGATGCTCAAGACGAAGGGATGGCGGACTTCCTTCACCCGATTGAGCGCGTTCCGCTCCTGCTCGGCGCGGGCGGCGTCGGTGTCCATCGAGTTGAGGTTGCCGTAGACGAATTTGATCGCTTTGTAGAGGCCGCCCGGAGCCTCGCATTTCCAGACTTCGCCAAACCCGCCCGTCCCCAACGGCTTGATCAGACGGTAGCCCGGAAGCGGCTCCGCGTTGGCTTCCCGCATCAGACTCATGGAACTACCTTGCTCGAAAAGCGTTCGCTATTCCGCCGCGGGAAGGATTCCTGGGATTCGGGCGGTGATCGCCCAAGAGCGAGCCCAGCGACGGATGCTGCCTGTGGTGTTTCGGACCTCGATGCTAAAATTGAACACCGGCCCCCGATTCTCTTGCGGCATTCCACTACAAGGTTAGGTTGCCGTCAGGCCGATGTCCAACGGAAAGATATTCAAATCGCGTAAACCATGCGGGTTATTCCGGCGTAGTAGCAAACAAGAGATCCGCCGGCTTCCTGATTTCTAGATTATCCTTGTCCTGGCACCGGCTGCAAT
>Ga0207070_1004_pt1 | contig 63282 bp, 73 predicted proteins | sample Alteio_BWMinHeat_92_FD_153591 | JGI IMG/M metagenome (GOLD analysis project Ga0207070, IMG submission 153591) | Enriched cells from forest soil in Barre Woods Harvard Forest LTER site, Petersham, Massachusetts, United States -... | ecosystem: Environmental > Terrestrial > Soil > Temperate forest >...
AGAGTTGCTTGAAACGGCGGGCAGAATCACTTATCAGGCCAATTTCTTCCAATTGTTGGTTGACCCGCTCTGTAGAAAATTCAACACCATAGAGGCTGGTGAATAACCGGATGATCTCGTGAATGGTTAGTTCTGGCTGGAAACTTGTGCTTTGGAGCTGTACCCCGAGCTTGGATTTGGCCTTCAGTGGGTTTTGCAGGGCGTCGACTTCATCGACCGTGATTTCCCCTTGCTGTGGTATGAGCAACCCTTCGATGGCACTGAGGGCGCTGGTTTTGCCCGCCCCGTTAGGACCAAGAAGGCCGAAGATTTGCCCGCGCTCAATCGAGAAATTCATGCCAACGACTGCTTGCTTACTGCCGTAACTTATGTGAAGGTTTTTGACGGTGAGAATAGGAGAGGGCATACAAGGCGGCATTAATCTAAATCTAGTACTATCTTAGCAAAATTTCAGGGAAGTGTTGTATTGCTAGAATTGGCATCGCCAAGAACCGAAGCTGTAACTTTTATGATTTTCTGGTATAGTTCCTCAGACTGCTCGAAAAACAAAAACGATGCAGCGGAGGCTTCTTTTGGATCCGACTTTACAATTCACGCTCGCAGCGTTGGCTGCCTTTCTCGTTGGAAGCCTGCCGATCGGCTTTTGGGTCTGCAGGCTCAAAGGGATCGATGTTCTCGAAGCAGGCAGTCGGAGCATGGGTGCCACCAACGTTTCGCGTTTGGCTGGCAAACCGCTCGGGCTGCTCGTCTTGCTCCTGGATGGCCTAAAGGGCTTCCTGCCGCTCTGGGCTTTCACCCGTCTCGTTGGCGAGATCCCAGCCTGGCAGACGTACGCGCTTGCCTTCATCCCTGCCCTGGCTCATTCCTACTCGTTCGTCGTGCGGATATACAAAGGGCGCTGGAAGGCGGGCAAGGGCGTGGCATCACTGGCTGGTGGCTTCCTTGCGTTGTCACCCGCGCTCTTCATCCCAGTGCTTGGTGTCTTCTTCATTGCGTTCTTCCTATCCTTTGGCCGTGTTTCGGTTGGCGCGATAGCGGCGGCCATGTCGCAGCCGTTCATCGCCCTCAACCGCTTTCCCGGCAACTCGGCACTTTTCAGCTTCTGTCTCTTAGTGGCCATGCTTGTTCTCTGGACGCACCGCATGAATATGCGGCGTATCCTGTATGGGACCGAGCCGTCATACTTCTTCGACCGGGTAGAGCGGGAAACCCCGTTCTTCGGGTTTACCCCACATCCGACCGAATTCGAGTGGGAAGCGGTACGGGCACGGATAGCGGAGCGCCGGTACAGTTTCCTGCGCCGTTGCCCTATCCCACTGGTCCAGCTCTTAACCTGGGTTATGCCGAATGCCCTGACCGGTTGCGGAGAGGTATGTGGCATCAAGCTACGTAACGGGCCGGCAATTGGCGGGCACTACGCTGGTATCCCACTCTGTTCGCTTCAGCTCAGTAGCCCGCACCACATTGTACGTTGGCTGGCGGTGCGCCGGGTCGTGCAAGCGGTCTGGCGTGCCTATCAGAAAGGGGCGGATATCGTTGGCCTTGCAGCCTTTGCTTCTATCGTCGGCAACACCGGCAAGGGAGTGGATGTGGTTGCCTGTCTCAAGTGGTTAGGCCTGGATATCCCGGTCACTACCGGCAACACGCTCACCGCGATTGCCGGGGTGGAAGGCGGCCTTAATGCCTACCGTGAGGCGTATGGACTGGATCCGGAAACCGTCCTTGTAGTGGGTGCCAGCGGATCAGTGGGCCGTGCAGCGGTGTTTGCCCTGGAACAGCGTTTGCCAGGTGCCCGCATCATCGTTACCGCCCGGGACTTGTTGAAGCTTCAGGAGGTGTATGCCGGTCATCCGAATGTCGAATGCCGGGTGATGCCGACAGGTGAGCAGCCTTTACCGGGAAGATTGGTTTTCTTGGCGGTAAGTGCCAGGGAACTCGAGCTTAATCCGGAGCCCGGGACTATCATGGTCGATATGAGCCGCCCTCGGGTGGCTTCTGAAAAGATCGGCAGCCGCCCCGATGTCCTCGTACTCGATGGCGGTATGGTCAGAATGCCGGGCAACCTCATGTATGACCCTAAGTCGTATCGGACGATGAACCCGGACGGCTGCGTGATGCTGGGGTGTAACGCGGAAACCGCACTCCTGGCGGCGCTGATACGGCAGGACCCTCTGCTCCGACGGAACTGGTCGGTCGGCGACTTGTGCGATTCTGACCTTTTGCACCTTTGTGAGGCGGCTCGCAAGTACGGTCTGACGTACAGCGGGTATCGGTACATGGACAAGCTCTTGCCGCCAGAGCGGTTCATGGCCTTCAAGCGCCACTGTGCCTAAGTGAAAAAGTCGGATCTATTGTATCGTGGCCTCATCGGGAGATGGGGCCAATTTTTATTGGTAAATACGGCTCCGGCCATAGGTAGGGGCAAACTTTTTTGCCCCTTGAGTTCTTAAGAATGTGTATTATTATATTCATATGGCCAACCCTATCAAATTGATCATCTTTCCGGTAAAGGACGCTGACAAGGCAAAAACCCTTTACAATGCGTTCCTTGGGGTAGAGCCCTACGCTGACAGCCCATACTACATCGGGTATAAGGTTGGGGATTTGGAAGTTGGCTTGGTGCCAAACAGCCAAGACCTTGTGAACTACATCGATGTTGAAGACATCCAGGGGAGCATTAAGGAGCTTGAAGCGGCAGGGGCTACGCTTTACACCGATGTCAAAAATGTCGGCGGTGGCCTGATAGTTGCAGCAGTCAAAGATGCAGATGGCAATATATTGGGCTTGCGACAGCAGCCAAAATAGGAAAGCGGGTCAGCTAGAAAAATGCAGCCCTTGAAAGGCTGCATTTTTTTGTCAGGTACGGTTTGCTACTGGTATATTCCCGAGCTTTAATCCGCTACTATGGATAAAATTCCTCATGGCCTCCCGACTAAAAATCAATCCGATTCCCATCCTCCTTTTGGTGGTCTTTCTCGATTTCATCGGGTTTGGCATGATTATCCCGATTGCGCCGCTCCTGCTTACCGATCCGACTTCCTCTGGCTTCCTGCTCACGGGTTCATCGGCACACACGGGATATATCCTCCTTGGGATTATGCTGGCTATGTTCCCCCTCGGCCAGTTTCTGGTCGCTCCCATCCTTGGCCAGCTTTCTGACCGGGTTGGCCGTAAGCCGGTCCTGGCCTTCACCCTGGCGGGTACCCTTCTCTCTTACATTGTCTTTGCCATTGGTATTTACACCCGGGATATCCCACTCCTTATCGGCGCCCGTTTTCTCGATGGCGTAACTGGCTCGAATATTTCGGTCACTTACGCTGCACTGGCCGATATTACCAAGCCTCAGGACCGCTCCCGGCGGTTTGGCTTAGTGGGGGCAACGATTGGCCTTGGTCTGACACTCGGACCTTTCCTGGGTGGCGCGTTATCTGATTCCCATACTGTCCCTTGGTTTAGTTTCGCGACGCCTTTTTGGGTGGCAGCCGGTTTTAGCCTCTTTGCTGTCCTAGCGGTCCTCTTTTGTTTCGCCGAAACGTTGCCGGAGAAAGTCGTTGGGGCGAAAATCCACCTCAACCAATCTTTCCTGAACATTCAAAGGGCACTTTCCCTGTCTGGCCTGCGGCCGATGCTTTCGACAAGTTTCATATATAGTTTTGGCTTCACGTTTTACCAGACGTTCATCGGCGTCTTCCTTGTCCATAAGTTTGCCTTTGGGGCCGTGCAAATTGGTAACTTTTTCCTCTACACGGGTATCTGGCTGATGATCGCACAGCTGTTGGTGGTCCGCCGGTTAGCGCGCATGTTCAGTGAGCGGCAAATCCTTCGTTTCTCGCTTGTCTGTACCGGGCTTTGCCCACTTCTCTATCTGCTGCCGGGTGTTTGGTGGGGCGTGCTCTTTATTGTGCCGTTCTTTACAATATTCAACGCGCTTACGGTGGTGAATATCCCCGCCCTGATCAGCCGAAGTGCCGGTGCCAGCATGCAAGGGGAAGTGTTGGGGATCAATGCCAGTGTTCAGGCCTTGGGCCAGACGCTTCCGCCAATCATCGCTGGCTTCCTGGCCGCCCAGATTGTTTTCTGGGTACCGCTCTTTGTTGCGGGCGTCGTGGTAGCGGCAGCAGGTTTTGTATTTATCACATTTTATAAGGAAAAGAACTTGGCGCACGCCTAAGGGTGGGATGCCCTACTTCTTAAACACGTAGAAAAAGTCCCGTTCATAGCCGTGTAAGTATTCCCTTGACCCGTCAGTGATGCCTTTCATGAGCGTGGTAGTTGAGTATGTGCCGTTGCCGGTAGTATCGAAGATGTTAAAGCGTACCCAGTGTGGGTTGATATCAAGCTGCATGGCATTGACTGCGCCGGCTGATTTGAGCGCGTAAGCAAGGGTTGTGGGAGTCAAATTATTCCCGACAGCAAAGAGCAGGTTTCCCCCAGCGGTTATGCCTAAGCCAGAGCGCCAGGTATAGATATCACTGGTGAGCGTTCTGCCCCAAAGGGCTTTGTTGCGCTCGTCCAGGGTTCCCACCGCCCCGTCTTCGATTAACATCGGGCAATTTTGACGGACGAAAGCAATGTCACTTCCCAAGTTTTGGCCAGTGTATTTGATAAGTTTGAGGGAGCCGTCGGTATAACCCACTAAGGTAGCCATATTTTGCACTAGGGGAAGGTAGGTAGTTGAGCCGACTATCATGCCATAAGCGCCATCCAGGTATTCAAAGCCACCGTCAAAGGCACTCACTAAACTGCCACTTTTGACGATAGTTGATGGCACGACCCCTGGTCCTTTTTTGCCAACTGGCCCACCCGGCTGCAAGAGCCCAGCCACCGACCCAAGCTTAAGCTGTTGCATATCCAATTCCACAACGGTTGCAAACGCATAGGAGCGCTGGGCGTCTGGCCTAAGGAAGGTGTGGGCCATGACTTGTTGGTTAGGGAAAAGCTTAAGGGGATAATTCTCCCAAACGCCTTCGCCGGTCAGCGAAGGAAAATAAGAAGCTGGCAAGGCGGCCAGATCCAATTGGCTTACCGTGCCGCTTTTCTGGGTGATCACTTGGTTCGCCGCCGCCGATTCGGGCAAGATGGGGCTGTCGGGGTTCTTCCCTGCGTATTCCAGGCCTTGGAGTTTGTCGGAAATATTGAAGAATGTTTTTTCCAGCGCCGCTACCCGGGCAGGGCCAATGATAGGGCGGAGCACATAATCGGTGAATTGAGCGGCGCCACCTGGGGCAAACTTGATGAAGAGTATTGAAAAAAGTATGAGCGCACCAAAAAGAGCGCCCACCCATACGAGGACCCACTTAATGCTGATAGATCGCAACCGGGAAGGTGCCAATGGCGAATAGGGCAGCTTCTGAAGTTTACGGTCGTACGAGGGTTCTTTTACAGGATTTTGGCTTATCTTTTGCCTAACTTGAACTGGACGTGGTTTCGATGCCTTACGCATGTTGCGGGAGGTGTCACTTACCAATGAAGTCAGTAAAGTATAAACAATATAAATACAATGGTCGAGCATGGGTCAATAGAACTTAAGCCGGGCCTTGGCTGGTGCTTCCTTTATTATCGGGGCAATCTTTGCTACGCTAACCCCATGAACAAAGCCATTTTAGCCTGGATAAATTGCTACGGGGCTTGGGATCCGATCAACCGAAGCCCAGTGGAAACGATTGGGTACGACCAATACCTTGATGGTGTTGTGCGTGCCCTCGGGGTACTGGATGGGCGTTTGCAAGCAGTGTATATTGCCGGCGGGATGTATGACTCACTTGGGAAAACCGAGTGTGAGACGGTTGCGCCTGAATTGCTTAGACGCCTACGCAGCAATAATAGTGCCGTATCAGAAATAGCGGCGGATGAGATGAGCGTAACGAGTATTGGCATTGCACGTACTTTCCTTCAGACTTGGCAGGAAAAGCATAGCGACACAATCCCGCTCTTATTTTGCGACCAGGTACGATATGCTACTAATGCGTATGTACTTGAGTATTTTATTAAAGAATTAAGCATTCCCGCCCCGCCCGTCGTCGAAATGTTAGTGCCGATTGAACGCCTAGATACCCACCCGAACAGTACGCCAGGAAAACAGGCGGAAAAGCTAGCGACGCTAAGGGAGAAGGGTGTCCTTGAATGTGAACGCATCGAATTGGAGGCGCGAAAAGAGCATGTTGCCCGTAAAATTGAGGGTCAGGGCTTTAAGGTGTATCGGTAAATCTATCAGTATGGTCAACAAGCAATTTACTGCCGTCCTTCAAAAAAGCCCGAATACGGGCGGTTGGACCTATGTTATCTGGCCAGAATCGGCTGAGTATTTTGGTACCCATGGGGCCGTCAAAGTAAAAGGTACCGTGGATGGCTGCCCTTTCGAGAGCAGCTTTATGGCAATGGGGAACGGTGTGCACATGTTGCCGGTCAAGGCCTCAATCAGGGCGGCAATCGGCAAAGAGGCGGGGGATACCGTGACAGTGGAACTCAAGGAGATTGCAAAGAGGGCACATAGGTAGGGTTTGAGTTTGCCTTCATATCTATAAACGTGTGGTACACTGAGGAAACATATTAGCCTAACCTGCCACTATGCAAAAAATCACCCCTTTTCTCTGGTTTGATGACAACGCTGAAGAAGCCATCAATTTTTACGTTTCCGTCTTTAAAAACTCAAAGGTTATCAGCTTAAGCCGGTACGGCGAAGGCGCCCCAATACCCGCAGGCACGGTCATGTCGGGGACATTTATCCTGGAAGGCCAAGAGTTCATGGCCTTGAACGGGGGACCGACCTTTAGATTCAACGAGGCAATTTCCCTCTTTGTCGACTGCGAAGACCAGGCCGAAGTGGATGAGCTCTGGGGCAAGTTGACAGCTAACGGTGGCGAAGAATCCAGCTGTGGCTGGCTTAAAGACAAGTTTGGCTTGTCGTGGCAGATTATCCCGAGGGCTTTAGGTGAGATGCTGAGTAGTGACGATTCCGAAAAAGCCGGACGTGCACTTCAGGCAATGCTTAAAATGGGCAAAATTGACGTGGCCGAGCTTCGCAAGGCCTACGAAGGTTAGGAGTAAATAAAAAGCCCGGCAACAAGGTCGTTGTGCCGAGCGTGTAGCGTGCACGTTCAAGCGGGTGCATAGTAGGTCGGGTTTGGGCCGAGATATCGGTCCCGGTGAGTGAGGTCGAAAAAGCCCAAAACGGCTACAGCGATTTTTCGAAGAGTCATGGTGGCCTCCGACCTTACTATATCAGAAAGGCTAGTGGCCGGCGACGGGTGCTTCTTTGGGGTGTCTGACATTAGGGATGCGCAGTGAGAGTAGTCCACCGAGGAAGACAAACAAGGCGCCGACGCGGATGGCAAGGACAATGGAGTCAGTAGTGGCCTGGTCGGTAGCCGTGCTTGTATCATTGAGGGTCTTGCTGGCTTGGCTGACATAGGCGGCAGCGGCTGTCGGGTTGGCGGCTAGGCTAATCGGAGCGGTGGGAACTGGGAAGCTTTTGACAATGGTGCTGGTTGAAGTAATCCCCGCGGCTTTCCCTAAAGCAATGATGGATGTCTTGGAATCGGCAGGCAAATTAGCCACCTGGTCGAGCCGCTTAGGAAGGGCAGCGTTAAATTGGGCAGCCACTACCGCACCAATGATCGCGATGCCCAGCGCGGTCCCAATCTGACGGACGGTGTTGAGTATCCCTGAGGCAGTGCCAGCGTGCCGAGGGTCAATTTCTGAGAGTGTAACCTGGGTGTTCTGCGAGATGGCCAGTCCAATACCTGTGCCAAGGAAAATATAGCCAGGCAGTAGCACAAGGTAGGGTGAGTCATAGTGCATGAGGCTAAGGAGCAGCAAGCGCCAAGGGCAAGGTTGCGTACCCACTCTTCAGAGGGGAGAACCCGAGGATGTTCTGGAGAAAGATTGGGAGGGTGAAAAGGCTGCTGAATTCACCAAGGGCAATGACGGCCAAAGCAATCAAGCCGTAACGAAAGGCGTTTGAACGGAAGAGGAGGATATCGACTGCCGGCGAGGTTTGCCGTTTCGTTTTAATTGATTGGCTGATAACGAAAAGGATGAAGAAAACAATGCCAGCCACTGCGGTAATGGGGATGACGGAAAGCGAATAGGAAGCAGGCCAGGTAAAATTGCCAAAGCTAAACGCCGTGGCCTGGTGCCACCATCCGTACGTTTCACCTTCGATGAGGCTGAAAACAATGAACAAGAAGCTAATCGCCGAGAGGAGCATCCCCAGTAAATCTACTTTCTGACTCTGGGTATCGCGGGATTCCTTGATGTAGAAAAGCCCGAGCAGTATACCAATGATGGCAACCGGGATGTTGATCCGGAATACCCAGCGCCAGGTTTGGTATGTAGTGAAGTATCCACCGAGTACTGGTCCCAAAGCCACCGCAATACCCGACACTGCCCCGAATGAACCGAAAGCAATGGCCCGTTCCCGACCCTTGAAGGTAGATGAAATAATCGAAAGTACCGATGGGCTGATCATTGCCCCGCCAGCGCCTTGAAGCAGGCGGAAGCCAATCAGTTGTGCCGCTGTGTGTGATTCGCCACAAAAGAGCGAAGCAATCCCAAAGAGGCCAAGGCCAAGGAGGAAAAAGAGACGGCGGCCGAAAAGGTCGCCTAGCCGGCCGAAGGTGATGAGGAAAGCAGCAAAGGTAAGGGAGTAACCACTCACAATCCATTCAATGTCACTTAACGAGGCGCCAAGGTCTTTTACCAGGGTAGGGATAGATACATTGACCACCGTGGTATCAATCAGGATCATTAGGAAACCAATCAGGACGATAGCAAGGGTGAACCAGCGGCGGGGATCGGGAGAAGAAGTAGTAGAAGCCATGGGCAAGATTAGTGCAGGGTGCCTACAGTATCCTGGGAAAAAGTGATTCTGTAAAGAGAAAACGACCCTTTCGGGTCGTTGGGGTTCAAGAGCCTTTTGGTCCGCTACGCCCGGACCGGCCACTTGTGACCGACCAAAAGGCCGAGGCCGACGGCGGGACAGAGATAGATGGTAGCTGGCTGGCCTTTATTGAAGTAGACAGCAGTCGTCAAGGCAGCGGCTAGCCCAATTAAGTAGCCGATTATGACTCCGTACCGCAGCGCCGGCCGGTTTTGTTCGAGGCTAGTGCGCCATCCGTAGAAGCCAAGGAGGGCTGGGACCATTACGTCACCTCCGCCGAGGAGACCGACCAAAGTCGAATGTAAGGAGAGGCTGGAGGGGATAAGAAAGAGCGGGAAGATGGGATCCTTCAGGTTATCCTTCACGAAACCTTCCATTACCGAGGAGGAGAAGACGGCACATATGTCGAGGCACATCACAAGAAGTGAAATGAGTACTGCTTTGGCCAGTGTCACCCACTGCCAGATCATAGCCAGGAAGCAAGCCACGATCATTACTGCACAGATGTCGGCGTTTATCCAGTTGGGCTGGACGGCCCACCAGAGCGATGCAGCAGCGATAAACCCAACGCCTACCCGGTAGCCGGTCTTTGACTGGGTATACAAGCATAAGTACAGTGTGCTTGCTAAGCCAACGAAGCACATCAGGCTAAAAGTGCCCCGGGGACTGAGAAGCATAAGGCGGAGAAAGAGCGGGAGAATGAGGACATAGAGAAGCGTAAGGATGAGGACGCGGAGGATGACCTCAAGGTATCTGGTGACTCGAGAAGTACCTTCCACAGTCGCTGGCACCCGTACCCGTTTAGGCCTTTTAAGGCTTGGCATGCGTACCCCGAAATATGCGCCAAGGTACCAGCTCACCATGACTAATCCCCCCAAGAAAACGATCGGAAAAGCAAGTTGTATGAAGTTCAAATCAGGCTCCTGAATTGGCTAATGCCAAAAAGACAATAGCACATTTCCTTTCCGGGCACTATTTTATGAGCGGCTTTTTGCCAAGCGGAACCGAACGAAGGTTAACTCAGAGGCAACGAAGGCAATGTACACGAGGCCAGTAACGCAGGTGCTTACAATATGGCCATTTTGAAAGACAAGGTACGTACCAGTTACCAGGGTGAGCGTAACCAGGGCATACGAGGCAAGGAGGCCTTTCTGTGATGGCACAGCCAGCAAATAGGTCGAGTAGACGACACTCAGGCAGGCAATGGTGATATGGACGACGAGGAACATACCTTTATATTACGGTAACCAGGCGTTAATGCCAATCAGGACACAGAATGCGGTGAGGATAATGAGCGAAGAGCGGAAAACGCTCCGTGCCCAAAGCGTATCATTGTTTGTACTGAAGCCCTGGATTGCCTGGCGTAACCAGTAGAGGCTGAGAAGGAGCATTACAGCGAGATACACGAAGTGGGTATAGCCGAAGAACGTAAGGGCGGCGGCGGCAAGTGCAAAGGCAATGATGTAGGCAAGGAGGTGCACTTTGGTGATGGCATTCCCATGCACAACAGGAAGGACGGGCAGCCTGGCGGCGGCATAATCTTCATGACGGAACATGGCAATGGCGTAAAAATGTGGCATCTGCCAGATTACCAAAATGAGGAAGAGAATGAGGGCGGCGGCATCAAAACGGTTGGTAACAGCGCAGTAGCCAACTACCGGTGGCACCGCACCGGCAACACTGCCAACCAAGGTGCCATAGACAGTTGTGCGCTTGGTATACCCGTAGACAATAACGTAGAAAAAGAGGCCGACGAGGGCAGCAGCAAGGGTGAGGATATTAGTGTAGGTGGCCAGAAGGATGATCCCAATCGCCCCCAAGGCAGTGGCGTATATGAGGGCACTCGTAAGGGGAACCTCCCCGGTTACCAAGGAGCGCTTCTTCGTGCGCTTCATTTTGGCATCAATACCCCGGTCAAAGTAGTTATTGAATACGCAGCCGGAGGCAATAATAAGGCAGAGGCCAAAGAGCATCGCAAGGAAAAGGGTGGCATTGAAATGACCTTTTTCGGCCAGGAAAAAGGCACCGATGGCCACGAGCGCATTGCCGTAGATAATCCCAGGCTTTGCCAGCTGGTAATACTTTTTGAAAAGGGATCTGGATGTAGCCATTTATAGGGAATCCTGACCCTGAATGTAGGCACTGGTTTGTGCGGCAGTCAAATTGTAGTTCAGGTGGTTCATAATCCATAAGCTGCCACCAACCACGATTGTGACCACCATCAGCATGAAGAGGAAGGTAACGAGGTTGAGCCGTGGGTTGCCCTTGTTCCCTAAGTGTAGGAAAAAGAATAGTTGGACAATGAGCTGCAGGACAGCTAGGAAGATAACCGCGCCAATCAGGGCATTGCCCACCAATACGTGGTGGGCGACAAGCCAGTAGGCCTCAAAGGTAAGGAGAATTGAAAGTACAAACCCGGTCGTGTAAGAACCAAGGGTGCCGTGGCTAGGGGTGTTTTCGGTGGTCATATTAGGCGACTCCCATCAGATACACAATAGTGAAAATGCAGATCCAGACAACATCGAGGAAATGCCAGAAAAGGCTCCAGCAGGTAAGGCTTTGGGTAGTGCCTTTGCTCAGGCCGCGACGGCCAATCATAACCATGGTGATGATCAGCCAAAGGGATCCCAAGGCAATGTGTAAGCCATGGGCGCCGACAAGGGCGAAATAAGACGAGAGGAAGCCGCTTCTCCCCGGCCCGTTGCCTTCGTGGATCAGTTTGGCAAATTCACGGATTTCCATGGTCAGGAAGCCTAAGCCAAGGACAAGGGTGACTGAAAGCCAGCCCATCACTTGCTTGATGGCATCCCGCTGGGCCGCCAACATAGCCAGGCCACAGGTAAAGCTACTCACGAGGAGCAAGCCTGTTTCAACCAAAACGTAGTTAAGGCTGAAGATATCCTGGCCGGAAGGGCCACCGAACGTGTTGTTGCGAAGTACGGCAAAAGTGGCAAACAGGGTCGCAAAAAGCACGCAGTCGGTCATGATATAGACCCAGAAGCCAAAGCTGGCCAAGTCGGAATGTTCAGCAGTGTTATTCATGGTGGCGGGCGGTTTCTAAGCGCTGTACTTCGGCGGCGGGAATAACATAATGGGTGTCTTCATCAAAGAGGCGGATGATAATGCAGGCAAACGCACCAGCTATGCCGACTGGGATGAGCCAGATGATATGCCAGATGAGGGCAAAGCAAGCCAGGAAGCCAAAGCACCCAATATACAGCGCAAGTGGCGTGTGCTTGGGGAGCTCAATATCTTCATACTTAGGAGGAGGTGCCTTATGTGTCGCTTGTTTGGCTACCCAAAAGGCATCGCGCTCCGTGACTTCAGGAAGGACAGCGAAATTATAGTGCGGCGGCGGGGAGCTGATTGACCACTCTAACGTCCGGCCGTCCCAAGGGTCACCGGTGATGTCGCGGTTCTCATTGCGCTTCCAAATGCTGAAGCCGATTTGAAGGATTTGGAAGAAAACGCCTACCAGGATCAGCAAGACCCCAACGCCGGAAACAATAAACAAACCTTGCCATCCCATGGATGGGTCATAGTGGTCGAGCCGGCGGGTTGCCCCCATAATACCGAGGATGTAAAGCGGGATGAAAGCGGTTAAGAACCCAATAACCCAGAAGTAAAACGCATAGGCGCCCAAACGTTCATTGAGCTTGAAGCCAGTAAACTTGGGGAACCAGTAACTAAGGCCAGCAAAGTAGCCAAAGAGCACACCTCCGATGATCATATTATGGAAATGGGCAACCAAGAAAAGGCTGTTATGCAGCTCATAGTCTGCACCGGGAACCGACATCAATACCCCGGTCATGCCACCAATGGTGAAGGTAACAACGAAGCCGAGGAACCAAAGCATTGAATTAGTAAATTGTACCCGGCCGCGGAACATCGTGAAGAGCCAGTTGAATACCTTTACGCCGGTTGGTATGGCAATAATCATCGTCATGATGCCGAAAAAGGCGTTCACATCAGCGCCGGCGCCCATGGTGAAGAAGTGGTGGAGCCAAACGACGAAAGAAAGGAAGACAATGGTGGCGATGGCGACAACCATGGAAACGTATCCGAAGAGGCGTTTCCGGGAAAAAGTGGCAACGACTTCGGAATAAATGCCAAAGGCCGGCAAAACGAGGATGTACACCTCTGGGTGTCCCCAGGCCCAAATCAAATTGACGTACATCATGGCATTTCCCCCGCCATCGGCAGTGAAAAAGTGCATGCCGAAGAAGCGGTCAAGGAAGAGCAGGGTAAGGGTGGCAGTCAAAATAGGGAAGGCAAACACAACCAAGCACATGCTGCCGAGCGCTGACCAGACGAACATCGGCATCTTCATAAGGGACATGCCATTGGTGCGCATCTTGAGAATGGTAACAATGAAATTGATACCAGAAAGTAGGCTGCCAATACCGGAAATTTGGAGCCCCCAAATATAGTAGTCGACGCCAACCCCCGGGCTGAAAGTGAGTTCTGAGAGCGGTGGGTATGCCAACCAGCCAGTGGCCGCAAACTCCCCAATGCCAAGCGAGATATTGACGATAACGACGCCTGCGAAGAAAAGCCAGAAGCTCGTGGCGTTCAAGAAAGGAAAAGCAACATCACGGGAACCAATTTGCAGCGGGATGATCAAGTTAAGCAAGCCAAAGAGGAGACCCATGGCGACGAAGAAAATCATGATCACCCCATGGGCGGTGAAAACCTGTTGGAAATGATCGGCGCTCAAAAAGCCTTGGGAGTTGCCGACCGAGAAAATTTGCTGGGCCCGGATCATCGAAGCGTCCATCAGACCCCGTAGCAGCATCACAAAGGAGACGACAATGTACATCACGCCGATTTTCTTGTGGTCGGTGGTTGTAACCCATTCCTTCCAAAACCACTGCCAGCGCTTAAAGTAGGTAAGGGCAGCAATGACGGTTAAGATACCGCCCATCATGACAACAATGCCACCCCATACGACGATGTTGTGTTGAAAAGCGGCGAGAGTGAGTTTGCCGAAGAGCCAGCTCATTAGTCGTGAATGGGTGAATTAGGCATCATAAATTTCATCATGATCTGGTCATAGAGGTCGGGTGTGGCAAGCGTATAGGAGGCCTGTGGAGTATCTTCACTGGGCTGTTCAAGGTTAGTATACTCAGCCGCATTGAGATGAGAAGTGCTTTTCTTGGCAGCGGTTACCCAGGCATCAAAGCCGGGGGCGGTGGTAGAAATAGCCGTAAACTGCATATGGGCGAAGCCGGCGCCACTAAGGTTGGCGGAAGACCCGGCGTACTGGCCTGCCGTGTCGGCCATCAAGTTAAGTTGGGTGGTCATACCTGGCATAGCGTATATTTGGCTCCCTAACTGAGGGATCCAGAACGAATTCATTGGCGCATCGGCTGTGATTTCAAAGTGGACAGGGGTATTTTCTGGGAATTCAACGTAATTTGTCGTGGCGATGTGCTGTCCAGGGTAAATGAACAGCCACTTCCACTGCAGCGCAACTACCTGGATCGTGATCGGCTGGTTAGAAGATGCCAACGCTTGGGAAGGGTCGAGGACATGGCTACTGTTCCACGTTATGACAGCCAAAATGCCGATGATGAGACAAGGGATGCCCCACCAGACCGATTCAGCCCAGGGGTTATTATCCCATTCCGGCGCATAGACGGGCTTAAGGTTGTCAGCCCGGTACCGCCAGGCGATGCCAAACGTCAGGATAAAAACCGGGACCACGACAACCAGCATCAGGAGTGTAGCGACGATCATCAGGTGTTTTTCTTGCTCAGCAATCGTGCCTTGTGGGTTGAGGATGGGGCTGGCGTGACGGGAAACCAAGCCAAGGACTGCGGCGAGGAAGGCGACAGACAAGACGAGGACAATGGCCAGTACGGGTTTCCTTTTCATATCCCTATTCTACCATGCAGCTGGTTGGAGCCTGAAAATGATTTACCGTAATGAAGTTATCTGGTATAAAAGTTTCGAGGAATAGAGCTTGGATATAGAATTTTTTAACCCTGCCCTTGATTTGGCCCGAGATGCTCCCGATGCCGCAAGCGTTGCCTTGGCAGTACTCGAAGACGCGCGGTACGATGCCGATCTTCCACTACTTCACGTACTCGATGCTGTGACCTACAGGATCAAGAACGAACACGCTTTTGGCAGAATAGCACTGCGCTTATCCCAGTGAGGGGTAAGGTTCCGGTCGCTTGCAGCAGAATGTGGGTTAGCTCTTGCATGTCAGCGCTTGCCCTGATCAATACGAGACAGACAGAACAACCCTCAAGCCTCAAGGTTGCCCAACTACTGTTGGCTCGCCTAACCAATGGGCTGAGCTTTATCGAAGGCCACACGAAATCAGGCGTCCACTTGGACACTAAGCGGAAGGAAGCCAGCCTACGGTGGCCCGAAATATCCCTCAATGACCCGCAGCCCTGGGTCTACGCAGAGCTCTTTCGGGAAGATAAAAAAGTACCGTGCCCGTGCCCGCACTGCAGTCAGAATTGGCGCGAGACGCTCATTACACCATACTATGTGGCCGTGGTGCTCATAGCCGCCAGGAGATCAAAAGGTACAAAGGCCGGATACTTTGTGCTCGAGGCCGCCCTAGCGGAACACAATCCTTCCTAAGCAAGCCCCCGTTTGGGGCTTTTTCTTTTGCGTGAATTTTTAAAACGCCGGGTGTATCCTAGTAGTAAGGATGTAACGAAATGAACCTTTTGATCATCTGCGCAGTTGCCCATGTGGCATCACCGCTCTCTGGGCTGCGGGTTATCCTTGACCTTGGACACGGCGGCTCTGACCCTGGCATGAGCTGGATTTGCAATGGCCACGTCATCACCGAAGCTGGCTGTACCTACCGGATGGGGTATGAGCTGGAGAGATACCTCGAAAAACAAGGGGCCGTGGTTGTCTTGACCACGCAAAGCCAACTGGCCGCCAGTGAGCCGGCTACCTGCCTCCTGCGGCCAACCGATGCGTGCTATACAATCAATGGCAAGCCTGTCCACGCCGGCATGCATGGGTGCAGTATCCGCATGAATGGCTGGGAAGGGCACAAACACCAGGTCTGGATTGCGCTCCACGTCGACAGTTCTCCTTTGGCAGGACCAAAGGTGTATGTTAGCAACATGAGGCATCCGCCGGAACTTGCCCGCTATTTGGCTGCGGCATTGCAGGCAGGCCAGGATGGGCCGGTCCGTAAACGGCATCGGGTGCCAATTTGGCAAGAAGATCTCTACATCTTCAATAACCCGTACGCACGCGGCGTATCGCAGAGGCTCCTCCTAGAAATGGGATCGCCGAAAATATCGGCCAGTGACTGCAACCGGCTCGTCACGCCGAGCGGCCGCTTGAAGATTATCTGTGCCATTAGCCAGGCGCTACGGAAGCTCTGGCATGTATAAGGCCCCCGATGGGGGCTTTTCTTTCTAAGCCATTTCTCAGCCCCAAGGGGTAAACGTATGGTATAAACGTAATAGTACCTATGGAAAACCAAGAAACTGAACAAAAAGAGAAAAGTGATATGCAGCCACGATGGCAGTACCGGCCATGGCGGTTTGCTTGGCTTATCCTGGCCATTTTTATTGTACTAATCGGCTTTATGGCCGTAGGGGCTGCCTACCACAGCCGTTTTGAGCGTGGTGAATTTGGCGCCCAGCGTATTGGTTTCGCCGGGGGCATGCGGCGGATACCAATGGGCCGGGGTGGGCGTTCTCAAGCGGTTGGCGCGGACCGCATCTTGGGCGCAGTCACTGCCATCAACGGCGATACCCTGACGGTGCGGGCACATGGCGCCGACCAGCCAGTAGCCGTCAGCAGCACAACCTCTTTTTACAAAAATGGCGCCATTGCCAAGCAGTCGGATGTAGCAGTCGATGATGTCGTGACGGTGATTGGCAAGCCAGATAGCAGCGGTACCATCCAGGCAACTGCAATTACGGTTGAATAGTATTGTATTCAGATAGGGGTAGTGCTACTCTCTGTGCAATCGGCGGACATCGGTCCACCGGGGAGTAGGTCATGATTGAAGGAGGCAGTTCTCCTCTTCGTGAAGTCAATCTAGAGCGGATCTCACAAGCACAAAACGAACGGATACGAGCATATCGTAACGCCAAGATTTGCGATCTCGAAGCAAATTGTAACGCTGCTGGTATATTCGGCATCATATTCGCTTTTGTATGGCTTGCAGTCGGGTACTCAATCCCGTACTACCAGGAGAATGGCGGCATCGTCTTCTTCTGGGTGAGCTCTCTCTTGATGGCTGCTAGCGGATTTATATTCCACCGCTGGTACAACTCGTAGCACTCTATACAGCCGGCCTTGTTGCCGGCTTTCATCTTTGTTACTTAGGCCGCTGATACCCTGTCCACGCTCTGGCGGTTACTGCCGGGGCACTTTTTGTTTGGGGGAAGGCAGGGTACCGGCAGTACTTTCAAGCGCGCGGCGGAGCCAATCACGGTCGTGGATGAGGTCTTCCGGTACGAGCCAGTAGTGCTTGGCACCGGGGTATGGCGGAGCCGCTTCGCACTGCTCTCGGAATGATACATCGGCGGTCGATGGTTTGATAAAAACCTGGTCGTCACATACCAGGGCCGTAACCTTCGCATCTACATAGAGGGCATATTCACCAAACATTTTGCGGGCTGTAACCCTCGGGTTACTAAGGGTATCAAGCAGGTGGTCAATTGTTCCTTGGGATGTGGCCATAGAGGAAGATAAGTATTTTCCTGAGTATAACAAAGTGATTAAAAAATCGCTCCCCGCCGGTTAAGGTAGGAGAGCGAGATCTGGGCCATGAAGGCCTAGAAGTTGTGCTGGAGAAAGAGTCGCACTTCCCTGGTTCCGTCTCCCCACATCGCCGAAAGGCGAACGAAGTAGGTGGGGTTGAGGGAGTACCCACCGGTGAAACCGGTCCGGTCGCTCCAGCCATGTGGACCGGTGCTACCCGTCAGTTCGAAACCCAGTTCGCCACGGCCAACCTGGTAGGTAAGCCGTGTGTTGGGAACGAAGATTGAGCAGGCGCCGCGGCCAGTCATCAGCCCGTAGGCAGTGCCCCTCCACTTTAGCCGGCCGTAGATAAACGAGGGGTGAACCCACGCCCCAACGGTACCGAGCCCTGACTGGATGGCAGTCGTTGTGCCGCCCGTCACGGTGATTCCCGGCCCCTGACTTGAGCGGCTTGAAAGCCGCGTAGTCGAGCCATAGCTGCGGGCTTTTGCCGCTATAGCCGTAGACAGCCAGGTTGCTGTTTCCGAAATCGAGCTCAGCGTGGTCAACGACTTTGTTGCCCACCCAGAACCGCATCAGGATAACGTCGTCGATGTGAAGGCCGTCGGCAGGTTTAGTGCCATCGGCCAACGCCATCGGGGCGGTCAGCAGTGCGAAAGCGACGAGCGTAGCGGTGAAAGTATTCTTCACGATTCATTCCTTGTGTAACCCAGTGACCTGGGGTTTCCCCAGGTAGACGACGATGTCTACTGGGAGCACAAGGGAACTTTATCGGGAAGGTCCCTCCACCCTGCTTGTAAGCGGGCGGTCAGCTCGGCAAAGGCTGTTCGCTGCGTACTGGTAGTTCTCCTGCCGGCTACGAGAGCCGGAAAGAGCCAGAGAGCAGCAGTTTCAGCGATCGACTGAGTGCAGTGTGCTGGCGCGGCGCGTGCAATCCAAGGTGGATGCCCTCGCGCCCGATAGGCAGTATGCACCGTTTGGCCAGTACACGGACATTCAGCACCCGCCAGCTTCGGCAAAGTGAGCAGTGTCACCGTGGCAAGCAGGGCGAGGGCAAAGCCCCAGCGTGGGGCTGTTCTCGTTTTGAGCTCGCGTTTCCACGAGTCAAACCGCTCGGTTGACCGGGCGATCTGGCGGTAGCGTTCCCGGTCCTTAGCCGTTATCTTCTCGCAGATATTTTCCCGGTGCCGTTGCTCAGTGATTGCGATGCGCAGCTCACGGAGGTAGGCGAAGGGATACCGAAAGAAGTGGGTTGGCCAGAGAAGGCACGCTTGGGCGAACGAGCGCTTTTGCATCAGCGTCTCAAGCACCTGCTCATTACCCTCTTCGCCGAAGCGGAAAAGGTAGGTGAGGGCGCTCCAGATGATGCCGACGAGGTAGAGCTGGAGAACCCACACCAGCAGGGCGAGGCCAAGGCTAGAAAGCTCAGAGTAATCCGTGCCTTCTGCCGGGTAGACGTAGGCGCGGTAGGTTGAGGCATCCGGCGGCTCGCAGCGGTACGTGTGAACGTACCAACGGTAGTAGCTTACGTGGAACCACTCGACCCATTTGTCCCACACGGCTGTCGGCGTCCGGCCCGATCGGGCGGCCTGATCGCGTAAGCTGCAAAGCTGGTTGATGACGTTGCTAACTGATCCGTAGGGAGTTTCTTTGTACCGGTGTACAAACTCGGCCTCCCGCTTTTTGATGGCAAGGGCGTCAGGAAAGTACTTGTCAGGCCCGTAGTAGGGGGTCGCTTCCGCCCGCCTAAGGATGGCGAGGTTGAAGGCGCCTACTTCCTGGGCGGCCGGGTTCGTAGTCAAAGTTTCCGGGAGGGATTTTTCTTTGTTCTTAAGGTCCAATGACCACGGGATCATCACCAGGATGCCCGCAATCAAGATGACGAATTTCCCCCAAGCGCAGAGCCGAGGGAATTTGAGAAGCGTGAGTAAAAGTCGACGCATTTCTTATTCCTTTGGTCTGCACGATGAGTGCATCCATCATGGGTTTGTATATCAGAAAGCGGCTGCAGAAGCAATGATTATATCGTGGTATACTGGGCATATGAAAATCACAGCCCCCTGCTCTTGGCCAGGGAATGACCCCTTGATGATTGCCTATCACGACACTGAGTGGGGAACTCCCTGCTACGATGACGCCAAGCTCTTTGAGTACGTCGTGCTTGATACCATGCAGGCGGGTTTGAGTTGGAGCATTGTGCTGCACAAACGGGAGGCAATGCGGGCAGCTTTTGCGGGCTTTGACGCCCAGGAGGTTTCCTACTTTACAGAGGCTGATGTTGAAAGCCTGATGGCCAACCCAGGCATTATCCGCAACCGGTTGAAGCTCAAAGCGACGGTTACCAATGCCCAAGCGTTTTTAGCAATCCAAAAAGAGCACAGCAGCTTTGCCAGGTATATCTGGCAATTTGTTGGCGGTGCGCCCTTGGTACATCAATATACTCACCAGTCTCACATTGGCAGTACTTCACCTGAATCTGATGCCATGAGTGCGGCGCTCAAAAAACAGGGGTTCAAGTTTGTCGGCTCAACCATCTGCTATGCTTTTATGCAGGGTGCTGGCCTCATCAATGACCATGTGGTGAGCTGTCCCCGGCACGAGCAATGTCAGCGGGAAGCTACTTAAAATTGCTATCGGCAGGACAAGCTGCGTTGGCTGTTCCGGTAAGACGGGCAGTAATATCAGTGTAGACTTCAGACTGCGCACGCCCGTTGACGTACGCATAGTAGCAGCGCGGCAAGTAGGGAAGGTTGTCCTGGAAATAGGTGTTCAAAACAAGGCGGAAAATATTGACGGAATCGTCGCCTTGGGCCATGGCAGCGGCACTAGCGCCGGGCACGTGGTAGGCAGCAAGGATACCGTACTTCATCGCCAAGTCGGGGTTTGACCAATCTAGCATGCTGCCATTAGCGAGCTCTTGTTCCACGTCGTTGCTATCGAAGTCCTCATCGTTTAGGACTATGGGGTAGGGGCCTTCATCGGACTGGATGATAATCACGGCTTTGCCAGCGGTATTTTTGTTTATTTGGGTAACAAGCTGCTCCATTTGCCCGTTAATGTACTCAACTTGCCCGAGGTACTTCTGTTTGATTGGCTCACCTATATTGTCACTCTCAGCGTTAGAGTTCAGTGACCCGTCAGCGTTGAAGAGGTATGGGTCGTGAGGCACCAGGATATGGGCAAAAACGAATTTGCCACCAACCGGCTGCTGGGCGATATCATGCAAGGTTTGCACTTTGTAGAGGGTGGAATCTGCCTCATCAATCGAACTGTAGCCGAGCAAGGTGTGGCTGCCAATGTGGATCCCCTGGGAGACAATGCGCCAGAACAGGCTTTGCTCAACCTGGTTACGGCCAAAAGAATTAAGGGTCATGCTATGCCCGAGGATCGTTAGGATGCCTTCGGGTTGGTAGACAGTATTGGCAACGTCCGAAAGGTTGCTGGCTTCGTACCAAGAACCGACTTCATCGAAGGTATAGCCAAGTTTTTGCAGTTGGACGGCAACCGAAGACTTCCGGATTGCTTCATGGTACGGGTCAATCGTCTGTTCCGAAGAGCTAGCAAATTTTTGGACAATATCAGTCTGGTAATTGGCATTCAATGTCGAGGAGATCGACATGGTAGTGTAAGGGTAATTCTGATGGGCATTAGGGTTGACACTGAACCCGTTGGCCGTGAGGAAGTTGGTGAAGCCACTGTTATCAAAGTTAAATTGGCTACTGAGGATGTCTGAACTGGTATACCGGTCCAGGACGATGTAGTAAATGTCTGGCTTATCTGTTGAAGCGACAGGGTTTCCAGCCAGGACAGGTGGGGTGTATGTAAACTGTGGCCATTCCACCACCAAGTCACGGATCGTGGGGACCATTTGGAGGAGGAATATCACAGAAAGTGCGACGGTTATGCCTCCGGTAATGTCTTTTGGCTGCCAGGAAAGACGACCGAGCAGCCGGCTTAGCAGCTTGCCAATGTAAAAGGAAGAAATAACGAATAGCGCGGCAATAATCAGGCCGAAAATCACTCCTCCGAATGCATCAAGCCCAGGAATGGGGTTAATTGCCTTGAGGATTGGGTAGAGCGTTGTCAGCCGGCTTTCGTAGTTGCTGCTGAGGAAAAAGGTAGCGATAATGCCGCCGATATAGCCAGCCAGCGCGTCTTTCAGAAATACGCGGTAAAAGATGGCGAATACAAGGGTGGCAACCAGGGTATTGACGATCAGCCCGACAAAGAGGTCGACGCCGTATACCTGGTACCAGTTTTGCAACCACGCGCCGACCGTAGGGAGCAGGGCAACGATCGCCAGGGGGATCCAAAGCTTCAGCCAAGTTGGCAGTGTATTTTTTTTCATCGGATGCCTCGTTCAAAAAAGTAAAGGGTGCGAACGCTCTCAGTAATACGCTCTTTCTTTACCAGTTTAAAGTATTTGCCGAAGGCTTGCTCAAAGCCTGCCTCGGTGTAGCTGGGGAATATATCTGTGCGACGGCTTAAGAGCCGTTGGGCGTTGGTATCTTCTTTGGGCACGAATTCGATAATCAGGTTCTTGGTCTGAGTGGCAAAAAGGCTGGCAATCCGCCCAAGGGGGACATTATGAGCGATGGCCAGGTGATGGATGAGTGCCAAGGCGAGAGTGGTATCTACCCTGTTGCGGGTGAGAAAGGCGTCACGCTCGGTGTTCTCCCAGCCAATGGCGGGACTCGGGCTGGTGAGGTCAATAACCAAGGGCAAGAGCTGGGTATCTTTCTCGTGCTGGGCGCGGGTGTAAGCTATTTCAATAGCAACCGGGTCAATATCGGTAGCAATAGTATAAATACCTTGTGCAGATACCAGCTGGCTGAAACGGGCATCGTTGGCCCCGGCATCCCATACCCTCTTTGGCTGCGTTTCCTTAACCCAGGTTTTGACCAGGTTTTCTTTATGCGCGCGTGCTGTCTCGGTGTAGTTTGTATCGGCATAGTACGCGCCCCACTCGGTTTTTTGTTGGGGTACTGCTAATTTTTTAACCGTACCCCCAAGGCTTTGCAGGAGGGCTAAAAATGCCGGCCGGGCAAGGTGGGGTTCTTTGCCTGCAGCTTTATGTGTATCTGCATGTTGGGCTTGGCTGCGGGCGTGGAGGTGAATATGGCTGCCCAGGCCGAAAGAATAGCGCGTCCGGTTCGGCAGCAAGCGTGAAGCGAGGCTGAGGGGGATACCGTCTATATGCTGGGCACTAAGCGTGCCGAGCGAAATATCGGTATAGGCCATGAGCGCCAATGGAGCCAGAAAGTGCTGGCAGAATTGGCGGTAAGCAACCCAAGGCTGACCCTCTTTATATTTCTCAAACGAAAGCGTATCGATAAGCACCGGTTTTCCCTCAAACCACTGGATGTTATAGGCACTGGCATCTTTGAGGGTCATGCCTTTTTCTAGGGCGAGCTGTTGGATTGTCAGGGTAGCGAGCGCCGCTGCCTTTAACTGGCTGAAGCACCATTCATAGGGGTAGGAAATGAAGGGAATGAGTGTGGGCTGGATAACCTTGTAACTGCCGGGCTTGTGAAGGCTGGCTTCGGTGTGTGGGATAAGCAAATGCTTGGCAACAAGTGTCTCATACAGGCCAGAGTTTTGCAAAAGCTCATAGTGAGGGGCATAGTCAGGCGCAATGAAGCGGTACAAAACACCATTTTCTCGGAAAAGGTACCCACTCGGATCACGGAAGGAAGAAGCCTCGGCTTCGGTAGTATTAGCCATCGATCTCGCTGTCTTTGCGGGGCTTTTTGCCAAACCAACCTATTACTCGGCGCGACACAGTGCGAAGAGTATAGGCTGCCCCAAAGACAACTCCGACCACGATTTGCACGGCGTAGCTGCCTGTGCCTGGGTCGAGATAGGCGTGTGCCTTGTGAAAAGGTGAAAAAGTAATTGCTAAAACCAGCCACAAGAATGACCAGCGGGAATACTGATGGAAGCGGAGGGGAATTTTCATGCAGTTCTCCTAATTACTAAAAGTATCTTTAGTAAATTCCCATTTACTGAGAATTTGCTGAATCAAGCGTACTATCTTTGGGGTTGAAAAACCAGGCAGCGCTGTTTCTTTTCCCCAGTTATCGTGCGACCCTTTGCCTGCCGCTATCTTACTGGATCCCAATCAAAATGAGGGCGAAGGAAACGCCGGCGATGAAGCAGTAAAGGGCAAAAGGAGTAAGGCGCTTTGTTTCAAAATAGCGCATCAAGAAGCGGATAGCGAAGTAAGCGGCAATGGCAGCGGCGAGGGCGCCAAAGAAGGCTGGTGCACGCAAGTCGTGGTTGCTAGCTTTAAAGAGCTCTGGGAGCTTTAAGAGTGCAGCTCCTCCGATTACTGGCGTGGCAAGCAAGAAACTAAAGCGGGCAGCATCTTCGTTCGTAAGGCCGGCAAGCAAGCCTCCAGCCATGCTCGAACCAGAGCGGGAAAAGCCTGGGATGAGGGCCAATGCTTGGGCGACGCCGATGCCGAAAGCAGAGCCAGTAGTCAGCTTTTTTGCTAAGCGGGCATCAGAACCTTCTTCATCTGCTTTTGGTGCACCCTGGCGCAGCCGTTCAGCCAGATAGAGGACGGCGGCGTTAAAGATCAGGAAGATGGCGGCACTGATCGGTGAGGCAAAGAGGGTACGGAGCGGTTTTTCCAGGGCCAGGCCAAGGATTGCCGCTGGGATAGTACCAACCACGAGCAGGATTCCCAAGCGTGCATACGTATCGCCCTGAGGGACTTTGCCGGATGTTAAAACGCGCCAGAGGCCTTTTACAACATTAACCCAATCCTTCCAAAAGAAACCAAGCAGGACGAGGGCAGTGGCAAAATGAGTGGCGACGAGAAAGGTTAGGAAAAAATCATCATTCTGATGGATATTCCAACCAAAAATGGTCGGCAGAATAACGCTGTGACCCAAGCTGGAAATAGGAAAAAGCTCTGTGACGCCTTGGATAAGGCCAAGAATAATCGATTGAAAAATGGTAATCATAGTGACTTCAGTATAGCGGCTAGCCTTTTGCTGTAAAGTGTGGGAGCATGCAGGTGTTCATTCCTAACCGTGTCATATGGAAAAAATAGTGAAGCCGGAAAATGAGTGGCAGCAGGAACTATCGCCTGAGCAGTATCGGGTATTGCGTGAGAAGGGTACGGAGCCGGCTTTTCGGAATGAGTACTGGGATAATCACCGTGAAGGCACCTATTTCTGCGGTGCATGCGGGTTGCCGCTTTTCAGTTCGGCAGCGAAATATGACTCTGGGACTGGGTGGCCTAGTTTCTCGGCGCCAATTGACCCAGAAAACGTTGAGGCAACGGGTGATACCTCACATGGCATGGTGCGTGATGAAGTGGTTTGTGCCCGCTGTGGTTCGCACTTGGGGCATGTTTTCCCTGATGGCCCACAGCCAACCGGTGACCGGTACTGCATGAATTCGCTAGCGCTGAAGTTTGAAGAGAAAGAAGGTTAGTTTCAAACAGCTGCTGAGAGGATAGCCTCTACCATCGATGTATAGCCACTTAGCAGAAAATACTGGCACGGTGATACAATACGTATATGGATTCCAAGTATGAACCACGCTGGCCAGCCGTCCTCGCCCTTTTTACGATCGGAGGGCTGTATGCAGCCCTGCCTGCTAACCTGATTATTGGCCCGCGCTGGCTGCCCTTTTTGGTGGCGCTTGGTTTTAATATCCCCATGTTTTTCCTAAAAAACCAAGGGCGGCACGGGCATAACCAGATCCTTTCGTATATCCTCCTCGGCATTCTGACTGGCTTCATGTTGGTTTCATTGACCCTGCTCGTCTTCTCATTGCCCCGCCATCAAGAGGCACCAGTGGTGCTCCTCCGGTCAGCGGTCTTGCTTTGGGTGACCAATATCCTCCTCTTTGCGAGCTGGTATTGGCGGCTGGATGCTGGCGGGCCGCATCGGCGTGAAGCCCGGTTTGAGCATTTGGATGGCGCCTTCCTTTTCCCACCCATGATGTTGGAGAAAGGGGTAAAAGAGCGTCTCGGCCTGATTGCGTGGTCGCCGCTTTTCGTTGATTACCTCTACCTTTCTTTCAATACGAGTGCCGCTTTTTCCACGACAGATACAACCCCCATTTCCCGTTGGGCGAAAGTCTTGATGATTATCCAGGCTGGTGTTTCCCTGGCAATCATTTCCCTATTGGCGGCGCGCAGCGTCAATATTTTGTAAATGTCAGCGCCGCTTGTTATTTGGTCTGGCCTCTTTTTCTTGAGCATGTTTGCTGCTACTTATTCGACGGTAGTAGGGGGAGCGGCCTTGTTGCTTATCCCAGCCCTTAGTTTTGTCGGCTTGCCACTTATCACGGCTATTGCGACAGTCCGGCTGGTCTCGTTATTCCTACAGTCAGTGAGCATTGCCGCTTTTGCCGGCAAGCATGATATTGCTTGGAAGCCAGCCCTTTGGACAGCATTCTGGAGCATTCCGGGCGGGTTAGTAGGAGCCCATATTGCGATCAGCATTAACCCTACCGTCTTGGCGTATATTGTCGGGGGATTGTTATTGGTGCTCGTGGCACTTATTTTGCCGTTTAACAAGCACCTGCTGCGCCAAAGCCACCAATCAAGGTTCTTTTACGCTTGGATGGCCGCTGCCGCACTTGCGCTGGGTGTTTACGGTGGCTTTTACGGCGCATCGTTCAGTACCTTTGTCATGGTGCTCTTCGTCATGTTGGGAGGACAAAGCCTCTTAGTGGCTTCGGGAAACTCCAGTGTCGTATCAGTCGCCTTGACCCTGGCGGTTTTGCCAGCTTTCATCCGCGCCGGGCTAGTAAACTGGTACTTTGCTGTCCCATTGATAGCCGGTGGCTCGATTGGAGCTTGGTACGGTGTCGATATTGCCATCCATAAAGGCTTTGCTTGGATCAAGCATCTCCTGGTCTTTGTGATGATTGCTTCGGCAATCAAGCTGTTCTTTTTCTAAGGTTGCCAATCAGTGGATGAGCTCGGCAAAAGCTGCCGCTGGCAATGCAGGATTGAAAAGGTACCCTTGCGCAGCGTTGCATCCAAGCGAGAGGAGGAAGGCGAGTTGGTCTTGTGTTTCTACACCCTCGGCTACCACCCGGAGATTGAGAGTATGGGCGAGGGAAATAATCGCTTTGACAATGGCGGCATCCTGGGGATTATTGATGCAGTCACGCAGGAAGGAGCTATCAATTTTCAGTTTGCTTACGGGTAGCCGTCGCAGGTAATTCAGTGAAGAGTGGCCGGTACCGAAGTCATCGAGGGCGGCATCAAAGCCAACGTCCCGAAGCCCCCTGAGGGTTTCGACCGTTTGGTCAATGTTCTGCATTGCCATGGTTTCCGTGATTTCTACTTCAATGCGTTTAGAAGACACGCCAACCATATCAATTATTTCTACACAGCGCTCGATCAGGTTGTTTTGTTCAAGCTGGCGGGCAGACAGGTTGAGACAGACATCAATCTGCGGGAAGCCATCAGCATCCCACTTTTTGATTTGCTCGGCTACGGTCTGAAGCGACCACTCGAAGATAGGGATAATCAGCCCGGTTTCTTCGGCAAGTGGGACAAAGTCACCAGGATAAATTATGCCAATAGTCGGGTGCTGCCAGCGCAGCAAGGCTTCCGCTGCCACAATTTTGTTTTTAGCGATATCGACAATAGGTTGGTACCATATTTCCAGTTGGTGACTTTTCAGGGCTTTGTTGAGGTCATTCTCAATGCGCAGACGCTGTGTGCCTTTGATATTCATGTTCTTGGTATACATACGGTACCCGTTGCGGCCTATTTCTTTTACGCGGTAGACGGCCGTATCAGCGTTCTTGATCAGGATTTCCGCCGTTTCACCATCTTGGGGGTAAAGCGCCAGACCCATGCTCGTGTTCACCGTCAGCTCTTGTTGGTCAACCGTAAAGCTGGTGTGAAATACTTCTAAGACGCACTTGGCAATCCCCTCAAGCTCATCAGCCGAGGTGATATCGGGAATGAGCATGATAAACTCATCCCCACCAAAGCGGGCTACCGTGTCGCCTGCCCGGGCACAGCTCTGCAGGCGCCTGGCTACTTCACGGAGAATGAAATCACCGATCATATGCCCAAGGCTGTCGTTGATATATTTGAAGTGGTCAAGGTCAAGGAAGATCAGGCCGACTTTCCCCTTGTTACGTTCGGCCCGGGCAATTTCTACTGTCAAACGGTCTTCGAGCAGGGCACGGTTGGGGATGTCTGTTACCGAATCATGGAATGCTTGGTAGCGCATGTTCTCTTCAGCCCGTGAGCGGTCAATGGCCAGTGCGAGGATATTAGCGGCTGATTGGAGGAAATTAATATCTTCTTTGCTGTAAATACGTGCTTCTGTCGTATGGGCGCCAAGGGTACCCCAACAGGTATCATTGTCTTGGATGATAACGGTTGCGCCACTGATAATCTTGTGTTTTTTCAGCAAAGGGGTGGCAGTGAAGCGCTTTTCGTTGCGCAAGTTTTTCACGATAACTGGCTCACCACTCCCAAGGGCGAAGCCTGATTGGGAATGTGGCCCGGCTTGGAACCGGGCCGTGCCAACCCAGCCTGGGTCCCAGCCGGCGCCGGCGCGGAAAAACAGCTCGTTGCTCTCAGGCAAATACTCAAGTATTTTACTGTACTCTACCCCCAATGCTTCTTGTACATAGCGCGCTGTCTGATCGAGCAACTGGGTGAGGGTAATATCCCGCAAGGCAAGTTGGCCAAGCTTGGCTAAGGTGGCTTGGTGGCTGAGTGACTCAGTCCGCTCCCTGACGGTTTCTTGGAGTTCTTGGTTAAGCCGACGTACTTCAACTTCGGCCTGTTTGCGCTTGTTGAGTTCCCCCTGGGTTTCCGAATAGAGCCGGGCATTGTCAATTGCCACGGCTACACTTTTGGCGACGATTTCCAGAAGGGCAATATCTTCATCGCAGTACGTTTTTGGTGATTCTGCCCAAATGAAACTAATGGCCCCGAGGGTTACGCCGCGTACTTGCATCCCTACACATACATAGGAATGCAGTTTCAGTTCATAAATAACTTCTTTAAGGCGGGGATCAAGCTTTGAGGCCGCGATCATTTCCCGGGTAATCTCGGGCAGCAGGAGCGACTTGCCAGTTTTGAGTACGTAGGCTTCCCCTGTTCTTTCATCTGGGTCAGTTACTGTCCTCTCGCGCCATTCTTCGGCCAAGCGGACTTTCTTAGGGTCTACGTGTTTCGCCAATAAATTTGAGCGCTCTCCGGTCTTGGCGTCAATGAGGCTGATAGTACACCAGTCAGCAAAGTGGGGAACAATAAGATTTGTAACCCGATTCAACGTCTCTTCATAATCAAGTGAGGACGTAAGAATCTCGTTTGCTTGCGCCAAAAAGGCGGGTATATCTTCTGGTGACATAGGCTCCTTTAGATAGTAGGTGCATAGTAACGATTCACCAAGGGAAGATCAAGCCCACGTTTTAACTAAAAAACTCCGGATGGAGCCGGAGTTTTTTAGCCAAGGCCGCGAGTTCTATATTGTGCGGCGGTGAGTGATGAGTTGGATAGCGTAGATGAGGATAACCGCACCTACGACTCCCCATAGGATGCCTCCGATGCTGAACGAGCCAGCAGAAGTGGCACCTCCGATCCCCAAGAGGTCGGCAAAGAGATACTTGCCCAAGAGCGACCCAATAATACCCACGACTATATTCGCAAATGCTCCCATCTCAGCATCGGTCCCCATAATGAGGCTTGCGATCCATCCGATTAGAGCGCCAACAAGTAGTGTAATAATCCAGGTCATAATCATAGAGTGCCTCCATGAGTTATTTGGACGAGATAGTGTGAAGCCAACCGTAAAGGCTGAAGTCACTGTGAAATTCTTATACTGCTAACGTCCCAAAAGGTCAAGGCCTAAAGAGCTTGCTATGTCCGGAATGTAGCCACCGGAGCACATTTGGTACAACGTATACTATTCCACCAACAAGGAGTGGGATCCATAGTTGAAATGTTCGGAAGACAATTGCGCCAGCGAAAGCAGGCCCAGGGGGAACCCCAAATTCTTTGAGCGTGTACACAAGCGCGCCTTCAACGACGACTAGTCCTTGGAAGAACGGCGACAGGGTAATGATCAGGATTGTAATAATGTATCCCAAGGTTGCGTATTCAAAGCTAATCGGGTGTCCCACCCCGCGCAAGGAACTCCAAAGGATAAGGATCCCCAGCAAGTCGACAACAAAGCTCCCAAGGAACGCCGAGAGGAGCGGCTGTAAATCGAAGTTGCCAATGTAGGGGTGTAGCCATTGACGGATCCTCCCCAAGAGTTCTTTACGGAAAAGGTAAAGGAGAAGGATAAGGACAATGATGCTGGCGGTAAAGATGAGCAAAATGCTATAGAAGCGGGATGTTTGCAGGGTACCCCGTAACCCGGCAAAAATGAGGGAAATGATGAGGATCAGGATATACGTACAGGAGCCGGTCAGTACGTATACTGTCGAAACGAATGCGTTCTCAGAAGATGTAATGCCGTACTGCTCAAGCTCATGCGACATTGTATACTGAGCCACTGAAAACCCTCCCGGGATAAATGGTGACAAGAAAAACCGCTTCAAATACAGGTTTAGGCAGTGCAGGAGGTCAACTGAACGACGGATGGTGCGGTAGCAAAAGCGTATTGTCTGTGCCTGCATAGTAACCGCGAGCGCGGTGAGCAAGAGGCTTAAGAGGACGTACCAGAGGTTCGCTTGCTTTAAGGCCTCATAACCCGACTGCAGCTGACCGTGGGTAGAACGAAAAAAAAGAATGCCCAAAACGGTTAAGGCAACAGTGAGGAGTATTCGAAAGAGTGACGACCAGGATATTCGCATCTCTCGTATCGTATCATAAAATGTGGTAGCGTACTGATACTTGTTCCACTCCATTTGTCACTGTCGTTCACTCGCCAGTATCGCTGCGCGATACTGTGTGCTCGCTCGGATATGAAAGGATCAATATATTGATCCTTTCATATCCTCACTCGCACCCGTAGCTCAGTGGATAGAGCGTCTGGTTCCGGTCCAGAAGGTCGTAGGTCCGATTCCTACTGGGTGCACCAAAATATCCTATGATTCAACAAGTCATTACTTCAGGCTGGGAAGACTATGAACTCCTAGCGACGGGGGACGGTTTACGCACCGAGCGTTTTGGTGAACATATCATTACCCGGGCCGAGCCGAACGTCCTTTGGGCTGGTGGAAAGGCAAGCAGTCACCCGGCGGTTGCCGTATTTCAGGCGGGAGAATGGAAGGTGACACATGAATTGAAAAAATGGAAAGTTACGTGGAAAGAATGTACTTTTAACCTTAAATTGACACCATTTCGTCACGTTGGCATCTTTCCTGAGCAGGCGGCTAATTGGCAGTGGCTGGGAACAAAAATCAGCAATGCTATAGCCAGTGGCCGTACCGTACGGGTATTGAACCTTTTTGCCTACACCGGTGGCGCTAGTATGGTGTCAGCGCTCGCGGGTGCCGAAGTTTGTCATGTCGATGCTTCTAAAGGAGTTGTGCAGTGGGCAAGTGAAAACGCGCGTGCCTCAGGAGTGCCAGCGGACCGTATCCGTTGGATTGTCGATGATGTCCGCAAGTTCGTTGCCCGGGAAGTCAAACGAGGCGCAAAGTACGATCTTATCTTACTTGACCCGCCGGTCTTTGGACGGGGAACAAAGGGGGAAGTATGGCGCCTCGAAGAAGACTTGGCTAGCCTGTTAAAAAGTGTTGCACAGCTGTATTCAGCGGAGCCCTTAGGCTTTTTACTCAATTTTTATGCTACGGAAGTGTATCCTGAGGCCATTGCCAGGATGGCACAGCAAATTATGCCAAGCTTCCAACTGGAACTCGCCGAGCTTTGTTTGTCTGAATCAAAAAGTGAAGCGCTCTTCCAGACTGGATATATAGTGCGCGCATAATTTTGTCATCATAGTGCGCGGTAAGATGTACAGGTCTTTTTCCTATAGTCAGGAGGCCACGGAGAGCAAAGGCTCAGGTCGGTACGTGGATATATGTATAAGAAAGGAGATTCATGCAACTTACAAAGCGTATTTTCTTCAGTGTTATCATTGTGCTCCTTTGGTTTGGTTTTGTAGTTGATGGCGCACATGCATTGTTCACTGACAGTGCCATATTGACTGACACGACTATCAATACTGGCAGTGCCCATTTGCTCATTAGTAACTCACAGAACCCGAGCTCAACGCTCTTTGATACAAGCCGGCCTGGTTTTGCAATCAATAACCTTGTTCCGGGTGAATCAGTTGACCATTACTTTTTCCTCAAGAACACGAGTGACCCTGACATTGATTTTGACATTGCAGTGCAAGCAATCGTTGCTCGCGATACCGCTCAGAACTCTCGTATCCAAAATGGGATTACGGTCAGTATCTATCCGGTTGATGATACTGGTACTGTAGCGCAACAGGGTTTTACCCGGCCGTTAGCGGGAATGAGCAATACATTGCCAACCGGGTTCCTTGTCCCACAAGGAGAAACACAGCGTTTTATCCTGCGTGTAACGCTTGACCCTAGTTTCAGTGAACAAAATGTGGGCACGACCTTTGACTTGATCTTTACAGGAACACAGCATATCTCTGCGACTTAAATGTATGGTACGGCGTCTCTACGGGCTTATTTGCGTGACATTATTGCTCTCACTGGTGGCTATCGCAGGATTTGTACAATAGTGGTTTTGCTGCTGAGGTAGTGCTCTCAGGAAGCATGCGGCCAACAATTCTCCCAGGAAGCATCGTGCTTACCACTATGCCCAGGAGTGATACCTATAACGTAGGGGATGTGGTGACCTATGTGGCAAAGGATAATCCTAATCTTTTTGTAACACACCGGATCATTCGTGACCTAGGAAAAATTCAGGGCGGGGAGGAGAGTTTTGAGACAAAAGGAGATGCAAACATCAATGGCGATTTGATACCGGTGGCGTATTCACAATTGCAAGGCAGGGTTCTCTTAGTGATTCCTTATGCTGGCTTCATATATCAGTACGAACACTCAAGGAAAGGATTCGTTTTAATCTGTATCCTCAGTTTCTTTTTCCTTGTCTTGCCAGAGTTCTATACGATTTTACGGTTTTGCGAAGCATGTATGCTCTCCTTCCGCTCCTATTTTATCCGTCAGAAATAAGCTTATTATGCAACTTTGTGGATACAAATATTTGCTATTAGTAGCTGATGGTGCGCAAGAGGCGACAATTCGCCGTTACCGGAAGCTACTGGAACAAGAAGGGGCAGAAGTATATGTTACGACGAGCCTGCCTTTCCTTTCGGTGACAACAGTAAATGACGACCTTCGAGGGGAAGAAGTAATGGTTGATATTCCCCTTGAGCTTGTAGATGTCAAAATGTTCGATGGTGTAATCGTGCCGAACGGAAGTCTCTGCGCAGAAGCACTGTATGCCGATCCCATTGTGGTACGTTTGATCGAGCGTTTTATTGGTCTGCGCAAGCGGGTGATCCTGTCAGGTGAGGTGCGGGAGTGGGCAGCGGAAGGGATTTGTGAAGAATCGAATGTCTGTGTACTAGATTATATAGGCTTGCAATGGCATGTCCATGTCTTACAGTTTTTATTAGGTGATACATCGACAGTCGTAATTAGGTAGCCCATCAACGGGTTTAATTCTTCTTTTGTTCAAAAAAATGAAATAAGCATTGACTATCGATGTATACAAAAAATTGGTAGTTTTTTCTTATGTTTGCTAGCATGCATCCATGAAGATTTATACAAAGACTGGTGATGGTGGTTCCACAGGCCTGTATGGAGGTGAGCGCCGTTCGAAGGCGAATGTTCGCATTGAAAGCTATGGAGAAGTCGATGAGCTTCAGGCTGTACTCGGATTAGCGCAAGCTAAGCTTCAAGATGACCTGTTTACTGATATCTCTGCCGATTTGACGCGTGTTCAAAACGCTTGCTTTGTTATCTGCACAGAACTTGCCCGTACCGAAACCCTTGCCAAGCGGGGCGATCCAGTATTGTCCCCGGATGAGACAGGCTTTCTGGAAAAATCCATTGACCGCTACAGTAAAGTTTTACCTGAGCTCCGGGCTTTCATCCTTCAAGGAGGGTCTGAACTAGGCGCAACCCTTCATCTGGCACGGGCTGTATGTCGGCGTGCGGAACGTGCGGTAGTCGCCCTGGCAGTTGAAGAAGAAGTCGATGAGGAAGTTATCCGCTATCTGAACCGTCTTTCTGACCTTTTGTTTACCCTGGCGCGTACGGCAAATTACCGGCTCGAAAAGCGTGAAATAGAGTGGCACCCCGAAAAAAGAATTAAAGGTTAGGGTAGCAGGTCCCATCACTTCCTCTTATTGTGCCAGATGGGCATGGTGTCGGGGTTGAGCCTGTAGCGGGTGTGTCAGTGGGGAAAGGGCTACCTGAAGCAATAAGATTCCCTGAGTTAACCGCAAAGTTAATAATACTGTAAGCCCCGCCAATAATGGCAATCCCGATTATCGCGTTTATCAGCGCCGACCGGGCCATTTTTACTTTTTCTGGGTTACCTGCTGAGCTGATGTATTGAATCCCTGCCCAAACTAGGTAGATAACGGCGGCAGCCCCAGCAACAAACAAGAGTTTATCAATAAAGTTATTGAAAAAATCACCCAAGATATCGTGATAACTGGCGCCCAGGTTAATCGACCCGATAGGGGTTACAGAAGGGGCAGCCAGGGCTGTACTGATAAACGGGATGGTCATGTTTTTAGTATAAAGCCAGAGAGGAGGAGATGCTAGCGGGAAATCCCAGAAGTTTTCCCCATGTGGATAACCTGGGGAAAGAAAAAACCGAACACATACATTAATAAGTATGATACTATATGAAATAGAGTTTTGATCTTCTCAGTAAAGCGTGGTAATCTGTAGCCACATGAAAAAAACCTATATATCATATCGTCCGGTCCTCTTGTTCTTGGTGCTTGCGGCAGGTGCAGGGATGGGGACTTTAGCCTATCGGGTCACCCATCTGCCAAAAGCAATTGCTGGGACCACGACTCCCCAACCCCGGTATGCAATAGCCACGCCGCTTGTTCAGCAGCCCGTTGCTACTGCAACGGTGCTACCGACAGCCCAGCCCGCCGCCGCCTCTTCTAAAGTGGTAAGCCATATCCTGATGTACCACTATATCCGTGACGGCGTAGACCCTAAAAAAGACCCGATTGGTTACGGGCTTTCCGTTACGCCACAACAGTTTGAGGCGCAGCTGGCTGCCCTTAGCGCAGCTGGCTATACTGGTTTAACGATGTCTCAGTATAGTGCGGGGCAAGCAACGGCAAAAAGCGTCATGCTCACTTTTGATGACGGGTATGAAGACTTTTATACTACGGCCTGGCCACTTCTCAAGAAGTACCATTTTACGGCGACGGCATATATCATCAGTGGTAAGATTGGCGGCAATTATATGACCTGGGACCAGCTACGTGAGCTACATGCAGCAGGTATAGAAATAGGCGCCCACACGGTTAACCATATTGACCTCTCAAAAGCGAGTGAAGCCGTTCAGCACAGTGAAATCTTTAACAGCAAGCAGACGATCGAAGCCCAGGTTGGCGCACCAGTGGTCTCCTTTTGCTATCCTTCTGGCAAATATACTGCTACTACTGAGGCATTGGTCAAACAGGCAGGGTATACCAGTGCCACGACTACGCATCCAGGGTCAGTGCGTCCTTCAGATGACCCAGATGCGCTTAACCGGGTACGGATTAATCCTGATTTGACTCCAACCGGCCTGCTCAACCTCATCAAATAGGTCAGTCGAAGTAAAGGGCGTGGTTACGTGCACGCAAGAGTTTTAATTCTTCTGCGCGGTGACGCATGTATTGGCCAAGGTTATGGTCTTGGTAGCGGCTGATTAAGTCGGCAACATGCTCGCCCCCAAGGAGGTGGGGCAAAATCACGTAGTCCGCACCTACTTGGTAATAGTGCAGGGCGTTGTCAATATCATGGGCGGTGACAATGAGCTTGGCATTGCCTTTACGCTTTTTAACCTCCTGGATAAGGTAGGTAGTCTCTTCGTGGTGTGGGATGGTGGAGACCACCATTGAAGCGCGCTCGAGGTGAATGGCCTCGAAAATGTCTTCATCTTCCACATCGCCGTATACACAGTCAATGTTCTGGTCACGAAGCTTTTGGATAATATCGGGATTGAAATCAACCACCACCACATGATGACCGAGTTGGTGGAGTTTCTTCAAAATGTGATATCCCATCCGATGGTAGCCAAAGATAATGATGTGGTTATCCAGCCGTTCTTCCATCTCAGCGGTGAAGCTTTCATTGTGCCGGTGTTTACGCTCGGCGAGGTGAAGGAGGTCCTTAAGCCAGTGGAACAGGGAATTGCGTGCACCGAGCAGTACCGTCGAGATAAGGATAGAGATGATTGCCGTGAAGGTAAGGGCCGAAGCAAGTTCCCCACTAATACTGCCCCGGCTGATGCCAATGGTAATGATAATCAATGAGAATTCACTGAGTTGGCTTTGCGTCAGGCCTGTCAAAAAGGCGGTGCGGCTGCGGTACCCATGGCTGGTGAGGCAGAAAAAGGTGATTATAGGCTTGGCCAGGACTGTAAAAAGAAGGAAGAGGGTAGTGAGCAAGATGTAAGAGCCGCCGGGTACTTGCAAGCTGATGCCAAGGCTGACAAAGAAGATGACAACAAAGAAGTCACGCAGCGAGCGCAGGCGGTTCACGATATCGAGACCATACGGAAGGGAAGCCAGGGTAAGGCCGGCAAGAAAAGCGCCGCTTTCCAGGGGGAAATCGAACTGTTTCATCAGGATGGCAAAGCAAAAACACCAAGCGAGGCTGCTCATGAAAAGCAGCTCGGTTGAGCGGGCAATGCGGGCAAAGAGAGGGGGCAGTATGTATTGGGAGAGGATCCAAACCAGCGAAAGAAGGGCGGCTACTTTGACGACCAAGAGAATGAGTTGGTCAGTCACTCCAATGCTCGAGTTACCGGTAATACCGTTTAGGAGCACAAGCGCGGCAATGGCGATAAGGTCCTGTACGAGTAAGATCCCAACCGATAACCGCCCATGGAGGGAATTAAGGTCACGGCTCTCGCTGAGGAACTTTATCACGATAACTGTAGAGGAGAAGGCGAGGATGATCCCGACGTAAACGCCAGTCAGTAACGGCAGGCCGAGGGCGGCAGTGAGGAAAATCCCGGCCAGAAAACTTCCCAAAGCCTGGATGAGGGCAGTGATCGAGGCCGTGTGCAGCTGTTGGCGCGCCTTGCTCCAGTCAAGTTCAAGGCCAACCAGGAAAAGCAGGAGCGCAATCCCAATCTGGCGCATGGCATCGAGCGTCTCACTTTGGTGAACGAGGCCAAAGCCCAAAGGGCCAAGGGCAATGCCCGCAACGATATACCCAAGCAAAGGTGGTTGTTTAAAGAGGCGTGCCAAGAGAGCGCAGAAGGCTGCTACGACAATGATGGCCCCTACTTCACTGAAAATTGACGTCATATATCTAGTATACAGGTTGGGGGCGATTGACAAAACGGCCATTTTGGCCTATACTAATATAATTTCTTCAAAACAAAAAACAAAAAGAAAAATATGTCAGTGGTACGTGCTTTCGCTACCTATCGTCGTGTAATTATTCCCTTCTTTCTGATTACCAGGATGCTAACCTTGACGAGTGCTACCTCTTTGGCACTCGTTTTGCAGTTACGGGTTACCCCCGTCCAGGCGGCAGAGGCGAGCGTCGAAGAGCCTATTCCCATCCAAGATTTCCTGGCTGCAACCAATGCCGCCCGTTTGCAGGCTGGCGAGCCAGCCTTGCATTTGGATGCAGAGCTTGATGCCGCTGCCCTTAACAAGGCCATTGATATGAAAACCCAAGGGTATTGGGACCACTTCCGCCCTTCCGACCACAAAGCCCCCTGGGACTTTATGACGGAAGCCGGTTACAACTATAAAGTAGCCGGAGAAAACTTAGCACGTGGTTTCAGGACTGCGAACGGTATCACGAACGCTTGGTTAAATAGCCCGGCCCACCGTGCAAACTTGTTATCACCAAAGTATACCGATGTCGGATTTGCCGATGTAGAAGGTGTTGATGCCAGCGGTAACCCTGCCATCTTAACCGTCCAAATGTTTGGGAGCAGGTAAAATATTCTTGGCGGAAGCCATGGTATACTAAGGCCATGTTCACCCGTATTGTGACATTTTTTCGTACGTCGTTCAGTTATGTCTGGCTAATTGTGTTAGCCGTTTATTTTGGCGTGCTGGCTACCCAGTCATTCCTGCGCAGTTACCAGTCCCAGCAAGATGTCAGCTCCTTGCAACAGCAATTGTCGGACGCTGAGAAGCAAAAGGAAAAGCTTCAAGCACTTGTTACCTATTACGAAACAGATGACTATAAAGAAAAACAGTTACGTAGCCAGCTTCTCTTGAAAATGCCAGGGGAAAAAGTGTACGCACTGCCGGAATCAAGCCTGAGCCAGGCGCAGGATGATGTCGTCAGTTCCCAGACCCATGCAACCACCGTGGAAAACCTCCCGTACTGGCAACAGTGGGCACAGTACCTTTTTGGCGGTAAGCAAAGTTAGCCTATAAAAAATACCGTACTCCTGGCACGGTATTTTTCTTCGTTCTGATTGTATTTTCTAGCTGATCCCGAGACTTCCTGTGTTAACACCAGTACCGACGCTGTTACCAATGCCCAGCGCGAAGTTGATGATGAAGTAGGCAGCGGCAATAACCGCGATACCGATAACTGCGTTGATAATGCCGGCGCGGGCAGTCTTGACCTTGTCAGCATTCCCCGCAGAAGTAATGTATTGGATACCATTGTATACCAGGTAGACGACTGCCAGGAACCCAGCAACGAAGAGAAGTATGTTGACTACGTCACCAGCCAGGCTTTTGAAATTGGCCCAGGTGAAGCTAGAACTAGTCCCATTGACAGAGCCGCCAGGGGTTAAAGCGGTTACCGCGTGTGCAGTTGAGAAGAATGCAATATTGGCAACTGCTGAGCCAACTACTGCGTATAAACTATATAATGATTTTTTCATTTTCCTCCTTAGATAAGTATATGTCTATTGTAGAAAAGTATGTATCAAACTGTCAAATAATTTTCAGGATGAAATAGGTGAAATAAGGCCTGCAGCACCAATCAACAGGTTTACAACGTAATAGGTAGCGATAAGGATTATAATCCCTAAAACAATCTGAATGATTGATTGACGCGCTTGCTTGATTCGGTCTGGGTTGCCAGCCGAAGAAATATACCGCATTCCTGCTAACACAATTAAAACAACTGCCAGGCCGCCAATAAGGAGGAAAACCACCGTACTCGCCCGGGTAGTAAAGATATCCAGGGTGCCGTTAAGGCTATTGGCCGGTTGGTTCTGAGTGATACGTGAGCTCTGGGTGTTCGGGTCGGGGATCAGGTCAGCCCGGGCAATAGCCACTGAAAAAAAACTTCCCAAAAGGGCACCGAGGGTAGTAAAAAAGAGAAAGGCCTTTTTCATGGTGTTGGGGTAGGAGTAGCCCCGGGAACATCAGTCGGTAAACCAGGGATAGGAGGCGCCTTCGTTAGGACATCGTAGGGGTTATCTTGGATGGCAAGGCTAATGGCGCTAAACACGAGGGTTTTGGCCAGCAAAACAATGATGAGCCCGCCATAAGCGCCAATAAGCCACGCCTTGGCTGTCTTAGCATTACCCTCGCTGTAAATAGCGGTCATGTACAAGATGCCGGCGTAGAGAGTGATAAGGATGGCCGCCGCTTCAGCAATCCAGTTAAAAATCCCAAGGCCTTTGTAGATGAAAAGGTACAAAATAGCCCGGTTCCAGTAAGAAGGGGTGCACTTAAAGCTGCTATTCACACCAATGTCATCGGGGATAATGGGGAATATATTGGTAAGTGTATTTGTAGCGGGATCAAGGAAGGCGTTGCGTACCTTGTCAATATTGACGTCACAAGGATTTGGATACGGGGTGGCGGGTGCCAATGGGGTAGGCGTTGGTGTCGGTGCTACTGCAAAGGTACGGACAAGTGCCCCGCCGGTAGAGCGCTCAGCTATACCTGGCTGAAGCGAGGTTTTTTGGAGTGCCAGCAATGTACCGCAGGCGACGATGGGCAAAACCAAAAGGGTTCCCCAGGCAAAGGAAGGTCCCCGCCGCTTTTTGCGGGGCGCTTTTTTAGCACTTGTCTGCTTAGGAATAGGTTTGCCAAGGAATGTATGCGGCATACTAGCGGAAAAATGATGCTACAAAATTAAAGATTTGCGCGGTAAGGAGGATAAGGGCAATGCCGCCAAGCAAATAAAGCATGTTTTGTTTTACTTTTTTATAGGCGTCAGGATTGCCTTGTGAAGTGATTAAAATGTAGGCAGAATACACAACCCCCGCAACCGCTAACGGTATGACCAGGGCGGTTAAGATGTCAGCAGCATGGTTGGCGAGTGCCTGCGGGACGCTCCCTGCTGGTGGTGCGCTGCCGAGCTGGAATAGGGGTGTTGGTAGAGAAATGAGCCCCCATAACCCGCGCGAATTTTTTTGAGAGGCGTTTTTCATTATTCATCAGGCTCAGCAAGGTAGCCATTAAGCTTGTCAGAGGCGGCGTCAATTGCATCACCAGTTGAAATGCCATTCTGACTGACATCAACGATCATCTGGTGAAAGGCGGCATCAAAATTCGCGCGGTCCTTTTCAAAAACCGTCTGACCAGTCAGGACCTCAGCATTCGGGAAGACGTCCTGGTTGGCATTGAGTTTGGTCAAGTAGGGTGATATGAGGCCACCTTGATTTACGATGTCGTTCAATTGGTCGGGAACAATGTAGCGGTGCAAAAACTTTGTTGCCGCCTCATAGCTGTCAGCTGTTTGAGTAACAATCTCTACATCGAAACGTATAAAGTTAACTTGGGCCTGGGTTTGAGCGGGCCCAATCTGGGGCACCGGTGCTTGCTGGACATCGAGTTCTGGATAGCTTTGCTTAAGCTTTGCCCCAAAATCTGAGTAAGCAATCACCATGGCAAGTTTGCCTTGGCCAAAAGCGTCGAGGGCATCAGGCATGGAGGGGTTCCAGGTGTAATTTGGATTGTTCGGGTTCGAAAATGAGGTATAGAAGTCGAGGGCATTCTGACCAGGCCGTACCGTACCGCCAGAGGCGGTTGAGTCTGTTGCTTGAATACGGGTGCGTGTCCGGTCGGCTGTGACGATGGTGGCACCATTTTGGAGCATCATGAGCTGAAGGATGCTTTCGCTTTCTGGCGTGTTGTCAGCCGTGCCAAGCGCAATCGTTCCACGGGTAATATCTTTGCCGTTCCGCTTGGTAATGTACTTCTCCTGATTCAAAAGTGTGCTCCAAGTGGTTGGCGGGCTGGCAAGGAGTTGGCGGACAGGTTGGTATTGGGAATCAGAATAACCACTCCCCAAGCTCTTCAGGTAGTCTAGGGTAGCGGCTGAAAAGACATCTGGGTTGTAATACAGGCGGAGAACGTCCACAGAGGAAGGGGCGCCGAGGACAGATTTGCCATCTGTACTAATAATCTGGTCTGCAATCCCAGTTGGGTAAAGCTGTTTTACTGCCGTCACGGCGCCGATTGCTGGTGGCGTAGCACTTGATGAGCTAGAAGATGTACCAGCTGCGATATCATCAAAGAAATTGTCTGGTAGTGACTGAATACGGGCAACGTGGTCGCCGAGCCAAGTATTCGGAATACTCCAGATATCGGGCCCTTGCCGGGCAGCCAGGGATTTCAGGGCAGAGAGTTCATAGCCGTTGAGGTCATGGTCTGTGTAGGTAACGGTCACCTTGCCGGGGTTGGCAAGTTCAAAGGCGCTGATTACCGGTTTAAAGGCATCGACAGTTTGACCTGAACGCCAGATGCGGACCTGCAGTGGCCCCTGGGCTGTACCAGTAGGGGTGCTGCCACAGCCAGTCGCAAGCAGTCCAAACACCGCCAGGCCTCCAAGTGAAGCACTTAAGCGTAGCCATTCGGGGATAACAAGCCTCCTTTGATGATTCATACTACAAGGTTAAGCCTTTTAGGTATTCACGGAAACTGCTGCCAATGTCCTCCCGGTTAAGGGCAAACTCTACTACAGCCTTCAGGTATTCTAATTTATTCCCACAGTCAAAGTATTTAAGATGGTCACCTGCTACAGCCAGCACTTGCTGTTCGTGAGCGAGCTGGTTGATGGCATCAGCCAACCAAATTTCCCCGCCCTTTCCTGGCGCAAGACTCTCAAGGATAGGGAAAATATCGGGAGTGAGGACGTGGCAAATAAAACTGGCCTGCGTTGAGGGGGCGAGCGCTTGGCCCGGCTTTTCAATTAACTCCTGTACTTCAACGATGCCTTTTGCCAAAGTCTTGCCTGGCTTGATATACCCATGTCGGTCAAAGTGCTCAGGCTTGCTACGATCCATGGTCAGCAAGACTGGTACCTCATATTTCTCGTATGTATCGCGCATAAGTTGAAGCTTGGTAGGGCTCCCGAAGTAAAGGTCGTCACCTGCCACAACCATGAATGGTTCATTGTTGATAAGCTCTTTTGCTTGGAGTAAAGCGTGGCCTGTACCCAGTTGCTCTTTTTGGCGGACGTAAATGAACTTCGCGATGTCTGAAATATCGCGGATTTGCTTTTTTTGTTCAGCTTTGCCCTTGTGTTCAAGAAGATACTCAAGCTCCAGGTTGTAATCAAAATAATCCTCAATTGCCCGCTTGCTGTAGCCTGTGATGAGGATTACTTCCTCGATACCGGCGGCAACTGCCTCTTCAACGATGTACTGGATAAGAGGCTGGTCAACGATCGGTAGCATCTCTTTCGGGATCGACTTGGTAAAAGGAAGAAAGCGAGTACCGTAACCAGCTACAGGAATAACAATCTTTTTAATCTTTTGCGCCATATACAGAAATATTTAATCTACAGCATTAGTCAACTTGGACAGAAAGGGTGCGGGTGCGGGCTTTAGCAGCTTTAGGAACGGTAATGGTAAGAATGCCATTTACAAGCCGGGCCTGTGCTTTGTCAGAATCAACAGCCACAGGGAGCTGGTAAATGCGGGAGAATGAACCCCAATAGCATTCTTGGACGAGATACGACTCAACTGATTCATTTTGAATATCGTGGCGCTCACCCTTGATACTTACGTATTCGTCGGTGATTGAAACTTCAAGGTCTTCTTGGCGGACGCCTGCGATAGGCGCCTTGACAATGATGTTGTCAGCAGTCTGATAGACATCAATGGCCAATTGGCCCTCATACTCCTCCATCCACTCAGCTGGATCAACAAGGGAATTTTGATTGGTTTCAGGGTGGTTACTCATAAGATCCGCCTCCTTAATTTAAAAACAATGAATCAGTCCTAGTATGGAATATATCTGCACATTTCACAATATGGTGGTGGCATGGGGTGCCCGCTAGCTGCTATGCTGGGAAAGTGAAAAAGTTTTCCCTTGCAGAGTATAAGTGGCATATCTTACTGGGCCTTACGGTTGTGGCCATTGTTTTGGGCGTGTGGGCACGGGCCTATAACCTGGGCTACCCTAACAAACAGGTATTTGACGAGGTCTACTTTCCTGTGTTTGCCAATAACTACCTGCATCGCATCCCGGTCTTTGACGTGCACCCGCCGCTTGGGAAATTTTTTATTGCTGTCGGGATTGCCCTTTTTGGAAATATACCGTTTGGCTGGAGGATTCTCCCGCTCCTCTTTGGCATTGCCAACATATGGCTGATGGCGGCTATTTGGTGGGCCCTTTTTAAGGACAAGGTTGGCGCTGCCATCATGGCTTTCCTGATTGCCATTGATGGCATTTTCATTATTTATTCCCGGACGGGGCTCATGGATGGGATTTTGTTCTTTTTCATTTTCTTTTCATTCTATTTGATGGTGAAATTGAAGCCGACCACTCCTATTATCTGGGTAGCGACCGTTCTTGGCCTAACTGCTTCCATGAAGTGGGTTGGGTTGGCAATTTTGGTGCCGGTTGCGTATCTTAGTCTCCGCCGGAAACGCTGGGGAGAATTCTTGTTCTGTTTGCCCTGGGCAGCCTTTGTCTACATGGCCGTGGTTGTGGCAGGGGAAGTGCTCAATGGTTCTGCTGACCCGATTACAACCGGGTGGCTCTGGAATGCCCAAGCCTGGAATTATCACGTCAACTTAACGGCGACCCATCCTTACAGCTCGCCGTGGTGGTCGTGGCCGTTCTTAGAGAAGCCAGTACTCTTTTTGTATGATGTGCGGCCAGACGGGCTGGTAAATGCAATGACTACCCGAGGCAATACCTTTGTGTGGTGGGCAAGTAGCCTTATAGTCCTGATGAGCCTTGGGTATATACTGGTACGTAAGTTCAGGGAGAAGCAGGCGGTTGCTGACCATCCGTTGACCCTCTTTTTGATTGGCTACGCTGCCTGTCTCTTGCCGTTTATTCCCATTCACCGCATCCTTTTCATTTACCATTACATACCAGCGTACGGGTTCGCACTATTGATGCTGACATATTGGCTGGTAGAGGCATGGAAAAAATACTGGTGGTTTGTGATCATATTCTTATTGATTGCTTTTGTGGTTAGCATTCTCTTTTTCCCACTGGCAGTTGGTTGGTGGCCGATTAGCCAGAAGTGGGCCCTAATGTCAGTCTAGATATCCTCGTATGCAGATTGTTACCCGGTCAGCGCAATTGCTGCTTGACCTTCTTTTCCCGCGCAAATGTGTTGCTTGCAAGGCCGAAGGGGCATGGATATGTCCACAGTGTCAGGCCGCGGTAGCGCCGAAGTTTCTTTTTGAGCCGGTTACTCCAAGTATCTTCGGGCTTTTTAGTATGGAGGAAATTGTGATTCGGGAAGCGGTGCACGCTTTAAAATACAACTCAATTTATGAAGCGGCATACGCGTTGGTTGATACTTTAGCGCTTGCTACTACTCCCCAGCAACTGCGTACGGCGTGGGGAGTGAAGTCTGTTCAAGGTGCGTTTGTGCCGGTGCCGGTTAGTAATAAGCGACGTAAATCACGTGGGTATAACCAGGCCGAACTTCTGGCGGAGGCGTTTTCACCCTGGCTGGGCATGCCAATTGAATATCATCTGCTGGAGCGGGCACAGGGGAAGACGCTAGTAGGAAGCAACCGGGCCCAACGGCAGCTGCAAACGTTTCACGCATTTGCGCTGGCAGAGAATGCGCGCGTCAATGCGCAAACCGCGTACATTCTGATAGACGATGTAGTAACAACAGGGAGCACGTTAAAAGTGTGCCGGCATGTATTACGTGAGGTAGGGGCGCAGAATGTTGTGGGCTGTGCTTTTGCCTATCGGCATCTAGATAACGCCAGGGATTCCCACTCATTTTCTGGCTAAGCTATTCAACGGGTAATCTCAGGGAGCTAAGAGGAAAGGATGGTATACTTGCGGCAATGATCATTCTCCTTCTTTTTGCCTTTTTAGCGGGATTAGCTACGATTGTTTCCCCGTGTATTCTGCCCATTTTGCCAATAGTGCTTTCTGCGGGGGTAAGTGGCGGAAAACAGCGGCCACTTGGTATTGTGGTTGGCTTAATTGTTAGTTTTACAGCGTTTACCCTAGCAATTAGTGAAATTACAAAGTTACTAGGAATCAGCTCTCAGACACTGCGCGACCTGGCAATAATCATTTTGCTCATTTTTGGGATACTTATTCTGGTCCCTCGCTTTATGGCTGCCTTTGAAAAATGGGTGGGACGGTTTACTCCCCGTAAGCTTAGTGAAAAACAAGGCAGTTTTTTGGGCGGTATTCTTTTGGGGTTAAGCCTGGGAATTGTCTGGACACCATGCGTTGGGCCAATTATGGCTTCAGTAATTGTATTAGCCGCTACCAGCACAGTGACTTTGGGAACCATTCTCATAACATTGGCATACATAATTGGTACAGCCATCCCGCTCTTCTTCTTAATTCTTGGTGGCAAAAAAATCATGCAACGGCTGAAGAAGTCAGGGAACAAAGGCGAAATTGTTCAGCGGGTTTTTGGTGCAATTATGGTTTTGACGGCAGTCGGGATGCTTTTTAATCTTGATTTAACACTTGAGGCGCGGCTTTTGGCATCACTGCCCAGTGGGATAAGTGCCGGCCTTACCCAGGGCTTAGAAAATAGCCAAGCGGTGCAGGGCCAGTTGGCAGCCCTTTCTGGCAAAAGTACACCGGTCCCTGTGTCTGGAAGTGACACAGGCAGCGGCTTGCCTATTTTAAGCAACGCGCCTGAATTTACGGGAATCACTAACTGGCTGAATAGCGCGCCGTTAACAATGGCCGGTCTCAAAGGCAAAGTGGTGCTTGTCGATTTTTGGACATACTCCTGTATTAATTGTTTGCGTAGCTTGCCCCATGTAATTGGCTGGTATAACACCTATAAAGATCAGGGGTTAGTGGTGGTTGGGGTAAGTGCGCCAGAGTTTGACTTTGAGAAAGACCCACAAAATGTTGTCCAGGCAATTAAGGCGAACGCAATTCCATACCCGATTGCCCAGGATAATAACCTGGCAACTTGGACGGCCTACTCAAATGAGTACTGGCCGGCAGAGTATTTAATAGATGCCCAGGGCCGTGTGCGGGCCACCGATTTTGGGGAGGGAAACTATGACAAGATGGAAAGCAATATTAGAGCACTGCTTAAAGAAGCGAATATGAGCATGGTTATCCCGAGCGCTGCTCCTGTGGTGCCTGACCTAACCCCGCAGTTTGCTACTTCGCCTGAAACATATTTAGGCACAGATCGTCGTTCAGGAGACGAACCTGGTATTGCCGCTGCAAGCCTGGCTTTGAATAGTTGGACGACTACAGGAACCTGGCAAGACGCTGCCAATGGGATTATCTCGCAAAATGCCGGCGATACGCTCTCATATCACTTTTATGGTCAAAATATGTACCTGGTCATGAATCCTCCAGCGGGACACAGTGTCAAGGTGCAGGTAGTAATTGATGGGAAGGCAATTACGGCTGCCCAAGCGGGTGCCGATGTTCGTGATGGAATCATGACGGTGGATACGGATCGCCTCTATAGCCTCGTACACCTGCCGGCTACAGATAGTGGCCATGTGGTTACGCTTATATTTGAATCATCGGGCGTTAAGGCTTTTTCGTACACATTTGGATGAGGTTAGGGCCTAACAACTAAAAGGGATTCCCGGAGGAATCCCTTTTAGTTGGTGCGCTCGGTAGGAGTCGAACCTACGGCCTTCTGGACCGCAACCAGACGCTCTATCCACTGAGCTACGAGCGCGAGTGAGGATATGAAAAAATAAATACATTTATTTTTTCATATCCGAGCGAGTGCTCAGTATCGCGAATGCGATACGGCGCGATTTTGCTCTATCCCGAGCGAGCGTTTCGCGGTGTGTAGCACCGAGAGCGACTCCACCTTTGGATACTCTGAGGAGTATAGCAAAAGCTTCCACCGCTGGCAACGACCTTATCTTCTCAGAGAATTAGAGTAATTGGCTCTAGTAATTGACTTTTTCGACTTTATTTGATATAGTCCCTTGCGCAGGTAACTCTGATATGAACAGAAACACGATTCGAACTTTGATTTGTTTCCCCGCCGTTCTCCTCGCCTCTGGCCTTACCGGCTGTGGCGGGAGCGGCACGTCCTCCGGTTCGTCGACTCCGATGATTCCCAAGGTCATCGTGGCCGCCAATCCCGGACAGCTCTTCAACCTTTTGGCCGCACCGAATGGGATGGTCGTCGTCGAGAATTCGACGGGAACCAAGTACGGAACGGCCGCAACGGGGCTCACCGCCTTCACCACACCGAGCGGGCTGGGATCGGGCACCGTCTACGTTACTCAGCTCAGCTCAGGTGGCCTCAGCGCCTGCGGCGATGGCCAGAGGGCAACGGACGGTTCGCTCGTGAACATCATCTGGAACTTGACGGACAATACCGCCAAGACCTATGACACCTCACTCGGCTTCGCCGGTGCTGTCGCGGACGGAGGTTTATTCTTTACGAGTCTCTACGACTCGAGTGGCAATCCTTCGTACGCTACGGTCACGCCGGATGGCACTTCAACGCCGATCAAGGCTTTCGGGACGGACAACATCTTCGTGGTCGGATTCGACGGGAGCAATAACATGCTCGTTGGCGATTACGGCCCAGCGATGGGTGGTTCGGCCACGCAATCCAAACCGACTCCCAAGTCGGCGATTCATGCTTCCACGGCCTTTCACATGGCCAGGACGATTCTGGAATCCAAGCCTGCCGGCACGACGCGCGGCGGCGGCGGGAACTACCAGTCGTTCTTCTACTCGTCGAGCGGCCAGAAGATCCAAATCCCCGGTGATACAACCAGCTGGCCGGCTTTGGTCACTATCATGCCCGACGGCGAGTGCCTCGGCTCCTACGGGAACGACCAGGGAGCAGTGGCGTGTGCGTGGACACAGGGCGGTGGTCTCGTCAAATATAACCCGCTCCCGAACAACGGCGCAGCGACGGCACTGACCAGCAACTCCAAGTGGGTCGGCGGCGTATCGGGCGACGAGCGCGATATGCGCGCAATGATCTGGCTCAAGGGCAAGGCCGATAGCGGCCGCGACCTCAACAAGATCCTGGGTTATACAAACGTCAGCTACACCTGGATCGAGATCATGTCGTTGAACGCCGACGGCACGATGACCGTCGCCGGTTACGACAAGTCCGGCAACATCGTCGTCGTCAGTCTCCCGGCGCCCAAGTAGGCCGCTCCGCAAGGAGCACCCTGGACTCACCCCTCACAAGGGGGTGGGTCTTTTTTCTTTCTGCTAGACTACGTACATGCCTGATATTACCCTCACCAAAGACCAAGAAACTGCCCTGGCAGAGATTTTGCAGTGGCTTAAGATTGGCTCCCAGCCATACCTCGTCATTGGTGGGTACGCCGGCACCGGCAAGACGACGCTAGTTGCTTATCTGCGCCGGGAATTGGCCACCGACAAAGGGTGGAAAAAGAAGAAAGTTGCTTTCTGCAGCTATACCGGCAAGGCAACGTCTGTCTTAAAAACCAAGCTCAAAGAAGCGGGGGCGTTATTGCCCACTGATTCCTGCTCTACGATCCACAGCCTCATTTACAAACCTGTCCTTGACAAGGGCGGGCAAATCACTGGCTGGGACCGCGCCACGACGCTTGATACCGATCTGATCGTGATCGATGAGGGCTCCATGGTGAATGCGTTGATTTGGAATGATATCCGGAGTTTTCGGGTACCTATTTTAGTTTTGGGTGACCATGGGCAGCTGCCGCCAGTCGAAGGGTCATTCAACCTTATGCAACAGGCAAGTTTCCATTTGGAAAGCATTGTACGCCAGGCTAACGATAACCCGATTATCCGGCTCTCCCGCCATGTCCGGGAAGGAGGCGAGATTCCTTTCGGTACCTTTGGCACCGTCCACAAGTATTCATTGGCTGACCCTGATGCCTGGGATCACTTTGAGAATATCGTTGCCCGGCCGGCGGATGAGTACTTGTGCATTTGTGGGACAAACCGGACCAGGATCGGCTTGAACAAGCGGATCCGGGGTTTGAAAGACTTTGAAAGTGAGGAACCGCAGGCAAACGACCGGGTGATCTGCCTAAAGAATAACCATGCCAAAGCCATTTATAACGGGATGATTGGCACGGTCAAGCGGATAAAAAAAGAAGGTGAGCATTGGTATGATGCCGAGATTACATTTGAAGAAACGACGCGCTTTGATGGCAGGATACTGCGTTACCAGTTTAACCAAGCAAAGACGCTGCGGGACAACGGGGATGTCCCGGTGCCGGTAAAAGAAAAAGAGTACGGTGACCTCTTCGATTTTGGCTACGCCCTGACTGTGCACAAGGCGCAGGGCTCGGAAGCTGACCGGGTCATTGTGTTTGAAGAGCGTATGCAATTGTATGACAACGACATGTGGCAGCGCTGGCTCTATACGGCGGTAACCCGGGCACGGACGGAACTCTACATTTTTGCCCGCGGGTAATTTACCGCGCGAAAGCGGCTTTTATTGCCTTTAACTGTTGAGGAAGGAGCAAAAGGCCAACTTGGTTCCATGCCCACCAGGTGATACCAGAGCGTAAGAACCATTTATTTGAGTTGCCATAGACAGGGTTAGGAGCCGGCACCGAGACGATCGGAGCTGTAATGCCCAGTATGTCAAAAACCCCACGGAAGGTTTTGTAGGCACGCTTGGCATGGAGCGGGTCCGAAGCTAGGTAAAATGTCCCGATATTTTTATTATGGACACCAAAGCCAATATCGAGCGCATTTACTGGGGTGTTGTAAGAATGTGGTTCAACGTAGATGTCTTGGCTCAGGATTTCACCGGCTACCTCTGGATGAGCCAGGATGTACTTTTTCATCAAGGTGCCCTCAATCAGCTCCCCTCTGGATGCCCCGTCAAAATAACCAGCGCCTACAGCTACCAAGGCAGTTTTTTCGCCGGCATCGAGCCGTTCGCGGTATGTCCGGGCACCTTGTTCAATTGAAACAATTGAGGAAGTGGCAAGCTGGTGCTCGTCGCGGGTGAGCGTACAGCCCAAAGAGAGGACAAGGCTGTCGAGTGAATCAGGAAGACTGGCTGCCCAGGTCAGCTTTTGTGCAGATTCAATGGCATCGTGCCAATTAGGCTTAGTCCCAGAGCTCATGCACATAGTATACGCAAAACTTCATTGTTCCGTCAGAGAAATCGAATATTGGATATGCTAGGATGAACCCATGAAACGACGAATTTTACTCTGGGTGCTTACTTTTTTTGCTGTTGGGTTTTTAGCCCTTGTTGCAACCGATGTATCCATTAACCTGACTACCCGCCCATACCGTATCGAAAACCTTGCCGACCTTCCTGACCATCGTGTGGCAATTGTTTTTGGCGCCCTGGTGTATCGCAGTGGTGATCTGTCGCCAATCCTGGCCGACCGGGTAGACGCAGGTGTTGCCCTGTATAAAGCCGGCAAGGTACAAAAGCTCTTGATGAGCGGTGATAGCAGTGCCAATGAGTATGATGAAGTGCATGACATGCAAGTGTATGCAATCGCGCACGGCGTAGCACAGGAAGATATTACCCTTGATTATGCGGGTTTCGACACCTACGACAGTTGTTATCGGGCTATCCATATCTTTAACCTGACCGATGCCATTTTGGTTACCCAGCGGTACCACGCCCCGCGGGCCGTCTATACCTGTCGTAGCCTTGGTATGGACGCCGTTGCCTATGCCCTTCCTGATTTCGAGAAATACCCAGATTTGCGGCTTGGTTATAGCACGCGCGAGTACTTGGCCGATATAAAAAGCTGGTTCTTTACCCACGTAGCCCATCCACAGGCTGAAGTCATGGGCAGCGTTGAACCGACAATTTAATATGGCCACCACCCTAAAACCACGGCCTGGCGTTTTTGAAACGTATTGGTATTTTGCGGCAGAGCGGCAGGCGATTTTCTTCCGGCGCTTGAAGGGTGAAAACCCGCCTTATTCTAGGGACCTAATTTTCCAACGGTATAAATTTTGTAACAGTTACCGGGCAAGCGACCGCGTTTCCCAATTCCTTATCCGTTCAGTCATTTACGGAGCCACAACAGATCCGCTCGATACGCTGTTCCGCATCTTCCTGTTCCGCCTTTTGAACCGGCCGGAAAGCTGGCTTGAGTTAGAAAGGCGGGTGGGGCAGGTAAACCTTCAAACCTTCGCAGAGGGGAACTATGCGACAATCTTGCAGGAAATCAAAGAAAGCGGGGTGCTCTATGGCAACGCCTTTATCCTCTGTGCCAACAAAGCCTTTGGGTTTGACGAAAAACATCGCAACCACCTGGCCCTCTTGGAACATGTTTTTTGCAAGAGCGGTTCCGGGCAGGCACTCCTGAAAGCACCTTCTTTGCAGGAGCTCTTTACCTGTTTGCGCCAGTTGCCACTGATTGGTGATTTCATGGCCTACCAGCTAGCAATCGATTTCAACTACTCTGAAGTATTTTCGTTTGATGAAAACGACTTCACCGCTGCCGGCCCTGGTGCGCTGCGGGGTATCAACAAATGTTTTGAGGATACCGGTGGCCACGACGCTTCATATATTATCCAGTGGATGTGTGAAAATCAGGCAAAAGAATTTCAGCGGCAGGGGCTAGGTTTTCAGGACTTAGGTGGCCGTGCCCTCCATGCCATCGATTGCCAAGGCCTGTTTTGTGAGACTGACAAGTACTGCCGGGTAGCTTTTCCGGACTTGCAGAGCAACCGGGTACGGATCAAGACGGTGTTTTCTCCCCAGCCTGTGCCGGTTGCGTATTTTTACCCTCCGAAGTGGGGAGTAAACCTGGAGGAATACCACAAACGGTGAAGAAATCGAGGACATTTTCCAAGCGCTCACGTCCTTTGATCAACTTTGTGTGCAGGGCGCGGAACTTCTTGGCTTTGTCTTTTTCGCCAAGCGCGGCGTACGTGCGGGCAAGCCCGTCAATTGTCGTCAAGGCATCGGGCATCTGTTCATGCACAGCTTCAAACAATTGTTGTGCGTCCTGTAACATACCAGTGGCCAAAAAGGCTTCGGCTAGCCGCTGAAAGCGCCAGTATCCAACCGCCTGCGGAGGGCAGAGGTCGGGTAACTCGGTGTATTTTGTATTGACGCATTGGCTAAATAATTTCTTGGCTGTTTGCGTATAGCCAGCTGCCAGATACAGGTCCCCACCATTAAGGAGGACAAGGGGATGGTCGGGGTACCGCTGAAGAAGGTGTTCGGTAAGCTTGATCCCTTTCTCGAAATCACCCGTGTAGCGGTAGAGCACGAGGAGGCGGTTGGCAGTATCTAAGAGACGGGTCCCTTCGTTTTTAACACTAGGGTCGGTCGAGGCAAGCAGGCGCTCAAATACAGCGATGGCTTCCGGGAAACGCTTCACCGCTTGGTAGGTCATGCCCAAATGGAACTGCGGGCTAAAGAGGTTGGGATGGGCAGCGCCCTCTTCCTCAAGGATGGCCAGGTAGCGCACATCTTTTTCCCAGGCGCCCTCAACGGTTTCTTCGTCAGGGAAATGAAGCACTTCCAGGGTTGTTTGGATATTGGTGAAACTACCGATCAGGAGCTGTTCATGGACACGGTGGACAAAGCGGATATCGGGATGGTTACGAAAGAGCGAGGTACGGCTTATGTGCGATGCCTTAAAATTTGTCCGGGTTTCGTAGAACATGGAAATGCACCCGACGTGGGGCTCGGCGTAACTTACCAGGTTGCGCAGCCGGGAACCGGTTTCTTCCGGAAGGACATCGTCAGCGTCAAGCCAAAGGATCCACTCGCCCATGGCTTTCTCAAGGGAAAAATTACGAGCGGCCGCGAAGTCGTTAACCCATTTGAAGTGGCTTATTTTGGCGCCGAACTTTTCAGCAATTTCGATCGTTTTGTCAGTCGAGCCCGTATCGACGATAATAATTTCATCTACCCATCGGGCGGCTGATTCAAGGCAGCGGGTAAGCACCGCTTCTTCATTTTTGACAATCATACAGAGGGAAATCCGTTGCATGGTTGTAGTTTAGGAGAAATTACGGGAGTACTCAATGTCGTTTATAACATACGTGGTTCGCGTGGATATGGCTTTCAAGCAACAATCAATTGTGCAGGAGAAAGCCGGGGTATACAATTAATTCTATAAACAAGGCATATATTTTATGAACAGAACGTATATTTTAGCTCTTGTCGCGATCGTACTTTTTAGCGCGATTGGGGGCGGTTATTATGTAAAAGTGCATCAAGACTCGGCCGGCGCTTCTTACCTGGACACCAGTGGTACCCAGGCACCACCAGTTTATGACCCTGAATTGGCCGCCAATGAGGCAGCGTATGATAAGGATACAGCTACCATGCGTCGTTAATCAATAACGAGGCTAACTTTGCGGGGGGGCCTAGTCCAAGTTCAAGTCCTACTCCCACCCCAAGCTCGAGTTCGGGTCCTACGCCTACGCCTACCCCGGTTAATGTCTGTCCACCGCCAAAGTACGAAGACGATATTAATTATCCAAAGGATGTTACTGACAAAACTACGGCAGCCCAAGTTATTGCCGATGCAAAGGCAGCCATAGGCAGCCAAACAGTCACTGCTAATTTCAAGATTAATTTAGGGACAACTTTCAATAATGACGCGCTAAAGCAGTACTTTACGACTGTGAATTTAACCCTTTCAGACGCGCAAATTATTGCAGGCATCGAAAAGCTCTATAACCCGTCTATGCTACAGCTGGGCAACCAGGTGTTTGGTGACCTGAGCAACTATACTTCCATCACAAATGCACAAACCTTTGCGGCCTTGGAAGGGACATTCCATAAAATTGAAGAGTATTGGGGTGGTGCCGGCGGTGATATCAAAACCCTTAAAAGTGATAATTCATCGGCCAGCTGGTCGTATGATTACGGCCCAGTTTTGAATGGCTACGATTTAACAGCCAAAGTTCAAGGCAGTATCTTTGCCCAGATTGGCTCTGTGCGTGTAGCACTCGGGGCTGGATATGTATGGAGTGATGACCTCTGCCTAGACTCGCTTGCACATGGGCTCAGTTCCTTCTTGGGCTCCGCTAGCCCACGGGTTAACTTGGATGTCTATTTGATGAAGAATGGTAAAAAGGTGCGCGACTTTAAGATGGAATTCAATATTGTCGATCCAGGCAAGCATCAGCTCGGCTTTTCCGCTCAGTACTCTATTAAGTTCTAGTCTGCTGTACAGAAATCCTATAAAAGAAAGCTGCGAGAATTAACCCGCAGTGGAAGAGTTTAGCGCAATGCACAGCCAGGTTCCATCTTGCTCGATTTCACAACCTGGCCGGAGTTCGCAGGTTAGTTCCCAGGAAGCTGAAATCTGTGCTACTCCCCGCGCAAATTCTTGATTCTGCATCTCGGTGAGAGCTCCGCTTATGGGCATGGCCGTAAGATCCCTTTCGGCGCCCACTTTTCCAAGCCAAATGTGATCAGGTAACAAGATTGAAGCACTACGCTTCTTGCGGTTGAGGGCATTGCCACCGATTTGTGCAGTGGTATGGAATTCTTTTACTTTCCCCTGAAAAGTTATTGGGCTGCCGTTGCATTTCAACATGCCATTTCTTTCAAAACCCCAGCCGGACCGCATATTCTCCCAGGGGAGGAGGTCTTTACTTGCCATGAGTGTATTAATAGGTGGACTAGTATCAGGTGTCAATGAGGGCAGGGGTTCGTTCAAATATCCGCGTTGCGGGTTCCTGTAGGTTGTCTTTTCTATGTTCCCTTCGTACAATTAAAATATGGTCAGACTCAGTTCTCGTCCTCGTCTTCGTTTTTACTCTGCTATTCTCTTCGGACTTCTTGCTTTTTCGATTGTAATCGGTACGCCAACCCTGAGTCATCTTAGCATAGGGGAAAGTGCCCCACTTGCTCATGCTGCCAGTGGCACAATTGTCCGCTCTTGCGATACGCTTTTGCAGGATATGAATGCGGCCATTCCCCAATATCCTGTAGCTAAGGTTCTGCACTGCGATGACACCACGGATCCAACCCGTATTCGGGCGCTTGTCCAATTTACGACTTGTTCTTACAATACCCCTCCGCCACCTGGTGACATTGACTGTACTGGCTTTTCCATATCAGTTGGGTGGATTAATGCTGCCTGCGGTGAGAAGCAAAATCCAGATGGTAGTCTCATTGGTAACCCCGATTGCTTAGCCTTGTATGACAATAGAGCTATTTTAAATATGCACGCAGTTGAGTATGGCTACGTTGATAGTGGTAACCATGCACATGATGTCCCAAGTGACTGTAACCCCCAGGCGGGTAAAACGACAGATATCGATCCGCTAGGGGAGCATCCTGATTGGCAGTGTCAGAATGTAGTGATTTCGGGTGATCCGGTGATTAGGGCCGATCAAACATGGGTAGATTTTAATAACTGGTCTCCTTACGATTGTCTGCAGCCATGGTTCCTCTCACCCTACGGTACCACAACCCTCAATCCCTTTAGCAACCGGAGTGTTCAGTTCGAGCTCAAAAATACCTGCGATACTGATTACACCATACCAACCAATACACCTTTTACCATTCGTGCCCAAGGTTCAGTAGATGGGTTAAGTACGAGCTGGCCAGTGGTCTACACGCCTCCTCCTCCTTCCTCGCCGATTGTCATTAGTCCGGGCAGTGCTTACGTATGGAGTTGGGATGAGAGCTATAATGCTTCTGGCATTACGGCATCAGCCGGTTCGCTAACCCAATTTGCTGTTCAGTTTGATGGGAAATTAAAGCATCATATTCAACAGATAAATCCGATTACCCCAACCAGCTGGACCGATAATCTTGGTACCCAGGCAATGTGGTACAACCCCTGCACTGACCCCAATATTAAGGGTGTAAGCGTAGACTTAGCCTACTGCTTCTCAACTACAAACGACCCTCAGATTAGTACCGCTCCCGTTCCGGTTCTCTCTGGTGCTAGCGCGACACTAATCTCAGCCAGCGCTGGCACGACCAGTACACGGCTTGCTTCCGGTCCGGCTGTATTTGGTAATGACACAACCAGCCTTTCTCTTTCCGGTATTACCCTCATGAACCAGGGAACCAATAATCTAAGTGGTAGTTTTGATGTTACTATTTCGGCCGGTTTCCCGGGAAAGGAAATGCCTCAAGATCTGCAAACGGTTACAGTTAAACTGGCGCCTCAAAAAAGTATGACTCTTCCTACGCTGACATACTCATCTTCCACCATTGCCTCTTGGTACGCAGCCTTCTTGGAAGCAGCCCGTGAAGATTATAACGACGCCACTCTACTCATTACTGTCACTCCAACGGGTAAGACAGTCCCCTTAGTTTCCGATCGTATCCCTCTCGTGACCTTTTCCACCGCCTATCTTAATCCTTATGCCGACCCTAACAATAGTGCGAATGACGCCACCGCGGTTGACCCAGATGCAGTGATGTCCTACCAAAGCAACGCCGGTACTGTGCTTGCAAGCACTTCAAGTCCGGCCATCCTCTTTGCCAACGTCCAGGGGCTTGGTGTTGCTGCGGGGGTGGGGGGAAGTACAAATAACCTTGCCAGTGTTCCTGCTAATAGCAAAAAGGTAAAACAAGGGAGCTCGACCCGGTTTACCTCACAAAAAATTGACGGGACAGTAGCGTATATACACGCTGCTTGGCAGCCGACATGCTTTTCTCAAAATACTGATTGCACTACTGTAATTAATGCACCCCAGGGTAGCTTTTCCTATGTTGATGCTTCAGGGAAGACAGTATCGGCCAGTTTTACTCAATCAACCACAATACTTTCTAAACTGGCGAAGGGACAGTACTTGGTAAATGGGGCGTCTTCTAATATTAGAATTTGTGAGAGTAAAGAGGATTGCACTCAAGCCAATTTTAATGTGCCAGTAAATAGCTTGGGTATTTCAAGTAAACAGAGTTCCCAGCCAATTTATATGGTAGTTAAACCTATTCCAAGTTACGGTGAAACAGTGACCAATGTGTACGTCGGCTTGCCAATTACTACTGTAGCTGTTCAGTATGATAGTAATAAAGCCGATACGGTACCGATATCTTTTATTGATGATTCTGCAGATATTAGTAAAGCTGAGAGCGTTCTATTACCGACTGCTCGCAAAGTTATAGCCAGCTTAGCTACAATGCCAAAGGGTTTTCAGCCGCCTTTCAGCAGTATGAAAATATTGTTTGCTTATCCTCCGCCTTCTCATGAATCTGGCATATTTGACTCTGCAAGCAACAATCTTTACGTAGCTGATCGAACTTATTTTCAACCTTCTTATGCGATTGCCAAAGATTTTGAAGATACCCTTGTGCACGAATCAATGCACTCGATTGACTTTACATCTGGTGGTAGTGGTGAGGTCTGGAAATCATTTGGTAGTAACTTTAAAACCTACCTGCTTCAGCAAATGCCGTTACTAACCTTCAAGTTGCCTGAGGCCAACTACAGTAAATACAACAGGAATTTAGTAAACAGTAATTTCAATGTAGACGGTGGGGGGCTGTGGAATATAGCTTCCTGGGATAGCTACTATAATCCCGATGCTCCTGGCGGATATCCATATAGGGATGAGCTTATGCTTGATTTTCTCATGCATGATGAAGCTGATGCAAAAGAGAATGAAACACAAGTTGAAACAATTGTAGATAATTCACATTTTATCGGAGAAGCTTTTGCCGAAGAAGCTTCCACTGCCTGTGTATTTCACACAGAATTTACTACTGACCTGAATACGCTTGAGGGACGTTGGAGCCTTGCATATCCTGGTGTCCCGCTCCCGGCAAACTTCGCGGCCCAGGTAAAAGCTATGCAAAATCGAGTCAATTCATCCGCCCTAAGCCCAGTATATGCGTTTTGCCGCAATTCCTACACGGACTAAAATTCTGCTGCTGATTGCCATTATTCTCATTGCTGTGGCGGTAGGTTTGTCATTTATAAAAGTTAACAAAAATAGCTCAGGTGCAAGTTATATCCCTCCTGGCGGCGACCCACTGGCTCATGAGACCACAGTTCAAGTACAGGTCATTGACAATGGTCAGAAAGGCTATGGCAAGCTCACATTTGTTTCAGCACAGGTGTGTGATGAGTCGGCTGAAGCAGTGGCCAATGACCCCTCGGTGACTTCAACCGGTATTGGTAGTGTTGATGGTATTTTCACCTGTACAATTCCCCAGGGCGACTTTACATTTACTAGTTTTGCTTATACCAGTGAGCTCTCTGGCGTGTCGGATGCTGGTGCAACTACGGGGCTGTATAGCACCAATTCCGACCAGCCCGTAGATGTCCCTGCCGGTACCAATGTGGTCTATCAAGCTACTATTAACAGTGATGGATCAGTTATTCTGGCACAGTATGTTCCGGGACAAGGTTTTGTGACACTCAACCAGGGTGGGGATAATTAATATCTGGCTGTACGCTCTATTTGTCTTATATAGTTTTAGAGGCAGGGATTCGTTTAGATATCCGCGTTGCGGATTCCCAAGTATGGACAGGGTAATCGAATCCCTACGCGATATCGCATCAAGCTAAAAAGACCCGTTCAGGGTCTTTTTAGCTTGGCGGTCGATGTTGGACGAGCTGCGAACTGTCGTCGAGAATTCGGATGAGGGATTTTCGGTCCTGCCTGAAAGTGTAATGATCGACTGTACTCATTCAAGCTCGTTGCTCGAATCTTCTTCTTGACCTTCCTCCGTCAATAACTGGAACATCTGCAGATACGCTGTGGCCGTTTCCCGAGCTTCCTTGTCGGTTAATTCCACATTAAAGCGCTTTTTGTAGAGGTTCTTGAATTCCTCGACTTCCTCTGCGTTGGGGGTAGCAAGCATGAGTTGTCCCTTGAGTTCTGTGAGAAACCTATTGAGATCACGAGTCGGTTGTTTATTCTTCATAGCGTAGCGTGTTAGGGATAGAAACATATGCCTCAAGCAAGAGAAAGTAGTGGACTCGGCGAAGTTTCTAGCCGGACTCCGCAGATTCTGCTAGCCTCAACAAGACAAGCCTTAACCTATCCTTCTGTCCAAGAAACTGTACTGCTTTATTGACGAGTCGGGCCAAGACACCTTGGGTCAGTTTTTTGTGGTAGCTGTCGTGGTGGCAGATGAAGAGAAGGGTCACTTAGAAGAACTGGTGCTGCGACTGGAGCGAGAGAGTGGCAAGGGGCGGGTGAAATGGCACAAGGCGGAACATCCTCGCCGGATGGCATTCATGGAAGCAGTGGCTGCACACCCAGGGTTTGTCTACTCGCTTTATGTGAGTGTTGCCACCGGCAAGATTTCATATCTTGAAGCCACAGCCCGCAGTACGGCCGAGGCTGTTTCCCTGCATCTCAGCCATCAGCTGGAAGAGCTGCGAGAAGTGCGAATGGTCATCGATGGTTTGCAGAAAGGAGAGCGTTCTGCCTTCCGTCAAACTGTGAGTCGCTACGGGCTTCCACGCGTCACGGCTACGGGGGCCCGCGATGAAACCACTGCCCTGGTGCGGTTGGCCGACGCTCTTGCTGGGCTTAAGCGAGCTGAACTGGAGGGGAGCAACGAAGCCGCCAACCTCGTTGATCGCTTGAAGAGACGGTCAATCCTAGAAGAAGTCTCCTAAACGAAAAACGACCGGCCGAAGCCGATCGCTTTTCGTATCCCCAGCAGCGGGGACCCACATCGCACCTGAGGAACTTCCCCCCAAGGGATTGCTGGGCGAGCCTATCCTGGTTTCCCAGGTAACCACCTGATACAGGCAGGGTTCGGCCGACCTTTTGGTCTGCTTCATGTATAGCTCAAACACCTGATTCTGTCAAGGTAGGTTGGGCGTTCGTGGCGTGCACGAAGAGGCACAGTGGTGCGTGTTAGGTTTTGTATCAGTTACGCACATTGGCGGAGAGGCAGGGATTCGAACCCTGGAACCCCTTACGGAGTTAACACGTTAGCAGTGTGCCGCTTTCGACCACTCAGCCACCTCTCCAGATAACAGTGCCCAACCAGAGTATCAGATTGAAACTAAAAGCGGAAGTAGCGGCTGACACGGTCCATGCTGCTTTGCACGCGTGGTTCAAGCTCGGGCAAGACTTGTCCCAGTACTTCGCGCACTTCGTCTATATTGTCATTTTGATACAGGAAGGTGACCGGTAAAAGACCCGGCTTTTTCATCTCGATATTGATAGCCAAGGTGGCATCGTCGTGTTGGGGCCAGAAGCCGGCGACATCACTCAGGAGATACTGACGGTTACCGACGATCAGCCGTCGGTCAGTCAGTGTGATATTCAAGCGCGGCGTATCGCGGCGCATCTGGATAATCAGGCTGGCCGAGGCAATCAGGATAACGCCAGCAATGAAGTAGAAGTTAAAATCGTGCTGCCAAACGCCCAATACGATCAAGACAAGAATAATCAGGCTGGCTATAGTAGCCAATCCGGTTATGCCCCCAAACGGAAAGACGGGCTTTATGTGCTCACTTTCTTGCCACTGTGCCAAGGCTACTTCTTCCCCCGTAGGGGTAGAAGAAACATCCTGGTTTTCAGGGTTGTCAGCTTGGGTAGGATTGGAAGGATTTGGCTGGGGAGAAATATCCATACTACCAGTATACAGTACTTGCCTTAGGTGGTTGCAATTTTTGGCTTTTTCTGCTATGGTTGGGGCAAAATAAATGGAAACAAAAGGAATATCAGAAGAGGGAATACAAGTCCTGCAACTTCTTGGGATAAGCCCCTTGGAATTGCGCCATGACGGATGGGCGGTGAAAGCAATGCTGTCCTTCCTGAGTGAGGGATTTGGACCGTATGAAACGAGCTTCCGGGATCGGGAAACCCGACTCCAAGAGCTTATTGCGCTGAATATGAAATATCGGGGGAAGCTACACCGGTTATCGAGCGGCTTTGGAGAAATCGTTTGTGCGGTACCGCTGATCTCAGTAGGGACGCGACAAGAGGTTGGGGATGTACTCTGCTTTGCCCCTGGCACGAGTAAGTCCCGTCATGTGGCGGAGGAACGGGAAGAAGTACGGATCTTCGACCCCAAGTTCGACGGAATCCGCCTGGTGGTCCGCCATGGGGAAGCCACAGTCAAGGCGCACATTCGGCCGCCTGTTGAACCTGTCTCACGCCAGGGTTCGCGAGGGCAAGAATGGGGTGGCCTGTTTGCCGCTATCTGATATGTCAGGATGGAAGCCTAGCTTCCATCCTATTTCTTTTCTTTTCGTTCCTGAAGTATGACGCGGGCTTCAAGGTAAACTACCACAATGACTCCAGCTGCAAAGAGTATTTCAGAAATGATTGCAAACCAGTGATGATGGGCTGAGTAGCGGAATGCAACTTTGGTGAGGGCAAGGGAAAGGGCGTTAAGGACAATGGTCCCTAAAATTGTTGCCCCGACGAATGGCCAAAAATCCATTTCTGCGGCACCCGCCACGTATGAACTCCAGGGTCGCACTTGGCCAATAAGCTTTGTCACAAATACTGCCAAGACACCATGCTTCCTATACCAGCCGGCAATTTTTGCCTGCACCCCACCACGCTTTTTTATATCTTTTTCACGCGCATGGACGCTCACGGTAATTTCCCGGGCGATGCCATAGGAAACAATGCTTCCCAACAGGTGTGCTGCAAGGAAAACAATGCTGACGGTGAAGTAGCTGTAGGTGCCCCTGATAATCAGCGACTCTGCCAACACGTACGCTGCCTCAGTCGGAAGGGGGATGCCCAAGTTCTCCATAAAAAGCAACGTAAAAGAACCGAGCAGTCCGTAGCGCATCAGAAAAGCGTGAAAGAAACGGAGCATTTGTGAAAATTATACTAAATGAGGGGTATGCTTATTCTATAGCATACTATCCTAATAAACGTAAAAAGCCCCCAAGAGTACAGGGGCTTTTCTTTTTGCAGCATGCTTTCATTTATAGCATGAAAAGTAGGAAATGTCAATACGATAAATGGCCATGGGAGCCTACTTTACTCCGTAAGCACTATGGGGAATGAGAGTAACCAGTTATCATGTGGTTATGAAAATTCTCGTTACTGGCGGCGCTGGGTTTATTGGCGCCAATTTTATTCACCACTGGAGAAAAAGCCATCCGGACGATCACATCGTCAATTTGGATGCGCTGACCTATGCTGCCAACCGGCAAAATGTGGCTGGGTTGGAAGGTGACCCGCAGTACACCTTCATCCAGGGTGATATTTGCGATGGTGAGCTAGTGGCACGGGCTTTGGACCAAGTGGAAGTGGTCGTGCATTTTGCTGCTGAGAGCCATGTTGACCGTTCGGTGCGGGAGCCGGCTAGTTTTGTCCGGACCAATGTCTTAGGCACCCAGACGTTGCTAGAAGCGGCACTTCGGCAAGGGGTAAAGCGTTTCCACCATGTTTCGACCGATGAAGTATTCGGGGCACTCGGCCTTGATACCCCAGAGAGATTCAATGAGGAAACCCCGTATAACCCGCATAGTCCTTATTCTGCTTCCAAGGCTGGCTCTGACCACTTGGTGCGGGCATACTCGACAACCTTTGGCTTGCCAGTGACTATTTCAAATACCTCAAACAACTACGGCCGCTTCCAGTTCCCGGAAAAACTTATCCCGGTACTTATTTTAAAGGCACTCAGTAATGAGCCACTGCCCATCTACGGGGATGGGAAGAATGTCCGTGACTGGATTCACGTGGAGGATCACTGTGCCGGCATTGTGGCAATTTTAGAGAAGGGTAGGTTGGGCGAAACCTACTGTTTAGGCGGGAATGCCGAGCAGTCTAACTTGGAAATCGCCCAGAAAATTCTTGCAATGACGGGCAAGCCAGAATCGCTTATCCAGTTTGTCGAAGACCGGCCTGGGCATGACCGGCGGTATGCCATTGATTCTACCAAGGCCGAGACTGAATTGGGCTGGCAAAGACGCTATACCTTTGAAGACGGGCTGGCGGCAACGGTACAATGGTACACAGAGCACGCGGGCAGCCTCACCGTAAATGAGCAGGGAATCCATATAAAATAAGGACTATGCAAGCACATACAACGACAATCCCCGGGCTCTATACCCTGACGCCGCGCAAATACGATGATGAGCGGGGCTTTTTCGCCATCCCTTTCCAAGAAGCAGAACTGGCAGAAGCCATCCCGGACAATTCTTTTACCGTCAAGCAAATCAGCCACTCGCGCTCAAAACGGGGTGTACTGCGCGGTATCCACGCTGAGCCCTGGCACAAGCTGGTCTATATCCCCCGTGGTGAAATTTTTGTAGCCATCGTTGATTTGAGGGCGGGGGGAAATTTCGGCCGGGTATTCACTGCCACGGTTACCGAGGGCACGGGCATTTTTTTATCCCCCAAGGCTGTGGGAACTCTTTTCAAGTCGTATCT